>Ga0326597_10000565_pt1 | contig 65796 bp, 69 predicted proteins | sample RVTome_12_FD_203789 | JGI IMG/M metagenome (GOLD analysis project Ga0326597, IMG submission 203789) | Soil microbial communities from uranium-contaminated site in the Upper Colorado River Basin, Wyoming, United States - RVT100D185 | ecosystem: Environmental > Terrestrial > Soil > Contaminated >...
GACTGGTCGGACAACGTGCCCTACGCCGTCAACCAGTACGCCAGCCTGGTGATGTTCCACGTCATCGGCGCGCTGGTCGGCGCGCTCGCCTCGTCCGAGCGCCGGCTGACGGCGCGCTACCGGGAGGCGGCCGCGTCGCTCGAGCAGGCCAACCGCGAGCTGCGGGACTCGCACGCGCAGCTTGCTCGCGCGGACCGGCTCTCGGCGCTGGGGCAGATGGCGGCGGGCCTGGCCCACGAGCTGCGCAATCCGCTCGCGGGCGTCAGCGGCGCGGTCGAGATCGTCGCCGCGCACGCGCAGGCCAGGACACCACAGGCCGAATTCGCGAGTATCGCGCAGAAGGAGCTACGCCGGCTCGACGATCTGCTGAACCGCTTCCTGGCTTATGCGCGGCCGCATCCGCCCGCGCTCCGGCTCGCCGAGGCGCACCTGCTCATCGAGCACGTCGTGGCGCTGCTCCGCCCGGAGCTGGAGCGTCGCGGCGTGTCCATCGAGTCCGCCCCTGCATCGGACTGGCCCACGGTGCGCGTCGATCCCGAACAGATCAACCAGGTGCTCCTCAACGTCCTGCTCAATGCGATCCAGGCCAGCCCGGAAGGAGCGACGGTCCGCATTCGCTCCCGAATCGAGGCACGGTCTCTGGTGATTGACGTAGTCGACGAAGGTCCGGGGATCCGCGAAGAGCACCTGGCGCGCGTCTTCGACCCGTTCTTCACGACCAAGCAGCACGGAACCGGGCTCGGCCTGGCCGTGTCGGCACGGATCGTGAACGCGCATCAGGGCAGCATCGACGCCCGGCGCAACCCGCAACGCGGCAGCACGATCAGCATCCGGCTCCCGCTGCCGGAGGACGGTCCCGCGGGCGCCGCAACACCGGGCGTTCGGAGTCGCTCATGACCGACACACAGACCGTGCTGCTGATCGACGACGACGAGAGCCTCAGGCGGGTGACAGAGTACCACCTGCAGGAGGAGGGCTACCGCGTGCTCACCGCCGACGACGGCCGGAGCGGGTTCGAGCGGTTTCAGGCCGAGCCCGTCGACGTCGTCGTCACGGACATCCGGATGCCCGAGATGGACGGCATGGAGCTGCTCACCCGGCTGAAGGCGATGCAGCCCGACCTGCCGGTCGTGATCCTCACCGCGCACGGCACGATCGACTCGGCGGTCGAGGCGATGAAGATCGGCGCGACCGACTATCTGACGAAGCCCTTCTCGCGCGAGCAGATCAAGGCGTCGGTGCGCAAGGCGCTCGAGGTGGGGGCGCTTCGCAGCGAGAACCGGCGGCTGCGCGAGGTCGTGGCCGAGCGGTTCTCGTTCGCCAGCATGATCGCGGGATCGCGCGCGATGCGGAGCGTCACCGACATGGCGGCCCGCGTCGCGCAGAGCGACACGACGGTCCTCCTCGTCGGCGAGAGCGGCACGGGCAAGGAGCTGCTGGCGAAGGCCATTCACTTCCACTCGCCGAGGGCGCGCCGAGCCTTCGTGACGGTCAACTGCGCGGCGATTCCGGAGCAGCTGCTCGAGTCGGAGCTCTTCGGACACCGCCGCGGCGCGTTCACCGGCGCCGTGGCCGACAGACAGGGCAAGTTCGAGGCGGCGAACGGCGGCACGATTTTCCTCGACGAGGTCGGCGATCTGCCGGTGCTGCTGCAGGTCAAACTCCTGCGGGCGCTGCAGGAGCGCGAGATCGACAAGGTCGGCGATCCGCGTCCCGTCAAGGTGGACGTCCGCGTCCTCGCCGCGACCAACCGCAACCTGGAGAAGATGATCGCCGACGGCACGTTTCGCGAGGACCTGTACTACCGTCTCGCGGTCGTGTCGATCCGCGTGCCCATGCTCCGCGAGCGCGCCGACGACATCCCGTTCCTCGTCGATCATTTCCTCGACAAGCACAGCGAGCGGTTGAACCGGCCGCGCCCCAACGTCGATAAGGACGTGTACTCCACGTTCAACCTCTACTCCTGGCCGGGCAACATCCGCGAGCTCGAAAACGTCATCGAACGCGCGCTGGTGCTCGATCGGGACGGCGTGCTCGACACCGAGGACCTGCCCGAGCGCCTGCGCACGCGCGAGCAGCGCGCCGGCAACGTGCGCTTCGAGCTGCCCGACGAAGGCGTCTCGCTCGACGACGTGGAACGCGATCTTCTGGTGGCCGCGCTCGAGAAGCACAATTGGAACCAGACTCGCGCCGCGACGTACTTGGGCATCAGCCGCAGCACGCTCCTCTACCGGATGCAGAAGTTCCAGATCGAGCGCGACAGACCCACCGCGGCTCGGCCGGGTGAATCCTGACGGCCTCCCGGTCGCAGCCTGTGCCGGCCGGTGGTCTGCTCACCTTGGTCGGCTAGCATCCGATCGTGTTCCGGTCCGGCGGGCCCCAGATCGTGTCATGCGCGACCCCATACGCCCTGATCGAAGCGGGACGGCGCTCGGGACTCGGGACGTCGTGCAGCTCGTCGTCGTGATGCTGCTCTGGGCCCTCTGCTATCCCCTGATTGACACGGGTCTGGCGTTCGCCCCACCGCTGCACTTCGCCGCGGTCCGGGCGCTCGTCGCCGGAGTGGTCCTCCTCGCCGTTGCGCTGGCGCGTCGCGAGCGCCTCCCGCGCGATCGCGGTATCTGGATACAACTCGCTGGTGCCGGCCTCGGCGGGACAGCGGTGGGTTTTGCGGGCATGTTCGTGGGCGGCGGACTGGTCACGCCCGGCCTGGCGAGCGTGCTCGCCAACGCCCAGCCGCTGCTGGCGGCGATCCTCGGGTTCTTCGTACTCCGCGAACGGCTGCTCGGCAGGGTGGGCTTCGCTCTGGGACTCGGCTTCGGCGGGATTGTCGTCATCGCCGGCCCCGGGCTGCTCGCCGGCTCGAGCAACAGCACGCCGGTCGGCATCGGCTTCGTGTTGCTCGCGGCCTGCGGGGTCGCCGTGAGCAACGTGCTGCTCAAGCGCCTGGCCGGACGCGTCCCGCCGGTGTTCGGTGTGGCGTGTCAGCTGCTCGTCGGCGCCTTCGCGCTGGCCGTGGCCGCCCGGATCGTCGAGCCGTCCGAACGAATCACCTGGAACCTGCCGTTCGTCGTGACGCTCGTGACGCTCGCTGTTCTTGGCACCGCCGTCGCGTTCGTCCTGTGGTTCTCGCTGCTGCGGCGTGCCGAGCTCAATCGCCTGAACACCTACACCTTTCTCACGCCAGTGTTCGGGCTGCTCATCGCGGCCCTGTTCTACGAGGAGCGTCTGTCGCCGCTCGAGTGGAGTGGCGCGTCACTCGTGATCCTCGCCGTCGTCGTGTCGAGCCGTGCCACAGGGAGTCCGGGTCCCGAACGCACTGACCGGGGACAGCGTCGGGTCTGACCGGCCTGGCAAGGCGTGGTGTCTCTTTTCAGACACTTGCTGTCTCGGCTTGCACACGAGCGCCCCAGCGAAGGCCCGGGGACGGGGCCAAGACCGCACCCCTCCCTCTCGTCCCACACGTGAATCGCCCTGGAGCGGGCCTTGCACGGCGTGCACGTCTGGACCATCGTTTCCTGCACGAGGGCTCAGGGTTCATCGGCGTGGGAAGCGTGGCCCGGCACGCTGATCTCGAGGTAGAGACATGGATCAGACAGGTCGGACATTGCGGGTGGCGGTGAACGGCTACGGGGTGATCGGCAAGCGGGTGGCTGACGCGGTGGTCCTGCAGGACGACATGGAACTGGTCGGCGTCGCCGACGTGGTGAGCGACTGGCGCACCAAGGTGGCCGTCACGAAGGGTTACCGCGTCTTCGCATCCACCTCTCGAGCGGCCGACGTGATGCGGCTCGGCGGCCTTCGGCTGGCGGGCACGCTCGAGGATCTGCTGACCCAGGTCGACGTCATCGCTGACGCGACGCCCAAGCAGGTCGCGGCGAAGAACCTCGACGCGTATCGGGCCGCCGGCGTGAAGTCGGTGTTCCAGGGAGGCGAGAAGCACAGCCTGACCGGGCACTCGTTCGTCGCCCAGGCGAACTACGCTTCAGCCGTCGGTCGCGACACGACCCGTGTCGTCTCCTGCAACACGACAAGCATCGTCCGCACGCTGGGCGCGCTGAGGGCCGCGGGGCTCTTGAAGAAGGCCCGCGGCGTCCTCATTCGACGGGCCACGGACCCCTGGGAGTCGGATCACGGCGGCGTCATGAACACGATCGTGCCGGAGACGGTGATCCCCTCGCACCAGGGCCCCGACGCTCAGACGGTCGTGCCCGATCTGGACGTCGTCACTCTCGCGGTCAAGGCGGCTCATACGACGAGCCATCTGCACGCCTGGAAGGTGGAGGTGACGCGTGAGGCCCGCCGCGACGAGGTGATGGCCGCTTTCCGCGCGGCCCCGCGCATCGCCTTCCTGCGAGCGGACGAGGGGATCGTGGCGCTCAACAGCACGCTGGAGCTCATGGCCGACCTCGGGCGGCCGCGGGCCGACATGTGGGAGGTCGGTTTGTGGGAGGATAGCCTCACCGTCCGAGGCTCCGAAGCGTTCTACAATTACCAGGTTTACAACCAGGCCATCGTCGTGCCCGAGACCATCGACGCGATACGGGCGCTCGGCGGTGTGGAAATCGACGGAGCGGCGTCCATCGCCCGGACCGACCGTGCGCTGGGACTCGTGCGCGACTTCGTGCCGCACGCGGCTGGGACCGCGGTCTGAGACAGGAGGAGGCGCATGTCGTCATCCAAGAAGCGCTCCGCTCGGCCGGCGCGTGAGCGTGGTGTGGCGTCCTCAGCCGGCGGAACGCGAGCTGGGACCCGTGCAGGCCGCTCGGCGTCGCCCGCGCCAACGATCGATGCCGGGGCCCTGACCGAGCTGGCCCTGGACCTGCGGTGGTCGTGGAATCACAGTACCGACGAGCTCTGGGCCCAGCTCGAGCCGGACCTGTGGGACCGGACGCACAACCCCTGGGTCGTGCTCCAGACGGCGTCACCAGCCAGGCTCGAAGAGCTCCTCGCGCAGCCCGAGTACACAGACCGAGTGGCCCGGCTCCTCGACGCGCGGCGCGAGTACCTGGGCACGCCGGCCTGGTTCCAGCAGAACCATACGGGGACCGCGCTCACGCAGGTCGCCTACTTCAGCATGGAGTTCGGGCTCAGCGAGGCGTTGCCCATCTACTCCGGCGGGCTTGGGAACGTCGCGGGCGACCAACTCAAGGCGGCCAGCGACCTCGGCGTGCCGGTGGTCGGCATAGGGCTCCTCTATCAGCAGGGCTACTTCCGCCAGGCCATTCGCGACGACGGCAGCCAGGAAGCGCTGTATCCCTACAACGAGCCAGGGCAACTCCCGATTACGCCGGCCCGCGATTCACGCGGCGAGTGGGTGCGCCTGAAGCTCACGTTCCCGGCTTTCGCCGTCTGGCTCCGGGCCTGGCACGTCCAGGTTGGACGACTCAACCTGTATCTCCTCGACAGCAACGACCCGGCGAATTCCCCGGCCGACCGGGCCATCACCAGCGAGCTCTACGGCGGTGGCGCGGAGCATCGACTCCGGCAGGAGCTGGTGCTCGGGATCGGCGGCTGGCGTCTGCTCCGCGCTTTCGGTCTCGATCCCGAAGTCTGCCACCTGAACGAGGGGCATGCCGCGTTCGCCGTGCTCGAGCGAGCCCGCACCTTCATGGTCGACCATAGGCGCTCGTTCCATGAGGCCTTGGCCGTGACGCGCGCCGGCAACGTGTTCACGACACACACCCCGGTGGCGGCTGGCTTCGATCGGTTCCGGCCGGACCTCGTCAGCCGGTACCTCCAGACGTATGCCGAGAAAAACCTTGGCCTCAGTCTCAGCGATCTCCTGGCGCTCGGCCGGGAGCAGACAGACGACGGGCACGAACCATTCAACATGGCGTACCTGGCGATCCGGGGCAGCGCGGCGGTCAACGGCGTCAGCCGCCTGCATGGCGCGGTCAGCCGCAGACTGTTCCAGGGGCTCTTCCCTCGTTGGCCCCAGATTGAGGTTCCGGTGGGACACGTCACCAATGGCGTTCACGTGCCGACATGGGACTCGCCTGAAGCTGATGCGCTCTGGAGCCAATGCTGCGGGTGCGACCGATGGCGGGGCGCGTTGGAGAGCGTCCACCGGGATATCCGTCGTGCGCCCGACCGAGACCTGTGGGCGCTGCGCAATGCGAACCGGAAAGCCTTGGTGGACTTCGTCCGCGGTCACATGGCCCACACACTCGCGTGGGGCGGGAGCGCGCCGGATGGGATGGCGCCCGCCCGGCCCGTTCTCGACCCTGACGTGCTCACCCTGGGGTTTGCGCGCCGGTTCGCCACCTACAAACGGCCGAACCTTCTCCTCCACGATCCGGAGCGACTGCTCCGACTGTTGGGACATGCGGATCGGCCGATGCAGCTGATCGTCGCCGGCAAGGCACACCCGTCCGATGAGGCCGGTCAGGAGTTGCTCAAGGCCTGGGTCAGGTTCACGCGCCGGCCCGAAGCGCAGGGGCAGGTGATCTTCCTGCCGGACTACGACCTGTGCGTCGCCGAACGCCTCGTCCAGGGTGTCGATGTCTGGATCAACACGCCGCGGCGTCCCTGGGAGGCCAGCGGAACGAGCGGCATGAAAGTACTGGTGAACGGCGGCCTCAACCTGTCGGAGCTCGACGGCTGGTGGGCTGAAGCGTACGCGCCGGAGGTGGGCTGGGCGCTCGGGGACGGTCGCGAGCACGGCGACGACGCCACGTGGGACGCCGCTGAAGCGGAGGCGCTCTATGCCCTCATCGAAGACGAGATCGCGCCGGCCTTTTATACGCGCGGCGCCGAGGGTGTGCCCACCGCCTGGACCGCGAAGATGCGCGAGAGCATGTCTCGGCTCACGCCACGCTTCTCCGCGAATCGTGCCGTGCGCGAATACACGGAGCAGTACTACCTCCCGGCGGCGACCGCGTACCGGACGCGGGCCGCCGATCGGGGCGCTCTGGGGGCGCACCTGCTCGGCTGGCAACAGGATCTGGCCCGGTGCTGGCCCGACGCGCGCTTCGGAGCGGTTCGCGTGGAGACGCGCCGGGACCGCCACGAATTCACGGCCGAGGTGTGGCTCGGCCGGCTGGACGCGAACGCGGTGTCGATTGAGCTGTTCGCCGATGCGACGGAGGGCGACGGGCCGGTTCGCGTGGCGATGAAGCGTGGACGGAGGCTCGACGGCGGTGGCCGTGAGTATCGAGCTGCCGTGCCGGCTGCTCGACCCGCCGGCGACTACACCGCGCGACTCGTCCCCCATCACGCCGCGGCGGTCGTGCCACTCGAGGCCGGCGAGATTCTGTGGCAGCGGTGAGTGGGACCGACGGGACTGACTCGCGCCGTAGGTCGACCAAGAAGCTGCACGGACTCTGCCGGACCGTGAGCATACCTGCAAGGCCAGCGTGAGCCCACGCCAGCCGTTGCCGACGCCATCGCGAAGGGGCACGTCCTCATCGGCATGGATAGAGAGCAGGTGAAGGTGGTGCTCGGCGAGCCGGTGAGATCGACCGTTCTCATCAGGAGGATGACAGATGCAAAGACTGTTGCTGGCGATTGTCGCCCTGACAATTCCGGTGGCCGCCTCGGCACACGTGGGCGTACGACCGCGCGAGTCCAAGCTTGGCGCTGAGGAGCGCTACACGGTTCGTGTGCCCACCGAGGGTGCGGTTACGACGACGTCGGTGATGCTCGAGATTCCGGACGGGGTCACCGTACTGGAGGTCATTCCGACGGATGGCGCCACCTTCGAGACTCAGAAGAAGGGCGACCGCATCGTCGCGATCAGTTGGAAGAAGGACATCAAACCGAAGGAGGCTGGCGAGTTCCTGTTCCGCGCCCGCAACCCCGAGTCGGGTACGGAGATTCTGTGGAGAGCGCACCAGTATTTTGCTGACGGGACGATGACAGCGTGGACGGAACCGGCGGGCGGCAGGCGGCCGGGGCCAGTCACGAAACTGGTGATGAATCCCTCGACCGCAACGAGTCAGGGGACCGGGGCTATGGCGGCGAGTGCCGTTGAGTTCCAGAACCTTCAATTCAGTCACAGCGACACGAAGGGCACGGGCGTGCGTCATCGTACGTCGAAGGAAGTCCTGTATCGCAACGACGCCAGGCTCAACAAGAGCGTCGAGGAAGCCGCAGCACAACGAGGAGAAGAATGAGTAACCAGCAACACCCTCGGCTGGATACGTTACCCTCGCGTCCTTCGCGCCGGACGTTCGTCAAGGGTCTCGTGGCCGGAGGCACCGTCACCGCGCTCGGTCTGTGGCGCACGCCAGCATGGGCGCAGACCGGCCCGCGGCGGCTCGCGACCCTGTCGGGCACTGAATTCGACCTGTCCATCGGCGAGACGCCGATGAACTTCACGGGTTCACCGAAGATCGCACACACGGTGAACGGATCGCTCCCGGCGCCGATCTTGCGCTGGAAAGAAGGCGATACGGTCACGCTGCGTGTGTCGAACCGGCTGCGAGACGACCAGGCGTCGATTCACTGGCACGGCATTCTGCTTCCCGCGGACATGGACGGAGTCCCCGGGCTCAGCTTTAACGGCATCGGCCCCGGTGAGACCTACGTCTATCGGTTCAAGGTCAGGCAAGGGGGCACGTACTGGTACCACAGCCACTCGGCCTTTCAAGAGCAACGCGGTGTGTACGGGCCGTTGGTCATCGAACCCCGTGAGCCGGAGCCATTCCGCTATGACCGCGAGCACGTCGTCATGCTGTCGGATTGGACGGACGAGGCTCCCGAGCGCGTGTTCGCAAAACTGAAGAAGCAGTCCGACTACTACAACTTCCATCAGCGCACCGTTGGCGACTTCGTGCGAGATGTCCGGGAGACAGGACTGGGAAGCACCCTGGCCGACCGGCAGATGTGGGGCGAGATGCGGATGAGCCCCACGGATCTGGCGGACGTGTCGGCCTACACGTACACCTACTTGATGAACGGCACCGCACCGGCCGGCAACTGGACGGGCGTGTTCCGGCCCGGCGAGCGCGTGAGGCTGCGCTTCATCAACGGATCGGCGATGACCTACTTCGACGTTCGCATTCCCGGCCTGAAGATGACCGTGGTTGCCGCAGACGGCCAGCACGTGCACCCCGTGACGGTGGACGAGTTCCGCATCGCCGTCGCGGAAACCTTCGACGTCATCGTGGAGCCATCGGGACAGGACGCCTTCACCATCTTCGCGCAATCGATGGATCGCACCGGCTGCGCGCGTGGGACGTTGGCCGTGCGCGAGGGCTTGAGCGCGCCAGTGCCAGACCTGGATCCCCGCCCGCTCCTGACGATGGCCGACATGGGCATGGGGCTTGGGATGGATGCGATGGGCGGCGGAACGGCGGGCATGGGTGGCGGGGATACCAAGGCACAGGCTCCGGCCAAACCCGATGATCCGCACGCCGGCCACACGATGCCGGCGCAGAAACCGCCGGCCCAGGACCCACACGCCGGCCACGACATGTCCGGCATGGGAGGCGGCATGCAGGAGCACCCCGCCAGCGAGAAGGGCAACCCGCTGGTGGACATGCAGACGATGATGCCGACCTCGCGCCTCGACGATCCGGGCATCGGCCTGCGGGCCAACGGGCGAAAGGTCCTGACCTATGCGGAGTTGAAGAGCGCGTTCGACGATCCCGACGGGCGCGAGCCCGGCCGGACCGTCGAGCTGCACCTGACCGGTCACATGGATCGTTTCGTGTGGTCGTTCGACGGCATCAAATTTTCCAACGCCGAACCGGTACGACTCACGTACGGCGAACGCCTGCGGATCGTGCTGGTCAACGACACGATGATGACGCATCCCATTCACCTCCACGGCCTGTGGAGCGACGTCGAAGACGATGACGGGAAGTTCCACCTGCGCAAGCATACGGTCGACATGCCCCCGGGCACGAAACGGAGCTACCGCGTGAGCGCTGACGCGCTCGGCCGCTGGGCGTATCACTGCCATCTGCTGTACCACATGGAAGCGGGCATGTTCCGGGAAGTGCGGGTAGAGGAATGAGATTCATCACTACGCTGAACACGATCTGGGGTGTGTGCGCCCTCACCGCGACGTTGGCCGGCACGACCTACGCGCAGTCGGCGACGACGCGAGGCGACCCTGCCGCCTCGCTGGCGCAATCGGACCATCCATCGCACCAGCAGGAGAAACCGAAGATACCAACGCCGGCGCGCCCTGGCGAACCGGCCACGCAGGAACACGAGGGACACGCGCCTTCGCAGGATCCGCCGGCCAATGTGCCGCCGCTCTCGGATGACGATCGCCGGGCGGCATTCCCCGACGTCGGTGGCCACCCCGTTCACGACAGCGCGATCCAGTACTACGTGCTGTTCGATCAGCTGGAGTGGCAGTCGGCCGGCGGGGGGACCGGTCTGAGCTGGGATACCAACGGCTGGGTCGGAGGGGACCGGGATCGGTTCTGGTTCCGGACGGAGGGCGACGGCGAAGACGGTCGGCTGGGCAGTGCACAGGCGCACGCGCTGTACGGACGTGCCGTCGCGCGGTGGTGGGACTTCGTGGCCGGTGTCCGTCAGGACGTGCGGCCAAGTCCCGGCCAGACGTGGGCGGCTGTCGGTATCCAGGGGCTGGCGCCGTACTGGTTCGAGGTGGAGGCGACGGCGTATCTCGGCGCTGCCGGCCGCACGCACGTCCGTTTCGAAACGGAGTACGAGCTGCTGCTCACGAACCGACTGATTCTGCAGCCGCTGGCCGAGGTCGAGATCTACGGGAAGGCCGATCCGGAGCACCGTGTCGGTGCGGGTCTGAGTACAGTGGACGCGGGATTGCGCCTGCGGTACGAGTTCCGTCGCGAGTTTGCGCCGTACGTGGGCCTCGTGTGGAGCCGCAAATTCTTTGGCACAGCGGACTTCGCGAGAGCCGCGGGAGACGATGTCGGTGGCGCGCGCCTCGCGCTCGGATTGCGACTGTGGTTCTGAACGGAGTCCGCGACACCCGGCGGCACGCGTGACTGCCGCCCGAGCATGAGCCGATAACTAAAATGACGGATACGACGCGCCGCACACCATCGCCGCTTGCCGTGCTGTTCGATGTCGATGGCTGTCTGATCTCCACGGGGGGCGCCGGCACGAACGCGTGGCGCCACGCGTTCGAACGCCTCCACGGGATCCCGGCCGACATCGGGCAGTTCACCGAAGCGGGCATGACAGACCCCGACGTCGGCCGGCAGACGTTTGTGCGCGTCATGGGCCGCGATCCCACAGAACAGGAGATGGCCCGGCTGCTCGGCGCGTACCTCGAACGTCTCGAGGAGGAAGTGGACCAGTCCGTCGGATATCGCGTGATGCCAGGCGTGGAAGCGCTGCTCCCGCGTCTGATCGACCTCGGTATGCTGCTGGGAATCGTGTCCGGCGCCCTGGAGGCGGCCGCGCACATCAAGCTGGGACGCGCGCGTCTCAATCGATTCTTCAGTTTCGGCGGGTACGGATCCGATTCAGCCGACCGTGCGGAACTGACGCGTCTGGCCGTCGAGCGGTGCGGCCGCCTGCACGGTCACGCGCTCGACCCTTCGCGCGTGCTGGTGGTGGGCGACACGCCGCGCGATGTGGAGGCGGGCCGCGCCGTTGGCGCGGTCACCGTGGCGGTGGCAACGGGCAAATACACGGTCCAGGAGCTCGAGGCGGCTGGTGCGGACTACGTGCTTCCTACGCTGGAATCACCGCTTCCAGGCATCGACAGCCTCCTGCCGTCACGTGCCTGAATCGGATCTCGCCGTCCGCACCCGGGCGCTCTTGAAGCAGTGCTGCAAGATGTGCCGCCCTGGCATCGAGCACGAGTGCGACCGGCGGACGACCATTCCATTCGACGGGGTCGAGTCTCCGGGACGTCTCGATCCGGTCGGACCCCTCGACCCGCGGCTACAGGCCGAACTGACCCAGCTCACCGGCCTTCCGCTGACGCGCACGAATCGTGTCCGGTTGCTGCGAGACGGCGCCGACACGTTCACCGCGATGCTCGAGCTGATCGAGAATGGCGAAACGGAGACCCTTCTCGAGAACTACATCATCCGCGCCGATGCACTCGGCGGGGCATTCGCGGAGGCGCTCACGAGACGGGCTCAGGATGGCGTGGATGTCCGCATCCTTCACGATCCGTTCGGCGATCCACTCAGTCTGGTCCCCCTTCACCTGCAGTACGCCCGATCCCCGGTCCGGCTGAGCATCTACAACCCGCCACGGCCGACGCTCCGCTACTTGCGCGCCTGGCGCGATCATCGAAAACTCCTCGTACAGGATCGGGCAGGGTTCGTGGCGGGCGGCCTCTGTGTGGCCGATGTCTGGCTTGGTAATTGTGTCCGGGAGTGCACGTGGCGCGACTCGGCCGTGCTCGTCGAAGGCGGTGCCGCCCCGTGCGCCGCGGAGGCGTTCGATCGGCTCTGGCAAGATGCTTTCGCGCTGACGTGGCGCGGTTACAGGGCCAAGGCTCCGCCGCCGCCTCCCCGGTTCACCGCGGGCGACGTGCCGGTTCGTGTGCTCACTGACGAGCCGGGCCACCGCTGCACCGAGCACGTGCTGGTTGCCGCCATCGCCGCGGCGCGGTCGGAAGTGCTCATCACGAACCAGTATGCGCTGCCGACTCCTCCGCTGGCCGAGGCGCTCGTCGCGGCGAGCCGGCGCGGCGTCGACGTCCAGGTGATCCTGCCTCCGGCCAGCCGTCCCTTCTTCGTCGGGTTCGCGACAGAACATCGGTTGGGGCCGTTGCTGAAATCCGGAATCACGGTCTGGCACTGGAAGGGCGTGATGATGCACGCCAAGACCGTCGTCGTCGACCGGTGCTGGTCGCTCGTCGGCTCGACAAACCTCGACCGGCTGAGCCTCCGGCGGAACGCCGAAATCAACGTCGAAGTCCACGGCTCACGCGTCGGCGACCAGATGGCCCGGATGTTTGCCGCCGATCGCGCTGAGTGCGTCCCGTTCTCCGTGCGTGAGTGGCAGGCTCGATCCGTACCTCGTCGGGTTGTCACGCGGTTGGTCGCAGCCGCCGACTGGCTGATGTGAGGGCTCGATCGCCATGCACGTCTCTGTCGCCGGGCGGTACGTCAATTGCAGAAGGAATGAGATGTTCCGTGCGCCGAGGCCAAGGTCGTCGGCTGGTGGGGGAAAAGGAGTCTGAGCGATGAACGAGCCGTTTGCCCATTCTGGAATCTGGGCCCTCGCGTTGATCATGATCGTGGTGGCGTCTTGGCTGCTCTACCGGTACGTGGCTCCTAAAAACTGGCGCGAGTGGGCCGGCGCGGGGTTGGTGCAAGCGTTCATCATCGCCTTGTATGCGGAGATGTACGGCTTCCCGCTCACCATCTACCTGCTCGTGCGCTGGTTCGGACTGGACAGGAGCTATGTCAGCGCCAGTCTCTGGTCTACGCTGATCGGACTCGGCGAGACCGGCATGTTCGTGTCGATGTTGCTCGGCTACGGTCTGCTCTTCGTCGGCATTGGGCTGCTCGTGCAAGGCTGGCGCGAGGTCTACCGTGCGCACAAGCAGAAGCGACTCGCCACCGACGGATTGTACGGCGTCGTCAGGCATCCTCAGTACACGGGGCTCTTCATTGCACTCTTCGGCGAGGGGGTCGTGCATTGGCCGACGTTGTTCTCGGTCGGGTTGTTTCCCCTGATCGTGCTGGCCTATGTCCTGCTCGCACGCCGGGAGGAGCGCCGCATGATCGAGGAATTCGGGGAGCCATACCGCGCGTATCAGCGGCGGGTCCCGATGTTCATTCCACGACCGGGCCAATGGCGGCGGCTGGTTGATCGTTCCGCCTAGCCTGACTCGCGTCATGACGCTGCCGTGGAGTGTCGTCTGGCCGAGCATGAGGTGTCCCCAAGGGAGCTGTCTGTTTTGGCACGCCAGGTGTCTGAGAGCGGACAGTCCGGAGATGATCGACATCCGTGGCGGCCACTGGGGTCTCACCGTCCCGCACGCGTCCGGGACAGATCGCGCAGCACCGCGCGTGCGGGCGCCCCGTCGCCCGCGCCGTCGCCCAGCTTCAGCGGCAGGCACAGCAACTCATAGACGCCTGGTGCGATGCCGCTCAGGTCGAGCCCCTCGAGGATGACGACATCGGCCGCCAGCAGCACTCTGTGCGTCTCGTGGTTCGCCGACGTGAACGCTTCCACTGAGAGATAGTCGATCCCGACGAGTCGGACCCGTGCCGCGACGAGCGCGCGCGCCGCGTCCGGCGTGATGAACGTGAAATCCTGGTGGAAACGGTCGTCGGCCCAGAACGACGAGTTGCGGGTCTTGAAGAGGACATGGTCCGCCGCCTTGATCGTCGTGTCGGTGACATGCTCCGGACCGATGGCGCCCACGGTGTCCGGGATCTCGACCACGCGGGCTTCGCCGATGAGCGCATCGAGTGGCAGGTCGATGACGCGACGCCCCTCCCCCAGGAAGTGCGCCGGCGCGTCGACGTGCGTGCCGGTATGGGCGCCGAGTCGCAGGCGCGAGACGTTGGCCGCATCGCCCTTCGCGAGGGCGATGGGCGTGTCGATCTCGACGGGAGGATCGCCGGGATAGACGGGCATGCGTGCCCGCACCGCCACACTGAGATCGTAGAGTGCCATGGAACGCCTGTTCTCCCGAGGGCAGGCGCGTCAGCCGATCGGTGTGACCGCATGCCCGCCGAACTCGTTGCGCAACGCGCCAATCACCTTCGCGCCGAAGCTCTCCGTCTGCCGCGATCGGAACCGCCCCGCACGGGTCTCACGCCGGAAACCGATGCGCAGGCTGTCCCCCGACGGCGCACGCGATCTCTTCCGTAGCGTCGTACCAACGCCGTCCGTCCCGAGACAGCAGTTTCTCCGCGGCAGACGGTCCGACAGCGCCCGCAGCGTAGTTGGGGAAGTCCGACGGTCGCTCCGCCGCCCACTGCGTGATCGCCGGATCGACGATGGCCCATGCCGCTTCCACTTCATCGGCCCGCGCGAAGAAGGTCGGGTCGCCGCGCAGACTGTCGAGCAGCAGATGTTCATACGCCGATGGAGATTCGACAACGCGGCGTTCGGCGATGCGGCAATAGTCGAGGACCATGGACTGCAACCGCATCGCCTGCCCAGGTTGCTTTCCCTCCACGCGGATGACGATCCCCTCATCTGGCGAGACGTTGACGACCAGCAGGTTGGGGCGCCCCGCGTCGCCGCCGGCGCCGGCGTGGGCCCAGGGCGTGTGCGGCGCCGGCTTGAACTCGACGATGATCTCGGTCGCCCGTCGGGCGACCCGCTTCCCCGAGCGTAGGTAGAAGGGGACGCCCGCCCACCGGACGTTGTCGATGTGCAGTTTCAGCGCGGCGTAGGTCTCGACCGGTGAGTCCGCCGCCACCTTCGGCTCGTCCCGATACCCCGGCACGGGCTCGCCGGCGATGGTCCCCGCTCCGTACTGCCCGCGGACGACCTCGCGCGCGACGGCGTCAGGCGCCATCCTGCGGACGGCGCGCAGCGCCTTCACCTTTTCGTCACGCACGGCCCGCGGGTTCCATTCGGCTGGCGGCTCGATGGCGACGAGCGCGCAGAGCTGGATCAGGTGGTTCTGGATCATGTCGCGCATCGCGCCCGCCGTCTCGTAATAGTCGTCTCGCCCCTCCAGGCCCAGCGTTTCCGCCGCCGTGATCTGCACGTGATCGATGTAGTGGTGATTCCACACCGGTTCGAACATGGCGTTGGCGAACCGAAGCGCGAAGAGGTTCTGCACGATCTCCTTGCCGAGGAAATGGTCGATGCGATACACGTCATCCTCATCGAAGCCGCGCGCGATCTCGCCGTTCAACGCGCGCGCCGAGGCGGCGTCGTGGCCGAACGGTTTCTCGATGACCAGGCGTGCCCATCCTCCGTCAGCGGGCTGGTACGCGTGCCCGGCGAGCCTCGCCTCGGTGAGACGCCCCATGATGGGCGCAAACAGTGAGGGAGGCGTCGCGAGGTAGAAGAGCCGGCGCGCGCCCGCACCGCCGTCGCGATCGAATGCCGTGAGTCTGCGCGCGAGCTCGGCATAGCCCTGCACGTCGTCGCCGGCGTACTCAGCCGAGAGGTACGACAGGCGCGAGGCGACCGCCGTCCAGGCCGCCTCGTCATCCGCTCCGGCCTCGCGCCGCACCGCCGTCCGCATGCGCGCGCGAAACTCGTCATCGGTCATCGGGCTCCGCGCGTACCCGATCACGCGACACGCCGGCGAGAGCAGTCCGCGCCGCATCAATCGAACGATCGCGGGCATCACCATCCGTTGTGTGAGGTCACCCGAGGCGCCGAAGAGCACCAGTGTGCACGGGTCCACCATGTCGAATCCTATAGGTAGGGGCAGTGCAGCCCCGCCGCGCCCCAGAGTGCATGGGGCAGCGGCATCAGGATCAGCAGCAGGATCGCGAAGCTCGCATAGCCGAGCCCGGTGCGGCCTGGCGTGAGGGGTGACAGGTCGTTGAGTGGCGGCACCGCACGACCCGCGATGAAGAAGATCAGAATCGCCCACATCGTCAGTCCCGGCCACACGAAGATCGCGAGGAGTACGAGACTCCACATCGCCACAGTGCTGACGACGTTACCGATCCGATGCCCGAACATGGAGTACGCGATGTGCCCGCCATCGAGCTGGCCAATGGGGAGCAGGTTCAGCGCGGTCACCAGCAGACCCAGCCAGCCGGCAAACGCCAGCGGGCTCAAGCGAAGCAGGTGCCCGTACTCGAACGCCGGTCCGATCGACAGCTTCGCGAGCAGCGCGAACAGCACTGACGACCCAACGCTCGCGCCGCCCATCATCGACAGCGTCGACACGTCGCCTTCGACAATCGTCGAGGTCTGCAAGCCGACGAGCAGCGCCGGGAGGGCGACCGCCAGGCCTGCCAGCGGACCCGCCACTGCGACATCGAACAGCGCGCGCCGGTTCTCGATCGGCGATCGCATCTGAATGAACGCCCCGAACGTGCCGAGGGCCATGGGCACGGGGATGAAGTACGGAGGCGTGACCCGAATCCCGTGATAGCGCGCCGTGAAGTAGTGCCCCAGTTCGTGTACGCCGAGGATGGCCATCAATGCCAGCGAGTAGGGGAGACCGGCGAGGATCCTCGCGGGCTCGCGAATCACATCGACACCCTGGTGCGCCGCGCCGGCCCACGTCGTGGTCGTGATCGTCAGCGCAAACAGCAGCCAGTGCACCCACGGACGGATGGGTCGTTCGATCGTCGCACGCCCGACCGGCGTCGGCACGAGTACGATGGCCGCCGGCGCGGTCTCGTCCTGCTGCAGCAGGGGCACGGTGTCGCCACCAAGGCCGGCGCGCAGGCGGGCATACGCCGATTCGGCGTTTTGGTTGAGTCGTCCGCGGAAGATCCGCGTCCCTGAGGGCTGCTCCGTCGCCACGTCGACGCGCATCACCTCGCGCACGACCGCGGGCTGCTCAGGCTCCGGGAGCATCCTCGGTCCTGTGTCTTCGGTCGCCGGCACCGGCTGATGACCGCCGATGCCCAGGAGGATCGACAGGCCCACGAGCAAGAACAGCCAGAACCAGAACGGGCCCACGAGCAGGCCGCCGCCCGGCATCATGAAGAGCATCATCAGCGGCCACAGCACGAGGAGGACCAGCAGCACCCACCACCAGGTATCAGTCGTGTGCCTGCGAGCCATCGTCATGCCTCCTTCGCTGCTGATCGGTGCTTCCTGAGTGTGAATGCCTGCCCTTTGTCCTGGACGACATTTCCGGCTGCTGCGGGGACGCCGCCAGAGCATCGCTCACGATTGTCTGTGCTTCCGCCAGGATGCGGCGCAGATGATCCGCCCCACGGAAACTCTCCGCATAGATCTTGTAGATGTCTTCGGTGCCGGACGGGCGCGCCGCGAACCATCCACTCCCCGTAATCACCTTCAACCCGCCGATGGGTGCGCCGTTGCCCGGCGCGTGGGTGAGGATGCTCTGGATTGTCTCGCCAGCCAGCTCTGCGGACAGTATCTGCTGTGGTGAGAGCTGCGCCAGCATTTGTTTCTGCTCCGGGGTCGCTGGCGCCTCAACACGATCGTCAACAGGTTCGCCGAACTCGCGCGTAAGCTCACGGTAGACGTCGCCGGGATCGCGGCCCATCCGGGCGGTGGTTTCTGCGGCGAGCAAAGCCGGGATGATTCCATCTTTGTCCGTCGTCCAGACGCTGCCGTCAAGGCGCAGGAAGGATGCACCCGCACTCTCTTCCCCGCCAAAGCCGAGCGAACCGTCGAGCAGGCCGTCGACGAACCACTTGAAGCCGACCGGCGCCTCATACAGTTTCCGGCCCAGCTTCGCGGTCACGCGATCGATCATCTGACTGCTCACCACGGTTTTTCCAACCGCCGCTTGCGTGCGCCACTTGGGCCGATGCTGGAACAGGTAGTGGATGGCGACGGCAAGATAGTGATTGGGTGGGAGCAAGCCCGTGCTCCGGGTGACAATCCCGTGCCGATCGTGGTCGGTGTCGCAGGCGAAGGCGATGTCGAAGCGATCCTTCAGGCCGATCAAGCTCTGCATGGCGTAGGACGAGGACGGATCCATGCGAATCTGACCGTCCCAATCGACCGTCATGAACCTGAAGGTCGGATCGACGGCGTCGTTCACAACCGTGAGATTCAAACCATAGCGCTCGGCAATCGGTCCCCAATAATGAACGCCGGCGCCGCCGAGCGGATCCACACCCATACTGATGTTCGCGCCGCGAATCGCCTCCATGTCGATCACCTTGTCGAGATCGCTCACGTACGCGTTGAGGTAGTCGTGCCGGTGCGTCGTGGCGGCGCGCAGCGCCTTTTCGAAAGAGATTCTTTTCACGCCCTTGAGGCCGCTTTCCAGAAACGCATTGGCTCTGGTTTCGATCCATCCTGTGACGTCGTTATCCGCCGGCCCGCCGTTGGGCGGGTTGTACTTGAAACCGCCATGGTCGGGTGGGTTGTGCGACGGCGTGATGACAATGCCGTCCGCGAGTGCTTTATCGCGTCCGCGGTTGTACGCGAGTATGGCGTGCGACACCGCGGGGGTGGGCGTGTATTCGTCGTTCTCGGCAAGCATGACTTCCACGCCGTTGGCCGCCAGCACTTCGAGCGCGCTGGCACGAGCCGGCACAGACAGCGCGTGCGTGTCGATACCCAGAAACAGTGGGCCATCGATACCCTGCTGCTCGCGGTACTGGCAGATGGCCTGACTGATGGCAAGGACATGCCATTCGTTGAAGCTATTCTCGAACGAGGAACCGCGATGTCCCGACGTGCCGAACGCGACCCGTTGCGTGGGCACCGAGAAGTCGGGCCTGTCGGTATAGTAGGCGGTCACCAGTTTTGGGATATTGGCCAGCATCGCCGGCGGGGCGGGTTTCCCTGCCAACGGATTCACGTTCATTGCGGTCGCCCCCAGTCCTTGTCGCGGACGAGCACGACGACGGCCCTGCCCGGCACTCGATAATCCAGCGACTGTAAGGGACGTTCTTGGCCAGGTTCGAGAACATCGAACGGGCTTTCGAGGCTGGTATCGACCACTCGCCGCCACGCGTTCGCTGCGCCCTCCTGTATCTGAAACGTCAGGGGCTCCCAATAGGCGTTGATCATCGCGTAGATGTCGATGTCCTGTTGCGATTCGCCGTGCAGGGCAAAGGCGAGGCTGCGGGAATCGTCTGCACGGTCGGTCTCCTGGCCGACCCCGTACCAACGCACATCTTCGCGCCAGAACCGGCTCCTCGCCAGTGACGGATGCGCCTTGCGAAACGCGATCATCAGCTTGAAGAAGCGGACGATATCCGGGTTGTCGTGCAGCCGGTCCCAATCGATCCAGCCAACTTCGTTGTCCTGATTGTAGGGATTGTTGTTCCCCGCCTGTGTATGCATGAACTCATCACCGGCGCGGAACATGGGCGTCCCGTTCGACAGGAAGAGCAGGCTACAGAAGTTCTTGATCTGTTGCTTGCGCAGTTTCACGACTTCCGGTGGCGCGCCTTCGTCCCCTTCCCAGCCGCAGTTCCAACTGTGGTTGTCCACCGTGCCGTCCGTGTTGCCGTGGCCGTTGGGCCCGTTCCGTTTCTGGTTGTAGGCCACCAGATCGTAGAGGGTGAATCCGTCGTGAGAGGCGATGTAATTGACGCTCTGATGGGGGTGATATGCGTTCATCCGATCGTCGGGGAACAGATCGGCGCTGCCGTACAGGCGGGACATCAGAGCCGGCACCATGCCGGGATCTCCCTTGACGAAGCGTCGGAGATCATCCCGGTAGCTGCCGTTCCACTGGCACGCCATGATCCCCGGAAACGCCCGGCCCAGTTGGTACACCCCGGCGGCGTCCCAGGGCTCGGCGATCAGACGCAGGTGGGCCAGATCCGGATCGGAGGCCATGTCGCTGAGCAGCGGCACGTCGCTGACATTGACCGAGCCGTCCGGGTTTCGGGTGAAGAGGGACGCGAGGTCGAAGCGAAATCCGTCAACGTGCATCTCCTGCACCCAGTGGCGAACGCTGTCCATGATCATCTTGCGGACGGCGCGGTTCGCAGTATTGAGCGTGTTGCCGGTGCCGGAGAAATTTTCGTAGGGCGCATCCGGCCGGTCCGTCATCAGATAGTAAGTGCTGTTGTCGATCCCCTTGTAGCTATAGACCGGGCCCGTCTGCTCGCCCTCCGCGGTGTGATTGTAGACCACGTCGAGGACCACCTCGATATCCGCCTGGTGCAACGCCTTGATCATGTCGCGACATTCGTTGTGTTGGGCCTTGACCGTGTGGTCGCTGAGATAGCCAATGTGGGGGGAAAAGAAGTTCAGCGGCATGTAGCCCCAGTAGTTGCCGTCGGAAGGGTCGTACTGGAACACCGGCATCAACTCCACCACGGTGACGCCAAGATCCTTCAAGTACGGGATTTTCTCGACCACGCCCGCAAACGTTCCGCGCGCGTCGTCTCTGACTCCGGAGTTGGGATTCTTGGTAAATCCTCCGACGTGCAGCTCGTAGATGACGGCATCGGCCTCGTGCCGGGGGCGATGGTCGCCTTGCCAGTCGAAGCGCTCGCTGTCGCCCGCAAGGACACCCAGGGGCGCCTTGCCCGCATTTGAACCAGGCTGGGCGGCGGCGAGCCGGTCGAACGCCGGGGGAAAGAACACAGACTTTGCATAGGGGTCGAGCAGGATCTTGTCGCGATCGAACCAGTGCCACTCGAACCGGCCGTTGGGCTTGGGGCCCTCGACGCTGTACGCGTAGTAGGACGCGCCCCTCATTGACACAAGGGGGATGCGGCAATGCCAGATCCTGCCCGTTTTGTTCTTGAGGTAATCGAACCGATAGGCCAATACCGGGTTGACGATGTCGCGCTCGGTGTAGAGCAGCAACGTGACGCCCTCCGCATGCTTCGAGTACAGCGCGAAGTTGTAGGCGTCCTCTTTTTCTATCCTGGTCGCGCCCAAGGGGAACGGAAGCCCTTCGGTCGCCTCCCACCGAGACCGCGCCGTCCCTTCTAACGTCATGTTCGCTCCGATGTCATTTTCTCTGTCGGCGGTGACTGGAGGCGCTATGGATGTCGCGCGTCATTCCACAGGCGGATGACCGGCTCATCCAGGTCATGGCCGTAACCAAGAACGCTCAAGGAAGCTGTCTCGAGATACAAGCGGCGGGCTTCGAGAGCGCGCTGTGTAATCCAGCGCGCCGCGAAAATGCGCAATATGTCCCGATGGGCGAAGACGAGCACGTCGCTTTCGAGCGCACGAACCCGAGCGACGACACGATCCGCGCGCGTCCTCACGTCCACCAGCGTTTCCCCGCCGCGGCAACCGTCCTCGAACAGACCCCAGCCAGGGCGCTCGGCCCGAATGTCTGACGTGCGCCGGCCTTCGTACGCGCCGTAGTCCCATTCCATCAAATCGGGATCGACTTGCGCGCATTCGGCGAAGCCCGCCAGCTCACCAGTCCGCCGCGCCCGTTGCAGCGGGCTGGTGAGCACCTTGGCGAACGTCAAGCTCCGCAACCGCGCGCTCAGCTCTTGCGCATCGCGCTCGCCCCGTTCGGTAAGCGAAATGTCAGTGCGGCCCGTGTGCTGTCCGCTCATCGTCCAGGCGGTCTCGCCATGCCGGACCAGATAGACCCTGGGAAGTTCGCCGCTCATTTCCGCGTGGAGCCTTTCACCTACGTTACTCAGCGTGAGAATGCAGCCATCCGTTCGAGAACGGCATGTACCTCGGGCACGACATCGACGCGATCGATCACGACCCGCTCGGTCTCCTGCGCGCGCAGGGCTGTGTGTAGCACGACGCGCTTTTCGTCACTAGGCCTTGCGCCTGCGGGGTCGAACTCGTGGTCGGCTTCGCGCTGCTCATGCCTGCCTGGCCTTCGCCAGCACGCCGCTTTTTGAGGCGATGCGATCCATCAGGTCACTCCATGACTTGGCGAACGCGGCGGTGCCTTCGCGCTGGAGGTCGGCGGCCAGCGCGTCATCGTTGACGCCCTCGCGGGTAAATTCCGCGAGCACCGCTTCGGCATTGCCACCGTCGATCGGCATGGCGTCCTTCACGTTGCCATGATCGGCGAAGGCGAGCAGTGTCTTCTCGGGCATGGTGTCGATCGTATCCGGAGCCGCCAGCGCTTCGACGTAGAGAACGTCTCGGGCCTCGGGATCCTTGGTCCCGGTGCTGGCCCACAGCAAGCGTTGCGGCCGCGCGCCGGAACGGGCAAGCTTCTGCCAACGCGGCGAAGCCAGCAGATCCCGGTAGGCTCTGTACGTACGCATGGCGATGGCAATGCCAAGGCGGTTGCGGAACGCGTCTTGGACTTTGTCCTTGACGGCGACGTCCCAGCGGCTGACGAACATCGATGCCACGGAAGCGACCCGTGGATCGCGGCCGGCGGCGATGCGTCGCTCGATGCCGCGCATGTACGCGTCGGCCGCCGCGATGTAATGTTCGCGCGAGAACAGCAGTGTGACATTGACCGGCACACCCGCGAAGATCGTCTCCTCGATCGCCGGAATGCCTGCGCGGGTACCCGGGATCTTGATGAACAGATTGGGGCGTTGCGCGCGCGCATGCAGTTGCGCCGCCGCCTTTACGGTGCCGGCGGTGTCGTCCGCGAGGAAGGGCGATACCTCCAGCGACACCCAGCCGTCAACACCGCCAGTGGCCTCGTGGATCGGCCGGAAGAGATCGGCGGCCTGGACTAAGTCTTCCAACGCGAGTTCGAAGAACAACGCCTCGCCCGACTTGCCGCCGAGCGCTTTTGTGCGGATGGCGCCATCGTAGAACTCCCCATTGGTGACGGCGTGATCGAAAATCGTGGGATTCGAAGTAAGCCCCGTCACCGACAATTCCCTGATGTAGCGGCTGAGCGTGCCGCTCGTCAGCAGCGCGCGCGTAATGTTGTCGAGCCAGAGGCTTTGGCCCAGATCGTGGAGCTGCTGTGTCGCGTTCATGTCGTCTCCTGTTCCCCACCGACGGCCTTGACAGGCCTGAACAACGCGGGAAACTCGTAATGAACCAGGTCGCCGATGCGCTCGATCGCCAAGTCGGCCGGCGGATATGTCGAGAGGTTATGCGGGTCGAGCGCGTAATGTCCCTGCCGCGGGAACACGGTGGTGAGCCGGTCCTGCAAGAGGTTTTTCATCGCCGCCAGGATTCGTAGCTTGTCGTCCACCATGACGTAATGGCGGGCCGGGTAGCGCCGCTCGAGGTCAACCAGCATGTGTTCTTTGTGGATGTAGATCAACACCCGGCCTTCGACGGCGTCCCACAGACCGGACCGCTGGACCTTCCGCGGCTGGAAGACCACGTCGCCGTCCGACAGGATGACGGTCGGACCCCAGGTGCGAAGATGCGCGACGGCGTCGAGCGCGCCGGGATACAACCGATCCGCAAACGGATAGTCCACGAGAAACGCAGACATCTGCAGCAGGCGTGGATCGGTCATGGCACCGAGCCGGTAGCGTTGCAGTGCGCCGAGGTAGTCGGCGTAACCCAACTCAGCGCGCAGCGCTTCGAAGATCGCCCAGTACCGATCGCTGCACACGGCGCCAAATTCTCGGTCGAGATGGTTCCTGAGGTCGTCTTGCACGCGATCGTTGTCGAGCAGCGTGTTGTCCACGTCGAGCAGGAAGACCACGTCGTCTGCGGCCGTCATGTCTGCCCCGGCCTTCCTTCGCGACGGCCTCGCCGATCATGACGTTCATAGGCCCGCAAGGCGATCGCGTCGATAATCACCGACAACCCGGTCGTCAACAGGACGACGGCCAGCCGCTTCTGCGCCTCGGCCTGACTGAGGCCGTCCGGCGATGACCCCAACGTTGCCTGCAGTTCCGGCATGGGAAGCGATTTCAGGTCGTCCTTCGCATCAGGCTTCGATCCCGGCTTCGATTCGGGCGCCTTGGGCCGGCCGCCATGGGGTCCATTCATGTGAGGTTCCCCCATTTCCAGTTCCGGATTTCCGGAAGGTCCTGGCCGAACGTGTTGATGTACTGCCTGTGCTCGATCAGCTTGTCCTTGAGCTGCTGCTTCAGGTAGAGGCCTTTGTCGCCGGTCTGCGGCAGGCGATCGATGACGTCCATCACGAGGTGGAAGCGATCCAGATCGTTCAGCACGGTCATGTCGAAGGGCGTGGTGATGGTGCCCTCTTCCTTGTAGCCGCGGACGTGCAGGTTCTTATGGTTGGTGCGGCGGTAGGTGAGCCGGTGGATCAACCACGGGTAGCCGTGGAAGGCGAAGATGAGCGGCTTGTCCCTGGTGAAGAGCTCGTCGAAATCCATGTCGCTCAACCCGTGCGGATGCTCGGTGTGCGGCTGCAGCCTCATGAGATCGATGACGTTGACCACCCGGATTTTCAGATCGGGCAGGTGCTCGCGCATGATGGAGACGGCGGCGAGCGTCTCCAGCGTGGGCACGTCGCCACAGCAGGCCATCACCACGTCGGGCGCCACGCCCTGGTCGTTGCTGGCCCACGGCCAGATGCCGACGCCCTCGGTGCAGTGCTTGACCGCGGCGTCCATCGTCAGCCACTGCGGCGCCGGGTGTTTGCCCGCGATCACAACGTTGACGTAATGGCGGCTGCGCAGGCAGTGGTCCATCACCGACAGCAGGCAGTTGGCATCCGGCGGAAGGTACACGCGGACGACCTCCGCCTTCTTGTTCACGACGAGGTCGATGAAACCGGGATCCTGGTGCGTGAAGCCGTTGTGATCCTGGCGCCAGACGTGCGAGGCCAGCAGGTAATTTAACGAGGCGATCTTCCGCCGCCACGGCAGGTGCGACGTGACCTTCAGCCACTTGGCGTGCTGGTTGAACATCGAGTCGACGATGTGGATGAACGCCTCGTAGCAGTTGAAGAGCCCATGCCGCCCGGTGAGCAGGTAGCCCTCAAGCCAGCCCTCGCATTGGTGCTCGCTGAGCATCTCCATCACGCGCCCCGTGGGCGCGAGAAATTCGTCGTTCGGCGCGGTCGCGGCGTCCCATTGGCGTGTGGTCACTTCAAAGAGCGCTTCCAGGCCGTTGGAGAGCGTCTCGTCGGGGCCGAAGACCCGGAAATTCCGCTGGGCGTTGTTGAGTTTTGCCACATCGCGCAGGAAAGGTCCGAGCACATGCGTGTCGCCGATGCCTCGCACCCCCGGCGAGGGCACGTCGGCCGCGTAGTCACGGAAATCCGGCATCCGCAGGTCGCGAAGCAGCATGCCGCCATTGGCATGGGGATTTGCGCCCATGCGCCGTACGCCCGTGGGCGCAAGTTCGGCCAGTTCCGGTTTCAGGCGGCCCAGCGCATCGAATAGTTCCTCCGGCCGGTAGCTCCTCAGCCAGTCTTCCAACAGCGTGAGGTGTTCGGGATGGGCGGCCGGGTCGGAGAGCGGCACCTGATGCGAACGGAACGTGCCTTCCACCTGCAGGCCATCGACCGTCTTCGGCCCCGTCCAGCCCTTGGGTGAATCGAGGACGATCATCGGCCAACGCGGGCGCGTGGTGTCGCCGCTCGTGCGAGCGTGTTGCTGGATGTGTTTGATCTGCTCCACCGCCGTGTCGAGCGCCGCCGCCATGGCCTCATGCATCGGCGCCGGCTCGTGCCCCTCAACGAAGTGGGGCGTCCACCCGTAGCCGCGGAGCAACTGTTCCAATTCCTCGCGGGTGATGCGGGCGAGGACGGTCGGGTTGGCGATCTTGTAGCCGTTGAGATGCAGGATCGGCAGCACCGCGCCGTCGGTGGCCGGATCGAGAAACTTGTTGGAATGCCACGCCGTGGCCAGCGGAGCCGTCTCCGCCTCGCCATCGCCGACGACGCAGGCGACGACGAGATCGGGATTGTCGAACACCGCCCCGAACGCATGGCTGAGCGAATAGCCGAGCTCGCCGCCCTCGTGGATCGAGCCCGGGCATTCAGGCGATGCGTGGCTGGGAATGCCTCCGGGAAACGAAAACTGAAGAAAGAGCTTCCGCAGCCCGGCCTCATCCTGGCTGATGTCGGGATAGATCTCGCTGTATGTGCCCTCGAGGTATGTGTTGCCGACGACGGCCGGGCCGCCGTGTCCGGGGCCAGAGACGTAGATCATGTCGAGGTCGTATTTCTTGATGACCCGGTTCAAGTGCACGTAAATGAAGTTCTGCCCGGGGGTCGTGCCCCAGTGTCCCAGCAGCAGGTGCTTCACGTCAGCGAGCGTCAGCCGCCGCTTCAGCAGCGGATTGCCGTACAGATAAATCTGGCCAACCGACAGATAGTTGGCCGCGCGCCAGTAGGCATCCATCTTCTGGAGCAGTTCCGGCGTGAGCGTCTTCGTGTTCATGGTTCACGTCTCCCGAATGGAACCGAGATTGAGGACACGGGCGACGGACCTCGCGATCATGAGCTCCTCGTCGGTGCGGATGACCCGCACCGTGACTCGACCGGCGTCCGACGAGATCAACGGCGCATTCGTCGCATTGCGCTTCTGGTCGAGTTCGACGCCGAGAAAGTCAAGGCCGTCGCAGATCCGCTCCCGGATGAGCGGCGCGTTTTCGCCGCTGCCACCAGCGAACACCACCGTGTCCAGTCCGCCCAACGCCGCCGCGAACGCGCCGACCCATTTCTTGACCTGGTAGCAAAACAGCGCGACCGCTTCAGCCGCCCGCACGTCACCGGCTTCCTGCGCGAGCAAGTCGCGCAGGTCGGAACTGATCTCCGACACGCCGAGCAACCCGGACTTGCGGTTGACCATGTCGTAAAATTGTTGTGTGGTTGTCTGCTCGGTCCGCGACAAGTACGGTGCCACGCCAGGATCCAAGTCGCCAGAGCGAGTGCTCATCACCAATCCCGCCGCGGGTGTGAAGCCCATGCTGGTGTCGATGCTCTTGCCGTCGCGCACGGCGGCCAGGCTCGCGCCGTTGCCGAGATGCGCGAGGATCACGCGACCCTTCGTGACCGCCGGGTCGCCGAGGCGTGCGAGTTCCTCCATGAGGAATTCATAAGACAAACCGTGGAAGCCATAACGGCGAACGCCCGCCGCCTCGTAACGACGCGGAATGGGAAGCAGCCTGGCGACCCGCGGCATGGTGCGGTGAAAGGCTGTGTCAAAACAGGCCACCTGGGGCAGTTTCGGATGACGCTCGCGGAACGCCTCTATCAACTCGATCTCGAGCGGCAGATGCTCCGGGTCATACGGCGTGATGCGGTGCAGTTCCGCGAGCAGTGTCGGCGTGACCCGCTCCGGTTCGGAATGCTCCATGCCGTGCACCACGCGGTGTCCCACGGCTTTGACCGACGCGAAGACCGTCTGCGCCTCGAGCCAGTCCAGCAGAAAACCCACCGCCGTGCGGTGGTCGGCGGCGGCAAGGCGGCGGGGGACCTGCGGTGTTCCAACCGAATCGTTGACGATCATATTCGTGCCGCTCGAACCGATTCGATCGATCTTCCCATCCAGCAGCCGCCGCAGCGGTTCGTCCTCCTCATACAGCGCGAACCGGATGCTCGACGAGCCGCCGTTGATCGTCAGCACGTACGGCCTTTGTTGCTTCACGAGATGATCCAGCGCAGTCATAGTGGACACGGACGTACCGGTTGTGCGCTCCGTATTGACCGTCAGGTGGTTGCTGTCCTATTGGGTTGCGGGTTTGCCGGCGCCGCAGGCGCCTCACCTGGCTTCGGCTTGGCTGCCGCGTCGGGCGTGCCGGGCGCCGCTGTCTTGCCGGGCCGACGGATGCCTGCCAGCTTGGTGCGCTTGAGAAGCAGCGCATTGATCGCCACGATCAGGGTACTGCCGGACATCGACAGCGCCGCGACCTCCGGACTCAGTACAAACGGGTACAGGACGCCCGCAGCGAGCGGGAACGCGATGACGTTGTAGCCCACCGCCCACCAGAGATTCTGGTGCATCTTTCGCACCGTCGCACGCGACAGCTCGATCACGGCGACGATGTCGTACGGGTCGCTCTTCATCAGCACGACATCGGCGCTTTCCATCGCGACGTCGGTGCCGGCGCCAATGGCGATCCCCACGTCGGCCCGGGTCAGCGCCGGCGCGTCGTTGACGCCGTCGCCCACCATCCCGACCTTCTTCCCGGTGGCCTGCAGCGCCTTCACCTTCTCGGCCTTCTGGGCCGGCAGCACGTCGGCCAGCACGCTGTCGATGCCGAGATCCGCGGCGATGCGCTTGGCCGTCGCCGCGTTGTCGCCGGTCAGCATCACCACGTCGATCTTGCGTTCGCGCAGCTTCGCCACCGCGGCCTTCGAGGTGGGCCTGATCGCATCGGCGATGGCGATGAGACCAATCACGCGACCGGCCTGCGACACATGGACGACGGTGCGGCCGTCCGCCTGGAGCCGGGTGGCGTCGGCCTCCAGGGGACCGAGCGCGAGCTGTTGCGTGTCCATCAGCAGCCGGTTGCCGAGGAACACCGTTCCGCCGGCGGTCTCGGCGCGCGCGCCCATGCCGTCGAGGCTTTCGAATCCGGTCGGTGCCGCGACGGTGAGGTTTGCCGCCCGGCGCAGGATGGCCTGGGCCAGCGGATGGTCGGATCCCTGCTCGACGGCTGCGGCGTCGGCCAGCAGCACGTCCTCGGTGACCCCGTCCGCCGTCACCATCTCCACCACCTCCGGCTGGCCGAGGGTGAGCGTGCCCGTCTTGTCGAAGACGATGGTGTTGAGCTTGGTGGCGTCTTCCAGCGCCGAGGCGTTCTTGAACAGAATGCCGTTCATCGCGCCGAGGCCCGTTCCGACCATCACCGCCATGGGGGTGGCCAGTCCCAGCGCATCCGGGCAGGCGATCACGAAGACCGTGATGGTCAGCGTTATCGCGAACAGCAGCGGCTCACCGATCCACCAGAACCACACCGCAAAGGTCGCGAGACCGATGACGATCGCGGCAATCACCAGCCATTGCGCGGCCTGGTCCGCCAGGAGTTGCGCCGGCGCTTTCGAGTTCTGCGCCTCCTGCACCAGCTTGACGATCTGCGCCAGCGCCGTGTCGGCCCCGACCTTCGTCGCCTTGTAGCGAAAGCTGCCGCTCTTGTTGATGGTCGCCCCTATCACCGTGGCGCCCGGACCCTTCTGCACCGGCATCGACTCGCCGGTGAGCGTGGACTCGTCGACCAGTGACTCGCCGGTCTCCACCGTGCCGTCGACCGGAATCTTGTTGCCCGGACGGATCACGAGAATCTCGCCCGCCGAGACCTCCGCCGTTGGAACTTCAACCTCGGCGCCGTTGCGGATGACCGAGGCCTTCGCCGGAGTGAGATCCATCAGCGCCTTGATGGCGGAGGACGCACCCGCACGGGCGCGCATTTCCAGCCAGTGGCCGAGCAGGATGAACACCAGCAGGACGGCCACGGCTTCGAAGAACTGCCCGCCCTCCTTGAAGAAGAACGTGGTGACGACACTGAAGAGATACCCGGTGCCGACGCTCAACACGATCAGCACCGCCATGCTCAGGGTGCCCGTCTTGAGCGCGCGCCAGGCAGAAACGAAGAACGGCCAGCTCGGATAGACGACGGCGAGGGTGGCGAAGATCAGCAGCCACACGTTGAGGTCCAGATCAAACGGTGGCGCGGGCGGAGTAAACAGCCCCATCGGTGAGAAGAAGAAGATCGGCACGCTGAAGACCAGGCAGATCCAGAAACGGTTGCGCATGTCGCGGACCATGGCCGGCAGGTCCGTGCCGGCGTGCCCCATCTCGTGCGCCAGCTCAGCCGCCTCCGCGGGCGGCGCGTCCGGCGCCGCGTGGCCCTCGTGGCCCTGGCCTGCGGGAGCCGCGGGTGCGGTGTCCGGTGCGACCGGGGCAGGTTTCGGCGCGGCGGGTGCGGGGGTTGCAGGCGGCGTGCCCGGCGCTGGGTGGCCTTCGTGACCATCGTCCGCCGAAGCGGCGGCGGGCGATGCGGACTCATACCCGCGTTGGCGAACGGCCGACTTGATATCGGCGATCTCGAGTCGGGTTTCGTCGTAGCGCACCGTGGCGCTTCCCGCAGCGAAATTCACGGTCGCGCTTTCGACACCAGGCACCTCGCCAATCCGCCTTTCCACGTCGTCCACGCTCAATACCGACAGCATGGCGTGCACGTCAATAATGCTTGTTTTCATCGCGTGTCCTTAACCATGGCCCGTATGTGCCGTTGCTAGCATCATCGCTACGCTTCGAAGGGCAGATGCTCGGGCTTGCACAGGTGCTTGGGCACGAGTTCACCGCTGCAGTGGTAACCGCACTCATGCACCTTGGCCCTGATCGTCTTGAGGTCAATCGCCGTCTCGTCATAGACGACCGTCGCGCTGCCCGAGACATAATTCACCTCAGCACGTTCGACCCCGCGCAATTTGGCCAGTTGCTTTTCCACTCCGTGCGCGCTCAATGCCGACAGCATCCCGCCTACTTCGATAACACTCGTTTTCATCGCGCCTCCTTAGCCGTCTTTCATCGTCGATATGTCTCGTTACATCCGTGGTTACACAGATGATGGCAACTGCGCAAGACGAGTGTCGTCCTAACCTTTGTCCGGCGCCGCTTTGTCTTTTTGTTTGTCGCCTGCAGGAGCGGCGGGCGTGGCCGCGGTGGGTTTCGGCGCAGCGGGTGCGGGGGCTGCAGGCTGCGCGCCCGGTGCTGTGTGGCCTTCGTGACCGTCGCCCGCCGACGCGGCGGCGGGCGCGGCGGCCTCATACCCGCGTTGGCGCACGGCCGACTTGATGTCGGCGATCTCGAGTCGGGTTTCGTCGTAGCGCACCGTGGCGCTTCCCGCCGCGAAATTCACGGTCACGCTTTCGACCCCCGGCACCTCGCCAATCCGCTTTTCCACGTCGTCCACGCTCAAGACCGACAGCATGTCGTGCACTTCAATAACGCTCGTTTTCATCGCGTCTCCTTCACGGTCTTCATGTTGACCATGACGTGTTACATCGCCGGTCACTTTGCCAGCTGGCCGTTTGCGAGGCTCGAGATGTCGTAGGCAAAGACGATCTGCGGGTCCGGCCGGATCAGCCGCTCATCTTTGTCGGCGTAGTGAAGCCGGCTGAGCAAATCCTTGATGATTTATGATGGCCAGTTCGCCTGCCTCACTGTTCACCGGATGAACCGCTCGAAGGCGCCATAGCGCTCACCGATGCGGCCACGGGGAACGCTGAGCAGGATGACCAGCGCGCCGGCGATCGCGTCGTTCCACACGGCGCTCGCGATCGCGCCCGCCAGCAGCCACGGCGACACCATCACCCAGGCACCCAACACCACGTTGACGAAGCGCGTGGCGCGGCCCACGTCCGCCAGCGCGATCGTCGCCACGGTGACGATGAGCGCACCGAGGAGGTGGTCACTGTGGGCCGCCGGCGCCAGGGTTCCAAGCACAGAGGGCGCGAGCATCAGCCACAGCCCCAAGCCGATGCTGACGAGCAGGTTCCACGGAAGGGTCACACCCCAGACCGTCGCCGCCGCGCTCACGACATCCGGCCGGACGCCTACGGCACCTTGCGCCGATGCGTCGCGCAGCGTGCCGCCGGCCCAAAAGGTGCGCCACAGCGGCTGCCCTTCGCGGCGTGCCAGGACCAGGAACTCACCCATGGCGACGACTTCGTCCAACGTCAGTGACACCATGATCAGCATCGCGGCGGCGGCGATCAGGCACGGTGTGCACCATGCGCCGACGGCAATTGGCTGTAACGCGACCAGCGTGATACTGACGACGCCGAGGGGTACCACGAGAATGCCGAAGAACATCACCATCCACGGCATCGTCCGCCAGCGGTACTTGTCCCCCATGAAGCCCATGAGAAACTCGATCATGTAAGCGACCGCGCCAAGCCCGGCGTCCGGGATCGGAAAGGCCCGCGAGACGTCGGACGTGAGAACGCGCTCCGTCCCGGAACCGAAGAACAGATCGCGAAGCGACGTGATGTGCTCCAGTTGGAAGGCGGTCATGTGCCGCGACAGAAAGAAGCCGACCAGCGCGAGCGCGATGATCGGGGCGCGCTGCGGCCAGCTCGAGGGGTTGTACGACCAGCCCGGCGGCGCGTCGGGCCCCGGCAGCATGCGCATGCCGGGCATGCCCGGCGCCAGAATGGCAAAGACGATCACCAGCGTGCCCACGAGCGTGTCGTTGGTGTACTCGGCCGCGCGTGCCCAGAAGACGAGCGGGGCGAAGAGCAGCCAGACGCCGACGAGCGAATTCGCCCACGGCGCCCAGAACTTGAACACCGGACGCGAGGACACCGAGAGGAGCGCCAGGAGGAAGACCAACGCTCCGCTCGTCAGGTCGCTCAGCCGAAGTCCCAAGATCGGAGCGCCCATCGCGGCGGCACCGGTCATCAGCCAGAGGCCGAGCGACATGTTCGCGACGTGCGGCCAGACCGCGCCGCCGTGCGCCATGCCTTCCTGGGCCATCGGCATCTCGGCGTGCCCCTCGCGGAGCGCGCCCGTCGGCGTTGGCCGCTGCGGCGGCGCGTGCGCCGCACCATGGCCGGCGTGAGACGTGTCGTCAGTCGGCATCCGACGTCGCTCCAGGTGTGGAGTTGACCTTTGCGCGAAGGCCGGAGGGAGGCTCGAGGTCGTTCTCGCGGTACCACGCGACCGGGTCTGCCTTCAGCGCGGCGATCATCTTGGGGATCGTCTCACGGAGTGACCGCTTCGGCTCCCAGCCGAGGAGTGTGCGCGCGCGCGTGATGTCGAGCGCATACTGGTCGTTCGCGCGGTCGATCATCCACGGACGGATGAACGGGTCTGCTCCCGGCAGCTTGCTCAGCACCCAGGCGCCGGCCTTCGCCAACGGCGCCAGCGCACCGGGCACCTCGATCGTCTCCCAGTCCTCCCCGTGAAGGAGCCGCGCGAAGGTGTGCTGGAGTTCGTCGTAGCTGAGCGTGTCCGGCTCGCCCAGCAGGATGGCCACGTCGGGCGGGAGCGTCGCGCGCCGCTCGACCGCCAGCGCAATGGCGTCCACCAGGTCATCCATGTGCATGAACGACTGCCCGTGCGCGGTGCTGCCTGAATACACACGGCTCGTGAACTGTCGCTCGTGGATACGTTGAATCTGATGGGCCAGCGGGACGGAATGGCAGAGATCGTCGTACACGCCGGAGATGCGCAATAACACAGCGGCCATGCTTCCACGCTCGTCGCGGATGAGCTGCTCGGTTCGCACCTTCGACTCGGGGTACGCCCACGTCGGCTCAACCGGCCACTCTTCCGTGATGCGTTGGCCCAGCGCGCCCGGACGATGCACGAGCATGGTGCTGGAGAACAGAAACTGTTCGACCTGGAAGTCCAGCTCGCGCAGCCCGCGCAGCAGACGCCCGGTACCATTCACCGTAATCTCGTCGTATTTGGTGCTCGGCTCGCCGAAGAAGTCGTAGTACGCGGCGAGGTGAACGACCGAGGCCACGTGCGCCCCGTGATGCTCACGAATCGTGCGCAGTCCCTGCCGCACGCTGTCGTCGGACGTCATCTCGACGGGCATGTAGACGCACCCCGGCGGGGGTGGTCCGGGCGCCTGGCGGTCGAACCCGACGATGCTCTCGAAGCGCCCCGCAAACCGGCGCATCACCGCGTCGCCGATCCTGCCGTTCGACCCTGTCACCACGACGATGCCGTTGTCCGGTGTCACGCGTCGCCTCCGTCTCCGATTCGTTGGGATCCGAGCAATTCACGCGACATCCACGCACGCGCCAACGCCCTGAGTGATCTGAGCGGACCGCCAACGCGGCGCCAATACGGCCTTCGCTCGTCGGTCTCGACGGACGTCCGCGAAGGCGCCAGGTTCGCGCAGACGCGGTGTTGCCAGAGCGGACAGCCTGCGCCCTGTCGTGATGATAGCCAGCGCTGATTCGCCGCACTGTGCCGTTTTGAACCATCTCATGGGTGGCATCGAGGCCGTCCTGACCGTGCGCAAACGTCGTGCCGCCCGATCATCCACGCGAGAGCCATGGATTTCGATGTTCATCTGGGCGTTCCTGACTCAGGACAGATCGCGTTCCCAGATACGTTGCATCTGCAAATACATGAACGACGCGGTCCAGCCAACCAAGACCAGCCCGGTCAACGCCTCCATCCCGGACATGAAACGCAGCGGCCCCGATGGCACCAGATCACCATAGCCCAGCGAGGTGTAGTTGGCGAACGAGAAGTAGGCGCATTCATCAAGGCCGGGGGACTGACTGCCGACAATGACGCCATAACCGTTTCCATCGAGTAACCAGAAATAGGCCAAACCGAACAGCATCACCTCGAGGACGTGCGCAACCAGCAAACCGCACACGAGCATCGACAAATGCCAGCGATGCCAGGCATAGTTTCGATGTAACCAGTCACCTGCCCGTCGCATGGCTCTCAGGGCCTCGTAGTGCAGGATGACGCACAGCACGACCAGAATCAGGGTGACACTCAGAGTGATCAGCATGAGTCAGGCCTGCCGAAGAACAACGCCTCGCCCGACTTGCTCGCACGTGCTGTGTAGATCAACACCCGGCCTTCGACGGCTTCCCAGAGCCCGGAACGCTGGACCTTGCGCGGCTGGAAGACGACGTTGCCATCCGACAGGATGACTGTCGGGCCCCAGGTGCGAGGGTGCGCGACGACGTCGAGCGCGCCGGGATACAACCGGTCCGCAAACGGATAGTCCACGAGCAACGCAGACATCTGCAGCAGGCGCGGATCCTTCATGGCACCTAGCCGGTAACGACGACGCTGGTCGCGGCGCTGGATGCGAAGACGGGGACGGTCGTTGGCGAGTGCCACCTGCGACACCGCGCCAACCGTGCCGACCGTAATCATGCGTGCGCCGCTCAGGTTGGCCCGGTCGCAACGGCAGCACGGGCGAACTGCGGTCCAACGCCTGAATCTGGGATTCTTCATCGACGCAGAGGATCAACGCACGATCCAGGGGCGCCAGATACAGACCGACCATGTTGCGCACCTTGTCGATGAAGAGGGGATCCTCCGACAGCCTGAACGTCTCGACGCGCCGGCGGCCAACAGTCAGCCGGGTCAGCCGCAGTTCTCGTGCCACGTCTGTATCGTTGCGACCCGTCGAGCACGCCGGGACGATGCGCGCGCTGCGCCAACCCTTGGGCGGTCGACCGGCGGCGGGTCCATTGCTCCAAGGTCGCCCGTTCACTCGGGCTGATGATCAATCGCTCGCTCGGTCGTCCGCGCCGGGTTTCAGGACACTAGCGCGGCGTCCGCAGGTACTTCAGCAGGTCGCTGTCGGTTCCGAGAATGAAGAACGTCCGCGAGTCGATCGCGCGCTCGTAGGTCTCGAGCGATTTCACGAAGCCGTAAAAGTCGGGATCGGCGCCCTCAGTGCTTCGCGTCGCCCGTCGGTTTCATCGTCTTCATCATGGGACACATGGTCGTCGAGTCCGGGCCCGCCTGCATGTGCTCCATCATGTGGGCCATCATGCCCGCCTGCATCTTCATCATGCCCTCCCGCATCGTCCGGCGCTGCGTCACCATCTCGCTGACGACGACGGCGGTCGCATCCGCCTTCTCCGCGCCCGACGCTGCGCTCATCTTGCTGACGAGATCGTCGAGCCGCTGATCGGCGGCCTTCATCTCCGCCATCATCTTGTCGCGCTCGGCCATCATGGCCTGGCACTTGGCCATCATGTCCGGCTGCGCCTTCGCCTGCTCGGTGGCGGCGTGTTGGTGTTCCTGCGGAGCTTGCGCGGCCAGACCCGGTGCCGCCGCGATGACCACCGCCGCCCACCCGGCCAACATCGCTGTCACGATTCTCTTGACTCTCATGGTTTTCTCCTTCGGGATTACGTCTTCTCTTTCGATCTGTCCGACCTCACGCGCCGCCCCAACTCCAGGCGGCGCCGTCGCCGCAAGGGCACCTCGCATCGTCGTGCGTTCGACGGGCTACCCAAGCGCGTTGCGTGGTGTGGCCCGGTCACCGTTGCGCGGGTCGCTGTTCAAGGTGCTGCAAGAACCGCGCCCCCTTCCGTGCGAAGCCCCGGTCCTGGCGTGCGGGAGAAAGGCCGACTCGCTGTCTGCCTTCAAACAGTTGCGTGTCGGGTATGCGACGACGATCGTTCGGAGACCCTCGCGGGGGCCCATCGGGTGCCGCTCGGCGCGGCGTCCGGATGATCAGGCATGCGCCGGTGTGTCGCCGGTGGATACAGGTCGGACGGGCATCCCTCGCCGAGCCCATCCACCTGAAGTGCTCGTAGACGCTCGACCAGTATATGCCGAATCCGACGGCAAACAGCAGCTCCTCGAGCGGCATACCGGCAAGTTCGACGCCCGTGAGCGCGCCCAGGTTCCAGACGCGCTCGATGTAGCCTGGCGCGGACCAGCGCATCGCTTGCAGGAACACGGTGTAGTAGGCGAGAAAGATCAAGCCGCCCAGCCAGGTCTTGGTCTTGAGGTCCGGGCGGCAGGCCATCGTGGCGCCGGCGCCCACCGCCATCGCCGCGATCGCCGGGTAGATGGGGTTCCATGGAAAGAAGTACAGAAGCGGGAAGGACAAGAACGGCGAGACCAGGGCGAGCCTGTGATAGCGGTGTCTGCGCGCGTGGCGCTCGACGCCGGGCAGCGGCTGGTACGCCTGCCTGCGCAGGACGTTGTAGAGCACGGCCGCGACTCCCCCGATGCCGAAGGTGAAGACGAGGCTCTCGACGTCGAAGCCGGTCCTTGCCGCCAGGTCGAACAGACTCGGCGGATTCCAGTAGATCGGGACGAACAGCGGCTCCGTCAGTCCCATCGGCATGGTGAACACGCTCGACCACAGCATCGCGCGGCGGTATCGAGGCAGACCGACAAACAGCGCCAACCAGGGCAACAGGAACGCGGAGGCCCAGACCAGCCAGACGTAGCGATCCGCCATGGTTCCTATCCTCCGCCTTGTCCAGTTGTGGGGCGGTCCAGCCGCACACAACACGCAGAGACCAGGTCCTGCGGCACGGGGACGACGTCCGCGGGCCGCCAGCGTGCCTTCGCGTTGCCGAGCGGGAAGCTCACCAGGCACCGCATCGTGCCGGCGGAGAACTCGGTCTGGACGACCCCGCCCTGGTTCTCGATGAGCCGGCGAGCGGTCGCCAGGGTCAGCGGGTTGCCGCAGCCGTAGAGGGAGAACGGTTCGAACAGGTCGCGCCGGCCCGTGGGCGCCAGCTCGAAGGGCGAGACCTCAAGGCGTGCGATCGCACGCGACCCCGCGGGCTCGACCGCGAGGACGATCCGGCTGTCGGCGCGGCCGGCGGTGGTCTCCCGCATGATGTCGACGAGGGCGCGATCAACCTGATCGCCGTCCACGTCGACATAGACCGGGAGCGCGCTGGGCTGCCGCCGAACCTTGATCCGCACGCCCTGCGCACGGGCCTTCTCGGCTGCCCGGACCGCCATCTCCCGAAGGTCGATCCGGCGAGGCACGGGCGGAGCCGGGTGCGCGAACTCGAGGAACGACGCGGTCAGCGCGTTCAGCCGGGCCACCTCCTGCCGGGCGATGTCGAAGAACTCCCGCTTCGGATGCGTGGTCTCGAAGTCCTGCTCGAGGATCTCCAGGCAGCCCAGCAGGCCCCCAAGAGGGTTGCGGACCTCGTGCGCCAGGCCTGACGCCAGGCGGCCGATCGTCGCCCAGCGATCGAGCCGGAGCCGTTCCTCGGAGCGCTCGCGAGCCTCGGCGACCATTCGCGCGAGCTGCTGCGCCGCCCGTTCGTGGCGGTCACGCTCGCGGCGTAGACGATCGGCGAGCAGGCCGGTCACGAGGCCGATGACGTTGAAGAGCAGCAGTTCCCCGTACTGCTCGGGCGCGGGGCCTCCTACCCAGACGTGGGGCAGGTACAGCGCACTGGCGAATACCGCGGTCGCCACGCCCCCCGCCAAGCCGAACCGGACGGCTGCCACGACGATTGGGACGTAGTACAGACGCCTGAAGAACTCGTGGAGCACCACCGACTGCCCGCTCGTGAGGTAGTGCAGTGCCGACACCAGCACCACGCTGGTGGCCACGGCTGCGCCCCAGGCGCGGGCCGACGGGCGGTGTCGAGGGAACATGGCGCGTTCCTCCTCTACGAGCGAAGCAAAGCTCGTACCGGCTTCAGATCAACCGCGGCGCGCAGCGGGAGGTGGCCCGAGTCGACACGCGCGAATGGCGTCGCATCGCGTGTCTGACCTCGTGCACGCCGTGTGGCAAATCGTGCGCCTCGGCCCGGGCGTCACCCGAAGAGGCAGACCGACTCACCAGCGTGGCCGACCGCCACTCCCGCACGTTTGGGCGATTGGCGCGGAAAACCTGCGCGCGCACGTCGAGGCACGGCTCTTGCTGGGCAACCCCTGGAGGCACTCATCATGGATTGGTTGACGAACAGCTGGTGGCTCTGGCTCGGCGTGATCGCGTTGCTGTCATGGGCATACGCGCGGTACCGCCGCACCTCCCCCCCGCAGCACACGCACGCCGACCACCGCGCGCACCGCGCGGATCAGGAGAGAAGTGACGGGCGTGCTCCCCGCTCGCACGCTGGCCACGGCGGAGGCTGCTGCGACTGACGCACGTGAAGGAGGCAGTTGGCGTGGCCAGTGATCGAACGCCGATTCATATCGTCGGCGCCGGCCCGGCAGGACTGGCCGCCGCCATTACCATCGCCCAGTCGGACCGACAAGCCATCGTGCACGAACGTGCGCACGACGTCGGCGGCCGCTTCCACGACGACTTCCAGGGCCTCGAGAACTGGACGACCACCCGCGATGTGCTCGACGGGCTGGCCTCGTTCGGTATCGAGATCGGCTTCGACCACACCCCGTTTCGCGAGACGGTGGTCTTCGACCCGTCCGGACGCCCGCACCGCTACGGCTCGCCGAAGCCCCTGTACTATCTCGTCCGGCGGGGGCCCGGTCCCGGGACGCTCGACGCCAGCCTCAAGGCGCAGGCGCACGCGTGCGGCGTCGAGATTCGGTTCGACGAGGCGCGACCGCACGTGCCCGAAGGCGGCATCGTCGCGGCCGGTCCGCGGGGAGCCGACGTCATCGCCGTGGGCTACGTCTTCGAGACCGACGAGACCGACGCGGCCTACGGCGCGGTCGGCGACCACCTCGCCCCGAAGGGGTACGCCTACCTGCTCCTGCACGGCGGCCGGGGAACGGTGGCGGCCTGCCTCTTCGACGATTTTCACAACGAGCGCACGTATCTCGAGCGGACCGTGGGGTTCTTCGAGGACAAGGTCGGCCTCGAGATGCGAAACCCGCGGCGGTTCGGCGGCGCGGGAAACTTCGCTGTACCGCAATCCGCCCAACGCGGACGGCTGCTGCTCGCCGGCGAGGCCGCCGGCTTCCAGGACCCGCTGTGGGGCTTCGGCATGCGCTACGCGATCGTGTCGGGTCATCTGGCCGCCCGCGCCGTCCTGAACGGGGATCTGGCGCTGTACGACCGTTCGTGGCAGTCGAGGTTCGGCGGATTGCTGCGCACGGGCTTCGTGAATCGCTACCTGTACGCGAAGCTCGGCGACCGCGGCTACGCCGTGCTCACCCGCCGCCTCGACCGCAGCACGGACGTCCGCGCGCGGCTGCACAGGTATTACGGCCCCTCGCTGGCCAGCCGCCTGCTGTACGGCTGGGCGCACCACAGCGTCTGCTCGCGCCGGGCCGAGGCCTTCTGCGTGATGGACGGGTGCGACTGCACGTGGTGCCGCTGCCAACACGCAACGCCCCCGTCGCCGGTTCCGGCCTGACGCGTGGTCTCGACGCGGACCGCCGGTGTCTGATTCCCGACACCACGCCTGTCTGATTTGGGGGATGAGGCTGGTTCGCGCCGGCCCGGCGCGCCTCCGCACCCGCTTTCAGCGCCACCTCCACGCCGACGATCATGGCGCGCCCCGGGCCGTCGTCCGGAACAGGTCTTGCTCGGAAGGTGGTCAAGTCGGGTCTCTTCGGGCCGACCCGCGTCTGAAAGCCGTTCGTCATCCAGGTGGACTCATGCCGACGCTCGATGCCCTCATCCCGGTTCGCTATGTTCCCGCCGCTGTCCTCGTCGCCCTCACGGTCGCTGGCTGCAGCAAGAACGTGTCGCCGGCGTCCGGAGACTCGCCGGCCGCACCGATGGCCATCGTCCATGCCGCCGATCTCCCGATCGAGGTCCAGCACGCGCCGCTCGTCGTCCAGGAGGCCTACCGGTACGCGGTCGCCAATCCCGAGATGCTGAAGCAGGTCGGGTGCTACTGCGGCTGCGGCGGCATCGGTCACACGTCCGACTATTCGTGCTTCGTCGCGGGCCACGACTCGAGCGGCGCAACCGTGTACGACGGCCACGCGCTCGGCTGCTCTATCTGCGTCGACATCGCGCGCGACGTGATGCGGCTCGACGCCGAGGGCCGGGACAACGGTGCCATCCGGGCGTACATCGACGCCGAGTACTCGAAGTACGGCCCCTCGAACCGGTCGCGGTAGGCGAGGCGGGACGCGTATGTCACTTCACCGCTGGAGCCTGTTCGCGCTCGGCATGGCGGTGCCGCTCATCGCGCTGACGCCGCTCGGCGGCCCGACCACGGAAGCGACGGACCGGACCGTGCGCATCGAGGCGAGCCGCTTCGCGTACAGCCCGGCAGTCGTCCACGTGAATCGCGGCGACCGCGTCACGCTGGAGCTCGTCTCGACCGACGTCGTGCACGGGCTCTACGTCGACGGCTACGGCGTCGCCGCCGAGGCCGACCCGGGTCGTCCGGCCCGAATCTCGTTCGTCGCCGACCGGCCTGGCACGTTTCGCTTGCGCTGCAGCGTCCCGTGCGGCGGGCTGCATCCGTTCATGATCGGCAAACTGCGGGTCGGGTCCGACGCCCGGCTGTGGCTGGCGCTGGCGCTGGGGATTCCGGCCGCGCTCGTCGGCCTCCTCGGGTGGCGGCCATGAGGCGGCGGGATCTCCTGCGGAACCGTCTCGTCGCGGCCGCGCTGCGCAGCCGCGGACCTCAGCTCGTCATCACGCTGGCGGCATTGGCCGGATTGCTCGTCGCCATCGTCGCGGGCCTGACCGGGACGCCCGTCGGCGCTCGCAACGCCGGCATCGTCCTCGTGTGGATCGCGTGGTGGGCCTTGCTCATGCTGGTCGCCGTGCCGTTCGCCGGCCGTGGCTGGTGCAGCGTGTGTCCGGTGCCCGTCGTCGGCGAATGGCTGCAGCGCGGCGCCGTGCTGGCCCCACACGGCGCCGGTCTCGGCGCGGGACGCCGGTGGCCGCGCGCGCTCAGGAACATCTGGCTCCAGAACGCCGGCTTCGTGCTCGTGTCGCTGTTCGGGATCATCGTGCTGACCCAGCCACGGGTCACTGGCCTCGTCCTGCTCGTGTTCCTCGCCGCGGCCGTGGCCACGAGCCTCGTGTTCGAGCGCCGGACGTTCTGCCGCTACCTCTGCCCCGTCGGCGGCTTCATCGGGCTCTACTCCCAACTTGCACCCGTTGAGCTGCGCGTCCGCGATGCCGCCGTGTGCGCCGCGCACACCGACAAGACCTGCTACACCGGCAGCGCGAGCGGGTACGGGTGCCCCTGGCTGGTCTATCCACCCGGGCTCACCAGGAACGTCGACTGCGGCCTGTGTTTCGAGTGCCTCCGCACCTGCCCGTACGACAACCTCGCGTTGAACGTGCGGCCGGCGGGGGCCGACCTCGCCGTCGCGCGCGGGCGCGGGCTGGACGAGGCGTTCAAGACCTGCATCATGCTCGGGAGCGCCCTTGCCTACGCGGCTGTGATGTTGGGTCCCTGGGGGGGCCTGAAGTCCGCGGCCTCTGCGGTGGGCACCACCCCGTGGTGGGGGTACGCGGCCGCCTTCCTTCTGCTGGTCTTCGGCCTGCTGCCCGGCGCGCTCTGGCTCGCCACCGCGTCCGGTGGCCGCCTCGCCGGGTCGACCACGACGACGGTGCGGTCGTTCACACGCTTCGCGAGCGCGCTCACGCCGCTCGGCCTGGCCGCCTGGATGGCGTTCACGCTGTCGTTCGTCTTCGCGAATCTCTCGTACGTCTGGCCCGTCCTGTCAGACCCGCTGGGCTGGGGATGGAACCTGGTGGGCACGGCGGACCTGGCCTGGACGCCGTACGGCGCCGCGATCCTCCCTTTCCTCCAGGCGGGCGTCCTCCTCGGCGGGCTGGCATGGACCGGCGCGGCCGTGCGGCATGTCGCCGCCGACCTGGAGCCGCAGCGCTCGGTCGTTCTTCAGGCCGCGCCGGTCCTCTCGTTGGCGGCGCTGCTCACGGTGGTTTTCATGGAGCTGCTGGTGGCATGACGGAACGCGCCGGCCGCCTGCTCGTGATTGTCGTCGTCGTCGGCACGCCGCTCGCGGTGTACGGCGTGCGGTGGGCCCTCGCGCGCTCGGAACCCGGCGCGACGGTGACCCTTCACGCCCGCATGGCGGAAGACGGGGGCTGGACGCCCGACCATCTCGCCGCGACGGTCGGCCAGCCGCTCCGGCTGCGCCTGACGTCCGACGATGTGATGCACGGATTCGCGGTGGGGCGAACCGACCTGCCCGTCGTGAACGTGAAGCCGGGACAGGTGAGTGAAGTGACGCTCACGTTCACGCGCCCGGGTCGATACGTCTTCTACTGCACGCGGTGGTGCGGCGTCGATCACTGGCGCATGCGCGGGACGATCGACGTCGCGGGCGATCCGGTTGAGGCCGCCGCCGAGATGCCGCCGTTGTACGTGCGACTGGGCCTCGATCTCGACGCTCCTCATCCGGCGAGCCCCGTGCCGGCGCACCGGCCGTCGGCGGCGCGAGGAGCCCGCCTCGGCGTGGCGATTCCGGCCGCGTACCAGTCGCTCGATCGCTATCGGTCCCAGAGCCCGGCCCAGCTGTGGAGCTCGCTGCGGACGGATACACGCACACGCCAGTTGTCCAACGCGGACGTGTGGGACCTGGTCGCCCTCGTGGCGCGATCGCACACGACGCCAGCGGCCCTCGAGGAGGGCCGGCGGCTCTACGCGGCCAACTGCGCCGCCTGCCACGGGGAGCGCGGCGCAGGCGACGGCGTGATGGCCGCCGCCATCGCCAGCCGGCTTCGATCCTTCCCGCGCCACGGAGTGACGGGACCGGTCGACTTCACGGAGCCGGCTCGCCTGCTCGGCGCCGGCCCTGCGCTGCTTCAGGGAAAGATCGTTCGCGGTGGCATGGGTACGGGGATGCCCTACTGGGGTCCGATCTTCACCGCGGCCCAGACGTGGGCGCTCGTGGACTACGTGCGGACATTCCAGATGGACCTGGAGGATCCGAATGAGTAAGAGGAGACGCAAGCACCAGAAGCGTCCGGGAGCGGCACCGCGTGTCAACACGCAGCCGCGCCGGTGGCGCCTTCGCTGGATCGTCGTGGTCGCTGTCGGCCTGGTGATCGCCGCTGCCGCGGCCGGCAACTGGCGCGGGCGGCAGGCGCCGGCGCTCGACCCGATCCCGGGGGGCACGCCGACGCTCCTCGTGACGCCCGAATCGATCGATCTCGGTGACGTGCGCCTCGACCAATGGGTCAGCGCCTCGCTGCGGGTCATGAACGTCGGGACCGGCACGCTGCGGTTCCAGGCGCCTCCCTGGGTGACCGTCGTCGAGGGCTGTTGACCGCCGACGCCGACCATCGGTTCGATGGTCCTGCGGCCCGGCGAACGCACGACGATCGCGATGCGGTTCACCATGCACGCCGGGATGGACGGCCCGCACGATTTCCGGGTTCATCTCGTGACCAACGATCCAGCAAACCCGGATCGGACCGTTCAGGTGCTGTCGAACTGGGTGGCGGGAACGGGCTACTGAGCGTCTGTTGCCCGCCTCGATCGGCCGGCGCCGCCGGGAACTCCGGCTCCTTCACGGTTCGGCGTCGTCCGACCCACAACAAGGCCTGCGACCCGTCTCTGCGTGATTTGCGACAGTTTCCGGGGCCTTTCGCACACTCCGGCGGTCGGCGCCCTCGCGCTGGCTCCGTCACCGGGACCAGAGGACCATTTTCGACTACGGGCACTGTGGACCGAGGTTTGCATGAGCGAGTACCGGAGCGCCATTACCACGGGGAGCGGCCATGACCTACAAGAAGATCACCGCCGTCGTTCGTTGCACGGAGCTTGGAGACATCGAGCGCGCCCTGCAGGAAGCCGGCGTGAAGGGACTGACGATCACGCACGTGCGCGGATACGGGGAACACGCGAACTTCTACCGGGACGACTGGACCGTGAAGCACGCGCGTCTCGAGATCTTCCTCGACGAGGACCAGGTCGCGCGCATCGTGGCCATCATCAAAGGGACGGCCTGCTCGGGCATCGTCGCGGTGCTGCCCGTGGAGCAGTTCCATCACATCCGTGAGGCCGAATCGGAGGAGATCGGCGCGCCACCGACAATGGAGGCGTAGGCGGGGGCGCCTCTGATGTCAGGATGCCCGTAGCCGCGCTGAAGGTGGCCGGGTCCTGCGGAGGAGACGGGTATGAACGACGCCGGGCGCCTTCGGGAAGGCACACGATCCGCGGACCGCGTGTTCCCAGATCCCGACAATGCAGGGCCGGCGGTCGAGCTGGCGTTCGTCGCGCCATGTGGTTCAGTGGAGTCTCAAGCCTCGCGCCGACGACGAGCGCGACCACGCCCATCGCCCGGCCGATCGGGGCTCACCTGATCGGACGGCGGCTCGATCTGCGAGCGTTCGAGCACCTCGCGCTCTGCAGCGAGCCAATCCTCGAGATCACTGCCCGGCTCGCACCCGCGGCCACAGTACCTGTGGTATGCGCGCAGTTCAATTTCCCGGCGAAGCCTCTCGTCCACGGTCATCATGCCCACCCCCCTTGCCGCCAGCACTCGGGCGGCGTCCCCACGCCGTCGAAACAGCAATACCCATGCCGGTCGTCATGACACCGCGCGCCGCCGGACGCGCGCACCCTCTCCGTCGAGCGTGGCTGATTCCAAACACCGGAGAGCGATCGAGTGGCTGAAATCTGACGACCCTCCCAGCCTTTGACGCACAGTACGCCCCGGCACCGTTCTTGCTGGTGTCAGCCGTAGAGGCTCCGTCATGGAATGGTCCCCAGCCGAAGCGCCTACGAGGCACTGACGCTCCACTCCGTTTGACGGAGAAAGCACGATGTCGAACGAACCGAACGGCGACACCGGTGCGCCACCCGAAGCGGAACCGACACGTCGCAGATTCCTGTTCCTGACCGGCGTGACCTCGATGGTCATGGCAACTGCGGGTTTCGTGGCGGCCACGGCGCGATACCTCTTTGCCAACGTCCTCTACGAACCGCCGAGCCGGTTTCCCGTTGGATCTCCGGAGGAGTTCGCGCCGGAGACCGCCACGTTCCTACCGGACGACCGTCTCTTCCTCTTCAACAGCGCGGACGGCTTCTATACGATCTCTTCCATCTGCACCCACCTTGGGTGCAACGTCAACCGCGTCCCAGGCGATGGGTTCGCCTGTCCCTGCCACGGAAGTCTCTTCGACGCCAACGGCCGGGTCGTACGCGGACCGGCCCCGCGACCGCTGCCGTGGTACGGCTTGAGCGTGTCATCTCGCGGGGAACTGGTCGTCGACGAGCAGCGAATCGTGCAGCCCGACTATCGCTTCAAGGTCTGACCGGTGGCGTGGTCCCCGCGATGACGGTGCGCTGGACCGTGCGGACGTTCGCTGTGGGCGGGCGCAGTCAGGCAGCTCGTTCGGTTCGACGGCCGCGCCGGGGCGAAGCCGTGTCGCGCGGCGCACGAGTTGCTGGCGGCCAAGCTGGCCGACGTCGACGCGCGTCTGACCGAACTTCAGTGAGTGAGAATCGGTCAGCGCACCGATGCCGGCGTCAGCCGGGGCGCGTAGTACCCCGTGCGCGCGCGCACGCGCAAGTCGGACCGTGTCGTTCGCACGGAGATTCCGTGCCAGTGTCCGTCCCACTTCGGCGGATCCGGGACGTAGCCTATGCGGTAGAGGTGGCGCAACTCGCCGGCAATCTCGGTGAATGCGCTCGGCAAGTGCTCGGATTCCGGCACTGAGAGCACCCGGCCGCCGCTCTCGTACGCCAGCGAGAGCAGCGAATGCCGGGTTCCGCCGCGCCCGTTCCCGGCGGGTAGTGACACGACATAGATCAGTACCCCGGCGCGGCGGACCTCTTCCAGCACGTCGTCGAAGGCCACGATGCTGTTCGTATCCTCCCCGTCGGACAGCAGGACGATGGCGCGACGGAGCTCGGACGGACGGTCGAGGCCGGCGCGCGCGAGGTCACGGAGCGCGACCAGCACGGCCTCGTACAGCCCGGTCTGGCCATAGGCCGACAGGCCGGCCAGGGCGGGCGTGACGGCGGCGTGGTCGGCACCGAGGGGCAGCAGCCGCGACACGCGGCTGTTGAATACCAGCACGGCGAGCTGGTCGTCCTCCCGGAGCACGCCCGCGAACGCGCCGGCCGCGGCCCGCGCCTGCTCGAGCTTCTTTCCCTCCATGCTGCCGCTCCGATCGAGCAGCAGCACGACGCCGAGCGACGCACGGTCGCCCGGCACCATCAGCGTGATGCGCTGGGGACGGCCGTCCTCCAGAACCAGGAAATCCTGCGGACCGAGCGTCTCGACGGCCCCCCCGCTTCGCGTCGTGACGCAGACGTCGAGCGCCACCATGTCGACGCGGCTGTGAAACCGGTCGCCCGGGGCCGGCCCCCCGGCTGGTCGGGCCGCGGGCGACTGCGCCGTCACGAGCGCCGCTCCCACGAGCCAGATAGCTCCGCCGAGGACGGCTGCAGCAAACGAGAACGGTCCCCTCGAACGCCCGCACGGAGTCATCGGGCATTCTGCTCGCAACAGGCATGCCGATGCAGCGCTCCCTGTGGCAGCCGCGGTTGAGGGTCCCGTGCGCCGGGTGCTGTCCGCCGCCGGCCGCTTTTCTGTCTGATTTGGAGCAACGGGCTGCGCCAAATGCGACTGTCATCGGGACCATTGGCGACGGCGAAGCTCGCTGCAGACCGACATGGCCGTCATGCCGAATGTCGGCGTTGCCAGCCTCGACCGCCAGGATGATATCCAGGAAGACGCCGTCCATCCGTGTGATCCGGAAACCGGCCGCCCGCACGGTCCCCAGCGTCCGCCTGTTCATCACGGTGCCAAACGATCACCGAAGAGAAACAGTCAACGTGAGTCCTGCGCCGTCCATCGTGTTCTTTCCTCGTCGATTCCGAGAGCCAGGATGCGTGCAGACGTCGTCTGTGTACGCCGAGAAACCATGACCGTCACAACCAACCGTTCGTGAATCCCGCGCGCCGCAGTCCCGTGACCACGTAGGGGCACGCGCGCATCAGCCGCCATAACGAACCCGACCGGTAGTTCTCGCACATCAACACGACCGGGCCGAGGTTGATCCCGAAGTGGTAGGCCGACGTCCAGCCAGCGCCGGCATCGGCCTCGTTCGCAAAGGTCAGATTGAAGCTGCACCGGAAGCAGTACTCGCCGGTGACTTGTGGATACACGTCCTGAAAATGCCGGACCGTCGGCAACACGATCTCCGGGGCGAACGGCAACGACGCCACCACGGCCCACGGCGCGACGGTCCCGTCGTCGGGGCCGTACGGTACGCCGCGTGCGACATAGTCGAAGAAGGAGCGCTCGACGCGGCGGATTCTCCGGGTCGTCCAGCCAGGCCCATCGCTCGCGGTCAGCCCCCAGAAGTTCTCTCCGTAGCCCGCGAAGTCGAGAGGGTTTCGGATCGCGTACTCCCGCTGGACGTAGGCCGCGCGGCGGCTGTTCTCGCAATAGTCGATGCCTTTGTCTCGCGCGAACGCGTCCTGGATCTCGCGGAAATCCACCCAGATGTGCGAATACTGATGGATGAACAGCGAACCGCCATAGATGAACTCGTAGCCGTAAATGTCCTTCCATTGATAGGTGGCGGTCCACGCCGCGTAGCTCTCCGGCGGCAGGGGGTACGTCGGTGAGCCGAGGCCGAGCGCATACAAGAGCATGGCCTCGTCGTAGCCTTCCCAGCGGTAGGGCAGAAAGCCGCTCTCGGGCTTCCACCCGTGGCTGACCGTCGCTCCGCCGTTGCACGCCCATGGCCAATCGGCGCGGCGGTAGATCGCGTCGGCCAACGTCCGGATCTCCTGCTCGTCTTCAGTGTCTTGATCGAAAAACGCCGCAGCGGCGAGCATGCCGGCGAGCAGGAAACTGGTATCGACGGTCGACACTTCGCACAGGCCGGCGCGCCGTCCGGTGGTCATGTCGAGAAAGTGATAGTAGAAGCCTTTGTGCCCGGTCACGTCGGGCGCCGTTCCCTGCGCGCTGGTCCAGAAGAACCGCAACACCGCCAACGTGCGCACGATCGCGTCGGGGCGCGTCATCCAGGCGCGCGCGACGCCGACCGGATAGGCCGCCAGCGCGAAGCCCACGGCCGCGATACTTGCGGGAGCGCCCGGCTGCGACTTGTCAGCGACGAGACCATTCGCGGGGTTGGCCTCGCGCAGGAAATACTCGAAGGCATGACGCTGCAACGCGTCCAGCCTCGCCTCCCCAAAGTCCGGTGGGTACGCGTGTTCCTCCCTTGGATGTGCAGGGTGTGAAGTCACCGGGCGAGCACCGTCTTCGCTGTCTCGACGACATGGTCTGCGGTGAAGCCAAACTCCCGCGTCACCGCGGATCCCGGCTCCGACGGTGCGACCGGTACCGTCGTGGTCACGAGTTGCCCCCGGTCGCGCGCGTCGCGACGAGCGCCTGCCAGTCGGTGTGGACGAATCCCGCGTCCGGCCGATCGATGCGCTGGTACGTGTGGGCGCCGAAATAGTCGCGCTGGGCCTGCGTCAGGTTCTGCGGCAGCACGGCCGTCCGGTAGGCGTCGAAATACGCCAGCGAGGCCGACACCGCGGGTACGGGGATGCCGTGCGCCACCGCCATCTGCACGGTACGCCGCCACTCCGGCTCCATCTCCAGCATGCGCGGCCGAATGTCGGCGTCGAGCAGCAGGTTCGGCAGGTCGCCGTCGCGCTCGTAGGCGTGCATGATGGTGTCGAGCAGGCGCGCGCGAATGATGCACCCTCCCTTCCAGATGCGCGCGATCTCGCGCAGGTCGACGTGCCACCGGTGCTCGGCCGAGGCGACGCGCAAGAGCGCCATGCCCTGCGCGTAGGCGCAGCTCGTCGCCGCGGCGAGGGCCCTGGCGACGGCGGCGACGAGCTCGCCCGTCTCGCCCGTGACGTGATGTGCGCCGGCGCTCGCGCGCTCCGCGCTGGCGATCCGCGGGCTGACGAGCTGCGCGCTGGCGTGCACGCGCTCGGCCTTCATGCTGGAGAGGACGCGTGCGTCGATGGCGGCCGCGATCGTCGGGATCGGCACGCCCAGATCGAGCGCGACCTGCGCGGTCCATGTGCCCGTGCCTTTCTGCCCCGCTCGATCGAGGACCATCTCGACCAGCGGGTGTCCCGTTTCGGGATCGGGTACGGCGAGCACCTGCGACGTGATCTCGATCAGGTACGACTCCATCGGGCCGCGGTTCCACTCCGCGAAGCGGTCCGCCGTCTCCGCCGCGGAGAGGCCCAGCGCGCGGCGCAGGAGGTCGTACGCTTCGGCGATGAGCTGCATGACGCCATACTCGATGCCGTTGTGGACCATCTTCACGAAGTGGCCGGCGCCGTCCGGCCCCACGTAGGTCACACACGGCCCGGAATCGGTCTTCGCGGCGATCGCCACGAGGATTGGCTCGAGATGATCGTAGGCGGAGCGGGCACCACCCGGCATCAAGGAGGGGCCGTACCGCGCGCCCTCCTCGCCGCCGGACACGCCCATCCCGACGAAGCGCACGCCGCGCGCCCGCATGGCCGCCTCGCGCCGCTGCGTATCGGCGAAGAAGGAGTTGCCGCCATCGATGACGACGTCGTCGGGCGACAGGAGCGGCGCCAGCTCCTCCAGCATCTCGTCGACCGGAGCGCCGGCCTTGATCAGCAGCAGGATGCGGCGCGGCCGGCCGAGCGCGGCGGCGAAGTCCTCCAGCGTCCTGGCGCCGATCCACCGCCGATTCGGCCCGCCGCGCTCGATCACGTTCGCGACCTTCGCCTCCGTGCGATTCCACAGCGCCACCCTGAAGCCGTGGTCCTCCACGTTCAGCGCGAGGTTCTCGCCCATCACGCCGAGGCCGATGACGCCGATGTCCGCGGGTGGGGGCGCCGTGCCCGCCGAGGTCATGGTTTACTCCTGTCCCATTGCGGCGCGCTGCCGAGCGCACCGGGTGCGGTGGGCCGGCTCACGCAAGAACATCGGAGAGGTTCCGAGCCGCGCGGCCTGCTCCGCGGCATCGCTCCGACTATTTCGCCGGCCGCGCAGGCGGTGCGCCCGGCCGTGTTGACGCCTTGGCGTTGAACAGAGCGCGCAGTTCTGCTTCTGTCGGCTGCCTGCGGAACACAACCTCATCGTCCACAATGAGATTCGGCGAATGCCGGATCGCAAATCGTTCGACGAGATCGGCATGCTCTTCAACAAAAGACACGTGATATGGGACACGCAAGTGCTCGAGCTCTTTTTCAAGGTTCGGACGGTGCGTGCACGCTTTCGTCGCGACAATCATCACATCCATCGTGGCCTCCACATATCATCAATAGTCGGGCGCCCTCGGGTTTCCACCGGCGATGACGATCTCGCGAGATGCGGCGTCTGTTTCAGCCGCGTCCCGTCATCGGCGGGGTGGCGTCTCGCCTTCCCCCAGGAGCCGCGCGAGCCCCTGCTCGAGTGTCAGGTCGTCCGGCATGCGCCTGAAGTCGGTTGTGCGCGTCAGGGAGTCGATCGTGATCGACTTCAGCAGCAGCACTCTCCCTTTGAAGTCGAGCCTGAGGGTCGTGATCGCCCAGCGTCCCGCACCGACATCCCGCTGCTCCAGCAGGAAAGACCCGCCGCGATTCAGGCGACCGAGAATGCCCCAGCCGAACTTGACATCCCGCATCAGTGTCGCCTCGACGCGCACCAGTCGGCGGGCGGTGGGGTCGATGAGCATCGTGCCTTCCATGCCCGTCAGCACGGCGAGTTCCCGGGAAGGAGGATCGTACGTCTTGCGAGGACGGAACGTCAGGCGTGCCCGTGTGCGCCCGGCTTCGTCCTCGTCGGTGCCGCCGTAGTCGTACTCGAAGGCGTCGGGCAACGCTTGAATGATCCGTCGCACGCGCTGCTCGTCATGGTGCAGTTTCTCCTGCAAGGTTCTCAGGCGCCCGGGGTCGCCGCGAAGGCTGTCGAGGCGTTCGATCTCTTTTCCCTGCCGCTTGCGCGTCAGGGGGTTGCCGTCGATCTGGATCAGGCGTCCGATCGCCCAGTCGCGCGTCTCGACGATGGCCTGCGTCTCCGACCCACGAGGCGTGACCTTGGTGAGCCGGTACATGTAGTGGCCGCCCGTGTTCGCGGCCGTCACTTCGTTGGCGACGGTTTGCCGTACGAGCTCGCCCGCTGGGACATCAGCTCCCTGCGCGTGCGCCGCGCCTGCGGCCGCCGACAGCCGCGCGAGAACGAGCAGCGGGATCGCCGCGGCCCACATCGTTCGTGCTCCGTATCGAGCCTCTTGTGTCTTGGCTCCGTGGGGTCTCACATCTTGCCGCCCATCAACGCCGGCACCGCGTAGATCGTCAGCGCCACAAGGATCGTGGCGAGCACAACCGTCACGATCGACACCAGAGAAACGCCGTCTTGATACGCGATGACCAGAAAAAGCGGCACCATCACGAGCGTCCACACAGTCATCAGCACAGCCGTGGCGAGCGGTTGATATCGGTGCATCGTGAACCTTGGCTACGGCCGGCCCGTCGGCGAGCCGCCGTGCGTCATCTCACCGTGTGGAGAGGCCTGCCGCGTGTGCAGCAGACCTCCCGGTCGCTGCCTACCGCGTCTCCAGGCGATGGACACTGACGATGCCGCAACAGCCTCCCGCGTCGTCGACGACCGGCAGACTCGTCGTGCGATGCTCGTGCAGTGTTCGACGCGCCTGCTCAACCGGTTCCTTCGCACCGCAACACGCGGATGACGGCCGCATGATGTCGGCGACACGCACCTCCGACGCCTTCCGGTCGTCAGCTGCCACGCCGCAGCACACATCGCGTTCGGTGACCACACCAACCACCGTCAAATTGTTGGGATCCTCGACCACCGGTGCGCACCCGCAACCCGACGTGCGCATGGCGCGTGCGGCGTGCGCGGCCGTGTCCTTCGTGGTACAGCAGGAAGAGGCCTCGATCGGTTCCATCACGTCGCGACAGCAACTCATGTGAGCTCCTTCATGATCATCGCTCCTCTCATCGCCCGTCACCGTCCCCACGTCTTGTGGAAGAAGTTGTAGATCGGCGTGAACACGAGTCCCGCGTACGCCCCGTAGAGGAAGCTCTCGACGAGGCCGATCAGAAACCCCGACGCCGTCAGCCACGTGAATCCCGGAAGGCTGATCTCGAGGAATTGCGTCATGTGAAAGCGGGTGGGCACGATGAGCCCGTACACGATGCACAGAAGGTACGTGGCCGTCGTGAATACGGCGAGGGACCACGTGACGACCCTGATGTTGAGATTGCGCACGGATTGCTCCTTCCCGAGATGTCATGCACCGAACCGGCACCGAGCCATGGCTCGCGCGCGGCATCGGTGCGAGGCCATCAGTGATGGTGACCGCTCGACTCGGCCCGGTTTCGCTCGTCCCCGTCCGGCTCGTCCTCGCGAGGCTTGGGGTTGGCTCCGCCACCATGGCCAGCGTGACCACCATGCCCGCCACACCCAGCGCCAGACCTGTGCATCCAGACGAAGAACACGATGATCGCGATCCAAAACCAATTGTTTCGAAGAAATTCCAGCACGTGAGTGTCCTTCCGTCGTAGCCCGGGCCGCTCACCGGGCATCAGCAGGAGTCACTCGCACGGGTGACAGCGGCGGCGCAACGGCACACCCCAGGATGGCTATAGACGATAGGAACTGGAGCGGAAGCCGTCTGTTCAATTTTGACCACCCCTCTGTTCGAAGACACGCTCGAACGCCGTCTGAGATCGGACGCCGCGCTCACCGCCGACCCAAGGGCGCGCGGGTTCGAGCTGGCCGCCGCCGCCAGTTTCAGACAGCGAGGCGAGTCAGAACGAAGCCGAACGACACGCGCCAACGGGAGTCTGGCGCAGGAATCCTCTGCCTGTGACAGCAACCTCCGTACCGCGGAGGCCGTATGAGGGCAGACTGGCGTGGCGGCGAAGACGGGAAGGCTGTTCGATTTCAAACGGCGCGCCCGCCTGCAGTGTGTGAAAACAGGCAGTCCACGGGTCAGGGACAACGCGGCACGCCGCCGTGGTCCAGTCGCTCGTCGATTACCACCCGCCGTCGCGGCGGCCGAGGTCAGGAACCAATCTTGCACACGGTCTCGGCCATTCACAGCAATCTCGCGCACACGCGAATGAGAACCGAGATGAATCGCTTCTTCGCCGCTTCCAGGCAGGAGAGCGCGCGCATGAGCAGGGTAACCGTGACGCTGATTCTCGGGTTGGCCGCGTTCGCGTCCGCCGCAGCGGCCCAGGAGACGGGGACCACCTACGCCATCCGGACAAGGGAGCCGGATCGGCCCGGATCTCGGCCGCTGGAAGCAGTACGGGTCGTCCATCCTGTGGGCCGAGATCATGTGGCAGCACGCGACTGAAATGGACACGAAGATGCGCGAGATGGGGCTCCCGTGGCCCACGTTCCGGGGCAACGAACTGATCGATCTCATCGCGTTCATCCAGGCCGAGACGCGGCGTCAGTAGCACGTGTGCGGCGGCCCCGCCCCGCCGTGGCCACCGCGTGGATGGTCTGACCGGGCGGCAACGCCCTGACGGGAGTTGCAGATGGAGCAGGAAGCCAACGCCTCTTACCAGTCGTCCCCTCGGCGCCGCTTCTTCAAGACGTTCGTCACCGGCATCGGGGCCGCCATCGGCGGCCTCCTGGCCGTCCCGCTGGCCGGCTTCTACGCGCTGCCGGCGCTGAAGAGGTCCGCCGCCCCCTGGAAGGCCGTGGGGCCCGTGGATCAGTTCTCAGTCGGGGACGTCCGGCTCGTGCCGCTCGAACCGTTGGAACGCCGGCAGTGGCCAGAGGACTGGGACCGGGACGCGGCCTGGGTCTACCGGAGAGGCGCGGACGACTTCGTCGTCTACGACTTTCACTGCACGCACGTCGGCTGTCCCGTGAACTGGAGCCCGCAGGCCCAGCGGTTCTTCAGCCCATGCCATGGCGGCGTGTTCGATCGCGACGGGCGCGTGCTGTCGGGGCCACCTCCTCGCCCGCTGGATCGCTACGAGACCAGGATTGAAAACGGTGTGCTGTACGCGGGCGTCGTCTACCGTGTCGACGTCGAACTCCAACGGGTGAACTGATGGGTCTGCTTCGTCGCGCGACCGACTATCTCGAGGATCGGCTTGGATTGCCGACCCTGTGGCGGACGTTCACCGACCGGCACCTGCCGGGCGGGATTGGATGGATCCACACGCTCGGCAGCGCAACGTTGTTCCTCCTCGTCGTGCAGATCGCCACGGGCATCTTCCTCGCGTTCTACTACGTGCCGTCGCCCGAACATGCGTATCACAGCGTCACGCAGATCTCGACCGCGCTGCCGTTCGGCTGGCTGATTCGTGGCATCCACAGGTGGGGCGCCAGCCTCGTCGTGGTGTTCGTCATCCTCCATCTGCTGCGCGTGTTCTTCATGGCCGCGTACAAGTATCCCCGGGAGCTCACGTGGGTGGCCGGCGTCCTGCTGCTGCTCCTCGTGTTCGCGTTCGGCTTTACCGGATATCTGCTCCCGTGGGACCAGCGCGCGTACTGGGCGACCGTCGTCGGGATCGACATCGCGGGGTACGCGCCGGTCGTCGGTTCCTACCTGAGCGAGTTGCTCCGGGGCCAGCCGGAGGTCGGCGTCCGCACGCTCGGTCGGTTCTATGCCTTCCACACGCTGTTTCTGCCCGTGTTCCTCTTCGGCCTGACGGCCGCCCATGTCGCCATGGTCGTCGTTCAGGGCATTGCGCCCCCGCCCGTCGGGGAGTTCGCGTCCGTCGAGCCTGCCGAGTACCGAACCCGCTACGCGCTCGCCAAGAAGGAAGGCCGGCCCTTCTACGAGAGCATGGCGAAGGATACCTTGGTCGCGCTCGCGTTGCTGGTGCTGCTGTTCGTCCTGGCCTGGAAGCTCGGTGCGCCTCTGGAAGACGAGGCCAATCCCGCGAGCGTCACGTACATCCCGCGGCCCGAGTGGTATTTTTTCTTCCTCTTCGAGCTCCTTTGGTGGTTCCCGGGCAAGTGGATCCCCGTGGCGACGTTCTGGATTCCGGGGGGACTGGTCCTGGCCTTGCTCCTTCTCCCCTGGCTCGACCGGAGCCGTCACCGCGCCCCGCTCCGGCGGCCCGTCACGACCGCGCTGGGCACGGCCGCGCTCGTCATGGCCTCGTTCCTCACCTACAAGGGCGCCACGGCGCCGAAGCCGCCGGGCGCCGCCGCGACCATCCGAACGCGCCTGGAGACCGAAACCCTCTCGCCGCTTGCGCGCCTGGGGCTTCGAGTCTTCGAGGAGCAAGGCTGTTCGGCCTGTCATACGGTCGCGGGCGCAGGCGGCGCCGGCGGCCCGGACCTCAGCCGCGTCGGCCAGGCGCGCGATGCCGCGTGGTTGACGCGCTTCATCCCGAACCCCGCCGCCGTGGACCCGACGAGCGAGATGCCGCCGTACGATGCCCTGTCTGTCGAAGACCTGAGCGCGCTGGTCGCGTACATGGAGACGCTCAGGTGACCGCCTCCAGGAAGGAGGCACCCGCAATCGAACGAGGAGCGCCGTGGCGTCGGCAACGTCCGGCGCGAGGATCCGGGCACGCATCCGGCGCCCGGCGACGTCGTGGTGGTCAAGACGACAGAGACCAGCTTCCGTTACAGGATCGGGCTCGCGCCTGCTCCAGTGCAGGTCACGTGTCGAAGCTACGAGGATGCCGTGGAGCGGGCGCGTCTCTTCGCGGCACGAACAGAGGTCGATGCCTGGTACACGGAGGATGAGCGGCGTTTCACCGTCTTGGGTCGATACCGTTCGGCGCGCAGAGTTCGTCGTCCGCGGTGCCAAACGACGCCCTCTCGGTCGGGCTAGAAGGCCTCAATCGTGAGTGAAGGCGCCATGCTCGTGTGGTTCGCGTTGACGGGTCTCTCCGTGGCCTTTGTCGGCGTCGATATCAGGAGCACGCCAGCCCATCCGGTGCTCAAGTGGGCCTTCGTGATCCTCGCCCTGTTTACCGGTCCGTTCGCTGCCTTTTTCTACGTTCTTGGGTGCCGGGATCTGGACGCGCAGACTGTTTCGCTTGTGCTGAACAGCCTGGTAAACAGCGGGTTCCTCGCCCGTACCCGTGACGGCGCATTCACCCGGGCTTGACCTGCCCTGGCCGTCCAGATGAAGAGATCTTCACGAACCGTCCATGGTTTCTTCAGGCTGCCCTGATAGACTGCGGTGCGTCCGTGGTGAGCCGCGCTTGCTCGGAAACGTCTACATGTTCGTACACGTTCCAGTCGCGCAAGCGGGCTAGCGAGAGGTGTTTCGCATGGGGGAACGTCAGCGGGGCCGTTGGAAGCCCTTCGCCGCGGGCTTCGGCAGTGCGATCGTCTTGGTGGCCGCTGCGGGTGTCGGGCTCGTGCTGGCGTTCGTGTGGCGGGGCGTGAGCGCAAAGATGGAACCCTCCGCAGCGGAGGCGTTCCTGGCGCGGCAGCTCCGCCATCTGGCCGTTCCGGCCGACGCACGTGCCCTGCGCAACCCTCTGCCGGCCAGCCCGGAGGTCGTCAGAGCCGGGATGGAACACTTCGCGGACCACTGCGCCACGTGCCACGCCAATGACGGAAGCGGGCAGACGGCGATCGGACAGAGCCTGTACCCGAAGGCTCCGGACATGCGCCTGGCCGCGACGCAGTCGCTGTCGGACGGCGAGCTCTTCTCCATCATCCAGAACGGCGTGCGCCTGACCGGCATGCCGGCCTGGGGATCGGAAGATCCAGCCGATGTGCACGACAGTTGGGGGCTCGTCGCCTTCATCAGGCACCTCCCGAACCTGACGTCCGAGGAGCTGGCGGAGATGGAGACGCTCAATCCGAAGTCCGCCGATGAACGCGAGCGGGAGAAGGCGATGGAGGAATTCCTGAAAGGCGGAAGGACGACGGCACCCGCCAGGATCCCGGATCGCCACTGAACCGGCTGCTGTGCCAGGGACCTTTTCCCGTTCGCGAGCGGCCACTTCCACGATCATGGAGAACACGGTCATGACCATTGGGTATCGAGTGACGGCGGCTTGTCTCGCGCTCGTCTTCCTGGCGTCGGGGGCGGCGCTCGCCCACGAACGCACGATCATGGGCACCATCGCGGCGGTTCGCGAGCAGGCCATCGATGTGACGCTGAAGGCAGACGACGGGGCGGAAGGAAGCAAGGAGGAGGTCGTGTCGGTCGTCCTCGACGCGGGCACGAAGTACTTGAAGGGCCGGCAGCCAGCGTCACGTGACGACCTGAAGGCGGGAATCCGCGTGGTCGTGACCGTGGATCACCGCAGCGACGACTCGCTCGTCGCCAAGGAGATTCGTCTGGCACCCGACGGGCGCCACGACTCCAATGGGCACTCCCGGCGGCCGTGACCCGTCCATGCGCGTGCTTCTCGTCGAGGACGAGCCTCGGCTCGCGAAGTTCATCGAGAAGGGGCTGACCGAGGAGGCCTTTGCGGTCGATATGGCCGGCGACCGGGCATGACGCGCTCGAGCTTGCGCGGACCGTGGCCTACGACGGCCTCGGAGACGGCCTCAGCACTGGCGCGTGTTCCGGGTCTTCCCGCGTACGTGACCCTGTGGAGCGCGAACGGCACCCGCGTCTACGACTCTCTTGACTCCCACTCGAATCCCCACCCTGGTTGCGAGCAGGCCTTCGAGCCCGTGTCGGGGGCCATCAGCCCTCTGAGGTTCTTGACCGCCCGAGCCGGCCAGGCCGGGCCGATCCGCTTCGTCTGCGCTTCGCTGGGGCGACGACCGGGTCCGGTACTCCAGGTCGGTCTCGAGCTCGGCGATGTGAGTCGCACCCTGCGGACCGTCGCAACCGCGTCGGCGATCATGCTGCCTGTCGTCCTGGCGCTCACGAGCTTCGGCGGGTTGGTCATTGCCCGACGCGCGCTGGCTCCGCTGGCGTCGATCGCCGGCACGATCCGCGACATCCAGGCGACCGACTTGGGCCGCCGCATCGACGTGCACCCGCACGAGGAGGAGCTGAGCCGGCTGGTGACGACGTTGAATCAGCTCCTGGGCCGCCTCGAAGGAGCGTTCGCCTCGCTCCGGGAGTTCGCCGCCGACGCGTCCCATCAACTCCAGACGCCCCTGACCGTCGCGAAGGGTTCGATCGAGGTCGCCATGGGCTCGCCGCTCGGTCGTGAAGATGCCGGGCTCCTGCTCATGGAGCTGCTGGACGAGGTCGATCGCATGATCGCGCTCGTCACGGATCTCCGCGCCCTCAGTGTGGCGGACATGGGAACGGCTCACTACAGTCGCATCCCCGTCGAATTCTCGGAGCTCGTCCGGACCACCACGGAGATCATCGAGGCCCTGGGCGAGCCGAACGACGTGTCGGTGCATTCGGATGTCACGAGCGACCTCACGGTGTGGGGTGACGAGGTCCGCCTGCGGCAGGTGTTGCTCAATCTGGGGGAAAACGCGGTGAAGTACACGCGCGCCGGTGGCCGCGTTGACATCCGGTTGACCAGCAACGACCGCCACGCCGTGCTGCAAGTCACCGATACCGGAACCGGCATCGGTGACGACGACCTGCCCCACATCTTCGATCGCTTCTACCGTGGAACGCGGACCGGCCACGCCTCGGGCACGGGGCTCGGCCTCACCATCGCGCAGCGCATCGTCGTCGCCCACGGCGGCACGATCGAGGTGCGGAGTCGCGTGAACGAGGGTTCCTCTTTCGTGGTGCGCCTGCCGCTCGCCTGATGCCGATGCGCCGCGGGATCGGTATCCGAGCTCCGGAAGGTGTCTGCTTTCAGGCAGCCCGTTGTCTGATTCCCGTCCGAGTGGCTCCCCGGCTGTGCCTGCGGTCCCGAAGCGGTGCGCTGGCGGAGTCCGTCTCGATGGAACGCGGCTTGCTCCAGCTCACCGCGGAGGCGCGTCATGACCAAAGATCCAGTGTGCGGAATGGCGGTGGACGAGAAGAAGGCGAGCGCGACGAGCACCTACCGGGAAACGACCTACTACTTCTGCAGCGAGGCCTGCAAGCAGAAGTTCGAGAAGGGTCCCGAGCGCTACGCGGCCGGCGGCCATTCGGGCCATCACCACTGAAACTAAATCCGTCGAACCCTGTCCGGCGGCTCCCGGGGTCCGTGGAGGCGACGAAGGGGGTCCGCCCACCCGGGCCCCAGATCGTGTAGGCCGCTGACAAGGAGCGAGGTCTCGATCGATGGGTGCACCACCCCCGCGTGTGGGCGCTGTCGCAGCCGGCGTTTTTCTCCTGGCGCTCAGCGTCCTGGCTTACGAGATCGCCCTCACGCGGGTCTTCTCCGTCGTGCTCTCCTACCACTACGTCTTCCTGGTGCTGTCGATGGCCATGGCCGGCCTCGGTGGCGGGGCGCTTCTCGAGCACTACCGGAGCCGGCGGGTCAGGGTGACGGGCCGCTTGGAGACGGCGGCTTCGACGTGGGCGACGCTCGCTGCGGTCACGACGAGCGGCTCGATTCTCGCCATCGATCGTCTCGGCGTGGCGTCCGGCCTCCTGCCGCTCGGCCTCGTCACGCTCCTCCCCTTCTTCTTTGCCGGGGCGACGCTGGCCGGCGTCTTCCGGCGCCTGGCCCCGCACAGCTCATGGCTCTACGCGGCCGATCTGGCCGGCGCCGCCCTGGGATCCCTGTTCATCGTGTGGGCACTCAATCGGCTGGGCGCTCCGAACGCGGTGCTGGCAACCGGAACGGTCGCCGCGCTCGGGGCCGTGCTGTTGTCGTTCGAGCGACCGGTCTCACGCCCGTCGCTGGCCGCCGCGGCGGTCGGCCTCGCGCTGACCGGGATCCTCCTGACCGCCGGCGTTCTGTACTCCATCGCAGGCGACGTGCCGATTGGCCGCGATCCGAACAAGGATCTGTACCGCCTGCTGAACGACCCCTCCATCGGCGGCCGGATCGTCGAAACTCGATGGAGCGCCTTCGGCCGCACGGATCTGGCGCAGTTCGAGGGCGACCCGGACTCGATGAGCCTGTTCGTCGACGGCGCCGCGGGAAGCCCGATGTTCCGCTGGGATGGCCGCGTCGGGAATCCCGGGGGGGCCGTCGCCGCTCTGCTGAGCCGCTTTCCCGGGTCGTTCCCGTTCCGGTTTCTCGACGAGCGTCAGAAAGACCACGCCCTCATCATCGGCCCGGGTGGAGGGCGTGACGTGCTGGTCGCGTTGCTCGCCGGCGTGAAGCAGGTGACGGCGGTCGAAGTCAATCGCGACTTCGTCGCCCTGGCCCGGAAGTACTCCAACTACAACGGCGGACTTTACACGAGCATCGACAACGTCCGACTCGTCGTGGACGAGGGTCGTCACTTTCTGAGGCAGTCGAAGGACCGCTACGACATCATCCTGCTGACCTTGCCGGTCACGAAGAGCAGCCGGAGCTACCAAGGGTATGCGCTCACCGAGAGTTTTCTCTTCACGCGCGAGTCGTTCCGGGACTACCTCTCGCACCTCACGCCCGAAGGCAACATCGTCATCGTCGCTCACGGCTTCGGCGAAGCGGTGAAACTGCTGACCACGGCCCTGGCCGCGCTGAGCGAGGAGGGGAAGGATCCGCTCGAAGCGATGCGACAGATCTACCTCCTGGGCCATCCCATGTTCGGCATCCTCGTGGTGCAGAACCGGCCGATGGATGCGGTGACGGCCGGGAGGGTGCACGACGGCCTCCATCAGGCCGGGTTCGACGGCCAGTCGTCCTACGTCCCGTACACCGAGCAGCTCGCCGTGGACCTCGGGCTCCGCTCCGGCGCCGACGCGACCTGGCTCATGATGAACCAGAACCTGATCGATCTCGCCCGCGGCAGGATTCGCCTGCAGGAGCTCGTCGACGCCGTTCCCGTGGACATCGGGCCCGCGACGGACGACCGGCCGTTTTTCTTCAACTTCGAGCCAGGGCTGCCCCGAACCATCAGCGCCCTGCTCTGGCTGTCGGCGCTGTTCCTCGGCTTGGTGGTCGGCGTGCCGGTCGCGCGGCGACGACTTGGCATCCAACCAGACCCGGACCGTGCGCTGGCCCTTCCCTGGCCCGTGCCGTTCGTGTTCGCCGCGCTGGGCGCGGGCTTCATGCTGGTCGAGCTCGCGCTGTTTCAAAGGCTCCTGCTCTATCTCGGGCACCCGACGTTCGCGCTGGCCCTCCTGTTGTCAGCCCTGCTCAGCGGCGCGGGGGTGGGCAGCGTCTTGAGCGGCATGGTCCGGTCGACGTGGCTGGTTCGCGCCAGCGCGATGTCGGCGCTGGTCGTCGCGGGCGCCGTGCTGTTTCTCGCCGCAGCCGTCCCGCGGCTCTTCGACCCGCTCGTGGGAAGCGCGGTGGGATCGCGGATCGCCGTCGCTGGGCTGCTCGGTGGGCTCGGCCTCGTCATGGGAGCTCCCTTTCCGCTCTCGATCCGCTTCCTGCACGACGTCGGCGCAGAACCGGCAGTGGCGTGGCTGTGGGGCGTCAACGCGGCCGCGTCCGTGTTCGGCTCGGTGGCCGCCGTCGCCGTCGCGATTCTCTTCGGATACTCCGTTGCCCTGGCACTCGGCGGCCTGGCCTACGTCGCCGTTGCCGCGGTGACCCTGGTGGCATGGCGCCGGATGGACATGGCCGCATTCACGGTCACGCGAAAGGAGAGATGGTCATGACGAAAGACCCCGTGTGCGGGATGGAGGTCGACGAGAAGACGACGACCAACACGACCAGTTTCGAGGGCAAGACCTACTGGTTCTGCGGCGCTGGCTGCAAGAAAGGGTGACATGCCGCACGACGGGTGAGGCGCACCAGCGGTCACACTGCGCGCGGCGAATCGGAATGAAGCCGGACGAATGCGCCTTCGGGAGTCTTGCGCAGGAACCCTGTGGCTGCGAGCTCCTCCAGGAAGCCGCAACAGCAGTGGGCACACGGCAGGTTCCAGAGGCGCTGGGCCTGCGCGAGCGTGAGACTCAGACCGGGCATCTCCAGGTACTCTGCCCGAATCCGGAGCAGCATGCCTTCTCCTGAACTCTCTTCGTCAAGCATGGCGGCTCGTCCTTTCCCTCGCGAGTCGCGGGGAGCCGGATCGGCTCCTCGCCGGGGAGCGCGAGCCCACGGCGTCATGAGGCGGTGAGGCGCCCGCGCCGCAGGGCGAAGACGTTGTAGATCGGCACCCAGATGAGCGCGACGTACCATCCGTAGCCGTAGGCCTCCACGAGCCCCAGGAAGAAGCTCCCCCAACTGAGCCAGGTGAAGCCGGGCAGCAGCGCCTGCCAGGTTTGGAACATCGCGTGCGCCGGGAACAGCAGATCGAACGCGACGCACAACACGAAACTGATCGCCAGCAGCAGGCTGGTGGCGTGCCCGACGGCGGTCAGCGAGAGCCCCTGCTTCATGACCCTCCTCCTTCATGGGCGACGTATCGCTCGGGATTCGACTCGAATTGATCCAGACAGCGCCGGGAGCAGAACCGGTAGGCCTGTCCTTCGTGCATCTTGGCGTAACCCTGGCCGTCCGCGACGTCCATACCGCACACGGGATCCTTCGAGCCGGCGGAGGTGATTCCACCGCTCTGACCGTGTCCGGCATGGCCCTCGGCTCCCCCGTGACTGCCGTGGCCGCCGTGACCCCCATGCACGTGCGACCCGCAGCCGAAGCGCATCATCACGAAGAAGAGCACCCCGAACAGTAGAAACGTGAGCAGACCTTCCATCGTGGATCTCCCGTCACCCGTACAAAGGCAAGAGGCGTACCAACGAGTTGAGCGAGACCGCGCCCGAATGCCCGCGCTGCGTGGCGCAATCAGGGCGGTCCGTCATCCGCTCATCGACGTCCTGTCTGTTCTCAGACAGCCCCTGTCTCAAACGGCGTACGGCGTGCCGGCTTGACCTTGTACCGGGGTACAGGGATAAGACTGATGGAGACAGCTCACATGCGAATCGGTGAAGCGGCGGCGCGAGCCGGCGTGAACGTGCAGACGTTTCGGTACTACGAGCGACGCGGGCTGCTCGACCCGCCCCCGCGGGGGCCGTCCGGCTACCGGGATTACCCGGAGGAGACGGTGCGACTGGTCCGGTTCGTGAAGCGCGCGCAGGAACTCGGGTTTTCCCTGGGCGAGATTGCAACGCTCACTCGCCTGCGACAGCTCGGCGGACGGCCGCGCGGCCAGGTCCGGACCTTGGCCGAGCGTAAGCTCGGCGACGTCGACGGCAAGATCCGGCAGCTTCGCGCCATCCGGCGCGCGCTCCAGGCGCTCGTCGACACGTGCTGCGACCGAACGAACCCGGTCTGTCCGATCCTCGACGCGCTCGAAGACGGGCAGAGCCGAGCCCGCCGGGCGCGGTCGGGCCCGGCTGCCGCGACACGGCGCCCACGTGTGACGCGCCGAGCCCAGTCGAACAAGGGAGGTTGAAGATGCCGTTCGTGACAGGCGATCGCTATCGCTGCCCCGACCCGGACTGCGGTTGCGAGATCACGGTGACGAAGGGCGCGGCGCCCGGCAAGGGCGGGACCCAGAGCCCTCGCTGCTGTTGCGGTAAGGAGATGCAAAAGGTGTGAGGGGGCTGCTCATCACGCTGCTGCTCGCCGGCGGCGGCGCGGGCGCTGTCCGCGCATCCGGCCATGGTCCGCTCTTCGGGCTCGCGACGCCCACCAACGGCGCGCGCGCCTGGAGCGTCGACTTCGGCGTCATGGGGCGGCACGGCGACACAGACGATGGAGCGATGCTTCGCGGGATGGTCAGCTACGGGATCACCGAAGACGTCCAGATCTCCGTGTCCGCGCCGTTCGTCATCACGTCGGGACGCTTCCTCCCCGGACGCGTGACCGGCATGATGCCGGCAACCGCCGACGTCGAAGCGATGTTGGCCTGGCGCGCTCATCGCCGGGGCACCGGCGTCGGCCGCCGGGTCGAGAGCACGGTCTACGGAGGACTCGTGGCCGCCGGACCGCAGCGGCCCGAAGGCCCGCTGGGTCGCCCGGGCCGGGCCCCGGGGCTCTACGCCGCCGTCGCCACGGGCCTGGCGTCCCGCAGCCACTACGCCTGGGTCGGCGGCGCCGTGACGCGCTATGCCGCCGACGACGACGCACGGCGCCCGAGCGTGTTGACCTACACGGCCGTGTGGGGCTACCGCCCTCCGGCGTTCCGCCATGAGTACCCGAACTGGGACTGGCGGCTGTTCGTCGAGTTGACGGGAGAACGATCGGGCGCCGCGCGCCGGAATGGCGTCGCGGTCCCCGACTCGGGCGGGCATCGCGTGTTTCTCGGGCCGTCGGTCCTCGGCATCTGGAAGAACCACGCGGTCGAAGCGGGCGTGCAGTTTCCCATCTACCGGAACGAAGGCTCGGGGTTCGTGCGGGAGCGCCTGCGATACGCTCTTAACTACAGTCATTTCTTCTGACGAGACCGGGCTCCGCCGCGGACCCGTGCTGGAGGAGGCACCATGACGCGCGCGTTGTGGCTGACGCTGCTGGGAATGCTCGTGGCCGGTCCCGCCGGAGCGGAGCTCCGGCGGGTGGAACTGCGCATCTACGGCATGGATTGAGCGGTCTGCGCCCACGCCGTGAGCGTGGCCCTGCAGGATCTCGACGGCGTCGCGGAGGTCGAGCTCAGCCTGAACGACGGCTCCGCACGCATCGTCCTGGAACCCGAGAACACGGTGACGCTGGCCGATCTCCGCACGGTGGTCCGCAAGAGAGGATTCACGCCGAAGGAGGCGCGGGTCACCGCCAGCGGCACGTTCACGCGGTCGGCCGGTGGGGCGGTCTTTCAGGTGCTGGGTACCGACGAGGCCTTCATCGCGGACGGTGCCACCGTGGGTCCGCTCGACCGGTACGCCGGCCGCGTCGTCACGGTCGAGGGTCTGGTGCCGGCGCCGGACGCCGAGACGCGCGACCGCATCGAGGTCGAGAAGGTCCGGGAGCCGAGTGACGTATGATCGCGAGGACATGGGCGCCCAGGCTGACGTGACGACCTCCCTGCCGGCAGCCGTCGACCGCCCGGCTGTCGACGTGCGCGCGGCCGGCACGGCCGTCGTGCTGCTCGTCGCCGGCAGCGCCTTTCTCACCGAAACGGTCCACTGGCGGCAGGCGGCGCTGTTCCTGGTCGGCGCCCTGGCAGGCGTCGTGCTCTACCACGCCGCCTTCGGCTTCACCTCGGCGTGGCGTGTGTTCATCGCCGACCGGCGGGGCGCGGGCCTGCGCGCCCAGATGCTCATGCTCGCCGTCGCCTGCGTCCTGTTCTTCCCGGTGCTCGCGGCGAGCGCGCCCGTGCTCGGCCAGGCGGTCAGAGGCAGCGTCGCGCCGCTCGGCCTCTCGGTCATCGTAGGCGCGTTCATCTTCGGCGTGGGCATGCAGCTCGGCGGCGGTTGAGCCTCCGGCACCCTGTACAC
>Ga0326597_10000567_pt1 | contig 65689 bp, 49 predicted proteins | sample RVTome_12_FD_203789 | JGI IMG/M metagenome (GOLD analysis project Ga0326597, IMG submission 203789) | Soil microbial communities from uranium-contaminated site in the Upper Colorado River Basin, Wyoming, United States - RVT100D185 | ecosystem: Environmental > Terrestrial > Soil > Contaminated >...
GACGGATCACGCAGATCATCGCCCTCGGTTGCTTTCAGGAACGCGAACGTGAATTCCTGAGCGGCGACGGCGGTCCAATCGACCGATCCGCTGTGGAACGACACGTCAATGCCCTTGTGCAGCCGCTGGTCGATCGACAACTGAGTTCCCGGGCCCTCAGTCTCAGGACTCTTGGCGTTCTTGTATACGCCTTCGCGTTCAAAAGCGAAATAGAACCCGAGTGTCACGAGCACTGCCACGGGGGCTATCGCGAGATACGGCAGACGTGATGGCATCGGCATGTTGTCTCCCATTGACCTGTGGTCAGGGTTACTCCAATTGGTCTATCGACCGAGTGCCGGTGTCAATTAAATCATGCCAACTAGCGCCCGAGAGCTTCGGCTGCGCCGCGACCCGCCAGGAATCCGGTCGACCATGCCCACTGGAAGTTGAAGCCGCCGATTCGCCCGTCGACGTCGAGTATCTCTCCGCACAGATGCAGGCCGCGCATCTTGCGCGATTCCATGGTCCGCCATTCGATTTCGCGCAAGTCGACGCCCCCGGCCGTCGCCTCGGCGTGGGAATAGCCGCGGGTATCGACCACATCCAGCTCCAGCTCCACAAGTTGGAGGGCGAGCTGGCGTCGTGTCTGTGACGGCAACTGCGAGAGCGTGGACTGCTCGTTGAATTCGGCGACGATCGCCTGCGCGATGCGATCCGGCAGCAACTCCGATAGTGCAGTTTCGACGGACCGTCGGGGATGAGCTCGTGCCTGTTTGAGCAGCCATTGATCGGCTTGCTCGATGGTCGCCAGTGTGGGGACTCCGAAGACCACGCGCAGTGATGTGTGCCGGTCAGCCATTCGTGCCCGCAGCCAGTGGCGAGAGAGATTCATCGCGACCGGCCCGGAGACTCCAAAGTGCGTGAAGACCAATGAACCGGTCAATTCAATGATCGGCTGGGTGCGGCGACCACGGCACAACCGCAGTCGGGCGTCCATTGTAATCCCGCGAAACTCGGAGAATCGTCCTCCGACACTCGCCCCGGATCGCAAAACCAGCGGCGTGAGGGCCGGCGTTGTCGGAATGATCGTGTGTCCGAGGCGCTGCATGATCGAAAGCCCGGCGCCGTCGCTGCCCGACTTCGGCAGCGACAGCCCGCCGGTCGCGACGATGACGCGACGCGCGCGGCACATCGACGTTTGCCCAGCGATCGATTTGCATTGCACGAGAAAACCGTCGCCGTCGAGCCGCACATCCGTCACGCGCTCCCCGGATGTCAGATCGACGCCGGCCGGCGCTACCTGTGCCAGCAACGCCGACAACACGGTCTGCGCCTGGTCGGATGTCGGGAAGTATTTGCCGGTGGACTCCAGCTTGAGCGGGACGCCCATACGATGAAACCACGCCACCGTGTCTTCGTTGCTGAATGCTTGAAGCACTTTGGCGATCGTGTGACGCGAGCCGCCCCAGAAGTCGTCGGCGGTGACGACATCGTTGGTGACATTGCAGCGGCCGCCGCCGCTGACTAAGATCTTGGCACCCGGTCTGCGCGCGCTTTCGATCAGAATGATGCGTGCATCCGGCTTGCGCGCGCGTGCGCCCGCAAAGACGGCGGCTGCCAACCCTGCGGCACCCGCGCCGATGATCGCGATATCGCATGATTCCCGGCGCATCACGGCGACTACAATGCGATGTTCGAGTGTCCGGCGAAACAGCGATGATGCGGGGCTTCCGCCATGCGGGAGGGTGACATTGGATCAGTGCGGACGCTGAATCATGCGGCACGGCTCTGCCGCAATGTTTATGGAAACCACCGTCTTGTCGAGCCCGAAACGTACCGTGTGTTCGTCGGGATCCCAAATACGTTTGCCAAACGAGAATCCGGCGGCAAACTTGGACAGCAGCATGTCGGTTCGATAGTCATACAATCCGACTTCCTGATCGTCAAATACGATGCCCAACACTTCACCGCCGTACGGCACATCGCGATGTTGCCGCTCGAAGAGTGCGCTGCGATATCCATCGTAACCGTCCCCGGCGGTCGACCCAACGAGAAACGTACCATCGGGCGTTCCTGTATCGGACCGAATCTCAAATACGAACATCGAGTCGTCTTCGGAAACCGTTCCGGTCATTCCGCCCGCCCGACTTTCATGAATTATTTTCGCAGCGATCGGTTCATTGCACGGGTGCAATCCGCTCCCGCGTACAAGTTCGCGCGTGGCCGTGCACGGGATCGACGCAGATGACATGTCGATCCCGTCGTGTGTGCTGATTCGGCGTTTGATTTCAAACGGCGGCAGGGCGCGCAATGCCGCTTTCGGACCGGACAAATCACGATACAAGTCAAGTGACCGCTCCGGGCCGAGTGAGTCCATCAGACACCGTACAAGCAATCCGCTGAGGGCGTACGACAAGTCCGAAGTGCCTTCCCCCTCGTGAAAACCATCGTACGAGAGAATCTCATCAATGCTGATCAATCCCGATTCCAGGAGAAACGCCCCGACCTGAAGTACGACCTCGGGCGCTTTCTCCCATCGCCCGCCCAGGGCGACCGCCAATCCCTCCTGCATCCATGGCAGCGTGTACAACGGGACGCTTTCCAGCACGAAATTGACGAGAACGTGAACCAACTCGTGAGTGTGGCACAGGTGCTTGGTGACGATCGCATCGAGCGGGAGATCGGTCAGCCCGGAAATGTCATATCCGGTCATACGCAGCATTCCCTCACGGTCGGTCAGCACGTACTCGATCTTCTCCCGTTCGAGTATTCGCCGACGTGCGTCGGCGGCGCCGAAGTACGTCAGGACGGAGTCGACAAATCGGTCCATCCGGTCCAGGGCGTAGCCGTTGATGCGGGTGGTGTCGCGGCACCGGATCCGAAGGTAGCGCGTGTCACGCACATGCCAATCGCCGGTCTCCGTGAACAACACCGGCGCCAGCCGACGCGGACCGTCGGAATCGACCACACCGTAGGCAGCACTCATCGACTGACCGGCAAATGAGACGATCAATCGCAGGACATTCCGCCCCGAATCTTCCGGATGCTGCTGCACTGAAACCGTCACCGCACCGGATCGTATGCTGTCGAGATGCAGAAAAAGCGGTGAAGAACAGTCGAACTTGAGTGGGACTTCCTCAAGCCGAATTCCGAGCCGCCGCGATCGCGCCACGGCATCCGGATGCCAGAGACGCTCTGCATTGTCCCAATCGCCCGCGATGACAGCATCGACATACGCCCGCAGAAGGAGTGTGTCGGTGTCGGAGGACGCCGCATCGACAACACCCGCCGACAACGCCATCGTAACCGCAGTGAGCAAACATCGGAGTGCCCGCATCAGACTATCCGAAGACGTTATACACCGTCGACTCGGACACTTTCACTGATTGGCTGACGTTTCGCCCCAAACAGCGCGTACAATGCCGGAAGAACGAACAACGTCAGCGCCGTCGAGGTCAGGATCCCGCCAATGACGACCGTGGCCAGCGGGCGCTGGACCTCAGCGCCGACGCTATGCGACAGCGCCATCGGGATGAAGCCGAAGGATGCGACCAACGCCGTCATCAGCACCGGCCGCAGTCGCCCGATGGCGCTGTCGCGCACGGCATCGGTCAGCATCAGCCCGTCGGTCAGGTGCCCTTTGATCGATGACACCAGCACCAAACCATTGAGCACCGCGATGCCGGAGAGCGCGATAAACCCGACGCCGGCTGAGATCGAAAACGGCATCCCGCGCACAAAGAGCGAGCACACGCCCCCAAAGACCGCCAATGGCACCCCCGTGAAGATGAGGATGGCGTCGCGGAACGAACGGTATGTCCAGTACAGCAGCGCGAAGATGAGCGTCAGCGCCAACGGCACCACTATGGCCAGCCGCGTACGGGCCCGCTGCAGATTCTCGAACTGCCCGCCATAACGCACGAAATACCCTGGCTGAAATTCGACAGTTCCGTCGATACGTTCGCGCAATTCCTCGACAAAGGAGCCGACATCCCGGCCCCGTACATTGCACTGCACGACGATCCGGCGCTTGCTCCACTCACGCGTAATCGTCGACGGACCATTGTGGAGTTCCGGCCGCGTGATCTGGTCGAGCGTGACGATGGCGCCGGTTTCCGACCGGATCGGCAGACGGGCGATGTCCTCGGTGACACGGCGGTACGATTCCATCATGCGCACTTCGAGATCGAAGCGGCGCTGCCCTTCATAAACTTCCCCCACATGAATCCCGCCAAAGCTCTCGACATGATCGAGCGCCTCGCGCGCCGCCAGCCCATAACGAGCCAGCTTATCACGGTCCAGGGCGATGTCGAATTGCGGCTGCCCGGTGATTTGCTCGACTGTGACGTCGGCCGCGCCGTCGAGAGTCTGCACCAGAGCCGCAATCTCTTCGGCCTTCTGTACGAGGACGGAGAGATCATCACCGAAGACCTTGATGCCGATATCGCCGCGAATACCGGCAATCATCTCGTTGATGCGCATTTCGATCGGCTGCGTGAACACGAGATTCATCCCCGGCAGATCGGAGAGCTCCTGATCGATCAGTTCAACCAATTCCGCTTGCGATCGTGACCGGCGCCACTCGTTGCGCGGCTTCAGCGTGATGAAAACATCGCTGACCTCCAATCCCATCGGATCGGTGGCCAATTCCGCCGTGCCCGTGCGTGTCCACGCGTGGTCGATTTCATCGGGAAATGCATCCAGGAGGATCTGCTCGACGCGCGTGCCGTATTCGACAGACTGCTCCAATGAGACTCCGGCCAGCCGCACCAGATTGATCGCGATCGTGCCCTCGGACAGGCGCGGAACAAATTCAGAGCCGAGCTGGCCAAAGAGCAAGACGCCGCCCACGACGAGTATCAGCGCCATGGCGATGGCCGCGCGCGCGTGACGCAGAGTCCAATCCAGCGGGGCGCGATACGCTCGTTTAAGCCATTCGACGACGCGCGGTTCACGACGGCCGACATTATCCCGGAGAAATGTTGCGATCATCGCGGGAATGACGGAAAAGGACAACAACATCGAGCCGAAGAGCACCAGCACGACCGTGATCGCCATCGGGCGAAACAGTTTCCCCTCGATCCCCTCGAGCGTCAGGATGGGCAGATACACCACAATGATGATCAGTTCGCCGAAGAGCGTCGGCTTGCGAACTTCCATGATCGCGCGACGGATGATATCCAGCCGTGACGGCGACCCTGCGTGCTCCGCCAACCGCCGTATGCTGTTTTCCACCTGAATGACCGTATTGTCGACCGCGAGCCCGAAATCGATGGCCCCCAGACTCATCAGGCTGCCGGCGATCCCCAGCCGCGTCATCATGTCGAAGGCGAACAGCATCGACAGTGGGATCGCCGACGCCACAATCAGCCCGGAACGGAGGTTACCAAGAAAGATGAAGAGAATGGCGACGACCAGCAGCGCGCCAAAGAAGAGATTCTCGCGAACCGTGTGCAGCACCTGATCGACCAGGTCGGTGCGGCGGTATACTGTTCGCGCTTCGACACCCTCCGGCAGAGTCCGTTTGATCTCTTCGAGGCGTTCATCGAGACGTCGGGTTACGTCGGCTGAGTTTTCGCCGACGAGCATGAATCCCAGCCCCAGGACGACCTCGCCCTGACCGTTGTAGGTCGTCGCACCGCGACGGATCTCGTGGCCGATCACCACCTCGCCGATGTCGTGCACGTGGATGGGCGCGCCTTCGACCGTGGCGACGACCAACTCATCGATGTCCTCGCGCGTGGAAACGATTCCGACCCCGCGCACCAGCGTCCGTTCGCCGCCGCGCACCATCTGCCCCCCGGCGACATTGCCGATGTTCTCCCGCAGCACGTCGATGACGTGCGTCAACGTGATGCCGTAGCGCACCAAGCGATTCGGATCGACGAGTACGTGGTACTGTCGCTGGTATCCGCCCCAGCCGTTGATCTCGGCCACGCCGGGCACCGACTGCAGTTGCGGCTTGACGATCCAGTCCTGCACCGTGCGAGCATAGGTCGGATCGGCAGATTCGGCGATCAACACATAATGGAAGACTTCGCCCAGTCCGGTTGAGATCGGACCGAGGACCGGCGCTTCGATTCCATCGGGCAGCGTTACGCCGACCAGTCTCTCAGTTGTCTGCTGACGGGCCAGATAGAGATCGATATCGTCATCGAAGAGCAGCGTCACCTGCGCCAGGCCGAATTTCGAGATCGAGCGCACCTCCGATAGTCCCGAAAGCCCGGCCAATTCGCGTTCGATGGGATACGTGATCTGCCGCTCGATGTCCTCCGGAGTCCAGCCCGATGCCGTGACATTCACCTGCACCATGACCGGCGTCGTGTCGGGAAAGGCGTCAAACGGCAGGCGTGTCAACGCGATGACGCCGACGACGACCAAGAGGGCGGCCGCGAAGAGCATCAATCCTCGGTATTGGATGGTGAAGCCAATCCATCGTCCGAGGAGTGAGTCGCTGTCGTCTGCGGGTGCCGGATGAGACGGCCCCTTCACGATGCCGCCTCCAGTCCGCAACAGCCGGCCCCGATGCTTCCCTTCTGCAGTTCCGTCTTTAACAGGTAGCTGCCCTCCACGACAACCGACTCGCCGGGCCGCAGACCGTCAAGCACGCGATAGTGGCCGCTTTCGCCGGTCTCCAGCCGTACTTTGCGCGGGCGAAATCGCTCGGGCGACTCCTGCACGAAGACGACATTGCAGCAGCCTTCCCACTGCACCGCGTCATGGGGGACAAGAATCGCCGACTGCAGAGTCCCGTCGGGAAGTTGCAGCCGGCCGAACTGGTGCGCGCGAACGTGCGTCGTGGCGCGAGTCGGCTTCACCCGGACGATGCCGGTGCGGGTGTGGGGATCGAGGTACTGGGAAATCCAAATGACGGTACCGACGACCGGATCGGAATTGCCCGCGTCGGAGAGGAAGTTGACGGTTTGGCCCACCTCCACGCGTGAGAGGTCGCGATCGCGCACATCGGCTTCAACCCAGATTGCGGCGGGGTCACCGACGACTGCCATCGTCACGCCCGGCTCGATCAATGTGCCCAATGCGGCAGGTCGTTCCAGCAGCGCCCCACCGACGACTGATCGGAGCGTAAACTGCGACGAGACGGCGCCGCGTTCACGAAGCGCCAGCAGATCACTCTCGGCCAACCCGGCAAGCCGCAATTGGCTGGCCAGTTCCACGCAGTGCCCCTCGGCAGCAACTGCATCGGCCATCGTGCGTTCGTATCCGGCCGAGTCGATCAGTCCACGCGCGAGCAATGCTTCGGCGCGTTCGCGTTCGCGGGCATGCACACGCCAGTCGCTCCATCCTTTCAGATACGCGCCCTGCAGCGATGCCATCTGCGGCGATTCGACATCCGCCAACGGCGCATCGGCATCCACAGGAGTGCCCGGCTCGACGCGCCAGCGGCGAATAGTCACGGGAATGGTCGAGGAGATCATCGTCGTGCGCGTCTGATCAAAGACCGTCTCGGCCGGCGCCTCGAATCGATGCCCTCCCAGTCCGATCGTGACCGGCATCGCACGAATTCCCGCGCGGTCGGCGGTTTGAATCGAGGCGAACTGAATGACCGACCCATCAGTCGGGCACAACGGCTGATTCTTCTCAAAGATCACCGACAAACCCGGAAAGCGTGAGTCCTCAGACGTCGAGCCCGGCCCCGAAGCCGTCTGGGCCGGACCTTGACCATCAATTTGCGAGTGTTCACTTCCACCCTGGGAATGTCCGTGGCCATCGTCTATGACGGCAGCACGAACCAATCCAGGATTGCAAAGCTCACACTGGGATTCCGGGACATCGTGCCCGGCGCACCAGTCGCCGCTCTCCTTAAACGACGCGATGAGTTCCGGGTGGCACCGTGCGCAGATGTTCGCGCTTAATCCATGCGGACAGACGGCTGATGCCGCGCGTGCGAGCCCCGGGTTGCAGAGCTCGCATTGGGACTCCGGGACATTGTGCTCAACACACCAGTCGCCGCTCTCTGTGAACCTGGGTATCAGAGCCGAATTGCACCGGGTGCACAGATCGACGTCTATGCCATGCACAGCGCAGACGGCTGTGGCCACACGTTCCGATTGTATCTGTGAGGATGGCGACCTCTGTCCGGCAAACCAGCCGATCAAGGCGCCGACTGCCAGCAGGGTGGTGTAGACAATGACATTCTTGCGCATCTGAAATGATCCTCTCTCGGACGAATTCGTCCGGAATCAAAGAATTCATTCGCGCGGCCAAACATCGGTGGCGCGGATTGACTCTTTTTAAGAATGGGCAGCCGGGTTAGGAAGAGCGAGGCGGTCGGAACAGACCCTGGGGGTCGCATTGGACCGAGACATCAGAGGATGACTCGGCGATCTCACCGAGACACATCAATGAGTTGACCCGTACATCGAGCAGCGGCACGACACAAAAAGAACAGGCGCAATGGCAGGCGCAGATTTCATCGCAACGCGCTTCGTCGCAACAGTCTTCTGCGTCACAGATGACACACGTGGCGTATCCCGCAAACAGCGCCACCAGTATCAGCAGGCCGACCAACCGGCCGGACATTGTATCGGATAGTCTCATGACCATGGACGTATCGTCGGGCGACTATATGCCGATAAGACAATTATCGGCACATCGGGGTTCCCAAAGGACGCGAATAACACCGAGTCTTCGGAATCATGAGCCGATGAGACATCCGGGCGTAGCGGCGCCGGCCTACTGGTGGGCGGCGACTACGGCGCTCCGGACACCCGGCAGGTGCTCGTTGCACCATCCACGCAGGTGGGTCGCGGTGACTACGGATTCTCTGGCACGCGCTTCTCCGATCACCACGCCGCAGACATCGCACCGCAGACGGATGACCTGGCCTGAACCATGATACACTCTCGGTTTTCTTGTACGCGAAGGCTGGATAGAATTGGCCATTGGGACGGGTGAGACGCTCCTTTGTTGACCCTCCATTATACACTCATCCTCGTGCCAAACCTACAACCATGGGAAGAATCCCATCCGGACGCTCTTTACTCAAGGGCATCAACAAGGGACCGGCTCATTCGATGACGGGAGCGAACGATCCAGTTGTCGTTACGCATCGGCTCGTAAGCGGCTCCAGCGTAAGGACATCGCACTGCCGACGATGTCGGGAGGCGCTCCGAAGAACGCTGCTTCGAGTTAAACACCCCTGTCGTCGTTCGCGCGAGATAATTCGAGGATTCCCTGCGTTTCTTTCGTATAATGACTCGGCACCGGCGACGGGGGCCGCTGGTGTTTCTGAGCTTTCCGCACTCCTGCTTACAGCTTCAGACACCTTATCCCCCTAAATGGCATTGGCCAGACAGGAAGACCGTATCGTGAATGACTTCTCAAAGTTTGCCCTGCACCCCGACCTCATACGCGGCGTAACGGGCCTGCACTTCACTCAACCGACTCCGATTCAGAGGGATGCGATTCCGCCGGCGCTGGCGGGGCATGACATCCTGGCCTGCGCGACCACCGGATCCGGAAAGACCGCTGCGTTTGCGCTGCCGATTCTGCAGAGTTTGCTGGGCGGCCAACGCGGAGCGACCCGCGCCTTGGTTCTCACGCCGACGCGTGAATTGGCCGCACAGATCGTCGACCACATCAAGTCGCTGGCCAAACGGACCAACATCACCTGCGCGGCAGTCTTCGGTGGGGTCGCCATCGGTCCTCAGGAACAGGCGTTTCGCCGCGGAGTCGACGTGATCGTGGCAACGCCGGGACGGTTGCTCGATCATTTCCAGTATCCTTACGCGCGACTGAATGCCCTGGAGTTCCTCGTTCTCGATGAGGCCGACCGCATGCTCGACATGGGTTTTCTCCCCGATGTCCGTCGGATACTCAAACATCTGCCCGACCGGCGTCAGACGCTCTGTTTCTCGGCGACACTTCCTCCGGAAATCGTGCTGTTGTCGCAGCAAATCCTCCAGCATCCGGTCCGGGTCAATGTCGATCGCAAGCCGGAGGCGGCATCCGGGATCAATCACGCAGTCTATCCGGCCCGCCAGGACTTAAAGCCCGCGCTCCTGGTGGAACTACTGCGCCGCAATGGGATCAAGAACGCCTTGGTCTTCATGCGGACGAAGCACCGTGCCAATCGGCTCGCGACCTACTTGCGCCAACGGGGGGTAAAATGCGAGCGCATCCACGGTAACCGCAGCCAGAGTCAACGCACCGAGGCCCTGGCGGGGTTCAAATCGGGACGGTTTCAGGTGATGGTTGCCACCGACATCGCGGCACGGGGAATCGATGTGGATTCCCTGTCCCACGTCGTGAATTTTGATGTTCCTAATATGCCGGACAGTTACATCCATCGTGTGGGACGCACCGCGCGGGCTTCCCGTACCGGCGATGCGTTTACGTTTGTGTCTGAAAGCGAGGAGGCCGATCTGCGCGCGATTGAACAGGCGCTGGGACGACGGCTGCCGCGTCTGACGATGGCTGGATTCGATTACGCCGCTCCGCGACCCGTTGCGGACGGTGGGACTCGATCCGGACGGGCCACGCCGGCTCGGAGACACTCCGCCCCCGGCGGGAGGTCGAGGCCGTCGACGGCACACCGCCTGACGCCTGCCTGTGTGATTGGCGAACCGTTGGAGTCGGCCGCACGGTTTGAGGTGTCAGCGAACTTGACGAGCGGACTGAACGTTGAGCATGGACGGCGGATCAAACGAGCCGCGAAAAGCGGATCACGAAGGTCGCCTTATCGACGCTGATCCGTGCGGATCGATGTCGCTGTAGAGAGGATTCGGCTCTTGACTGTTACAACGAACGGTGCCGAGAGAGTCAGCACAATGCACCTCGAGTTCCGGCCCGAGCTCCGTGACAGTCTCTTCCAATTGCTGAATACGGCGATTCCGTTTGCGGCCGTGTGGTTTCTGATGCTGCAAAGTCTTCGGGTTTCGTATTGGATCACACTCGTTCTGGCGGTCCCGGCGGCGGGGTTTCTGGTGCGGCTGTTCATCATTCAACATGATTGCGGCCATGGATCGTTCTTCAAAAACCAGCGGGTCAACAATGGACTCGGTTTCATACTGGGTGTCCTGACGCTCACCCCCTACGGGTACTGGCGAAGGACACACGCGATTCACCACGCCACCTCCGGTAATCTGGACCGGCGCGATTTCGGTGACATTACCACGCTGACCGTTCGTGAATACCGGTCGCTGTCTCGCGTCCGGCGGCTGGGCTACCGGCTCTATCGCAATCCGCTGGTGCTGTTCGTCATCGGCCCGTTCTACCTTTTCGTTTTGAAGCATCGATTCCCGCTCGACCTGCCGCTGTCATGGAGGCGTGAATGGCGCAGCGTCATTTTGACGAATCTTTGTATCGGCGGACTCATCGCCCTCATGTGGTGGGCTGTCGGCGGCATGGCATTCCTGAAAGTTCAGTTGCCCATCACGATGCTGTCGGGCACTGCGGGCATATGGCTGTTCTATATTCAGCACCAATTCGAGGACACGTACTGGCGCCGGCAGCCCTCCTGGGGTTATCACGATGCGGGATTGCGGGGCAGTTCCTTCTACGATCTGCCGAAGATCATCAACTGGTTTTCGGGGAATATCGGCGTTCATCACGTCCATCATCTCAACAGCCGCATACCGAACTATCGACTGCATGATTGTCTCCAGGCGCACTCGCAGTTGCAGAATGTGACACGGCTCACGATGGCCGACGGCTTGCGCTGCGTACGCCTGAAACTCTGGGACGAGGATTCCGGCCAAATGGTCGGTTTTCGTGAAGCGCGCGTCCGACCATCCCAGTCTCCGATCCCAAGAGTCCGGCCCACCGAAACGACTGAAGCAGTGCGATAGTCATGCCAGGCGATGCCGGTACCGGCGGCACGCTCTCTGGTGGATAAGTCGCTGCCGGGTTTGGTGTTATGTTCGCCGGATTTGAGCTTAAGGGATCGATCCGATCAGACATCACCGGCATCTGCCGTGCGGCCGTGGCTTCGCTGCCCTGCTTAACTGGCTATTGACTTCGTCTTTTTCCTCTGCGTAACTCGCTTGTGCAGTACGTCTACATGGTCTCGCCCATGGCCCGGCTTGGGCCAATAGCGACAAGTCAATAGCAAGGGGAGGAAATTATGAACAGCCGCATCTGGTGTCGATGTTGTGTGTCCATCGTCGCACTTGTCGTTTCGCTGACAAATGTCGGACACGCAGCCGAGCAGTCCTCACAGCGCCACCAGCCGTCGACTCTTTCCAGCAACGAGGCAACGGTCTGTGTGCTGACGATCAACTGTCCGGCCGATAAGACCATCCAGTGTCATCAATCGAACAATCCGTCATTCACCGGGACGGCGACCTATACATCGAATCCTGATTGCGGCACGGTGACCTTGACTTACAGCGATGCGGAGACGCCGGGCGGATGTCCGGCCGAGAAAACCATCGCGCGCACCTGGACGGCGACCGCCACCAGCGGCGATATGGCCAGTTGCGTTCAGACCATCTTCGTCGAAGACACCACACCGCCCTCGTACGGCGGCACGTGCGGCACGAATGCGAACTATCAGTGCGTCTCACAAGTCCAGCCGCTGGCACTCGGCGGAGTCGGTCCGATCGATCAATGCGATCCGTCGGTTTCGATTTCCAGCTCGCGCAGCGACAATGGCGGCTCCGGATGTCCCGGCGATCCCTTGATCTTCACGGATGTTTTCTCGTTTACCGACGACTGCGGCAACTCATCTCAATGCGTGCGCACTCATACCGTCATCGACGATACGCCGCCGGTCTTCACGGTCTGTCCGGCCGACTTCGACGCCGGCTGTTTCGCCAATGTCCCACCGTGTGATCCGGGTGATGCGACCGCGACCGACAACTGCAGCGCGGTCACCATCACCTGCAATGACAGTCCGCCGCCGGGAGGCGGTTGTTCCGGCACGATCACGAGGACCTATACCGCCACCGATGCCTGCGGCAACACGGAGACTTGCGTGCAGCTTATTACGGTCTCCGACGATCCCCCGACGATCGTCTGCCCCGACGACTTCAGCGTCGATTGTCTCGCCGATGTGCCCGCCTGCGATCCCGGCGATGCCACCGCCACCGATGACTGTGGCGGTGTGACGGTGACCTGCAGCGATGGCCCCCTGGTCGGTGGCACCTGCTCGGGCACCATCACGCGGACTTTTACGGCGACCGACGACTGCGGCAATCAGACCTCGTGTGATCAGATCATCACGGTGACCGGCGATGTGCCCGCGATCTCATGCCCCGCCGACTTCGATGTCGCCTGTCTCGAAGATGTCCCGCCGTGCAATCCCAACGATGCGACCGCGACCGCCAATTGCGGCAGTGTGACCATCACCTGCAGCGATGGCCCGCTGGTCGGCGGACCATGCTCCGGTACAATCACGCGCACATACACCGCGACCTACGAGTGCGGCGGGGTAGCGTCGTGTGATCAGATCATCACCGTGCTGGGCGACATTCCGACAATCACGTGTCCGGACGATTTCAATGTCGGCTGTTTGGCCGAGTTGCCGCCATGCGATCCCAACGACGCGACGGTGACGACCAACTGCGGCTCGGTAACAGTTACGTGCAGCGACGGCCCTCTCGTCGGCGACCCGTGCGGGGGCACGGTGACCCGCACCTACGTCGCTACGTCCGAGTGCGGCAGCATGGCCTCCTGCGATCAGATTATCACGATCGGCGGCAGCTCATCGGTAACGATCTCCTGCCTGTCGAATATCATTGTCCAACGCTTTGCCGACTTGCCCCCGTGTGATCCGAATGATGCGACCGTCACCGGCGGGTGCGACGTGGTCGTCACCTGCTTCCGCTCCAGTGTCGGCGGTGTGGGGTGCACCGATGTTTCGGTTCCGATCACGTACACGTACACGGCCACCGATGCCTGCGGCAACGAGGCGTTCTGCGAGCGGGTGGTGACGGTGCTGCGTCCCGATTGCCCCTTCTTCGTGGCGGCGGGGGACGTCTCATCGCCGGTGGATGTCGCGGTCGGCGGACGGTCAACCATTCCGATTCGTTTGGACTCCGCGCAGTCGGATGTCGGCTCCTTCGAGCTGGCCTTCGCCTATGATGACAACGTCTTCAGCATCGCCCAGGTCGAACGGGGATCCGCCTTGGCGGACTGGGAGTACTTCACCTACCGTTTGGAGACCGGCGTGATCCGTCTGATCGCCATGGCGGATTTGGCCAATGGTGCGATGCATCCCCCGTCGTCGGCGTACCGTCCGGTGGGGGTGTTGGCCAATGTGACGGTCAATGTGACCCCCAACCGTCAACTGGCGGGTCAGAGTGTCTACTGGCAGGCGTGTCTGGATGGCTGTACCGACAACACCATCAGCAGCCGGTCGGGAGACATGACCTTCGTGATGGCGGAGTCGGACTATGAAAACTGTGAAGCGTCGCTGTCCGGCAGTGTGCTGCCCGGTGTCCGGTTGGCCAGTGCCCAGATGCGGATCGTGGAGCCGGCGGGATCACGGGGTGACATCAACCAGAACGGTCTCTCCTATGAGGTCGGCGATGCGATCCTGCTGGTCAATTATCTGATCAATGGCGTGGAGGTATTCTCCGAAGATGCCGCGCTGCGGGCATTACAGGTGCAGGCGGGAGATGTCAACGGGGACGGGGTGTCCCTGACGGTGGCGGATCTGACCTACCTGATCCGGGTGATCAGCGGCGCGGTCAGTCCGACCATCGAGGCGAAGCTGAGTCCGTATGCGGGTTCGGCCACCGTCACCACCCGGATGGAGGGTGAGCACCTGACCATCAGCACGTCCTCCCCGGCCAGCTTGGGCGGCGGACTCTTCGTGTTCCGCTACGATGGCAGCACGATTGGTGAGCCCATACTCAGCACCGCCGCTGAGGGGATGCGCATCCGTTCGCGCGCCCGCCATGGCGAGCTGCGGGTGTTGATCTATCCCGATGCCGACAGTCCCTCCAGCATCACCGGGGGAACGCAGGCGCTCTTCAGCGTGCCGGTAGCCACAACCGCGGAGATCACCTTGACCGACCATCAGCTTTCCGACGTCGAGGGTCGGACCATCACCAGCCAGGCGGCGTTGATCCAGCGTCCGACGCAGTACGCGCTGGGCCAGAATTATCCGAACCCGTTCAATGCGGGGACGGTGATACCGTTCGATCTGCCCGAGGCGGGAGACTGGAGCGTGACGGTGTACAACGTGGCGGGCCAGTCGATCCGTGGCTACACCGGCCACTCGGAAGCGGGCCGTCAGCAGCTCAGTTGGGACGGGCGTGACGAGCGTGGTCAGCCGGTGGCGTCGGGTGTGTACTTCTACCGCATCTCATCGGGCGGCTTCGTCGCCACCCGCAAGATGACGCTGATGAAGTAGCGCCACACATCACCGCGTACGACAACACAACCCCCTGCCCCGTGATCTCACACGGGGCAGGGGGGTTTTCAATTCGGGTTTCGCAAGGGAGCCCCAGACAGAACGTTCTGATCGTGTCGGTAATTGCGCAACACCGTACCCGCAAAATCATCACCGCTCCATCGTGGACGGTCCATATCACTTTCTCCGAATGATGATTGACCAATCCGATTGAATCGGTGTTTACTGCGGGTCCTTGATTTCATCCAGCAGGAACCATGCTCGATACGGTCCTTCCCATCCTGCGCAAACACTGGGGCTATGATTCGTTCCGGCCATTGCAGGCCGAGGCCATTGACAGCGTTCTCACAAGGCGCGACTCACTGGTCGTGCTCCCGACCGGCGGCGGAAAATCGCTTTGTTACCAGGCACCGATCTTGGCGATGCGCGGCACCGCCGTCGTGGTCTCGCCTCTTCTGTCTTTGATGAAAGATCAGACCGATGCGTTGCGCGAGTGCGGCGTGCCGGCGGCGTGTTTGAACAGCATGCAAAGCGCACCGGAGCAACGTGGCGTCGCCGATGAACTGAAGTCGGGACGGGTCAAGCTGTTGTATGTCGCACCGGAGCGGCTGGGTGCGGGCGGATTCACAAACATGCTCCGCGCACTGAACCCGGCATTCTTCGCCATTGACGAGGCGCACTGTATCAGCACCTGGGGTCATGAATTCCGCCCCGACTATCGGAGACTGGCGCTCCTGCGTCGCGAGTTTCCTGATGCCGGGATTCACGCCTTCACCGCCACCGCGACTCGTCGGGTGCGGCAGGACATCGCCACACAACTGGGACTGCGTGATCCCACCGTTCTGGTCGGATCCTTCGATCGCCCCAATCTCACCTATCGGGTTGAGCGGCGCGTCAAGAAGTGGGATCAGATTTGTTCGGTCATCGAACGGCACCCTGGAGAGTCGGGGATCATCTATTGCATCAGCCGCCGCAACGTCGATGATCTGTGCGGCTCTCTGCGTGACGCGGGATGTCGTGCGCTGCCCTACCATGCCGGGCTGGAGAACACCGATCGCCAACGCAATCAAAACGCCTTCCTTCGCGATGAGACCGACATCATTGTTGCGACGGTCGCATTCGGGATGGGAATCGACAAATCGAATGTCCGTTATGTCATCCACGCCGGGGCGCCCAAGACGCTTGAAAACTATCAGCAGGAAGCGGGTCGGTCCGGACGCGACGGCCTGCCGTCAGAGTGCGTTCTCTTGTGGTCGCCGGGAGATTTTATTCTCTGGAAACGCATGATGAATGAACTGGTTCCGGATGTGCGGGCGGCGGCACTGCAAAAACTCAAATTGATGTCGCGGTTTTGCGAGAGTTCGGTGTGCCGACACAAGGCGCTCGTCAGAAATTTCGATCAGGACTATGAACCGTCCAATTGCGGCGCCTGCGACATCTGCTTGAGCGAACAGGACGCGTTCGCCGATCCGCTGATCACGGCACAGAAGATTCTTTCGTGTGTCGTTCGGCTGCGCCGGCCGGAAAGTCCCGATTACCTCGCCAATGTCTTGATTGGTACACGGGACCCGCAGATCGCGCAGTCCGGCGATAATCGACTGAGCACATACGGAATCCTTTCTGATGCAGACGTTCACGCTGTTCGTGATTGGATTGGACAGTTGCAGGCGCAAAAACTTCTGGAGCACGATTCCGATGGGCGAATCCTGCAGGTGACCGATAAAGGTTGGTCGGTGCTGCGCGGACAGAACTCGCCGCGTCTCAGACAGACACCTCTGAGGGCCGGTCAATCCGCCGCCGTCCCGCAACAGGAATTGTCCGGAGTCGACCGGGAGTTGTTTGAGTCGCTTCGGAAGCTGCGACGTGCCTTGGCCGACGAGCGCAATGTCCCGGCATTCGTCGTTTTCAGCGATGCCACGCTGCGTGACATCGCATTGAAGCGTCCGGGTACATTGGCCGCGTTTCTGAAGATCAGTGGTGTGGGTGAGAAAAAGTGCCGGGAATTCGGACGGCAGTTTCTCCAGTGTATCGTTCAGTGGTGCGAACGCAAGAAATTGCCGACCGATTTGACGTCAAAGCCGGTGTTGACAGATTCGCGGGTCGACATACCGCCGAAGCCGATCTCCAGCGATGCGCAAAGGCGGGCGTTTGCGCTGTTCGAGAAGGAGCTGGCGCTCGAAGATGTTGCGGCACAGGTCGGTCGGGCTTCGGCAACGGTCGCCGGTTATCTCGACGATTACATCAACCGCAATCGGATCGATTCACCATCCCCCTGGGTCGATGATCAAACTTTCATCAAAGTCCGCGCCGCAGTCGAACGAGTCGGCATCGAACGGCTCAAGCCGCTCTTCGATGACCTCGGCGAGTCAATCTCCTACGACTCAATCCGAATCTGCCGCGCCTGCCTCCGCAACCGCGCCCGAAAGGGACTCGGACGGCGCCGGTCGTGAACCGGGGAGTGCGTACGATCGAGAGCGGCAGCGAGGCAGGGAACGCCCCTTAAGAAGTAAGTCCTGAAGTGTGGCCCGAACGATTGTCGCGGTTACACTATGCCTGCGCTACGTTGGTAGTGTGGGCAGGATTCGCGAAGTCTCAAGCTTGTCGAGGGAAACCTGCGACCTTCGGGTTCTGAGCCGCTTCAGGACGTAAGCCAGCAAACAGAACCAGACACCACCGGGCAATGCCGGAAAAGATATAGCCGGGATTGCCCTGTTTGGTGCATTCGTGTTTTTTCCAACCTATTGGCGTGTCTAGTAGAACAAAGTGTTGGAAAGAATCGCTTGATATGTATCCGCTACGGATATATTCTCGGAGGATGGCAACGAACAATGCCAGAGCGCCCCTCACTCCGGCGGTGCTTCATATCCTCCTCGCGCTCTCGACAGGAGAGCGACATGGCTACGGAATCATGAAGCGAGTGAGAGCCGATTCGCAGGGAAGAGTAAAGATGGGACCGGGAACGCTCTACGGCTCGCTGGGTCGCATGCTCGTGGCCGGCTTGATCTGCGAGAGCGAGAAGAAAGTGGACCCCGACATGGACGATGAACGGCGAGTGTACTATAAAATCACCGGCCTAGGCCAGAGGGCGCTCGCGGCTGAGTTGGAGCGTTACCGCGAGGTCGTTGCAGTTGCCAAACAAGAACGGCTTTCGCCAAACGCAATCGCCTATGGCATCTGAACACTCAATACGTCGATACCGAAACTGGTATGCGAAACTGCTTCGCCTCTACCCAACGCCGTACAGCGCGCGCTTCGGCGAGGGCATTGAACAAACCTTCAACGATCTTCTTCGAGAGCGCGCAGAGGAAGAAAGAGGATTGTTCGGCTGCGCGCTCTGGATGTTCGTCGAAACGTCCGCAGGAATGATTCGAGAAAGGATGACGGTTACTACGATGCGAAACAAAAGACTCATCGGCATTGTGCTCGCGATAACGGCCATTCTGCTTGTGCCTTTGATCGCGATGCAGTTCACCGATGAAGTGGACTGGACCCTCTTTGATTTCGTTGTCGCTGGCGTCCTCCTGGCCGGCACTGGCCTCGCGTATGAGCTGGGAGCAAGAATGACAGGCAATAGCGTGTACCGGGCCGCCGTTGGTGTTGCGGTTGTGACAGCACTCATCCTCTTCTGGCTGAATCTGGCCGTCGGGCTGATCGGGTCGGAGGACAACCCCGTCAACACGATGTATTTCGCCGTGCCCCTCGTCGGATTCTTCGGCGCCCTCATCGCGCGTTTCCGGCCGAATGGAATGGCACGCGCGTTGTTTGCAACGGCGCTCGCTCAAGCGCTGGTCCCCGTGATTGCGATGATTATCAAGAAGCCCGCAGTCAACTCCACGGAAGCACTCATGGGTGTGGTGGGTGTGTTAATTCTGAATACGTACTTCGTCGCCTTGTTTGGCTTATCTGCGGTGTTGTTTCGACGCGCCAGCGCCACGCACCCGACTTAGAACCGACGGCTTCAGTAGCGGTTTCGTACGCCAAGTGTCGGATGTCCCATCCGGTTACGGCGGAATTGGATCTCGGAGCACACTACAGAGGGATTGTCTTCAGAATTGGTAGCGGGGGCAGGATTTGCGAAGTCCTGAGCGGAGTCGAAGGAAACCTCCGACCTTCGGAGTATGAGCCGTTTCTGATCGTAAGCCAGCAGACAACACCAGACACCAAAGGGCAACTCCAGCAATATGTTAGCTGGAGTTGCCCTGTCTGGTGTTTTGTCGTTTTTTGTAGCGCTTTGGCGTGTTTTGTTAGAAATCCGTTAGAAAGGAAAGCTCAAACAGATGACGAATGTTGTTCGTAAAATTACGAACATGGGAGGGGATGAGTGCCAAGAGCTGACTTGATCCTCTTTCGTGAAGACGATGGCACAGTCCCGCTCTTAGAATGGCTCGAGGGGCTGACAGCAAGCGCGCGAGCAATCTGCTTCGCTCGGCTTTCGCGGTTGGAAGAGTTCGGACTCGATCTTCGCCGACCGCTGACGGACACCTTGGGCGAGGGAATCTATGAACTCAGGGCAAAGCACCTCGGAGTCAACTATCGGATGTTGTACTTCTTTCAGGGTGCGTCCGTAGTAATCGTCTCGCACGGATTCTCCAAGCAAGAAGCAAGAGTTCCGACGCGGGAGATTAGTCGTGCGATAGATCGAAAAATCAGATTCCAATCCTCTCCTTCACGACATACTTCCAGACTGGAGTAATGATATGACGGCCAGAAAACCACAATCGAAGACACTGAAGTATCTGTATGACCGCTACATTGGCCCCGACCCTAAGGCACGTGCACGGCTCGAGCAGGAGCGCGTCAACATGGATATTGCCCAAGCTATATACGATCTCCGCACCAAAGCGGGCCTGACACAGCGAGAACTGGCGAAGATGGTCGGTACGTCGGCGTCTGTGATCTGCCAGTTGGAGGATTCAGATTATCAGGGGCATTCGTTGTCGATGCTGCAGCGGATTGCTGCGGCACTAAACTGTCGAGTTGATGTACGGATCAGACCTCTGTTTCGTAGGAAGGTGATGGATCCTGCGAGCTGAACCCAATCTGTCCCCCGGCGGACCGATTGAAGAATTTGCGATTGATGCGAACCCGACATGGTAAGGAATGGCTGTACCGGTGACACTCTACAAATCCAAGATTCGAAATGCCTGGCTCTGTCAGCGAAAGTAGAGGACAATCTACATGAAAATCGGAATCATCGGAGCGGGGAGCATGGGACAAATACTTGCGCGCCACCTCGCCGCACTTGGTCATCGAGTCTCAATCGCAAACTCTAGAGGTCCCCAGAGCCTGACGGCGTTGGCGACCGAGATCGGCGCACGACCCGTAACTGTCGTCGATGCCGCCAGAGCAGTGGATGTCGTCATCCTCGCGGTCCCAACAAGGGCTCTCCCCGATCTTCCGCATGGGCTGTTCGCAGATGCCCCGAGTAGTTGCGTTGTGATCGACATCGGCAATTACCATCCAGAATTGCGAGACGGTCGCATTAACGCGATCGACCGGGGCATGCTCGACAGTCAATGGGTCGCAGAGCAAGTTGGGCATCCCGTGATTAAGGCGTTCAACAACATTCTTGCCGATAGTCTCCTGAACAAGGGTGTGCCGAGGGGTGCAACGGGGCGGATTGCTCTACCGGTAGCCGGCGATTCATCTGAGGCCAAGGCGGTCGTACTCAGGCTTGTTGACGATCTCGGCTTCGACCCCGTCGATAGCGGCGCTCTGGATGACTCTTGGCGGCAGCAGACCGGAACGCCGGCTTATTGTCGAGACCTTGATGCAACCGCGCTGCGGCGTGCACTCGCCGAGGCTGATCGGAGCCGGATCGCCGAGTATCGTGCCGATCGAGAAGCTGAAATCAGAAGGCAAATGGCAGCGCAGACATCAAGATGAACGGGTAACAATGTATTACACATCGCGAACAGAGAAGGAAACCGCTAGAAAACGGCCATTTTGAGACGAATTCTCAAAGGATGAAAACTCCCCAGTGTTGCCACTTCAAGGAGTGAAGTTTGGTAGCGGGGGCAGGATTTGCAGGCCGCGCGCGCAGCGCGAGGCGCAGCCCCGAGCAAAGTCGAGGGAAACCTGCGATCCGCCGCGGCGGATTATGAGCCCGTCAGCTCCTTAGTCAACGCTGATGTCGTGATTTTGGTAGCGGGGGCAGGATTTGAACCTGCGACCTTCGGGTTATGAGCCCGACGAGCTACCAGACTGCTCCACCCCGCGGCCAGATTATCATCAAACGCGGTTGGGGCGCCTAAGTCAAGGGCTTCCGGCGTCTTACCAGTCTCCTCGATCTGACATTGAATACTCCCCTCCCTCCGGCTACAATGAGGCAGATGTTCCGGGGGGGGCGACGCCATGGACCGCGACACGGCTTGGAAGCTGCTGAACGAATACACGAAGAACCCGTCGCTCATCAAACACATGCTGTCTGTTGAGGCGTCGATGCGCGCTTATGCGCGCCGTTTCGGAGCCGACGAGGAGTCTTGGGGCACGATCGGCCTTTTGCACGATTTCGATTATGAACGATGGCCGTCGCGCGAAGATCATCCGTTTCGCGGCGCGGAGATTCTGAGGAGCAAGGGAATTACTGAGGATTGGATCACAACGATCATGTCGCATGCGGACTATACCGGTGTGCCGCGCACGACGCCGCGAGACAAAGCACTCTTCGCCTGCGACGAACTGACCGGATTTCTGACCGCGTGCGCACTCGTGCGTCCTGACAAGAAGATTGCGTCGGTCGAGGTGTCGTCGGTGAGGAAGAAGCTCAAACAGAAGTCGTTCGCCGCGCAGGTCTCCCGCGACGACATCGTCAACGGCGCTGCGGCACTCGGCGTCGATCTCGACGAACACATCGCCTGCGTCCGCGATGCGATGGCTCAGATTGCGGATCGATTGGAGTTGTAAGTCCGCTTTGCAGAGAAATCACGCTGTTCGGTCACTGCGGGCTTACTCGCACCCGTATCGGATAACTCCCCAGCACTTTCAGAAACGGCGCCGTCTCCTGCAGGTGGGATAAGGCGTTGCGGATGTTTTTGTCGTTCGCGTTGCCTTCAATGTCGACATGGAAGTGATACGTCCAGCGTCGCGAGCGCGACGGGCGCGATTCGAGCTTGGTGAGATTGATGTCCCGCAATGCGAACACCGACAGCGCCTTAAAGAGTGCCCCCGGCTCGTGGGGTAGTGCAAACACGAGCGACGTCTTGGCACGGCCGCGTACTTCTGAGCGCCGCCTTGCCAATAGCAGAAAGCGCGTGCTGTTGGTCGGGTCATCTTCGATGGATCGGCGCAGAATCCGCAGTCCATACGCTGCGGCCGCGTGTGGCCCGGCAATGGCAGCGATATTGTCGTCATCCGATTCGGCGACCAATCGTGCCGCACCGGCGGTGTCGTAGTACGGAATCGGCTTCATCCTCCTGTAACGCCGCAAAAACCGCCGGCATTGCTCCAATGCCACCGGATGAGAGTAGACTTGCACAATCCGCCGCCGCTTTGCCTCCGGCTTTGCCATCAGACAATGCACGACACGAAGTTGTGATTCACCGATGATGTGCAGGCTGTGACGGACAAGCAGATCGTAGTTGGCAATCACCGATCCCGCGAGTGAGTTTTCAATCGGGATCACCGCCCGGTCGGCGCGACACTTGGCGACACTGGCGAACACATCTTCGAATGTGGGACATGGCACGGGTGTGAAACGCCCGCCGATGAGTGTCGAAACTGCCGTTTCGGAAAACGCGCCACGCTCGCCCTGAAACGCGACTCTCTTGAGTGCCATCCATATGTACTATCGGCCGGTACACGCTGAATGTGACACCGATTGCCGTGTTGCAGGTGCGATCCGTTGCGGCAAGTGCAATGAACGGACTACTACGGCAATTCGTGTCGGGAGCGCATTCCGATGCGAAGCCGCCTGTCAGGAGGTGCCGTTGTCGCGAAAACGGTATCCGACGCCGCGAATCGTCTCGACAAATTCGGCGTAGTCGCCGAGTTTTTTGCGAATGCCGCGAATGTGTACGTCGATGTTGCGCTTGATCACCACGGCGTCCGAACCGATCGCGCGATGCAGAAGCTGCTCGCGGGAGAACACGCGGCCGGGGTTGGTGGACAAGAAGTGCAACAACCGAAACTCGGTCGCGGTCAGCGCAACCGATCGTCCATCGACTTTAACCTCGTGCCGGTCGGGGTCGACCGACAATCCCTTGCGCAATACGCGAGACTGTCCCGCCTCGGGAAGCGACGGCCGGCCGCGTCGCAGCACCGCCCGCACCCGGGCTACCAATTCCTTGGGAGAAAACGGCTTGGTGAGGTAATCATCCGCCCCCGTCATCAAACCCAAGACGATGTCGGTGTCATCAGAGCGCGCTGTGACCATGATGATGGGAATCGAGGCGGTAACCGGGTCGGATTTCAATTGGCGACAAACTTCGATTCCATCAACCGACGGCAGCATGATGTCCAATACCACCAGGTCGGGGCCGTGATCCAGGGCGCTGCGCAGGCCTTCGTCCCCGTCGGACGCTTCCAAAACCCGATACCCCTCGCGCGCCAGATTGTGGCGGATAACCTCGAGGATATCGCGCTCATCCTCGACGACTAACACTGTTGCCCCGTTCATCGACTCATACGCCCCATGGCGGGTCCCGGCGGAACGGAACCACACGCACCGACCCACAGTGCCCCGATGTTGCAAAGAACGTGTAAAGCGGTCATGAAATTCCGTCCCACCGATGACGTTGGAACATCCTGCATGCCAGCCCGAAGGAGTGCCCGATCGGCGGTTTACCGCATATTAACGCGCCGACAATTTGTCCTTCACTCCGCACACCCAGATTCGCCGCCGACGGCCTCCATCTCGAGGCGCGTCAGACTGTGCCAGGCAGTCACAAGCAACTAATCGACAGTCCGGCCCGAGCGGTCGGCGGCTTTTGGACAACGGGCATTTGCCCAAGGAGGAGAAATGCATCGCAACTGGAGAATGATCGCCCTGGGAGCATTCGCAGCAGCGGCACTGATGGTCCCGCCTCAATCCGCTGATGCACAGGTGTGCCCGGATTGCGACACGGTTCCCAAAACGAAGATTGGTGATCTGACCGGTGACGGTATCATCAACGTGTTTGACGTGGTTGGCTCAGTCGATATCGCCTTTCGCAATGGTCCCCGGTCACGCCGGCTGGGAGCCGACGATGCCACTGGTGACAACGTCGTCAATGTCTTCGATGTGGTGAAGTTCGTGGATATCGCGTTCCGTAACGGCCAGGCGGTATTCCCGAATCGTGTCTATGCACTCACCGGGCGGCTGGGCGCGGGAACACGCTGGCTGATCTGTGATGATTCATTGAGATATCGTGTGGTCGGTATTGCCAGCGTCGGCGAAAATCGCGCCGAGCTGGGAACGACGTGCCCGGACAAGACCGATACCCTGATCGTTCAAGTCGGGGTGACGGTTGAAGGCGACACGTCGTCTGCGACTCCTGCGGCATTTATCGTCCGTCGCTCGGGATATGCGCAGATCGTCGGATCGCGCACCAACCCCATCACGTTTACGTCCATGCTGGCGCCCGGTGCACGTGAGCGCGGCGATTGGGGTGGCTTTGTGATCAATGGCTGTGCGGTCAACAACAACCCCGGAGGACTCAATCAGGCCGAAGGAGACGGGGGATTGGGCGGCGGCCTCAACGACGATGACAACAGCGGCTGTTATAAGTATCTGGTCGTTGAGTTTGCCGGACGTGAGTTTACGACCGACAACGAGCTCAATGGGATCACGCTCAACGGCGTTGGCCACGGCACGCTGTTTGAGTACATTCAGATTAATCAGAATGCCGACGATGGCATCGAGTGGTTCGGCGGCACCTGCAATGTCCGTCACGCGGTCCTCTCCGGGTGCGACGACGACACGTTCGATTCCGACCTCGGCGCTCGGTGGTGCGGCCAGTTTCTGATTGCCATCCATGATCCGACCAAGAACTCCTCATCGAATCACAATGGGCTCGAGTGGGACAACCACCCGAGCGGCAACGAGAATCTGCCGCGCATGCACCCGGTCGTCAGCAATATGACACTGATCGGGCAGGCACATGACTACACCGGTGCTTCGCTGCATGCCGGGGCGCACATCCGTCGCGGCGCCGCGGCATGGATTTACAACACGGTGTTTACCAAGTGGCGTGCGGCCGTCGACATCGACAACGACCCACCGGCCCAACGCCTCGTCGATGAAGACTCTCTGAAGATCGCGCAGTCGGTGTGGTATGACGTTGCCGATACCGCACAGGACAATGATGCATTCGAGTACGAAGTGATCACTGACCCGGTGTCGAACAACCAGGTGTTCTTCAATGCATTCGCCAATCCGGCTTTGCCGGAAATCTTCACCAATGTCGATTACACGACATTTGCCGGTACGCCGCCGGATTTCCGTCCTATTACACCGGGCAATCCGATCGGACTGGACGCCATGTGTGCCAACCTGATTGATCAGGATTGGGACGGTGACGGCGTCGGCGGCCAGGCCGGTGACATTGCCATTCTCAACGCGATCGTTGCCGCGTGGCCTTGCTTCGATACGACCGCGTGCTTCATCGGCGCCATGGATGCCAACGACCCGGACCCGTGGTATGAGCCGTGGTGTGACTTCTCGCAGTTCTAATACGTGATGTGGCCCGTACATATCCCGCTGATCAAGCTACAGGGCCACTGGGTTTGAACCGCTCCTCAATCATCGATTGGGGAGCGGTTTGTGTTATCATCGTTGTCGATACGCTCTATGCGCCTTTGATATGAACTGGAATGGTCGGTGGCGGCCGCAAACGGGGTTGAAGTCATGCAAAATCAACTGACAAGGTACTTTGTGGCAGCCCTCGCAATAGCACTGGCTGGGTGCAGTGGGAAGTCCACGCCGGGAGAAACCCGGCTGACTTACGCCTCGGCTTCACCGGAGGACGCCTGTCGCCGCGTGCTGGCCGCGCTGGCAGCCGAGGACGCAGCCACGCTGGACAGCTTGCGGCTGACACGATTCGAGCACGATTCCATCCTGGTGCCGCAGTTGCCGATCGCACAGAACCCCGAAACAACTGATCTGATGTTCGCGGGGTACCTCCACCAGCAAAATAACGTGAAGGGAGTGCGGCGCGCACTGGCTGACTACGGCGGCCTTCAACTGCATTTGGTTGAGGTCAAGTTTACGGAGCCGGAGAACCGATACGGCACGCTGATCGTGCACCGAGGAACAAGGGTGCTGGTGAGCGACCCTTCGGGAACAGAGTTCGAGCTGCCGATCTTCGGGTCGATGTTGGAAGACAACGGAAACTACAAGCTGGTCAGCATACAGGATTGAGTGTTGCGCCGGGTCACCCAAGCGTCGCTTCCTCTGGCAGCGCCTGACGCAACACCGGCCAGAACGGGTCGCTGAATTCATTCGGAAGCTCGGTGAGAACCGCACCCTCGGCGACCATTACTCCCGAGTGTTTGCCGCACATCTCACCGATGACCGCCGCTTCGATCCCCGACTGGCCCAGGATGCTGATCACGTCGGCCGATTTGCCCGGTCGGCAAGTGATGACCAGCGTTCCCTCGCTGCTGGAAACAAATGGATCGAGGTTGAACGCAGCGCAGAGTTCGCTGACGGCTTGCGGCATCGGGATTTGCGAGCGGTCGACGCGCATTCCGCATTGGCAGGCACGTGACACTTCGGCCAACGCATTCCACAGACCGCCTTCGGTGGCGTCGTGCATCGAGGTGACACCGCGATCGTGAATCCCGGCCTGTATCGCAGCTTTGGCATCGTCGACGACACTCATCCGTTCCAGCAGTGCCTGCGCCTGTCTCAGACAGTCCTGCCCGCAACGGGATCCAACCAGTTTGGGACAAGCGGCGGCCAATGTCGCCGTTGCTTCGATTGCGGGGCCTTTCGTCACAATGACGTGGTCACCGACCCGGGCCATTGACGGAACAACGTAGCCACCGGACGGCCCGATGCCGATCATGGTAGCCGAGCCGACAATCGGGAATTCGCATCCCTCGTAGCGACCGGTGTGCCCCGTAACGACGGCGACTCCGAGGTCGTCGCACGCGCAGTGAATCGCCGTCCAAATCGATTCCAATGCGCGATCATCGGTGTCGAGCGGCAGAGTCAGATCGATCGACATGTACTGAGGGGCGATCCCGGACGTGAACGCGTCAGACGCGATGATGTGAATGGCACACCACGCGGCACGGTCCCAGCCGAAGGGTGGAAAGATGTAGAGCGGGTCAGTCGTCAAAACGGCGACCTGATCGTGGCCAATGTCGACGACACCGACATCGACACCTGATTGGGGCCCAACGATGACCTCGCCACGCATGCGCCCGCACCGCGGGCGTATCACCCGCTCGAAAACGCCAGATGAAATCTTCCCCGGCGGGGCAGGCGGTTGGGAATGCTCCACAATCGGAATGTATGGAGTCGGTGCCCGACAACAAACACCCAGCCGGCCCCGTTTCCGAGACCGTCCGGTGATAAAGATCGATGACAACTGACGTTCCTGCGTGGCGGACTACAGACTCCAGGTGATCCCGAGCGAGAAACTGCGGCCGATCTCATACTGCTCTATTACATTGCTTCTCCGGGCCCCGGCCCCCTGAGTAACTCCAATAGTCTGGGTGACGACATAGTCTTCATCGAGGATATTCTTGGCCCCAAACTTAAGAGAAACGTACTGCCACACCCGTTGCGAGAACGTGAAATCGAGTCCGTGCCGGGTCTGTTCATAGTAAGGTGGATCTGAGGCATAGGCACCCACCATGACAAGGCGATCGCCGAAGGCATTGTACAGCAACGCGGCATCGGTCCCTGAATTGGGTTGCGTGTATGAGATGATCAGGTTGATGACATAGGGAGACTCACCAGTCAGCGGACGCTCTGTTGAGACTTTGGTCGGCTCGCCGGTTTCAACGGAGATCAGCGAGTCCTCGACCTTTGAGTCAATGATCGCGACGCTCCCGCCGACTTGTAGACCTTGCAACAGTTCGGACACAAAACCCAGGGATTTGCGCGCTTCGAGTTCCACCCCACGCGAGGAGGCGGACGCCGAGTTCTTCCACGTCAATGGCGCGGTTGATTCACCGCCATGGGCCGGGTCGGCGTGGCTCTCGATGGGCCGTGTAAAATCCTTCCGGAAGTAACTGACCGCCATCAACTCTCCGCTGCGCGGGAAGACTTCCCAACGCAGATCATAGTTCTTGATGTAGGATGTCGTCAGATCGGGATTGCCTCGGACCGCGCGTCCATTGGAAAAGTCCTGGAAGAAGTATGGGGCGAGCTCACGGTACTCCGGGCGGGCCAGTGTGCGGCTGACGACCGCGCGGAAATTCATGCGATCAGTAGCCCGCCACACAACACTGGCCATCGGAAACCAGTCGACGGTTTTGAGACGAACGATGCCGTCGAAACCGGTGCCCGTGTTCTGATCGGTGTGCAGGGTCATCTCATTGTCTTCGAAGCGGGCGCCGGCAATCAATCGAAATCGCTTCAAAAGTGGAATCTGGGCCATGGTATAAACAGCGCTATTGTGATCGTCGACGTCATAACGGTCGCCGGCTTTCGTGGCACTTCGCAGTCCGTACTGATCCCGATCGGGACCGATGGTTTCGGTGGTGAAGATGTCTTCGGCCATGCCGTTGATCGGCGCGCGCCCGCCTTGGGAGAAATAAATCAACCGTGTCGCCTGGAAGTTACGGTCCTTCGCCTGATGTAACGCCCCGAGTTTGATCTCTCCCCCGCCCTTCCCCATCGGTAAAGCCCAATCTAACGACACATTTGCGTCATCGTCGGCAAGACTGGTAAAGATATTCGCCCCTGAAAGGCCCCCATCGTCAAACTGGATGTATTGCTGATCGTCAATATGGAACACATTGTACGCATTGGACCGGGACATCGGTTCGTCGCGGAGAGCCTGCGAGCCGGTCAACCTCCAGTCGACGCGCGACTTCGCCAGCCAGTCAACTGCGTGCGATCCCGACACCTGAAGTGATTTGATCTCGCGCTGGATATATCGAACGCGCGTTTCCATCGCGCTGTCCGTCTGTTCGGTCCAGCCGAAGCCGATGCGCGCTTCGCTGTCCTCGCGGCTGTTGTACAACCCCTTCGCGGCAATTTGATGACTCGGGTTGATTGCCAGTGTCACGTTCATCAACCCCCCTTGAACATCAGTGATCACTGTTTCTTCGGTTTTGTAGTCCAAGCCGATCCGCTCGCCACCGCCCCGGTATTCTGCATACCGGCCCATCTTCGTCGAATTGGAATGATTCACGACATACGATCCCATCAATCCCAATGTCAGTCCGCCATCCCCCAGCGCCATTCGGTTGCCCGCGCTCACACTGTACGACGAATTCGCAGGAGCGGTCGTACCATTTGATGGCGTCCACTGGTGCAATGCCAGCGCCTCGCCCGCCGACTCCTTTTGCACGGGGTCGTTCAAATCGGCATCCCTGACCACGTCGGGCAGACCGTTCAGCGTCCTATCGAAGGTCAGGCGCGGTTCTCCCGTCGTCGCGCTGTTGTAAGTTCCGGTTCCGGAGAGATTGAGCGTAAAGCGCGATGGGTAGTCTTTCGTCACGAGGTCCACGGAGCCCCCGGTGAAACTGGCGGGTTTGTCCGGCGTGAAAGTCTTTGAAGTGATGAGTTCCTGAATCATTCCCCCGGGGAACATATCCAGCGGTACCTCACGCGATTCCGGCTCGGGACTGGGAAGCGGAGAGCCGTTGAGCTGGACAGTGGAGTAGCGTCCCGCCATGCCGCGCACCACCAGTCTCTTGTCGTCGACGGCAGTGACACCGACGATGCGCTGGATCGCTTCGCCGGCATGGCTGTCACCGCTGCGCCGAATCGTTTCCGCGGAAATCCCATCGGTGACGCTCGCGGCCGACCGCCGCTTGATCAGTACAGCATCTTCGGTCGCCCTGGCGCGTTCGGCGGTGACTTCGATCTTCTCGATCTCGGTGGCCTGAGTCGACAGGGAGGCATCCAGTGTCGTTGTCTGGCCGGATTGGACTTTCACGCCGGTGATCACCCTCTTGCTGAATCCGACACTCGCGACCACGACGGCGTGCTCACCCGCCGGAACATCCCGGATGTAATACCGCCCCTCCAAATCACAGGCGGCGCCGGTACTCGTCCCCTCGACGAGAACGCTCGCTCCGATGACGGGACGCCCGGAGGATTCATCAAGCACGACACCGGCAATCATGCCGGTATTGGCCCCGGCTGCCGATGACACGAGCATGTACGTCGCGATGGCAATCGCCATGATTGCGACTTTCTTCACAAGACACCTCGCTTGGGATTCAAACTGATCATCTGCGGATTTCTGCGCATCCTTGGCAATGCCCGCATGGGATTCGAATCAGATTGGACAACGAGAGTTCGTGGACATCGCACACGGGGAGTCAGGATCATTCCCAGCGTACGCTTGAACACACCGAGAGACCGACCCTTCCATTACAGGGCGCAATCGACACTCAGACCGTTATGTGAGTATGGAGAACCCGTTAAGGATCGATTAAGGGGAGATTGGCCTGGAGGTTTCCCACAGACTCGTGGGACGTGTGTCAGGGCGTGAGCACGCGGACTCCTGCCGGTCCTGCCACAATGACCGTCGTCGCCAGTCCTAGAAACAAGCCGTGCTCGACGATGCCGACTCGTTGGCAGAGCCGGTCGGCCAACGCGGACGCGTCCGTGATCGGCCCAAAGTTGCAATCGAGAATCATGTTTCCATGATCGGTGCGAAATGGCTCTGTCCCTTTCATGCGGACAGAGACCACCGCACCGAGCGACTCGACAAACTGCGCCTGGGTCCGCCAACCAAACGGGACAACCTCGACCGGCACCGCCCACTTCGTTCCCAAAACATCAGACATCTTGGAATCGTCAATCATGATCACTTCGCGGCGCGACGCCTGGGCCGCGATCTTCTCGCGCAGCAGCGCCCCGCCTCCCCCCTTAATCAGGTTGAGCTGCGGATCGACCTCGTCGGCGCCGTCCAGCGTGATGTCGATCACCGGATTCTCTTCGAGTGTTGACAGCGGGATCCCCAGCGAACGGGCTTCGGCTTCGATCTCCTTTGAGCAGGGGATACCAACAATCCGCGTGAGGCGACCGTCTTTCAAATATTGCGCCAGTTCACGGACAGCCAGAAGCGATGTGCTGCCATGCCCGAGTCCAACGGTCATGCCGGATTCAACCATGGCGGTCGCGTGCCGGGCTGCGAGTTGTTTGAGTTCTGTTTTGTCGTGTGACATCGCGGTCGCCAAGGAAGCAGTCTGCCTGGGTTCGTTCAAGGCACGAATCCCCGCCCGACGCTCGCGAGGCGACTTCGTGAGCAATCAGTGATGTAGCGGCCGTTCTTCGTCCCAGTCGGCGGACGAAATGGATAAGCTATGATATAACAAGCTGATACGAGGGTTTTCCGCTGATCTGACGTCATCGGCCACCGTGCGGCACAAAAATCCCTGGGACTTTGACAACTCGTTATATAGCAATATCATAGGAATCACGTACAATCGCGATTGCCTCCGGATTTCATTAGCGAAAGTGTTCCGAACCTCGTATTATCTATAGGGATAGCGTAAGTACCTCGGTAGTGGTTCCGGGATCGCCAGTATAGCTTGCGGCGACTTCCATTCCCGGTCGCACAACTTAAGACTCTGGATTCGCGCACGGTATATCCCGGCGCTTGAAAGCGACGGCCAAGAATGTTCGGATAGGAACAGTCAACGCGGACGGCTTGACCGAAGGGATCGTCAGAGCGTCGGATGATCCCGGAAGTTGGGGCAAGCCACAATCTCCGCCTCACACAGCCCCGGCAGGGGACACCGTGAAGGAGGAAGCTATGACGCAGACAACCACCGGGCCGACCGCCAGGAGGCGGCGCGCCAAGTACGTCACCCATCTGGACCGCGTGACCGAACTCTCGGAACGAGAACGGCTCGCCCTCAAGCCGGTGACCGAGCGCTTTGCTTTTCGAGCGAATGATTACTACCTCAATCTGATCAACTGGGACGACCCCAATGATCCGATACGCCGCCTTGTGATTCCCCATGCGCAGGAAGCATTTGAGTTCGGCAATTGGGATGCCTCCAATGAATCGGCGATCACCGTACAGCACGGTGTGCAGCACAAATACGGAACAACAGTTCTGCTGCTGGTCAATGAGGTATGCGACGCTTACTGCCGCTATTGTTTCCGCAAGCGGCTCTTCACCAATGACAACGACGAAACGATCAACGATGTCTCCGCCGGCATTGAATACATTCGCGAGCACGCCGAAGTCGACAATGTCCTGCTGACCGGTGGCGATCCGATGCTGTTGTCGAATCGGCGCCTCGACGGCGTGCTTTCGGCGCTGCGGGAAATCGACCATGTCCGGATCATCCGCATCGGCAGCAAGACGCCCGCCTTCAATCCGTTTCGCTTCCACGATCCCGAACTGCTCGCCATCTTCCGCAAGCATTCGCAACGCGACCGCCGCATCTATCTGATCTGCCATTTCGATCACCCGGTCGAGCTCACCGAGGAAAGCCGTGAGGCGTTGCGCCTGGTGCAGGAGGCGGGAGTCATCTGTGTCAACCAGTGCCCGATCATCCGCGGCATCTCCGACGACCCGGGCGTGCTCTCGGCGCTCTGGAACGAGTTATCGTATCTTGGGGTGACGCCTTACTACATTTTTCAATGCCGGCCGACCGCGGGCAACTCGGCCTTCGAGCTGCCGATCACCGAAGCATATTTCAATATCGAAGAGGCCAAACGCCGTTGCTCGGGACTCGCCAAGCGCATCAAGTACGTTATGTCGCACGAGTCCGGAAAGATCGAGATCCTTGCGGTCGACGCGGAACACGTTTACCTGCGCTACCATCGCGCCAGGAACGCTGAGGACGAACAGCGCTTCATCGCGTGCGAGCGCAACGACGAAGCATTCTGGCTCGATCAGCTCCGGCCGCTGCCGGGGTACGTCAACGAGTACTACTCGAAAGCCGATCAGTTCCACGCCGTGGCGTGACAAACTCATCAAGACATCACACGGGCGGCCGATGCAGGCCGCCCGTTTTGAATGTGCATGGTCCTGTCTGATCCTGAAAAATGTTCGTGGCGCGGGCACTGGGGTCGGCCTATGATGGCGGCGCCATGCACCTTCCCGCGGGAGCCGATGTGAGAATCGACAAACCGGTCAGTCTCAACATGAATGTCCGCGCCCTGGGGCAGTCTGCCACGCTGGCGATCAACGACATCAGTCGCAAGTTGAGCGCCGAAGGACACACGGTGTACCGGCTGGGATTGGGACAGTCCCCCTTTCCAGTACCACAACCGGTAGTGGAAGCGCTCAAGGCGAACGCCCACGAGAAGGATTACCTCCCCGCAGCCGGACTCCCGGCGCTGTGCCAGGCGGTCGCCGACCACCATCGGCGTCGCGATGGCGTCGAAATACGTCCGAGGGACGTACTGGTCGGGCCCGGCTCCAAGGAACTGATGTTTCTCTTGCAGTTGGTCTATTACGGAGAGTTGATCGTGCCGACTCCGTGCTGGGTCTCGTATGTGCCGCAGGCGGCGATCCTGGGACGACACGTAAGTCTCGTCCCAACCTCGGCGGACGATGGCTGGCACATGACGGCCGAGAGTCTCATCAGTCTCTGCGAGCTTGAACGCGATGACTACCGACCGCGTATCCTGGTCCTCAACTATCCCAGCAACCCGGTCGGAAGCTCTTACACGACCGATGAACTGAAAGAACTGGCAGGCGTCGCCCGCAAATTCCAAGTCATCGTGCTCTCCGATGAAATCTACGGCCCCCTGCACCATCGGGGTGAGCACGTCTCGATCGCGCGCTACTATCCCGAGGGGACGATCATCAGTTCGGGGTTGTCGAAGTGGTGTGGCGCCGGCGGGTGGCGGTTGGGAACGTTTGCGTTTCCCAGCTCTCTGGATTGGCTGCATGCGAAGATGGCCGCCGTCGCCAGCGAGACCTACACTTCGGTCAGTGCACCGATTCAGTATGCGGCTGTCCGTGCCTTCGAGGGCGGGACAGCGATCGAACAGTATCTGTGCCATGCGCGTCGGATCCTCTCAGGTCTCGGACAACAATGCGTGGCCACGCTGACCCGATCGCATATCAGCGTGACTCCGCCCGTGGGCGCATTCTATCTCTTCTTAGACTTCACTCCGCTGATGGACCATCTGGCCAGGCGCGGAATCCGGACGAGCGATGCACTCTGTTCCAGACTGCTGGTAGAGACCGGTGTCGCTGTTTTGCCGGGAAACGCCTTCGGACGCCCCCCCCGCGAATTGACGGCGCGGTTGGCCTATGTCGATTTCGATGGAGCAAAGGCGATGGCCGCCAGTGAGACGGTTCCCCTCGATCAGCCGCTGTCCGACGATTTCGTCGAATTGCTCTGTCTCAACGTGATGAAGGCGACACGTCTCCTGGCCGATTGGGCAAACGGCGTCGATTCCTGACTCATTTCGGGCAGTACCGTCCCATACAAATCCGGTCAGAATCGTCCCCAGGGCCGTGCGTTCCCCTTGGCTGGTTGTTCCTGCGGTTTGTTAAGATTTTCCCGGTCGCAAGGAGCCGGTTGATTCGTCGATGGCCGTCGTTGTAGTATTACTTCAATCAACGGGGCACATTGAGAGGAAAACATGAAGACGCTGTACCTTGTTCGGCACGCTGAAGCGGTCGGAAAAGGGAATGCGATTCCCGATTTCGAGCGTTCGCTGACGCCCAAAGGAATCAAGTCGGTGCGCGCGGTCGCACGCCGTCTGGCCAAACGTGACATCCGTCCCGATCAGATCGTGTCGAGTCCGGCCAATCGCGCGCTGGAGACGGCGCACATCTTCGCGAAGACCTTCGAGTATCCCCTCGAGCAAGTCGTCCTGAAATCGGCGCTCTATGACGACCAACGCATTCCGACGCTTCTGGAAGTTTTGCGCGGACTCGACGAGAGCGTCGAGTCCGCCTTGCTGTGCGGTCACGACCCACTGTTCACGGAGGCAGCCGGTGCGTTGATCGAAGGATTCGACAAATCATTGCCCAAAGGCGCCGTCGTGGGGATGTCGGTCGAGGGCAACGAGTGGGCATCGGTGATGCCCGGCAGGGGACGCTTCATTCTGTACGACTATCCCATGTCCAAAACCGAACTGCAAAAAAGACACAAAGTGCTTCGCCGCCGGCTGACCGAGAGCATGGTCGCTGAGCTGCTTACCGTGCTCGATTCCGTCGACCCGATCGCGGCGAAAGCGATTCGCGATTACACGACCAAAGCATGCCGGCGGGTGGCAAGCAGGTTTGTCCTGACAGCCGGGCACGCGGCGCTGATGCCGATGATCGTGACTCCCGCGACCCCGCCCAAAGACGCCGCGACAACGGCGTCTGCCTGAGCCTGCGCACAGCAACACGCGTGCCGCCGATCTGCCGCCCAAGCCGACGCGCGAGACGATCAACACAACTGGGCGACTGAAACGTACATCTTGTGAGAGGTATAAATAGCCGGTGAGCACACCCTTCGCCAGCAAAGAAGTCAGTTGGCTGTCGTTTAACGAACGCGTCCTGCAGGAAGCTTCCGATCCGTCGGTTCCTCTGATGGAGCGGATACGCTTCATGGGGATATTCTCCGCGAACCTCGACGAGTTCTTCCGCGTGCGAGTGGCGACCCTGCAGCGGCTCGCCCGTCTGGGCAAACAGGCCAAAACGAGCGAGGGCCACAATCCCAAGAAAGTGCTGAAGGATGTGCAGGATATCGCGCTCCGCCAGTATCAGCGGTTCGACCAGGTGTACGAGGAGATCCTCAGGGTGCTGGCGGAACGCGATATCCACTTCGTCACCGAAACAGAATTGACCGACGACCAGATGGAGTTTCTCAAATCGTACTTCCACAGCGCGGTACGCCCTCGCATCAGCCCGTTGCTGATCGATCAACTGTCCAAGCTGCCCGATCTGCGTGACGATGCGACCTATCTGGCGGTCATCCTCCGCAACGGGGCGGGCAAATCATCGCCCAAACACGCGTTGATCGAGGTCCCTACAGGCGTGCTGCCGCGCTTTTTGTTGCTGCCCGCGGAGGGGAAAAAGCGATACGTCATGTTTCTCGACGATGTCGTCCGTTTCGGCCTCAAGCACATCTTCCGCGTGCTGCACTTTACGACGTACGAGGCGTACGCGATCAAGTTCACACGCGACGCAGAACTCGACTTCGATGACGACGTCTGGGACAGTTACATCAAGCGCGTCTCGCGCAGCCTGAAGCATCGCAAGGCCGGCATCCCGGTCCGCTTTGTGTACGACGCGAGGATTCCCCCGTCGCTGTTACAGGTTCTCGTCAAGAAACTGCGTCTGACCAAGGACGATCCGTTGATTCCCGGCGGGCGATATCACAACTTCCGCGACTTCATGGTATTCCCCGAGCTGGAGTTGGGCAACGGGCGCTACGAGCCGCTGAAGCCGCTGTTCCCGGCCAGCGTGGACCGACGACGGCAACTGACCGATTCGATCGCGAAACGCGACATCCTGGTCCACTATCCGTATCAGACGTTCCAATACGTCGTCGACTTTCTCCGTGAAGCGTCGATCGACCCGCAGGTCCGGTCGATCAAATGCATGCTGTATCGGATCGCCAGGGTCTCATCGGTCGCCAATGCGTTGATCAATGCGGCCCGCAACGGCAAACGCGTGACGGTCGTGCTGGAACTGCAGGCGCGCTTCGACGAAGAGAACAACATCTACTGGTCCAACCGTCTGCAGGAGGAGGGCGTGCGTGTCCTGCACGGAATTCCGGGGCTCAAAGTCCACGCCAAACTCTGTCAGATCACGAGGCAGGAGAAAAAATCCTCGATCCGATACGCCATCATCGGCACCGGCAATTTCAACGAGGAAACAGTCCGGACGTACAGCGACCACTGCCTGTTCACAGCGGACAAACGACTGACCGCTGAAGTGGCGCAAGTCTTTCAGTTTTGCGAGAGCACATTCCGTGCCCCGAGATTTCGGCACCTCTGGGTCGCGCCCTTCGACATGCGCAAGAAGCTGCTGCGCCACATCCATGAGGAGATACGCACTGCGCGCAAGGGCCGCGAAGCATTCATCACGATCAAGGTCAACAACCTCGCCGAGGGCGAGGTGGTCCGCGCGCTCTACCGCGCCGCCCAGGAAGGCGTCCAGGTTCGGCTGATTGTCCGATCGATGATGTCGCTCATTCCCGGACGCGAGGGACTCAGCGAGAATATCCAGGCCGTCGGCATCGTGGATCGCTTCCTGGAGCATACGCGCATCTTCGTGTTCGGCGGCGCGGGGCACCCTCAATACTTCATCTCATCGGCCGATCTGATGCAACGGAACCTCGATCGTCGACTGGAGGTCGTCTGCCCGATCTACGATGCGTCACTCCAAAAGGAACTGCAGCGGTTCCTCGACATCCAATGGGCGGACAACGTCAAATCGCGAGTTCTGGACAGTGCACTGACCAACCGAATCCGCAACGGAACCGGCGGGCCGTCCGTGCGCGCACAGCAGTCCATCTATGACTACCTCAAAACGCAAGCGGTCGAGTAACGGCGGGACGCACGCGCCGCCCGGAATCAAGTTTGCGGCCGTCGATGTCGGCTCCAACGGCGTCCGGCTGATGCTCGCGCGCGTCATCGGCAACAACGGCGCGCCCGTGGTGAAGAAAGAGTCGTTAATCCGTATCCCGATCCGCCTCGGTGAGGATGTCTTTTCCGGCCGGCCGATCTCGAAGCAGACGATCCGCACCCTGTCGGAAACCATGCGGGGTTTTCAGCACTTGATCACGGCCTATGAGCCCGTCGATGTCGCCGCCTGCGCCACGTCGGCGATGCGCGAGGCCAGAAACGGCCCCGACCTCGTCGAGGCGATTCGCGCAGAGAGCGGAATCGATCTGGAGATCATCGACGGCGCCCGCGAAGCCGAGTTGATCGCCGCGAATGTCTATGGGAGCAGCGCCGACCTCGATCGTCCGCTCTTGCACCTGGACATCGGGGGCGGCAGCATCGAACTGACGCTCTTTGATGGCGGCGAACGCGCCGACAGCCGCTCGTTTCGGATCGGCACCGTGCGCCTGCTCAAAAATCAGGTGGCCGATGAGGAGTGGGGCGCCTTGAAGGACTGGCTGCGGCACCTGGCGCGCACGCACGAGCGCATCATCGCTCTGGGCAGCGGCGGCAGCCTCAACAAGCTGTTCCGCATGTCGCGGGTCAAAGAGGGACGCCCGGTGACCTACAAGCAGTTGAAGGAACTGGCGCGCGTCATTGCCTCGTATTCGTACGAGGAACGCATTCTGCAACTGAGCATGCGGCCCGATCGCGCCGATGTGATCGTGCATGCCGGCGATATCGTGCTGTCGGTCATGAAATGGGCGCGCATCTCCAAGATGCTCGTGCCCCAGGTCGGATTGGCGGATGGCCTCATTCGTCAGTTGTACGCGCGCCATACCGCCGCGACCAGCGACGCCCCGGCACGAGCGTGACGCCGCATCACAAACGATGTTCGGCCCGACCCGTGCATCGTGCGGAGCGGTTCCATGGAGTTGCTCACGACCCCACGTACGACGATCGCGGTCTTCATCGGAGAACTGTCCGAGACTATCCGTCAGCTTGCACGCTCGGCCCGACGGGACGGTGCCGCCGATGATTTTCATCGATTGCGCGTCGCGATCAAGCGCCTGAGGGCCCTTGCGGCCCATGCCCGCGACACGGGAAACACAAATCAAACCGATCCGCCCCGGCGCCTGCTGAGACGTCTCTTCCGGGCCGCCGGACGGGTCCGCAACTGCCATGTCCGCAAACAGCGCATCATTCGGCATTGGGAGCTCTCCCCCGATTCTCTGAGTGAGTATTTCAATGATCTGACCGCACACGAGGCGGTGGCCCGACACCATTACGACCGCGTCGCGCGCGCACACGAGGCGCGCATGTTCCAGAGCATCTCCGAACGGATGATGCGCGAATTCGAGCGCCGAAACGGCGATGATTTGGCGCAGCGGTCGGTGCACAGCATCCTGTCGCTGCTCGACTTGTTGGTGGGGGCCGATTTGAACTCCACGGAGATCAACTTTCACACCGTGCGAATTCTGGCGAAGGAAACACGATACCGGATCGAGTTCGTGCGCGACTGCGTGGTTTCGCTGGATGTCTTCGATCGCCTCGGGATCGCACTGCGCGATGTGCATCGGGCGCTGGGATTGTGGCACGACCGGGATGAATCGGTGTACGCGTTGGACGCCTTCATCGCCAGGTCCGAAAACGCGACGCTGCTGAGGGAACCTCCCTATGCGCAGTTCCGCCTGACCCTCCTGCGAGAGGGCGCTGCGGCGCTCAATTGCTTCTTCGGGAAATGGATGGATCTGAAGGAACAGTTGCCCGCGTTTCGTTTGGAATTATCGCGTTTCCCGGACCGACAGACTTAAGCTCGCTGCGTCACGATCCCGCTGAATTACGGTCGCATCCGCCGGAAGAACACAATCGGCAACAATTGCAACAGTTCCAGCACAGTCGCCCAGATACGCGTTATGACGGCCAGCACACCGGCGACGCCGGCGCCCAACGCCGGCGACAAGAGCCACGCCAATACGCCCTCGCGGACACCCAATCCACCGGGCGAGAAGAGCGCAAGGAATCCCAGGAGGTAGGCCGCGACAAAAGCGGCTGCGGTGCTCCAAAACGGCTGCCCTTCGATTCCGATGGCATTCAACAGCAGCCAAAAGGTCGCGCCATAGCAGGTCCACGCGGCCAGGTAGCCGAAAAAGAAAGCCACCGCCCGCAGGAACGGTATGGCAACGACAATCGGATCGCGCTTCAGCAGCCGCATGCCCCGGTTGACCAGTCGAGAGAAAATCGGCGGGTACAAGAGGATCGTGCAACCGGCGAGCACGGCAATGACGACGACGATCGGCAGGTCGCGCACGATGAGCGTGCCGAGGATCGCGACGATGAAGATCGCTCCGGAAACAACGGTGTAGGCTTGATGGAGGATCGTTGCCGCAAGCGAGACGGCAGGCGCAAACCCATCCTCCCTGAGAAAGTAAACCAACCCCATCACGCTCCAGACTTTTCCCGGCACGTATTTGCCAAGGTTGGCGAGCGCTGTCGCACGGTACGCGCGCGCGTAGCTGATCGTGCGCCGTGAAATCGCGGTCAACAGCAGCCGCCACAATTGAACGAGCGATGCAAAGCTCAGCCACCCGACGATGACCGACGCGGAGAGCCAAAGTGGTCGTACAGTCCAGTCCTGGGCGACAACGGCATCCCAGCCGGACCAGATAGAACGCCCAATCACAAATGCGACGACACCGACGAGGACGAGTGTCAGCGTCAGGCGAAGGATCGAACGCCAGCCCTGCTTTGGTCGGTCGGTCGGCGTCGGGTGAGCGTTATCCATTCGCATCCTTTTATCCGGTAACCACATAGTGAGCCAGAAGCTGCCCGGCTTCATCGCATGAGCGTACGTGTCACCTGTGTGTGCGTCAAGACATGTTCGGGTTAGAGCAGCCCGCTGCAGATTCGTCGATTGGCTGCACCGATAGTCCCTCAACCGATTCTCGCACATTCCGATAACCTGAATGGAGGGGTCCGGCTCGCCTCACGCGGCCCGGCGATGTGGCATTGTCGGACCGTGTTCAGATGAACGTCCCGTTAACCGATACCTCGCGAATCATACTTGAGAAGACCGGCATCTTCGCCGGTCTGCCGTCTGACGCTCTGATTTCGGTGCGTGCGTTTATGGAGGCGCGCGACGTTCCGGCGGGCACAGTTCTGTTCCGCGAGGGTGACAGCGGCGACAGCGTCTTCGTCGTTCGCCAGGGATTGGTGCGGATTCTCAAGGAGCAGGACGACACGACCGTTGAACTGGCACAGCGAGGTCCCGGTGAAATCATCGGCGAGATGGCGCTGATCGATGCGAGTCCGCGTTTCGCCAGCGCGCAATGCATCGAAGATACGTCACTCTTTGTCCTCTCGCGGTCGCATTTCTTCAAGATGCTCTCCTCCCATCCGCTCGTGGCCGAGCGAATTCTGCATGTTCTCACGGCGCGTGTGCGCGAAGCGGACACAACACGCCTGCGCGAGCTGGAATCCAGCAACCGCGACCTGCGGCAGGCGCATCAGCGTCTGGAGACCGCGCTGCGGATTCGCCAGCAGATTCTGCATGTGGCTCCGTATCCGATCGTCGTGACCAATCCGCAACGCGAGGTGTTGTTTTCCAATCCGGCGGCGGTCTCAGCTTTCGGGCTGCAGGCGGGCCGGGGATTGTGGCAGTGGATCAATGTCCGCGATGTGAAACTGCGACATCAGGCCGACACCGCGGAGACGTCGATGGCCGCATGGCGCGGCGAGATGGAAATCGACGGTCCCGACGCGCAGGTGCTGCTGTGCAAAGTGAACGCCACCCCCATTACCGACACCGGCGATGGTACCCCTGGACGACTTTGGGTCTTCGAAGACTTGACCGAGGTCCGGGTGTTGGAGAGACAGGCCGCGGAGCATGAGCGACTCGCGATGAAAGGCGAGATGGCCTCCGAGATTGCCCATGAGTTGAAAAACTATCTAATGGTTCTGTCCGGCCATACCGACCTCATGGAGGTTCGCTTCAACCGTGAAGACCTCAATGGCATTCAGGCCTCGCTCGGCGCCGTTCATCAGACCGTCGGCCAGATGCGCGTCTTTGTCGAAAGCCTGTTGCACTCACGGCACCCCTCCGGGGAGCGCTGTCCGCTCGATCTCAATGCCTTTCTGGAAGGTCAGATCGCATTTCTCCAGCCGCAGAGGAGATTTAAGGGGATCGATTTTCGGACTAATCTCGGGCAGAATGTCCCACTCCTGGTCTGCGACGCCGCCGGACTGCAGCAGGCGCTCTACAATCTCGTGCTGAATTCGACCGATGCCATGCGGGCCGCCGCTACGTCGTCCCCGACGATCCACCTGGCCACGAGCCATGACACGGCCGGGCAGCGGCTGGTACTAAGCGTCGCCGACAACGGTCCCGGCATCCCACCCGACATTGCGCGCCTCTTGTTCAAGGAGCGCGTATCGTCCAAACCGACCGGCCACGGATTCGGAACCCTGACCGTTGCACGTATTGTCGCCGAGCACGGCGGTTCGATTCAAGCCGGTTCGCGCGCCGGAGGCGGTGCGGAGTTTGTGCTCTCGTTCCCCGTGTCCCAGGCGAATTCCTGAGCAGGCGCATCATGGATCTCATGTGGTTTCTGTTGCTGGGGCATCTGACCGGGGATTTCGCGCTGCAGTCTGACCACATGGCGCAACGCAAAGGAACGTCCATCGCGGTCCTCACCGCTCACGTCGTCGTGTACACCCTGTGCATCGCAGTCGGGCTGTACGGTTTCCGCCTGTGCGTGGGTGTCTGGGGTGCCGGGACAGCGCTGACCGGTCTGCTGTTGGCGCTGCTCTTCAGCGTACACTGGGCGCAGGATTTCATCAAGTCGCGTTACTTTCATTCACGGCAGGCGTTCTACGTCGATCAAACCCTGCATGTGCTTCAACTGTTCGCGCTGCGATGGCTGCTGATGTGACAAAGCTGACAACGCTGTCGGCGCGCGCTGCGTGCCTGGTGCCCCGTCGGTTGTGGACCCTTCAGGGGCCATCCTCTCTGCAACGCTCTTCGGGCGTGGTGTTGTTCGCCGATATCGCCGGGTTTACGGCGATGACCGAACGCGCGCGGCGTCGTCACGGCGAGCGCGGTATTGAGGTGCTCACACAGCGGTTGAATATCGTGTTTAAGTCGATGGTCGATGTCGTCGCCACGGCGGGCGGCGATGTCCTCAAGTTCGGCGGCGATGCGCTGTTGGTGGCCTTCGACGATCAACGGTCTCCGCATGATCGCTGGTCTGCTCCGTTGTGGTGTGCCGACCGTCTGCAGCGACTATTCCGGCGAGGCCGACACTCTGTGTCCGGCGGCTCGCTGTCGTTACGAGTCGGCATGTCGTATGGCGGGTGGCAGGAAGCCATCGTCGGCGCCGTGGGCGGGCGGCGCGAGCACTTTGTCGATGGGGCCGCGATCGCAGACGCGATCGACGCCTCCGGTGAGGCGGTTCAGCGCGGATGTCTGATTCGCGCATCACGACCACTGCTCCCCAGACAAGAGCACGTGCGATTGACCGCTGCGGGTCGTGGGCGCTGGACCGTTGTACCGCCGAAACGTCCGTGGGGCCACCCCACCCCAGTCTCGAAATCCGCGGACCCTCTGGCCGACAACTTGTCCGACTTCATCCCGACCCTGCTTCGGTCCCGTCTCTCCGATGAGCAGTTTGTGCCGCTGGACGCCGGCGAACACCGGCGGGTCTGCACCCTCTTTCTGTTTTGGAAGCACTCCGAATTGTCAACGGTGGCATCGGACCGGCATTCGACGATCTGGGACGACGTGCACCGGTGCGTAAGCGATGCGGCACAGACCCATACCGGACTGTGGGCACGCAGTGATCCCGGCGGACCGTATCAAAAGATCCTCATCCTGTTTGGGGCGCCGGTCGCAGCCGCCGATGATGTCGACCGCGCGCTGTGCTGTGCGGCCGACCTGTGTGACCGATTCACGGCGCTGCAAACAAGTCATCGCCGCGTCCGCTTTGGAATCGGTCTGACAGTCGGCAGCGTCTATACCGGGTATGTCGGCGCGCCCGGACGTTACGAGTTCACGGCCATGGGTGATGCGGTCAATCTCGCAGCACGATTGGCGTCGAAAGCACCATCGGGCGCAGTTTATGTCGATGCGCAGACCGCGTCGCAGTCGGGCCGCTGGCGATTCCGGCCGGGACCGTCGTTGCGACTGAAGGGCGTGGCCCGGCCTGTGCCGGTTCTGTGTCCGATTGAGAGATTGGCGGAAGAGGCGGCAACCGACGACGACGCCGTGGTTGAGCACCCCTTCGCCATGAAGCGCGCATTGTCATTATTGCAGGAAGTGCCGCGAAGGTCGATCGAAGTTGTCGCTGCCGCCGACACCGATCCGGGCCGATTTGCTCGACAACTCGCCGATCGCCTCGGGCATGACGATTGTTTCATCATGCGCCATCGATTCCGTCCGCAGACGGAATCACACCCTCATTCAGGACTGACCGATTGGCTGAAATCGCTGGGGCACAGTGCCCCAATCGACAGCGAGCAGCACAATGGCGCGCGTACAGCAACGGAACATGCCGTGGAAGCGGCGTTGCGCAACGAATCGGCCTTCACCCGATCGATCAGTCGGGTCGGTGCCGGGGCATGGGCGGAACGCGTCGCCCGCTATGTCGCAACGCATCCGGTCCTGGTGTCCACAGGTCATGACCACACACTGCACCTGCTCGAAGAGGCACAGTCACTCTCGGCGATCGATCGCGCAGTCTTCGAGTCACTGCGCCGCCTTCACGGCCAGCGCTGGCAGTTGGTGCTGCTCCGGCGGGAGCATGGTACGTCACCGGAGACAGCCGACGACAGTGCGGTCCGGCTGGCGGCATTGTCCCAACTGGAGATGCGTACGGTCATTGGCGAGACATTGGGACACGCCGCCATTCCGAATCGTCTCGTAGGGTTCGTGCAAGCGAAGTCACGCGGGCTGCCGCGCATTGCGCGTCTCTTCGTGACGGGACTTCTGACCGGCGGACACCTGCGCCCACACCGAAAGCCGAACGACTCATGGCGGCTGCTGGCATTGGATGATGCCTCCCTCCCGACGGACCTTCGCGCGCATTACATCCAGCGTGTCGACGCACTGTCCCCGCAGGCGATCTTGTTCGCCCGCACGCTGGCGGTCCTGGGCGGCAGTATCTCCGAGTCCGGACTGCGGGCGGTTTCCGGCGAGCCGGATTGCGCACGTGCGATCGAAGAATTGCATCGGGCGGGATTGGTGACGGCCGACACAGCACCGCAACGGACGATTGAATTTATTGAGCCGGCGTGTCGCGACGCTGTCTACGAGACCATGTCGTATGCGGGCCGTGAAGCGCTGCATCGTCGGGCCGTGGCCTATTGGCGCCGTGAAAAGGTGCGTGGCCGCAACGAGGTGGCCGAGCATCTGTTCTGGTCGCGCGATCCCAAAGCGCACCCGCCTTTGCTGGCCTCGGCACGACGTGCACGACGGCTGTGGGCATTGGACCGCGCGGCTCGATTCTATCGCTGGGCGCTGTTGGCGCTGGATCGGCGTTTTGATGACGGGACCGGGAGCGGATTGCCGCCGATGCCGGCATCCCTAAACGACGTTCACCGCGCCGTACTCAATGAATTCGCCGATGTGCTGCAGCAGTCCGGTCAGTATGTCGATTCGATCCGGCTCTACGATCGACTGGCTCGCGACGCACGATCGCGACGCGCCAAGGCGCAAACAGGAGCGTATCGTCTGTCGATGGCGCGTGTGGCGTGGTTGAGCGGCCGTTACGGCATCGCGGAACGTGTCGCCGCGTCCGTGCAGAAGAGCGCGGCCCGCAGTCGCAATCAGACATTGGAAGCCCATGCGCTCTCGATCCTGGCGGATACGTTTCGCAGAACCGGACGACTTGTCAAAGCCCGCGATGCGCTGCATCGGGCCATTGCCGTGTACCGGCGTGGGCGAGACGACGAGGCATGGGCCGATGCGCAAAACGCACTCGGCCTGGTCGAGTGGAACGCGGGCCAACTGGAGACGGCGCGTGAGTGTTTTCAGGACGCGATGTCGCGCATGTCCGGGCGCTCCGGTCCGCTCAAGCGCGGACGCGTCGCCAATAATCTGGGGCTGCTGTTCGAAGAGGCGGGGCGACTGACCGTCGCGCGGCGATACTACGAACGCGCCTTCCGCATCTTCGACCGCCTCGGACACACTCGTAATCGTTCCTACTGTCTGGGCAATCTCGGAAATCTCCATCGCCACGCCGCCCGGTATGAACATGCGCGCAATGCGTATGAGGAAGCGCAGCACGAGTTCCGTGCCATCGGCGAACAGCACGCCGCCGCATATACGACGGGCAATCTGGGCGATTTGGCGTTCGACTTCGGCAATGCTCAACAGGCGTTGTCATTGTATCAGCGCACATTGGAGTTCGCCGTTTCAGTGGGCGATCTGGAGCTCGTTGCAGAGAGCTGTGCCCGTGTGGCCTCGGTGCATTTGGCCGCCGGACGCGCGGATCAGGCGCGCCGTTTCATCCGAGAATCACATCAGGCGGCGACACAGGCGCGGTCGCAGGAATTCCTGTTGCGGGCACGGCTGCTCGCGGCGGACTTGACAACCAGTGATGGAAAGCACGCCGACGCGCTCCACGAGTATGAGCGAGCCGCTGACGATTCGACGGAAACCGGCCTTTTGTTCTACCGGCTCTGGGCGCAGTACGGACGCGCTCACTGCGCTCTATCCGGGGACCGTCTAATCGAGGCCGGGGAAATCGCCCAAGCCGGGTCACGGGACGCGCATCGCGCAGGATACACCTGGTGGGAACTGCGCTTTGCCGTCATCAATGCGCGCACACAATCACACGTAAGCGCCACGCACCGACGCACAAAAAACGCAGGCACGACTTTGAAGAGGGCCGTACGACTGATCGACCAGATTCGTCGGACGATCGGCGAGACATCCGTGCGTGGGCAGTTCGACCGATTGCCGGTGGTATTGACTGTCAACAGAATTATCGATGATACAGACCGTCCGGACATCGCCCGATCGCACACAGCCGACATGCCCGATCTCACGCTTTGACCGAGCGCGCCGAACATGATTCCCAAAATGCCGAAAGCCCCCGCCAGACAATGCGACAGGGGCTCTCGGGTGTAAAACGCAGCGGCGAAACTCAATTCAGCGATCAGTTGATCCCATACTTTGAGAAATGATGAATCTCGAAGGAGACGGAGCCGTTCTGGACCTCGGCCGTCCCTTCGACCTGCCAGCGGCTTTTGTTGGGATTGTACCACCACAGTGTCTTGACCGTCCCATCAGGGTCATGGCACTCCTGCGTCAGTGTGGCGGGTATGTTGAACTCCAGCCCGTCCGGACTGCAATCATAAACAGTCGCCACGCCCCACGGAGTGTTCACCTGCACCGCACGAAGCTCGATCGCCACGGTGTATTCGAGAGCGCCCGGCGGCACGATCAAGACGCTGCTGAGGTCGCCCAGTTCCAGTTCGATCAGCCCGCCGTCGGACCCGATGGAGACGATGTTGCCGAGCAGGTCGAAGAAAAAGCCCAGCAATTGTTCGGGCTGATCGCCATCATCACCGCTGCCGCCGCCGCCAATGAGATGCTCCAGTTGGCTGTCGGCCGTCGTAATACTGCCAAGACTGTCGTTGTTCGCAGTCGGTGCCAGCCCATTTTGGCCGCATCCGGCGAAGATCAGGATGATCGCCGCCAGGCACGTGACGAATGTCGCGGCCAAGGTCAGTCGTCGCATCCAGCTCACATCAACCTCCATTCGTTTCACCATTCATAGGGTCCCGTCGATCTCCCGCCGATTCAGGACCGCTTTAGTCGGTGCAACTGTGCTGCCCATCGGCACTCATACTTGAACAGCACGTCATGATGTTGCCGGTCAATGCGTTCCGTATGATGCCTGCCGTGGCAGGTTCAAAGTCTGATCAATTCTACTCAAGCGAGAAGGCAGAATCCCTTGGGATGCTCCCATAGTGTAGGGGTGACTCGGCAACACTTTAGAGGGACCGATCGGTTGACGGCATGCGCCGAACGCTATAGTGTGCCGGCGTATCGTTGGTGATCTTACGGCTCCGTGTGGGTCGCTACAGCGGTCTGTGGCAACGCACGTCGGGCATAACGATGACACTCGCACCCCTTACAATCGCACTGGCGTTGATGGCGGGAATCCTCGCGCAGGCAGTTGCCCACCATCTTCGCATCCCGGGAATCGTTCTTCTGTTGGCCGCTGGGGCCACATTGGGTCCGGATGGCTTGGGATTGATCGACCCGGGGTCGGTGAGCGGGGCTCTTCACGCGCTCATCGGCTATGCCGTTGCCGTCATCCTCTTTGAAGGGGGCCTGAATCTGACGTGGTCGCGCCTGCGGCACGAATCCGGTGTCATTCAGATGCTCATTACGGTCGGTGGACTGGTCACAGCGCTCGGTGCGGCCACGGCGGCGCACTTTGCACTGCAATGGGATTGGCGAACATCGGTCCTGTTCGGAACACTGGTGATCGTGACCGGCCCAACCGTGGTGACTCCGCTGTTGCGTCGCATCAAGATTGACCGAAAGCTTCACACCATTCTGGAGGCGGAGGGCGTGCTGATCGACCCGATCGGCGCGATTATCGCCGTGGTCACCCTCGAGGTCATGCTCAGCCAGGATACCGGCTCATTTGTTTCGGCGCTATGGGGTGGTGCGGCCAAACTCGGGCTTGGCATCGCCATAGGCGCCATGGGGGGGCTGCTGATCGCACTCCTGCTGCGCCCGGCGCGATTGATCCCGCAGGGTCTGGAAAACGTGTTCACCCTTGGAGCGGTGTGGGCGGTCTTTCACGTCGCCGATGCCGTCCAGTCCGAAAGCGGCATTATGGCGGCCACGGCCGCCGGTCTGGTGGTCGGCAACATTCGGTCGCGTGCACTTCGTGAGTTGATGGAATTTAAGGAGGGCATGACGCTCCTGCTGATCGGAATGCTCTTTGTCCTGTTGGCTGCCGACCTCCGAATTGCCGAGATGCGGGAGCTCGGGTGGCCGGGTCTGCTGACCGTGGCGCTGCTCATGTTTGTGGTACGCCCATTAACCATTGCGCTGTCGACGGCGGGCTCGACCCTGAATTGGCGCGAGCGCTTGTTTCTGATGTGGCTGTCCCCCCGTGGGATCGTAGCCGCGGCGGTGGCCACGTTTTTTGCCGAATCGATGGCCACCCATGGAATGCCGGGCGGTGAGATGCTGCAGGCGATGGTCTTTCTCGTGATCGCCGTGACGGTGACCGTTCAGGGACTGACCGGCGGGGCCGTTGCGCGATGGCTGGGTGTTCGGCGCGCCCGCCGGGCCGGGTACGCCATCCTTGGCGCCAATGAAGTCGGCCGGCTCCTGGGACGCCTCCTTCATGACGCCGGCCAGGAGGTCGTCTTTTTGGAATCGAACGCGGACGCAGTCCGCACCGCGCAACACGATGGCTTCCGCGTTGTGTATGGCAATGCGCTGGAAGAAAGTACGCTTCAACGTGCGTCGATGGAAGACGCCGAAGCATGCGTCGCGCTCACTGCCAACGAGGAAGTCAACCTGTTGGTCGTTCGGCGCGTACGACGCGACTTCAGAGTGCCGCGATCCTATATCGTCCGCAGCGGTTCAGTCACCGGGGACATGATACGTGAGAGCGCTGCCCACATCTTGTTCGGAGAATCGCAGGACATCGGTTTGTGGTGTGTCCGGCTGCGACGTCGGATCACGGTCGAACAACGCTGGACATGCGTACGAGCCGACGGGAGACAATGGCCGGCCGGCACCAGGATTCCGGATGTGCCGGAAAACGTCATATTGCCCCTGGTCCTGACACGGAACGGCAGACCGACTCCATTCCATGAAGCAATCACCGTCAGAAAAGGGGATGTACTAACCTTGCTGACACTGTCGGAACACGCCGAGCGGGTGGGACAGTGGCTGGTGAGCCAGGGATGGGCGTCTGGCCCGTCCAATCCGGCGACAGCGCCGACCCGGTTGTGATGGGTGTTATGAACTGTGTGTTCCCTGGCGCCGAATACCATGCCAGCGTCGCCAGGCAAAGTAGGTCGGCAGACTCGCGGCCAACACTACAAGCCCGATGGTCGCATCGCGCATATTGGCCAGATACAATTGGATCATCAGTCCGACAGCGACCAGCAGAAACACCGCGGGCGTGATCGGATAAAAGGGTACGCGGTAGGGGCGCTCGGCATCCGGGCGACGTCTGCGCAGCAGGAATACGGACAGCACGACCAGCACGAACCAAATCATCGCCACAAAAACGAAATAGCGGATGATCTGTTCGAATGTCCCGAACAAACAATACGCCGCCGAGGTAACCGCCAGGATGGCCAGTGAATTCGCCGGCGTTTTGAATCGCGGTTGAACGCGACCCACTGACTCGAAAAACAATCCGTCACGTGCCATCGCAAAAAACACGCGGGAGCCGGCGATGGTCATTCCGTTGACACTTCCCACCGTCGAGACCAGCACCAGCAGCGTGACCACAATGGCGCCCTTCGATCCAAATGTTGTCTGTGCCAGATCGACCGCGACCGAATCGCTCGCGGCAATCGTTGGAATCGAGAGAACATAGACATAGGCCGCATTGACCAGGACGTAGACGACAGTCACCAACAGAGTGGACATCAGCAGTGCGCGCGGGAGATCGCGTTTCTTGTCCCGTACTTCGCCAGAGAGCGTCGGACCATCGGCCCATCCCTCGAAGGTCCACATCACCGCCGCCATCGCCAACACCCATGTCGTCATGCTCCATCCGCCCGACGGGGCCGCCCAGACGGGAGTCAGGTGGGACCATTGCCCAGCCGTGGCAAAGACGGCGGAACCGCCCAGAACGACCAAGGCGACAACCTTGGCCGCCGTAAACGTGCGCTGGACACGCGTACCGAGGACGACTCCCAGCATGTTCATCCCACACATGAGCACCGCCATCGCGGCCGCGACAACGGACTGCGGAACGGGATGCAGAGGGACGAGACGGTTTAAGTACGCCGCGAAGACCACCGCGACCGCCGCGATCGACGCCGGGTAAGTGATCAGCAGCGCCGACCAGCCATAGATAAAGGCCGGAGCGCGCCCGTAGGTTTCGCGCAGAAAGATATACGCTCCCCCAGTACGGGGAAACATCGCCGCCAGCTCGGCATAGGTGAGCGCACCGCAGAGCGCCAGCAGACCGCCGACCAGCCAGACGGAGATCATCGGCCCGAAGCGATCCAACGACACGGCAATCGACGGCGGTGTGGCAAAGATCCCCGATCCAATAACGATGCCGACCATCAGCGCGGCCGCGTCCCACATGGTCAGCACCCGGCGCAGCGATCCGGGGGACTCGGACCCCGACGGCTCCGTGGCGGGCGGGCTCTTCAGTTGTGTCGGGTCGGGCATACGAAGCTCGGCGGGAAGAACGCCAACCAGAGCGTTTGAATCAATTGCCCTTTGCACCGCTGATTGACATCCGGCAATCGCCGGCGCGACCTTTGGATGCAATGGCTACGGCCACTCCTCGGTTGCCATGAAGACACAGTCCATCAACCCCCACTGCGGCGAATCATTTCCGCACGGACTGCAAGCCGCCGGACGACTCAAACTCGGCGGCGCCAACCGGTCGTACACGACTTCCACGATGGGGAAAGCCCTCGGAGGTGTGACAGCGATCCGGCCGTTTCACGAAGCGCGCAGAATTCTAAAACGAATGACACCGCATGAAGTTTCACACCGAAAGGAGTGCATCATGGCACAACCATTCGTCCATTTTGAAATCGGCGCCCGCGACATGGATAGAGCGTGTGATTTCTACAAAAAGCTCTTCAACTGGGAGATCCAGAAGGCCGAAGGCATGCCCTATGGCATGGTGGCCCCGGGTTGCGAAGGGAGTATCGGCGGCGGCATCGGCCCGTTGCCCGAAGGCATGGCGCCGTATGTCACCGTCTATGTGCAGGGTGACGATCTGCAAAAGTCCCTCGACAGCGCCGAGAAACTCGGCGGCAAGACGTTGATGCCGCCGACGCCAATACCCGGCGTCGGGAGTTGTGCCTGGTTCGCCGATCCCGACGGTGTCGCTATCGGTCTCTATAAGCCGCTGCGGGGCTGAGTCTCTGAATCATCGAACGTCACGGGAGGCCGCTATTGCGGTCTCCCGCTGAAGTTGATTCCCCTGTATTCAAACCGGAAGTCAAAGAAACGTACAGATATCACCCAGGGGTTTGCGGCTGATATCGGGAACCATCGCGCCCTCCTGGGGATGCCCAACGACAAGAATCAGATACGGCCGTTCGTTCTCGGGCCGACGACACAAGCGGTTGAGAAACCGCATCGGGCTGGGCGTGTGCGTGAGAGTGGCCAGCCCGGCGTGGTGCAGCGCGGTGATTAGTATTCCCGTTGCGATGCCGACTGATTCACTGCCGTAGTAGTGTTTCACCTTGCGGCGATCGGGCAGATATCCGTAAACCTGCATGAAGATACAGATCAAGTACGGTGCCGTTTCGAGAAACGGCTTGTTATGGTCGGTTCCCAGCGGCGCCAGTGCATCGAGCCACTCTTTCGGCGCGCGATGCTCGTAGAACTCGCGCTCCTCAGCTTCCGCTGCCTTGCGGATTTCGCGCTTCAGCCCTGAATCGCAGACTACCACGAAGTGCCACGGTTGCATGTTGGCGCCACTGGGAGCCGACCCTGCGGATGCAATGCAGTCTTCAATGATGCGCCGATTGACCGGCCGACCCGAAAAGTGTCGCACGGTCCGGCGATGGCTGATTTCGGAGCGAAAAGCTGCGGACCGGCGCGACATCTCGGCGGGCGGGTACTCCTGATATCCGGCCAGGGATATCATCTGCGGTTTATCCATATCCTTCATCCTTTCAACATGGAGCTCGGCATTGGCGTCTGGTGTCGACCCAAAAGGGAATTCGGAATCCGTCGATAATGAAGAACAGGTGACTTCCGACCGGGGATGGCCCGTTCGGAGGCGGCATCGCTATGGCCACATCCAAGTCGATTTATCCCCGTTTGGGCGACCTGCTGGTTGCGCGCGGCCTGATTTCCGAAGAGCAGCTCGCCCAGGCGCTGCGTGAGCAGAAGGACAGCAACAAACGGCTCGGCGACATCCTCACCGAGCAGGGACTGATATCGCCGAATGATCTGGTGGATGTCCTCAGCGAGCGACTGGGAATCCCCAAAATCAGCATCGCCGGAATTACGGCCGACCCGGAGGTCGTGCACACAATCCCCCTGCGCATCGCCAAGAAGCATCTGGCGGTTGCGCTATTCAAGATCAACGACATGCTGACGGTCGCGATGGCCGACCCGCTGGACATGGTCGCCATCGACGAGATCCGCTTCCAGACCGGGCTGAAAGTCAACCGCGTCATATCGACGCCATCGGACATCGAAGCCGCCATCGCGCATTTCTACTCTGTCGCCGAAAACGTCGAGCGCGTGATCAGCGATGCCGGGGCCCGTTCCCAGGGACGCGAGACCGGCGAATCCGACGCGCCGATCATCCAGTTGGTCGACGTGCTGTTGTCCGAAGCGGTCAAACAGCAGGCCTCCGATATGCACATCGAACCGCTCGAAGACTCGCTCCGCGTGCGCTTTCGCGTGGACGGCATCCTCCGCGAAGAAGCGCACCCGCCGGTGCGGCTGCATCCGGCGATCGTCTCGCGCATCAAGGTCATGGCGGGCATGGATGTTTCGGAGAAACGCATTCCGCAGGACGGGCGCTTTGGCGTAGGCAGCGGACGCGACACAGTCGATATGCGCGTCTCGACCATACCGACCATCTATGGCGAAAAGGTCGTCGTGCGGCTCCTGGGACGCCATGGTCTGGACCTGCGATTGGCCGCCATCGGGTTGTCGAAAGATCAGCAGCGACGCCTCGCGGAAGAGTTCGCGGCGACCGAAGGAATGATCCTCATTTGCGGGCCGACGTCGAGCGGAAAGACGACGACGCTCTATGCCGCTCTGGCCGAAATCACGACGCCGGAGAAGAATATCGTGACGGTCGAAGATCCCGTGGAGTACGCACTGCCGCATGTCAATCAGGTGCAGGTGAACGAACGCGCCGGGCTGTCGTTCGCGACGGCGCTGCGGGCCTTTATGCGTCAAAACCCGGACGTCATCATGGTCGGCGAGGTGCGTGATACACCGACGGCGCAGATTGCCACGCGGGCGGCCATGACCGGGCATCTGGTGCTGTCGACGATCCACACGATTGACGCCGCCGCCGTGCCGCATCGACTCATCGACATGGGCGTCGAACCGTTTCTGGTCGCGACCGCGCTGCGCGCGGCGATCGCGCAGCGGCTGGTCCGTCGCCTCTGCCCCGACTGCTCCGTTCCAATGGAACCGACCGAGCTGATGAAGGAACAATTGGGTTTTGATATGCTCGGCGAGGTCGGCTCGTGGAGACGCGCGGTCGGATGCCGTCAATGCCGGGGCACGGGGTATCGCGGACGCATCGGCATCTTTGAGGTTCTCAACATCGACGATGAGATCCGTCGCATGATCTCCGAAAACTGCAGTACCGGTGCGCTGCGCGAATACGTGTCGCATCGCGGGCTACACGACTTGCGACACCAGGCGCGTGAACTGATTTCCCAGGGCAGGACCACTCCCGAAGAGGCGTTGCGCGTCATTCCAAGACGTGCCGAACTGCTTGAAGTGATCGTGTGATGACGACGAGACAACCGCCGGACCGATAGACATATCGTATGCCGCTTTTTCGCTACCAAGCCGCCACATCCGACGGGCGAACAGTACGGGGCACGCTGGAGGCCGACACGCCCGGGCTGGCCAGTGAGCGTCTCGATGCCAGCGGGCTGATCCCGCTCGATGTCCGGCCGTCCGTGAGTCTGATCGATCGTCTGCGGGCGCAGCGCGGCGGCAGCGCTTGGGACATCCAGGAGAAGATTCTCTTCACTCAAAAATTCGCTTCGCTCATGAAAGCCGGAATCCCGCTGTTGACGGTTCTGGAGATGCTCGCGCGCCAGACGGCCGGCACGACCGTTCGGGAGTCGATCCGCCAGATTGCAGCGGGGGTTGCCAACGGCCAGACGTTGCACGATGCGATGGCGACATGTCCGCGACTATTCGACGCGGTCTATCTGGGAGCGGTCAATGCCGGAGAGTCGACCGGACATCTGGATACCGTCCTGGCCCAGACCGCGGACTATCTGGACCGCGAGATGGATACACGCCGCCGTGTTCGCGAGGCGGTCCGGTATCCGATCATGGTCGTGATCGCGATCAGCATCGCCAGCATTGTCATTCTCAAGTTCGTCGTGCCGCGGTTTTTGGCGTTTTACTCAAACTTCAATGCCTCTCTACCCCTGCCGACGCGCATGCTCATTGCGGTCGCCGGCTGGCTGGAGCATGTGTGGTGGCTCTTTCCGGTGCTTGCCATCGTCGGCGTCTTCGTGTGGCGTCATTGGACCAGAACGGAGCCCGGACGCCGGTGGCGTGACCGTATGCTGCTGCGACTTCCCATCATGGGCTCGCTCTTCTTAAAGGTCGCGGTCAGCCGCTTCACCCGTCTGTTCGGCGTTCTGCATGCGGCGGGGCTTCCGGCAACGAGTGCGTTGGACATTGTCGCCATCGGCGCCGGCAATCAGGCGGTCGGTGACGAAGTACGCGAAATACGCCGGCGACTGACCGCCGGCGCCGATGTCGGGACGCCTCCGGAGCAGGCATTGATGCCCGAACTGGTCTACGAAATGCTCGGTGTCGGTTTTGAATCGGGAGATGTGGAACGAATGATGGGTGAAGTCGCACGCCACTACGATCAGGAAGTCGACTATGACATTCGCCGCCTGACCGATCGGATCAAGCCGCTCCTGTTGGCCGTGCTGGGAGTGGGTGTGCTGATTCTGGCCCTCGCCGTGCTCTTGCCGATGTGGAACCTCATCACGCTTTTCCGCCAATGACTTAGCCCCGGTTCCCCGATTGCACAAAATGAAACTCTCAAGCGCAAGTTTCCGGGACCCGTGCCGATATGAGTAGTGACGACTGGCCGGAGATTGAACGGACAAAGACTAATGTAAGGAGCGATCGAGCGATGCGCAGATTCAGGAATCTTAACCGCGACCGTGCCGGGTTCACCTTGATCGAGTTGGTCATCATCATCGTCATCCTCGGTATCATTGCCGGCGTGGCGATCCCGCGCTATTTCGACATGGTCTCCGAAGCGAAGAAGTCATCGTGCAAAGGAGCCCTGGGTGGCTTGCGCTCGGCGATTTCCATCTGGTATGGAAACGAGGCGTTGACCACCGGCACCGCCGGCTGGCCGGCCATTGATTCGCTGCGCACTCCCGGTGTGGTTCTGATGCAGGCGATTCCGCCGAATCCGTACCAGGTAAGCACAAGTGCGCCCGACTCGATCGTGACCGGCGTGACCAAGGGCGTGATAGTCGGCACCCGGGGCGGATGGGCCTACAAACCCACGACCGGGGAAGTCTGGCCGAATACCAACGTGGCCAGCGAAAACCAATTCTAAAGGCGATTCCGGGGCCGACTCAACTCGGAAACGAACATGCTGACCAAGCATCACCGCCCCGGTTGTCAAGCCGGGGCGGTTTTCATTGGATCACCGACTGCGATGAGACGTGCCGGGGAAGCCGACAAGGGATTCACGCTGATCGAGCTGGTGATCGTCATCGTGCTGTTGGCGATCACGGCGGCGGTCGCTATTCCGGTTGTCGGGTCGATCATCAATTCGTCCAAGGAAACGGCGACCAAAGATGAGTTGCGACGAATCGCGCGGGCGCTGGCGGGATCCACAGATGACCGTGACAACGGTTTTGAAGGCGATGTCGGATTCCTGCCGTCGGCACTCGCCGATCTGGTGGCCAAACCGGATTCGGTACCGGTGTGGAACGCATACCAGCATATCGGCTGGAATGGGCCGTACGTGGATGCAACCGACAACAGCTATCTCAGCGACGCGTGGGGATCCGCGTACGTTTACGCGCCCGGGTCCCGGACGATTTCCAGCGTCGGCGGCAGCGACACGATCACGCTGGGGTTTTGACGATCCGGCGAGACGAGGATAACCATGATTGTTCGGCGCAATCAGACCGGCTTCACCCTCATCGAGATTTTGATGGTCGTCGTCATTATCGGGGTTCTCTCGACGGTGGCGCTGCGCTCCGTGCAAAACAGCATGGAGAGCGCGCGGGTCAATGAAACCCAGGACGAGATGCAGGCGCTGGCCCATGCCATCGCGGGCAATGCCGAGTTGTATGCCAACGGGTTCCGCTCCGACTTCGGGTATGTCGGCGACGTGGGCGCTTTGCCCGTTGCACTCGACAATCTGGTCACCAATCCGGGGGGCTATTCCACCTGGAACGGACCGTACATCGGTCGGCGTTTCACGGAGGATTCCGACGGCTACAAGAAAGATGCCTGGGGCAACACATACACGTTCTCCGGCGGAATCACGATTGCATCGACGGGGGGCGGAGTGACGCCGCTGACCAAGAATGTCGCATCGGCGGCAACGGATCTGACAACAACACCGGTCGCCGGGACTCTCACGGACGCCGCCGGTAATCCGCCCGGCGATTCATCGGTCGCCGTCTCGATTACGATCACCTATCCGGACGGCTCGGGGGGCACCACCACCGCGACGGCCAACCCCAATGGCGGCGGCAGCTTCTCATTATCGACGATTCCGGTCGGAAATCACCAGGTTTACGCCGTCTATCGCGCCACCGACGATACGGTGTTCGCGGTGGCCTCGACCCTGCCGCGCAGCGGGGCAACCGTCGGCCTGCGGCTGCCGGGGGCCGTCTTCGCCCCGACCGGCGGCGGCGTCGGCGGGATTGAGTATGTCGCCGGCACCGCGGCCACAAGCGGCGCCAGTGATGAAGATCTTAATTTCAGCATCACGAACACCAGTTCCGCCGGCATCGTCGTTCAGTGGATGGTTTTGACTTATTCGCCGTCAGTGCACTATCGACGCATTCGCTGGAATGGGACAAGCGTATTCAACGAGACCAACCCGCGCGCGAGTAGCGGCGACACAGCGCCTTTCACCAGTCCGCAATCGATCAACGCGGGGGCCATCATCCCGATCAAGGTGCAGGACTTTCAGGACGCGCCGACTGGCGGCAGCAACACGAGCGTTGAGGGCGTCACATTCACGATCGAATTCAGCAGCGGCGAGTCGATCAGTTTCACGACGCCGTAACCGGGGCGTGCGCCCTGCGATCCGCCACGGAAGACGGAGATGGGATCACCAACCGTCAGGACATCAGCCACGGCCAGAATCGACAGCGAGGCGACTCGTGCGGAGGCGCGCCCTGCCGCCGACTCTCGTTTGGTCGAATCGCCCGATAACGCCAGGCCGCGCGGCTTGATCCACTGGGAATACCAACCCCCGGTGGCGCGCGGGCGGCGCATCGGCATCGAATTCGACGGTCGCAATCTCATTGTTGTGGGCGTTCGCCCGCACGGAGACGGGCATGCCATCGACGCACTCTCCGTCTGCGAATGGGAGGAAACACCGGATGCGTCGACGGTGGCCAAGACGCTGCGGGAGATGATCTCCGAACGAGACCCGATCGTCGATCTGGTCATCTCGGCCCCGCGTGCCGTTGTCCGTCATTTCCATTTGCCGCCCTTGCCCAAGCGCCAGTTGACACCCGCTGCGCGCTGGGAAGGACAGAAACTGATCCCCTTTTCCCTCGAAGAATCCGAATCACTGACCGGCACCAAGCTTGTCCGCGACGGCGACGACGGCTGGTGGGTGACGCTCGTAGCGATACCGCGCGAGGACGCCGAGTTGATGCTCGAAGCGATCGCGATCCTGGGATGGCAACTGCATGAAGTCTCATTGGTCGGGACACAGCGACTCCCCGACAGGAACGACGGCGAATTGGAATCGATCGCCCCGCATTCTGTCGTCTTCTGGTCGGAACAGCGTGGAACATTCTCCGTCTTCGCCGGCGGAGCGTTGCGATTCCACTATGACATCGGCGCGATGCCCGCGCCGCCGGAATTCGAGGGGGACATCAGCGACGACATTAGGGCCGCGGCCCTGCGCGATTGGGTCCGGGAGTTGGGCGGAACGATCGCCGATCCTTTCGATTTCTATCTGAGCAAGGGTTCGAGCCAGACCCCCAAAGCGATGGCGCTGATCGGACCACCCGGGGAGATCGCGCCGATGCTCGATAACTGGGGCAGCCGCTTTGACACTGTGCTCTCGGTCGTCAATCCCCTGACCTCGCTGGGAAGCCTGATGCCCGATCATGTCGGGGGTTGGTCGGAGCGCCAGATCGGCATGATCGCGCCCGCCGTGCTGGCGGCATGCGGCCGGGCCACGGTCGATCTGACGCCACAACCGATCAAGCGGCGACGTCAGTTGCTTCGACTTCAGCAGGTCGCACGGCTTAGTTGCTTCGTCTCGGTGGGGATCGTGATTGCGTCCACGCTTCTGCAATGGAACTCGGTTCGCCAACAGGCCAGCGAGCTGGCATCGGCACGGAAACGACTGGACATGTACGAGCAGTCGACGGCGATTTCTGAAGTGTCACGCCAATCGGCTTCATTAATGGCACGGACAGCCGCTCTCAGGATGCTGCGCAACAGCCGCGAGCTATGGATGCCCTGGATCAAGACGGTGATGGCGACACTGCCGGAGAATGGGTCAATCGCTGAATTCGAGATAATCCGACGCTGGGGGCTTTCTCCGGACGAGGCGCCGATGTTACACGCACGAATCGACGGATTGCTCTCCGACGGCGAGCTTCCGCACGAGCTGATCTATCGCGATTGGCTGACTCAGCTCCGGGGGCTGTCGGGAAGCGCTGAGCGGCCCGACTTGCAGACGCGCGACTTGTTCTGGAAAGGGCGGCACCGCTCGGCATTCAGCATCAATATTGAAACACAGCCGCTGACGGTGGACGGGAGACTGCCATGAAGCGCTCGCCGGCATGGATCAAATGGGTCGTTCTGACCGTGGGGATCTGGACCTGTTGGATGTATTTCGTCGTCTGGCCGCTCCACGGGCGCAGCCGCAGTTTGGAAGCGCAAATCATGGACATCGACGCGCGACGCGGTCGCTCCGAGCAGATGGTCGCGACGGCCCCCGGGATCGTGGCGCAGTTGGAAGCGGTGACCGACACGATTCGATGGGTCACAGACAGTTTTGCGACGACGGGGTCGATCACGCGGCTGTTGAGTGAGTTGCGCGCCGCAGCTGACAGCCATAACGTCTCCGAATCGACCGCTCGTCCCAGTCTGGAAAGCACTCTGGACTTGACGAGAGTCACCGATCAGAACGGATCCAAAGTCGCATTCGACACCTTGATTGTCGAATTCAGCGCGGCAGGGGCGTTTTCCGCCATCGGCGGCTGGCTGGACAAAATAGAGAAACGTGCCGATTTCCAACAGTGGCGATCCTGTCTCTGGCGCAAGGACGAAGACGAGCGGCTGATCCTGTTTTCGGGACGGGCCGCATTCTGGATCGTCGTCGCGTTGCCGGATCCAAAACAGCAAACAGATGCGAGTCTATGATGGAATCGAAACGCAAGGTCATCCTGGGAATCGTCCTCGGCCTGACGGTCACTCTTGGACTCATTGTGCAGCCCTGGAAACGGCCGTCGCACAAATCGGACGCGGACAGTTTCGGCAACGAGCCGGCAACGACTCCGTCCGGGGCCGACCTTGCTGCGGCAACCGCGCACACGGCTCCGGTCAGTCTGGCGGGCGATTGGCCCGACGATCCGTTTCGGCGACCCGAGGAACGATCGGCAGCGCCGGCCGCAGGAACACGATCCGCCCGTCCGAGTCCGGGTGTGCGTCTGCAGGGCATCATGGTCATCGGCAGCGAGCGGGTTTGTGTCCTGGATGGTCAGACATATACGGCGCAAGCGACGGTGCGCGGCTGGCAGATCGAACGAATCGGCGACGATGATGTCGTTATGACGCGCGGCGAGTCGCGTGTCCGACTGACTCTGTGACAGGACAACCCATATGCTGACGCGGCCCAAAAAACTGACGGCACTCGCCCTGGTGCTCCTCTGTGCAGGATTGTTCACGACAGAAACGTGGTCTCGCCCGGCCCCGCAAACAATCAGTCTGCGCTTCGCCCGGACGAAGGTCACGACCGTGCTGTCGTCCCTGGCGACGGAAGTCGGATTTGACCTGGTCATTGCGCCCGGCGTCGAGGGCGAAAGTGATATCAACCTGACCGATGTCGATTGGAGCACCGCGCTCGATGCCATCGCCGCCGCCAATGGACTGCGTTACTACTGGAATGACGACGTGCTCGTGATTTCCAGCGCCTCCGACCAGACCGCCATACCGATGGCGCATCGGGTCGTCTCTCTGCGTCATGCCGATCCGCTGGCGGTGCAGACGGTTCTGGCGGGTGTTCTGACCGAAGGGGCGTCCGTCAATGTGTTGGGCGGCGTGGCGCCGACCGGAACGACTGTGGCCTCGGGATCGACGGGACAATCCGGCCGCCCGATCCTTGTCGTCACCGAAAAGCAGGCACGGATGCAGGCGGTCCTGGATCTGATCGACTCACTCGATACGCCCCGTCCGCAATTTGAAATCGCGGTCAAATTCATCGAGACCTCCCTCGACGATCAGCAGGGAGTCGGACTGAGCTGGCCGACGCGCATCGGCGCGACCGTGGCCGACTTTGACGCCGTGCAGAGCACAACCACGGGTGGGGGCCAGACGCGCACGCCGCCGTCGGCCGAGTATCCCATCCCCGACGGCAAGATCTGGAATTTCGGAACCCTGAGCGTCGATCAGTTCAGCGGCTTCATCGAGTTTCTCGATCAGAACGGCAAGTCACATCTGCTCTCCGATCCCCGCGTCACGGTGCTGGAGGATGAGACGGCAGAGATTCGTGTCACGACGACCTTTCCGGTTCAAACCGTGACCCGATTTACCGAGGGCGCGGCGACGCAGGACATCGTCGACTTCATCGACATCGAAGTCGGCATCACGCTGAAGGTGCGGCCGCGCCTGAATGATTCCGGACTGGTGACGCTGTTCGTCGAGCCGATTGTGCAGGAGATCACCGGCTTTTCGGGCCCATCGGACAATCAGCGCCCGATCACCGCCAATCGACGCGTGACCACTTCGGTGCGCGTCGCCGACAATGAAACGCTCGTCATCGGCGGACTCATGCGCGAGACCGACTTTACCACCAAGTCAAAAGTCTTCCTGCTCGGAGACATTCCCATTCTGGGCGCGCTGTTCACGCATCGGAAAACGCAGAAACAGAAAACCGATCTGCTGATCTTCATTACGCCGCGGATACTGTCCGCCGGTAGTTCCTGATCCGAGGGAGCTCCGTCCGATACCTGACAGCTTTGAGCCGCTCCGACTTGATCATGACCTATCGTTTCGCACTCTCGTCGTACTCTCCCCAGATCAGTCGCGTGAGCTTGGATAGGAATGCACGGTTATTCGCCACAATTCTATACAGCCACTCGGCCGCGATGCGAAACGGCGCGATGCGTTCGTAGAGCGTCAACAGCCACCGCCTGTGGCGCGCGGCCGCCAATGTCGTCAGCACGGCATGTGCGCCGGCCCGAATGGTGCCGTCGGGCGCGACGTGAACAACCGATCGTTTGAATTGTTCGATTGGGATGGCAGGGAATCGGGCCGCTGCCGATTGATACGGTTCGTAGTCGACTTGGCCGCAAGTCAGCGTCTGCCAACGCATGATCCAGAAACGGCAGAAACCGCATTCGCCATCCCAGATCAAAAGCGGACGCGCCGGTTTCGGGATATTGTCTGCTTGCCCGTTCATGCGGCCATACAACAACGACGACGACTCATCACGGCGGCTGAGCAACCCCGAGCCGCTGAGATGCCGCCGGTCAAATGTAAGTGAGAATGATCCTGCCCGATACTACGGCAAGCGTGTCGGCGCTTGCTCCGCCAACAGCCGATTCAGCGCGTCGGTCGAGGTGACCGGCAGCTCGCACTGGTAGTTGCGGCAGACATAGACTGTCGGCTGTCCGTTGACCGGCTTCATCGCTGCGAGATACGGTGCGAGTTTCGCTACGGGCGGATTGTCACCGAAGCGTGCCATCAAAACCTTACGCGGCAGGTATCGCGACCGGATCGCCTGGGCGATATCCGAATGGATTGCGTCAGGATTGTCGGCCGCCAGCACGATCTCATACGAGGGGCCGTGGGCGAAATCGAGCGCCCACCAGGCCTGCATGTAGTTGGTCGGCGACTGGGCAAACCGGGAACCGAATGAACGCAGCATTGCATCCGCCCGTGCTTCAAGCCCGGTATTGCCCGTCATTCGTCCGAGGCGCAGCAGATTGAGCGCCGCGACAGAGTTCGCCGACGGCATCGCGCCATCGCCGTATTCTTTGGGACGCACCAGCAGTTCCTCGGAATCGATCCCGGTAAAGTGCAGGCCGCCGTCCGCGTCGTCCCAGAAGAGCCGCAGCATCTCATCATTGAGCGCAAGCGCCTCCTGCAAGTAGCGCGCGTCAAATGTTGCCTCGTACAACTCGATCAGCCCCCACACGAGGTAGGCGTAGTCCTCGCTGAATGCCGGAATCCCCGCGCTGCCGTCACGGTAGCGCCGCAATAGCCGTCCGCGGTCATCGCGCAAGGTCTCCAGAACGAATCTCGCTGCCTGCGCGGCCGCGTCGGCGTAACGCGGCTGGTCGAATGCCTGGCTCGCCTTCGCCAGCGCGGCAATCATGAAACCGTTCCAGGACATCAGGACTTTATCATCCTTGAACGGGTGTTCGCGCTGCTGCCGCAACTCAAACAGCCGGCGACGCGCGTCATCGATGTCGCGCCTGACCTCATCGACGGGCCGGTTGACCGCTTCGGCGAGGACATCGGGCGACATCACCTGATGCAGGATGGCCCGGCCACCCTCGAAGTTACCCGTGGCGGTCACACCCCAGAATCGCCGCGCGAGATTGCCCCGATCGGGACCGAGCGGTTGGTCGAAGCCATCGGGCTCCCAAACATAGAAGGTTCCCTCTTCGCCCTCGGAGTCGGCGTCTTCCGCAGAATAGAACGCCCCGTCCGGTGACGTCATATCGCGAAGCACATAGGTGAAGATTTCCTCGGCGACCGCGCGCCACTCATCGTTGCCCGTCAGTTGGTACATCTCGGTGTACGTGATCGCCAATCCCGCGTTGTCGTACAGCATTTTTTCGAAGTGCGGCACCAGCCATTGCGGATCGGTCGAGTACCGATGGAATCCGTAGCCGAGTTGATCGTAAATCCCGCCCCATCGCATCGCGCGCAGCGAGTGCTCAAGCTGGCCCAGCACGGTGGCATCGCCGGTGCGATGCACCCAGCGAGTCATTGCGGTCAGCCGGTGCGGCATCGGGAACTTCGGGGCGCCGCCGTATCCGCCGAAACGCGCGTCATATTGCGAGCGCATTGTCAGCACGGCCGCTTCCAGCGTGCCCAGCGAGGGAATGACGCCGTCGGATCCGGCACCTGCCTGGCGCAATGCCAAAGTGACGCGTTCTCCCAACTCGCTGAGACTCGCGCGCTCGGTACGCCACTTCTCCTCGATCAAATTCAGCAGGTCCAGTAGACCCATTCGCCCATAACGGGGCTCCTTGGGAATGTAGGTTCCCGCAAAAAACGGCCGCCCGTCGGGGGCCATGATGACGGTCAACGGCCAGCCGCCGCTGCCAGTCATCATCTGGCAGACATTCATGTAGATTTCGTCGATATCGGGACGTTCCTCGCGATCGACTTTGATCGCGACGAAATGTGCGTTGAGCAGATCGGCGACGGCGGAGTCTTCAAACGACTCCTCCTCCATCACGTGGCACCAGTGGCAGGTCGCATATCCCACGGACAGAAAAATCGGGCGATCCAGCTCATTGGCGCGCGCGAATGCCTCCTCCCCCCAGGGATGCCAGTCCACCGGGTTGCCCGCATGCTGCAACAGATAGGGGCTTTTTTCGTCGCGCAGACGGTTGCCCTGGGTCACCATCGTCTCGTCAGCGTCATCATTTCGGCTGTGCCCGTGATCAACATTGTCCGACCCGCCGCACCCGGCGGCGCAGGCGACGAAGATCGCCACGCCGTACAGTCGCCACGCACTCGGGCGTATGGAGTCTCCGGTTGTACGTGCGAGGCACAGGGACATGATACGGCGCTCCTCAACAATGCGCACAGGCGCAACTGTTCAAGTCAACAGACGGCCGACGCGATTGTTTCTCGCGTTGAGGGAATGCACAAAAAAGAACGGCCGGATCAGGCAGCGATCCGGCCGGCGACTCTGCCGCAACACCTGGCAGCATCCGTGCCACGGCAGACTTTCGATGCGACACCCGTCAGCGACCCGGACGTCAAGGACGCCGCCCCCGTCGCTCCAACTCCGACGGGTGTCGCGTCCTATGTGATTTCGTCAGACAACATCATGCGAGCACCCGCGAATGCACTGCGCTCGATTGCCCGGTCCTCCGGCCTCGTGCGGCTATGCCACGCGTCACATTGCCGAGATTCCGCGTTCCATCACCAGCGAGCGACGCGATGAACCGGTAATGCCGAGTACTTCCCTGTCTGGTACGGTTGCGCCGGGACTATACAGTATCCGGCAAAAAGCGGGTCACGATTGGATCGAGGTATTCTCCTGCAGAGCTGCGTAAGGACTACCAACTGACAACGCCCCAATTCAAACACATGGGCCGATTCGTGTCAAGCAAAATCTTGCGGCCGCCGCCCGTGCGTCGCGGCGCCCCAGATGACCGCTCGGACGCCGGCACGGCCGGCAAGACGTCGTGCC
>Ga0326597_10000568_pt1 | contig 65655 bp, 64 predicted proteins | sample RVTome_12_FD_203789 | JGI IMG/M metagenome (GOLD analysis project Ga0326597, IMG submission 203789) | Soil microbial communities from uranium-contaminated site in the Upper Colorado River Basin, Wyoming, United States - RVT100D185 | ecosystem: Environmental > Terrestrial > Soil > Contaminated >...
GGCCAGATGAGCAGTCAAGGATCTCCGGCGGAGTTATCCCACCGGCTGTTGAACTTGGCTGAGCGCGACGGCAAGGCATCATACCCTCAGTTCACGGCGCGGAGGAGGCTACCGACATAGCGGCCCCTGTACCATTCTCGGCAAGGAAGCTGGTGACACGGGAAGGCACGCCGGAGACTTCGTGCCGAAATCTTCGGCCGCCTCGTCGAGAGCGCCCAGCGGCCCCAAGCGCCTTGAGCCGCCAAGGGGGGACTTGCGCCTCGACGAGGTGGGCCGTGGTGCACGCCCAGTGGGGAGTCGCGCCATGAGCGCCTGTACAGGGGTGACGAGGCACCACGGCAGGTCGAGATGTGCAACCACATCTGAGGGGAGGGATCCAGTGACACCGCAAGACACATCGTACGGATTGTTCGTTGGGATCGATTGGGCGACCCAGGCGCACCAGGTCTGGGTCATGAATGACCACGCGAGCCCAGTGGCGGAGCGGAGCGTGGCTCACGCCGGCGTCGCGATCGGAGAGTTCATCGAGTGGCTTGTCCAGTTGGCTGGGGGGCGGCCTGAGCAGGTGGGCGTCGCAATCGAGATTCCGCGAGGTGCCCTCGTGGACACACTCGTGGAGCGAGGCTTTCACGTGTACGCGCTCAACCCCAAGCAGCTTGATCGCTTCCGCGACCGCCACACCGTGGCCGGGGCGAAGGACGACCGCCGCGACGCGTTCGTGCTCGCCGCCTCGCTGCGGACCGATCGGCCGGCCTTCCGCCAGGTCCGCCTTGAGGACCCCGTCATCATCGAACTGCGCGAGTTCTCGCGGCTGGACGACGATTTGCGAGACGAGATCGCCCGCCTCACGAACCGTCTTCGCGACCAACTCCATCGCTTCTTTCCCCAGATGCTCGAACTCGTTCCGGCCGCCGACGAGCCGTGGCTCTGGGCATTGCTCGAGCTTGTCCCGATGCCGCGGGAGGTGCCACGCCTGACCCGTCGGCGGATCGAAAAGCTGCTGCAGGCGCATCGCATCCGGCGGTTCGATGCCGAGACCGTCCTTAGCACGCTGCGCACCGCACCACTGCCGGTCGCGCCGGGGACCGCCGAGGCGGCGAGTGCCCACGTCGCCTTGCTCCTTCCACGCCTGCGGCTCGTCCGCGCGCAGCGGGGGAGTTGTGAACAACATATCGAAGCCCTGCTGGCCCGGCTTGAGGACACCCATGTACCGCCAGGGCAGAACCCCGGTCATCGCGACGTCCAGATTCTGCGGTCCTTGATCGGAGTAGGCGTGCGAGTGGCCGCCACGATGTTTGGCGAAGCCGCGCAGCTCTTGGCCGAGCGTGACTACGACGCCCTTCGGGCTCACACCGGCATCGCGCCCGTGACTCGCCAGAGCGGCAAACGCAAACAGGTGATGATGCGGCACGCGTGTAACGGCCGCCTTCGGGAGGCGGTCTACCATTGGGCCCGCATTAGCGTCCAACATGATGAGCGGAGTGCCGCCGCGTACGCCGGGTACCGCGGGCGTGGCCACACACATGGTCGCGCCCTCCGCGGCGTGGCTGATCGGCTGTTGCGGATCCTGATGGCGATGCTCAAGACCCAGACCCTCTACGATCCCGATCACCCGGGCCGGTTAAGGCCGACCAGCGCCGATCCCACTGCCCGGCTGATCGCGGCAGAGGTCGCGCCATGAGTGGCCCTCGAAAAAGGGTCTTGACAACTGGTGGGGAGTCCCCTCGAGAAGATCGATCCTGAGCCAATTGTGGCCCTCGCGTTTTCGCCGGCGGTGGCCACGATGACTCACGCGGCGCGCTCCGCGGCCTTCGCGGCGCCGAGCGCGGTCACGAGCACGCCCAGCTCACCATGCCGCTTGATGCGCCGGAAGCGCTCGGCGGCGCGCAGCGGCCGAGCCCGATCCATCGCCGCCGCATGTCGCCATCGCGCCAGCGCTTGATGTTCCGCGTGATGTGGCGCAGCGTGCCGATCAGATTCTCGATGCAGTTCGTCGTCGCGAAGAAGCGACGCAGCGTCGGGGGCAGCCCCAGCTTCAGCACCGTGAGCGTGTCCTCCAGCCCCTCGCGCACACTCGCCGCGGCGTCAGCATGACCGTTCCGCTCCAGCCACGTCGCCAGCGCCGTCAGCTGCCGCCGCGCCGCCGCCTTCCCAGACGGCACGACGCAGGAGAACGTTCACCCGAACACGTACGCGGGCCACCCCGTGGCCTGCGCCGCAGCGCTTGCGAACCTCCGCATCATCGAGCAGGACGGACTTGTGGAGAACGCCGACAAGATGGGGGCGAAGTTGCTGGCTGAACTCAAGAGCGCGGTTGGGCGTCACCCGATCGTCGGAGAGGTGCGCGGCCGAGGGCTGATGGTCTGCGTTGACTTGGTGGAGCCGGATGGCTCCGGTCGGCCGCTGGATGCCAAGCGCGTAGCCGACCTTGACCGGAAGGCGTGGGATCGAGGGGCCATCGTCTTCGTCCGCGGGAGCGTGCTCCGGTTGGCTCCACCCCTGTGCATTACGCGCGAGGAGGTCGGTCTCCTTGCCGCCATGGTGGCCGAGAGTATCGATGATTTGCAGCGGGACATGAAGGGTTGAGATAAGTCGGCCACCTCGTCGGCATGGCTTCCGTCCTAGCTTGGAGCATTCACTCGCGTAAGGCGCGCGAGGCGAGCGGGGTGGCGTTTGGGGGAATCCAGGCTAGGCCCGGCGGAGAGCCCGGGTCGCCTCGACGTCCACCTTGCCCGTTCTCGCGTCGATCACGACGCCGTGCTCGCGGCGGGCGAACTCGGCGGTGATCTTGTCATTGGCGAAATCTGCTGCCACGAGATCGGGGTCGCGCGTGAACGGATCGCCGAAGCCGCCACCGCCAGGCTGCTCGTGCAGGATGACGTCGCCGCGCCGGAGCGTCACGGCGAACTTGGCCGGCATCGCGCGGTTCTCGCCGTCGGGGTTCAGGATGTTTCGCGTCGGCTTGGCGGGCTTCCCGCCCTGGAGCCCGTAGGGCAGGAAGCGCATCCGGTCGGAGCGGAGCTGGAGGGTCGCTTCTGCGTTGAGCAGCGTGTAGCGCCGCCGGAGGCCCAGGCCTCCGCGCCAGCGGCCCGCGCCGCAGGAGTCCGGTACCAGCGCATACTCGTCGATACGGATCGGGTGCTGCGCCTCCAGCACCTCGACGGGCGTATTGGACATGTTCTGCGATGGATTGGTGACGGCCTCGATGCCGTCTTTGTCGGGCCGCGCTCCCCAGGCGCCCGTGATCATGTCGACGATGACGAAGGGCGTCCGGTCCGCCCTGAGGCCGCCGATCGAGAGCACGGTATTGCCGCCCTCGCCCGCGGCGGGTACCCGGTCGGGCAGGGCCTGGGCGAGCGCGCCCAGCATGACGTCGAGCATGCGGTAGCCGGTGAGGGCGCGTGCCGCGCAGGCGCCCGGGAGGCGCGGGTTCAGGATGGTGCCTTCGGGCGCGATCACATCGATGCAGCGGAAGACGCCCGCATTGTTCGGCACGTCCTGGCGCAGGACCGAGCGCACCGAAAGGTAGGTGCAGGACTTGGTGAAGGACAAGGTCGAGTTGAGCGCGGCCTTGACCTGTGGCGACGAGCCCGTCCAATCGCAGACGACCCGTCCGCCCTCGATGGTGATCGTCACGGTCAGCGGGACGGGCTCGTCGCTGAAGCCGTCGCTATCGAGATAATCGGTGAAGGTATAGCGCCCCCGCGGCCAGCGGGCGATCTCGTCGCTGGTCACGCGCTCGGCATAGTCCATGAGTTCGGCCATGTAGGCCCGCGCCGTGTCGGCGCCGTAGCGCGCCAGGATCTTGCCGAACTCGCGCTCGCCGACCTTGCACGCGGAGTACTGAGCGCCCAGGTCGCCGAGCACGCGCTCCGGCACCCGAACGTTCTTCTCGATGATCCGAAACACCGCGCGGTTGGGCGCGCCCCGCTCGTAGAGCTTGATGACGGGGATGCGCAGCCCTTCCTGGTAGATCTCGGTCGAGTCACTGGCGTTCGAGCCGGGTACGCGCCCGCCCATGTCGGTCTGGTGGCCGATCACGACGGCGAAGCCCTCAAGGCGGCCCTCGTGAAACATCGGCATGAAGAGGAAGACATCGGGCAGATGCATGCCGCCCTCGTAGGGGTCATTGACGGCCAGCACGTCGCCCGGATGGAGATCGTCACCGTGGAGCTCGAGGACCTTCGCCATGGCGTCGGGCACCGCGCCCAGGTGCTGGGCGATGGTCTTGGCCTGGGCGAGCATGCGGCCGCCTGCGTCGCAGATGGCGGCCGAGTAGTCCATGACGTCCTTGATGATCTCGGAGCGCGCGGTTCGGATGACCGTGTAGGCCATCTCGTCCACGACAGCGTCGAGAGCGTTCTTGATGACGGCGAAGGTGATCGGGTCTATGCGCATGGGGCCCTCAGGAGGCGCTGATGAGGAGGTTGCCGGCGGCGTCAACCTGGACCTGCGCCCCCGGCGGCACGACCACGGTGGAATCATAGGACTCGATAATGGCAGGACCGTGGAGCGGCGCCGACCCGAGCGTCTCGCGCGGGAGCACAGGGGTGTCCACGAAGCCGCCGCGCCTGTCGAAGGACACTTGGCGCCGCGTCGGTCCGGCGCCGTCGCGCGGGGCCACGCGAATGTCGCGGAAGTCGAGCTTGCGCGGCCGGCGGCCGGTGGCGATCAGCCGCACGTTGACGAGCTCCACGTCCTCGTCGGTGGCGTAGCCATAGGTCGCCGCGTACTCGTGATTGAAGGCCGCGCGGAGCTCGGCGAGCCCGGGGGCGGAGAAATGCCCGCCGGGCACCGGGATCGTGAGCTCGGAGGCCTGGCCCAGATAACGAAGGTCGGCCTGGAACTCGAACCCGGCGTCACCCTGCGGGTAGCCTTCGGCCGCCATCGTGGCGTTCGCCTCGGCCGCCATGTCGTCGAGACGCGCATTGGCCGCGCCGCAGTCGAGCGCCGAGAGCATGCCGGCATGCGCGCGGACGAAGTGGTGCTCGATGTCGCTCGCGAGCATGCCGACGGCCGTGAAGACCCCGGGAGAAACCGGCACGAGCGCGCGCCCGATGTCGAGCGCCCGAGCGACGTCCATCGCGTGGACGGGCCCGCTGCCGCCGAAGGCGACCAGGGTGAAATCGCGCGGATCTCGCCCGCGCTCGATGGTGACCGAGCGGATGGCCCGCGCCATATTGGCGTTGGCGACCTGCCGAATGCCGTGGGCGGCCTCGACGACAGGGAGGCCGAGCGGCTCGGCCACGTGACGGCGTATGGCGGCCTCGGCACGCGCGGGGTCGAGCCGGAGCTCGCCGCCCGCCAGGTGCGCCGGGTTGAGATAGCCCAGCACGACATTGGCATCGGTGACGGTGGGTTTCTCTCCGCCGTGCCCGTAGCACGCCGGCCCGGGATCGGCGCCCGCCGACTCAGGCCCCACGCGCAAGAGACCGCCCGTGTCGATCCAGGCGATGGAGCCCGCGCCGGCTCCCACCTCCGCGATGTCAATGGCGGGCACCTTGAGCATGTAGCCTCCGGCCTTGATGAAGCGGCTCGAGGTGCTGATGCCGTCGCGGAACTCGTACTCCGAGGTGAGCGCCACCCTGCCGCCCTCCACCAGCGATGCCTTGGCGGTGGTTCCGCCCATGTCGAAGGCGATGAGATGCGGCGTGGCTGCCGTGACGCCGAGCCTGGCGGCGCCCGAGACGCCCGCGGCGGGGCCGGAGCCCACGGCGAAGACGGGCTTCTCCGCTGCGGCGGCCGCGCCGAGGACGCCGCCATTCGACGCGACGACGAGAAGCGGCGCCTCGATCCCGATGCGCGTTAGGCCCGCCGTCAGGTTGCCGAGATACCGGCGCATGACGGGCAGGAGATAGGCATTGACCACCGTCGTGCTCGTCCGCTCGTACTCCTTGATCTCGGGCAGGATGCGGTAGGAGCAGCAGAGCGGGAGGTCGGGATAGCGCTGGCGCAGCAGGCCTTCGGCCTGGCGCTCGTGGGCGGGATTCTTGTAGCTATTGACGAAGCAGAGCGCGATGGCGTCCACGCCCATGGCGACGAGGCGCTCGGCGATGGCGAGAAGCCCCGCGCTGTCGAGCGGACGCACGACCGCGCCGTCGGCGCCGATCCGCTCGTCCACCTCGAGGCGATAGCGCCGCTCGACCAGGGGCACGGGCTTGTCCCACGTGAGGTCGTAGAGATCGGGCGTGCGGATGCGCCCGATCTCGAGGATGTCGCGGAACCCACGCGTCGTGATGAGCCCCGTCCGCGCGCCTTTCTTCTCGAGAATGGTATTGGAGGCGACCGTGGCGCCGTGGACGATCTCGACGACCTCGCGCGGCGCCACGCCCGCGGACGCGAGAAGGGCGGCAAGTCCGGTGACCACGGCGCGCCCGGGGTCCTCGGGCGTGGAGGAGACCTTGCTGACGAGCAGGCCGCCGTCCTCCCGCGCCAGCACGATGTCGGTGAAAGTGCCGCCGATGTCGACTCCGATACGGACGCCGCCGCGACTAGCCACGCGCGAGCTCGAGGAGGGCCGGCGTGGCGAGGGCGGCGAAGATCTGACCCACGGGCACGTCGCCCTCGTCGTAGAAGCCCGCCTCGTGGAGGAGATTGATGGTGCCGATATAGGGCAGCCGCTCGACGAAGAGCCGATCCGTCCATGGAGACGGCGTCACGGGCATCCCCCTTGATTGGAGTCCGCGCGGTGCCGAACGCCCGGATGAATCTACAGAGACATCCTGGCTCAATCTTTCGTGCCTCACTCGCCTGGTCTTTCCCGCGCGAGCGCGAGAGACGGGTCGCGTCATCGCTTTCCGAAACGAATGAGACCGTCGTCGCCGACGGTGCGCGCCGCGCGGCCGTCGGCTTCGAGGAAGTGCAGGTGAGCGAGCGCCTCGCCGATGGCGAACGCGAGCTGGTGGGTGTCGAGCTCGCGACGGAAGAGCCGGGGAAGGAGCTCCGCGGCGGTGCGCGGCTCGGTGAGCCCCGCGGCGCACTCGGCCAGCCGTGCGTCATGATGATCGACGAGCGCACGCAGGCGCGCGGGCAGCCCGCGGAAGGGCAGCCCGTGTGACGGGAGCACCAGCGTGTCGGGCGCGATCGGCTCGAAGCGGCGGAGTGAATCCAGATAGAGCCGCAGCGGATTGCCCCACGGTTCCTCCGCCCACACGCTGACGTTCGTGGTGATCTTCGGCAGGACCTGGTCACCGGAGATCAGGACGCGGGCCTCGGGACACCAGAAGCACGCATGCTCCGGCGAGTGGCCCTGCGCCGTGAAGACGTGCCACCGACGATCGCCGATGGCCATCGTGTCGCCCTCGCGCACGCCGCGGAAGCGGGTCACCACGGACGGCACGAGCCCCGGATAGTGATTGCCGCGCTTGCGCAGCCGCGCGAGCGCCTCGTCCCTGATGCCGTGGCGCCGCCAGTGCTCGATGCGCCGCTCGACGTCGGCCGGCTCGCGCGAACGCCACGCGTGCTGCGCCGCGAAGTACTCGGCCGGCGTGCACCAGAGATCGGCGGGCCAGCGCTCGGTGAGCCACGCGGCATTGCCGATGTGGTCGGGATGGAAGTGGGTGAGGATCACGCGGGTGATAGGCCGGCCGCCGAGCGCCGTCGCGAAGATCCGCTCCCACAGCTCGCGGGTCGCGTCGACCCCCACACCGGTGTCGACGACGGTGAAGCCGTCGCCATCGTCGAGGAGCCAGAGGTTGATGTGGTCGAGCTGGAATGGCAGCGGCATGCGCAGCCATCGGATGCCAGGAGCCACCTCGATGACAGTACCGGGCGCGGGCGCAACGGTCCACGGATGCTCGAGCGTCATGCCGCCCAGTCTACCCGTGATTGCGACCGCGCGTCGCCCGAGCGCAGGAAGGACAAAGGCCCTCATCGGCCTGCACGCGCCCGGCGGTGTGCGGTATCATCCCGGTCGAACGGCGAGCCGGACACCGCTCACGGGGGAGCGACGCCAATGGGAATCTGCATCTGGCACCAGAGCATGACCGACCTCACGCTGCTTCCCGGCTATGCGGGAATGCTTCACGACCACGCGCGCCGCATCTGCGGCGCCGACACCGTCGTGGACCTGCACGGGCTGGCGCCCGGCACCTATCCGCAGGGGATGGCGCCGATCGAGCTGGTGCGTTACCGATGGGGAGAACACCTGGCGTTCGTCCAGATCGTCGAGAACTGCATGCGGGCGGAGCGCGAGGGCTACGACGCGGTCGCCATCAGCTGCTTCCTCGACCCGGTCCTGGACGAGGCCCGGAGCGTGGTCGACATCCCGGTCGTGAGCTCGCTGGAGACGGCGCTGCTCGTGTCGTCCGCGATCGGCCGCGCCGTCGGTCTGGTGGCCATCGACGAGACCATGGCGGCCACGCTGCGCGAGCTCGTGCGCCGCTACGGCTACGGCGATCGCGTCGTCGGCGTGTCAACCATCGATCCGCCGGTCACCGAGTTCGAGCTCGACCGGGCGTTCGCCGGGTCGCCGGAGCTCGTCGAGCGCTTCACCGCGCACGCCCGGGGCATGGTCGTCGGCGGGTGCGACGTCATAATCCCGGCCGAGGGCGTCGTCAACACCGTGCTCGTCCGGAACAAGCTCGACGCGGTCGACGGGACGCCCGTCCTCGACTCCTATGGCTCGCTGCTGGCGTTCGCGGAGATGCTGGTCCAGCTCCGCCGGCGGTCGGGCCTGTCAACCGGCCGGCGCGGTGCGTACGCGAAGCCGCCGGAGTCCCTCGTCCGTCACCTGCGGCGGATGACGGTCGGGGCCCTTCAGGACAGCGAAGCGAGGCCGGCGCCGTGAGCGACGCTCGCGTGAGCCCGTCCCGGGCTCGCTGAGGTCCGGCGGCCGCCGGTTGCTACGGCACCCGGCCGTCGCGCGGGCGCCGCTCGCGCTCGCGCAGCTCGCGCCGCATGATCTTGCCGGTGGTCGTCGTCGGCAGGCTCTCGACGAACTCGATGTCCCGCGGATACTCATGCCGGGCGAGCCGTGTCTTGACGTGATCGCGGATCTCCGATTCCAGCGCGGGAGAGGGCGTGTACCCATCCCCGAGCACCAGGAACGCCTTGATGCTCTCGGTCCGCACCGGGTCCGGGACTCCGACCACCGCGGCGAGCCGCACCGCCGGATGGCCCACCAGCGCCTCCTCGATCTCCCCAGGCCCGATACGGTAGCCGGCTGACGTGATCACGTCGTCGGCGCGGCTCCGGTACCAGAAGTAGCCGTCCTCGTCGCGCGTCCCGAGATCGCCCGTCAGCAGCCAGTCGCCGGCGAACTTGGCGGCCGTCGCTTCTGGACTGTTCCAGTACTCGAGCAGCATCACCGGATCCGGCCGCTTGAACGCGAGCTGGCCGACCTCGCCCGCCGCGAGCTCGTTGCCGTCGTCGTCGACGACGCCGCCGACGTGCCCCGGCATGGCCAGGCCGAGCGAGCCGGGTTTTGGCTGCATCACCAGCTCGTTGTGGCCCAGCACCAGGTTGCACTCCGTCTGGCCGTAGACCTCATTGATCCGGACCCCGAGCGTGTTCCGGGCCCACTCGATCAGCTCGGCGCCGACCGTCTCGCCGCCGGAGATCAGCGAGCGCAGCCGGAGGTCGAAGCGCGCGCGCGGATCGGGCACGGCACGCATCAGGCGGAGCATGGTCGGCACCAGCAGCGTGTTTCGCACGCCGTGCTTCGCCATCATGTGGTACGCCTGCTCGGGATCGAAGCCGGTCGACCGGAACGCGAGCACCGGCACCCCGTGGAACCAGGACGGCATCAGCACGTCCATCAGCCCGGCCACCCAGGCCCAGTCGGCCGGCGACCATTGAAGATCGCCCGGCTGCGGGAAGAAGTCGTGGAGCACCTCCACGCACGGCACGTGACCGATCAGCGTGCGATGCGCGTGCAGCGCGCCCTTGGGGGGGCCGGTCGTGCCGGAGGTGAAGCAGAGGAGCGCGGGCTCGTCGGCCAGCGTGTCGACGGTGGAGAACTCCTCGCCGGCCTGGCTTATCAGCGCGTGGAAGTCGGCGGCACCGGCCGCCGGCCCGTCGACGCATAGCACGTTCGTGAGCCCGGGTGCTCGATCCTTGATCTCCAGGACCTTCGTGAGGTTCGCCGCGTCGGTCACCAGCACCCGCGCACCCGACGTCTCGAGACGGTACTGGATGGCGTCGGCGCCGAAGAGCACGGAGCAGGGCACGCTGATCATGCCGGCCCGCCACGCCGCCAGATGCAGCATGGCCGTCTCGGGCCGCTGGCCGAGCAGCATCATCACTCGATCGCCGCGTGACAGGCCCAGGCCGATCAGCAGGTTCGCGACCCGCTTCGACGCCCGCTGCAGGTCGCGGAACGTGTAGCGCCGAGCGGTACCGGCCGGCGCTTCGTGGATCAGCGCGACCCGGTCGCCCTCCGCCGCCCACCGGTCGCAGCACGCGACCGCCATGTTGAACCGTTCCGGGACGTTCCAGCGGAACGTCTCGTAGATCTCCTTGTACGTGGCGGCACGAGTGATCAGCACGGTCGTCCTCCGTTGCACAGCGGGCTCGCGCCCCCGGGCGATCGTGCGCCCGCGAGATGGCCACGGATGCGGCGGGCGATGCGGTCGAGGGTTGCCCGAGATGCGGGTTGCTGGACGAACTCGAGGGTGAGGCGGCGGCCCTCGCGCCGCAGGGGCGACCGATCCCGATGGATCGGGATCAGGTGGAAGTGGAGGTGGAACACCGTCTGGCCGCCGGCCCGCCCGTTCAGGCTCAGGACGTTCACCGCATCGGCCCCCGTCGCTCGCGCGAGGGCCCGCACGAGCGTGGGCAGCGTCCGGTACACCGCGGCGAATTCAGCGTCCGCCACATCCCAGATCTGCGCGCGGTGCGCCTTCGGGATCACGAGGACATGGCCGCGGCGCACGGGGCTGGTGTCCATGAACGCGAGCACGCGCCCGTCCTCGAAGACCATCGAGCCCGGTGCCTGGCCCGCCACGATCCGGCAGAAGACGCAGTCGGGACGGCTATCCCGGCGGCGCCCCCGCCCGGTCATCCTGACCTTCGCCACTTGAGTGCCTCGCCCCTTCCCGGCGGCTCTGGACCGCCTCACCTTTTCCCGGGCCGCTCACGGGGCCCGGACGAACGCCGGCAGGGTCAGCCCCTCCTTCGTCCGTTCGAAGGTGACCTGGACGGGCAAGCCGATCCGCATTTCGCCCGGCGTCACCCCGCGCATCTGCGCGTTCATGCGGACGCCTTCCTCGAGATCGACGATGGCGACGATGTAGGGCAACTCCTCCTTGAACCCGAGGTGGAACGGGTGGTGCGCCACGGTCCAGCTGTGCACGCGGCCCCGTCCGGAGGCCTCGATCCATGCCACCTCCATCGAGTAGCACGCGTCGCAGACCGGCCGCGGATAGTGGCGGATCTTCCGGCACGCAGCACACTGCTGGAGCAGCAGGCGACCCTCGTTCAGGCCGTCCCAGTACGGCTTCGAATCGCGCGTCGGCTCGGGCAGGGGCTTCGCGGCCGCCTCGGTTGGCATCGCGTCAGCCTCGCCGCATGACGGCGACCGATCCGTCGCCCATGTCGCCATACCCGGTGACGAGGCCGATCTCGGCGTCCGGGACCTGCGTCGCTCCGCCCTCGCCGCGAAGCTGCCGCACGAGTTCGACGACGTGGTTCAGGCCCGCCATGTGCGCCTGGGACAGGAGTCCGCCGTGCGTGTTGACCGGCAGCCGGCCGCCCAGCGCCGTCGCCCCGCCCTCGACGAAGGGGCCGCCCTCGCCCTTCCGGCAGAAGCCGAGGTCCTCGATCTCGCAGAGCACGGTGTAGGTGAAGCAATCGTAGATCTCGGCGACGTCGATGTCGGCAGGCCCGACCCCGGCCATCGCGAACGCGCGCGGCGCCGCCTTGGCGAGGCCGAGCGTCGTGAGGTCGGGACGCTGCGAGATGACGCTTGGCGAATCGGGATGGCCCTCGGCGACGCCCATCACGTAGACAGGCCGCTGCGCCAGGTCCCGGGCGCGCTCCGCCGCGCTGACGACGATCGCGGCGGCGCCGTCGCTCTCGAGGCTGCAGTCGAACAGCCGGAGGGGGTCGGCGATCATCCGCGAGGTTTGATGGTCCTCGAGCGTCATGGGCGCGGTCATGATCGCGTTGCCGTGGAGCGCCGCGTGCCGGCGGGTCGCCACGGCGATCTCGCCGAACTGGCGACTGGTGGTCCCGTAGAGCTCCATGTGACGGCGGGCCATCGGCGCGTAGAGCTGCGCCGGAGCGATCGCCCCCACCGGCATCTCGAATTCGCCGACCACGCGGAACTGCGGCATCTCGCGGACGCGGGTGCCGATCCGGCTGCCCGAGGCCCCGTTGCGGCCGAGCGGGATCAGGACGTGACGGCAGACGCCGCTCACGATCACCGCGATCGCGCACTGCACCGCGGCGACCGCGCTGGCGCCGCCCATGGGGGTGGTCGCCGAGAAGCGGAGGTCCGGAATGCCGAAGTTGGTGACGAAATCCTCCGCGACCACGCCGCTCGGCCCGTAGACGATGACGCCGTCGATGTCCGTCGGCGACAGCCCGGCATCGGCGATGGCCTCGAGAGAGGCCTGCATCTGGAGCGCCATCACGCTCTTGCCGGAGTTGCGGCTGTAGGCCGTCTCTCCGATCCCGGTGATCGCGCCCCGCTCCTTGAGAGCCATGATCTTGTCCTCCTTCGCGAGGCAGCCCGGCCCAGAAGGCCGACGACCCGGCGCGTTGGTGTGCGAAGCGAGACATAGCGCGTCGAAGCCCGGCCTGTCAAATGCGACGGCGGTTCGCCCAGGACTCCTTCCTGGCGGTGCTGGGGAGGGCGGCTCGTCAGGCCCTATCGTGGGTCCAGAGGCACGCGGCCGCGGTCTCAGCGCACGAGCCGGAGATCGTCGGAGTAGACTTCCTGACCCCGCAGGTACGCCGTGCGGAAGGGTCTCTCGACGAGTTACCGGAGTTCCCTCAGTACGTCCTCGAATCGACGTCGGCGACTGTGGGCATGAAGGGCCTCTTATTAACCCCAATTGTGGCTAGTAGAGGGGGTCGCTGGGTCTCCGAGCCGGGACCGCCAGCATGTATCCCTGCTGTGACAGGGAGGGTCACGGCGGGGAGCCGGGCGCGCGTGCCCCTACTTCAGGAGGTTTCGCCGCCGCTGGGCTGCTGTGAACCTAGCTGCCACGGCGGGATGGCGGAGTCGGGGCCTAGTATGACCAACAAATGGCTGCGCTCAACCGGGGTGATCTCGCCTTCGCCAATCGGCACCTCAGCTTCTTGAAGAACACTCGGCCGCCCGGCAAGTGACCGTGACCGCGCTGAGACGGGCGTATCCAATTCGAGGCATTGGATTGACACGGCTCAAGTGCTACAGGGAGAGATATCGGCGACGACGCAGAGGGCGTCGAGACATGAAATCGGACACGTGCGAGGCCGTAGCGATTGCAGATCCCGAACGCAGATCGTGCTGTCATCGACCCGGCGAAACTTCACGGGTACTTGCTCTCACGCAATCATCCGGTCGGCCGGTTCAAGGCAGCATTCTTTCTGACGCTCGGGTACTCGTTGGAGGGTTGGCGCCGGCTCGAGGCAGACCTCCGGCGTCAGCACCTCTCTCAAGATGCCACGCGGGAGGAGCGGACCCGGTACGGGCAGAAATACGTGATCCGAGCTACACTGGTGGGGCCATCGGGACGCTCGGCCGAAGTGGTGAGCGTCTGGGTCGTGCGTACAGGCGAAGAGTTCCCCAGGTTCCTAACGGCCTATCCGGAGGACGGCAGATGACATACCGGGTTCTCGATACCGTCGTTCTCGACCGTGACCTTCCTGAGCACGGATTACGAAAGGGCGATCTGGGTTCAGTGGTCGAGCTCTACGAACCAGATGGACTCGAGATCGAGTTTGTAACCGCGTCCGGGCGAAGCGCGGCGCTCTTGACGCTGAACCGCAGAGACGTGCGCCCCGTATCAGATGACGACTTGGTAACCGTCAGGCCGTGCCATCGCTCGGCTGGGTCCTGACGGCGCTTACTTTCTGCACTGAGAAGCCGAGTACGTTCCCCTGGGTATCCACCTTCTCCAAGACCTGATCGTTCGCGGTCTCGCGGAAACAACCGGGGCGCTGGTCGAAGAGCACTTCGCGGGCGGGAGGGAAAGGCGTTCGCTGCTGACGCTCCCCGCGAGCACCTGTGCGACGAGTCGGCCAGGTGGGCCGCCGTCGGCGCCGCCACCTGGGTGCACCCCGGCGTCGAGGCCTGGCGCGCCGCAGGGGAGGAGATTCCCGCCGCTTTCCGCTGACGGTCGCGCGCTAGCCGGCACGCTGCGATCCGTTCATCCAAGGTTATGATGCAAGCATCGTGAGCCGCCGCCGAGTGCTCCGCCTCGCCGCCATCGCCGCCGCCGTGCTCGTCGCGCTGGTCGCGACCACGCTGGTCGCGCTGCCCAGCATCGCCCGCTGGCTGGTGGTTTCCCAGCTGTCAAAGGCGACGGGACGGCCGGTGGCGCTTGACGCCCTGGAGGTCGATCTCTTCAAGGGCCGGTTCGGCCTCCGCAGCCTCCGCGTGATCGACCGCGACGGGGGCCCGCTGCTGACGGTGGACCGGGTCGAAGTCCGATTCAGCCCTCGGGATCTGATCGTCGGCCACCTGCTGGTCTTCGACGCGACGGTTCAGGCCGCGGCTCTCCGGATCGTCCGGATCGGGCCCGAGACGTTCAACATCTCCGACCTCCTGGCCCGTCACGGCGAGCGCCACGGGACCGCGCCCGCCGTGACGGTCGCGCGGTTCGCCTTCGTCGGTGGCGCGCTCACGATCGAGGACCGCACGCTGACACCCCCGCGCACCTGGCGGGTGGAGGCGGTGGAGCTTCAAGCCACGGACGCCTCGACCGTGGCCGGGGCGCCGCCGGGTGTGGCCACGCTGAGCGCGGTGGCGGCGGGCGCGCCGATCTCGCTCTCGGTGACCGACCTGCGCCTCTCGCCGCTCCACCTGCAGGCGACGCTGAGCGCGCGGGAGATCGACGCGACGCTGGCCGCCCTCTACCTGCCGCCTCGAAGCCCGCTCAGCCCGACGCACGGAAGGGTGAGCGTGTCCGCGACGATCGATCACGACGCCTCGACCGGTTCGCTCATCGCGCTCGATGCCGGATTCACGGGTGTCGAGCTGCACCGGCCGGAACAGGCGAGCGCGTACCTGTCGGCGCCGGCGGTGCGGCTGACGGTTGAGGGACTTCGCGTGCGCCCGGGCGCGATCGATCTCGCGCGCCTGGCCGTGGACGCCGGCGCCGTCGGGCTGGAGGACACGCGACTCGCGCCGGTCCGGCGCTGGCAGGTCGACGGTGTCGCCTTCGAGGCACGCAACCTGTCGAGCTCCCGCGAGGAGCCGCCCGGAATCGCGACGGCGCGCGCGGTGATGGCCGGCGCGCGGCTGGAGGTGTGGGTGACCAACGCCCGCCTTGCGCCGCTCGAGCTGCAGGCGACCACGATCGTCCGCAACGTCGATCTCGCCGTGTTCCGGCTCTACGTGCCGCCCGAGCTGCCGGTGCAACCCGAGCGAGGGGCCGTCAACGCGACGGTCCAGCTCCAGCACGGGCGCGGCGGCACGCACCTTGCGCTGGACGCGTCCCTGAGCGATATCGCTCTGCAGCGCCCCCAGCACTTCGTAGCCGCGCCGGCGGTGCGAATCACCGCCGGTGACATCGTGCTCGACCGCGGCGCCGTGACCGTGGGCCGCGTCGCCGTCGTCAGCGATCGCCTGACGCTCGAGGAGCGGACCGCGAAGCCCGTGCGGACATGGCCGGTCCAGAACCTGGTGATCGAGGCAAAGGATCTTTCCAGCCGGCGCGAGGCCGTCCAGGGCGTGGCCACTCTCCGGGCGACCGTCGCCGGCGCCGCGGCGTCGGTGTTTGTCACGCGGGCTCGGCTCGCCCCCCTGGGGCTTCACGCGACGGCGGTCCTGAGAAATGTCGATGCGGCCTTGCTTCGCCTCTACGTCCCGGCCGGGGTGCCGGTCCATCTCGCCCGCGGTCTCGTCAACGCCACGTTCGAGGTGGACCACGCCGTCACCGAGGGCACGCATCTGACGGGTGACGCGATCCTCACAGGTCTCGAGGCGCAAGGCCGCGACGCCTTCGCGACGCTGGCGGTCACGTCGCCCTCGCTGCGGCTGACCATCGCGGACGGGCGGCGTCAAGATGCGAAGCTGAGCGTCGGCCGCGTCGAGCTGTCCGGTGCCGGCGTCTTCACCGATTCGCGCGGAACGCCCGCTCGTTTCGACCTCACGCAGCTCCGCATCGCGACGGAGGCCCTCACGTGGCCGGCGAGCGCTCCCGCGCGCGTCGAGGTGAGCTTGCGCTTTCGAGACCGCGGCGCGCTTGATGGGAGCGGGACGGCTCGGCTCACCGCTCCGCTTCCGACGATCGCCTGGGCGGCGGAGCTGGGGCTTCAGCTCAGGGCGGTGGACCTGTCGCCGCTCGCCCCGTACATTCCGGGCGCCGACGGACTTGGCGGACGGGTGAGGGCGAAAGTGACGGTCGACCTCGCATACGCGGGCGCGCTGACGGCCCGCGTGCGCGGCGATGTCGGCGGCGCCCGCTTCGCGCTCACCGACGGCGCGCGAACACTGCTCGCGCTCCGCCGCATCAACGCCACCGGCCTCGATCTCCAGTGGCCGGAACGGATCACCATCAAGCAGCTCCGGCTGCGGCAGCCTTACGCGTTCATCGAGCGTGACCGTCAGGTCAGATTTCCGCTGCTGGCCCGCTTCGCGCCTCCCCCGCCTCCTCCGGACTCCGCCGGGAGCCTGCCGGGGCCGGCGCCCGGTGCCGCGCGCCCGCGCCTGCCCATGACCTTCGAGGAGATCGTCGTCGAGGGGGGCAATGCCACCGTCGCCGACGACAGCGGGGCGTCGCCCGTGCGGTTCGACATCCCTCGGGTCGACCTCACCGCGCGAGGGGTGACGTGGCCGCCGTCGGGGCCCGCGCAGCTACGGCTCGAGGCCACGCTGCCCGCGGGCGGAACGCTCGACGTCGAGGGCAGCGTGAACCCCGATCCTTTGAGCGCCGACGTCACGGTCGCGGTCAAGAACGCCGATATCGCCTGGCTCCATCCCTACCTCGGCTTTCGCGCCCGCGTCGGCGGGCGACTGGACGCGAACCTGACGGTGTCCGGCCCGCTGGCGCCCACCCCACGGCTCAAGGTCAGCGGCGACGCCGGCCTTCGCGCCCTCGACATCACCGACGGCCGGCGGTCGGTGCTCACGACGGATCGCCTGCGCATCACCGGAATCGACGCGGACTGGCCGGAGCGCATCGTTCTCGGTCGTGTTGAGACTCGACGATCGTGGGCGCTCATCCAGCGCGACTCGCAGGGCCGTTTCCTCTTGCGGGAGCTCCTGGTGCGTCCGGGTGCCGGAGCGCCGCGCCCGGCTCCACCTGCCTCGTCGGCGCCCCCTGCCCCGTTCGATCCTTCGGCGCCGTCGGTTCCGGTCGCGTCACCCGGCCCGGCCCTGGAGTTCACGCTGCGCGAAGGCGTGTTCGAGGAGCAGGCGGCCACCATCGTCGACGACGCCGTGACCCCGCCGGCGCGCATGGAGGTCGCCGGCACCCGGCTCACGATCCGTGATCTCGTCTGGCCGTCGCGCACGCCGGCGAAGATCGAGCTGACGTCGCCGATGCCGGCTGGTGGCCGCCTCGACGTCTCGGGGACGCTGCAGCTCGAGCCCATGCGCCTCGTGGGGCGTGCCCTGCTCGACGGCGTGGCCCTCCAGCCGGCTCAGTCGTACCTGCCGATCGACGGGCGGGTGGCGGGCAAGGTGACCGGCGACCTGACCGTGAAGATCGCGCTGGAGCCCACGGCCATCCAGATCGCCGGCCAGGCGCGCCTGCAGGCCTTCAGGCTGAGCGACGGCGATCGCGATGTGGTCACGGTGGGGCGCGTCGACACCGCCGGGATCGACGTCGACTGGCCGAAGCGGATCACGCTCGCGCGCGTGCAGTTCCGCCGGCCGCGGCTGTTGCTCGAGCGCGACCCGAACGGCCAGATCCTGCTGCGCCGGCTGGTGACGCCGCACTGGGGGGCCCGCCCGACGGTCGCGCCGTTGCCGGCCGGGTCACAGCCTACCCGGTCCGCGCCGCCGCCAGCGCCGGCGCCTTCGGCCCGCCCGACGATCGACATTGCGACGCTCAGCCTCGAGCGCGCGTCCGCGCGATTCGTGGACCACACGACGACGCCGGCCTACGCGGAGGAGCTCGAGGACGTGAACGTGACCTTCACCCCGCTGACAACGGCGCCGGGTCACCGCACGCGCTTCACGGCCACCGGAGTCATCGGCGGCGGCACGCTCAAGATTCAGGGGGACGGCGCCGAAGGAGACCGGCGGGCGCTCGACCTCAAGCTGAATCTCCAGAACTTCATCGTGCCACGCGCCAATCCGTACCTCGAGAAGTACACCGCGTGGACCGCGACGAACGGCACACTCAGCGTCTCCGGGAGCTACAAGCTGGATGGCGCCCAGCTCGAGACGAATCACGATCTCGTGGTGCGCGGTCTCGAGGTGGCGCCGATCGACGTGCGCGACGAGGTCGAGCGGCGCGTCGGCCTGCCTTTCAGCATGCTCGTCTCGCTGCTGAAGGACTCCCGAGGCGAGATCCGATTGTCTCTGCCCGTCGCGGGCGACCTGAGCACGCGCGAGTTCGACTATCACGAGACTATCTGGGTCGCCGTCGGGAATCTCTCCCTCCGTCTGCTTGCCCTGCCGTTCAGCAAGATCGGCTCCATCTTCGTCAGTGAGGATTCGAAGGTGAAGGCCGTAGCCGTCGACCCCGCGCTCTTCGAGGCGGGGACGGACCATCTGGGGCAGGAGATGGGGCCGCACCTCGACCGCGTCGCCGCCTTCCTGCGGGGGGCGCCGGCGATTAAGGTGGTCCTCGATCCGATCCTCGTCGAGTCGGACCGGCAGATGCTCAGGCGCGAGCAGGTGCGCGCGCGGATCGCTGCGCCGGCCGGCTCTCCGGGGACGGCCGACCCGCTCGAGCGTGCGCGGGACGAGTACCGCGGCCGGTGGCCCGACAAGCCGATGCCACCCACCCTCGACGCGATCGTCTCAGAGCTGGCCGCCACGGAGACGCTGCCTGCCGACGCGCTGCGGACACTCGCCACCCGTCGCCTCGAGGTCGTGCGCCAAGGGCTGACGCGCGGCGGCGGCATCGACGTGGCCCGTCTCACGGGCACCGCGGCCCGCAACCCGTTCGTCGAGGCCGCCGGCGCCCCGCGCGTAGAGTTCGATCTCCGGCCCTGACGACCCGATGCGAAAGGGGCCTTCGCTCTGACCCCGTGAGAATCCCGACGCCGTGGGAGAGCAGCGGTTCCTGGCGAACAAGCGCCAGAGGGGGCTTTATGAAGAGGGTTGTGGTTGAAAGGTATCGCGACATGGATTTCTCGCGCGGCAAGCGCGGCCAGGTGATCAACAACGCCCTACTCGAGCACATCCAGCGGCATTCCACTCTCGACGCAGTCCGTCAGGTTGTCCGGGAAGCGCTCGCGCCCTGTGGCGGCACTCGGGGAACTCAGGCCGCACGAAGCCGGAAGCGCCCTAAACGGTAAAGTGCGGTGGGGCGCTGCCCCTATGGCAGCAGGTCGGCGACGAATATGCGGGCGTGTGGGGCGGCCAGCGGCGAGACGCTGTCGGCCGCGGCGAGCCGGAACAGCGTGCTGAAACGCCACCCGTACGGAGCCCCGGCGGAGGGCGTGGGGTCGCGGTGGACCTCGAGCACGCGGTCCACGAGGTTCACGATCCAGTAGTCGGGCACGTGCGCCCGGGCGTAGAGGCTGCCCTTGTGCTGCCGGTCGAAGGCCAGGCTGGCATCAGCCACTTCGAGCAGGAGAACGGGCCGGGAGGGATGGCCGGCCACGTAGTCCCGCAGGCTCCCGGCGCAGACGGCCACGTCGGGCTCGGGCTCTGACTCGTCGTCGATGGCTACCGGCATCTGCGCCCGCACCACCCAGCCTGATCCGAACGTCGCGCGGAGGGCATCCTCCGCCAGCCCTGTCGCCACCGCGTGGGAACTGCCCTGGGGCTCCCGCACGACCAGCTGGCCGCCGACGAGCTCGACGCGGTCGCCGGGCCGGAAGACGGCCCGATCCACGAGGCGCTCGTATTCCAGCCGTGCCCAGCGCTTGGTCGGCACAGGCGCCGCATCCATGTCGGTCAGGCTAGACCGCGCCGGCGCCGTCAGTCAATGTCCGCTCACGCATACACTTCCGCCCCTCGCCCTGCCCTATCTCCGTCGCCGGGTGCCGCGCCGCTCGAGCACCGCGCCCCAGGCGGCAAGGAAGGTCGTGAGGAAAGCGTGCTCATTCGCCGGCTCCACCGCCAGCGGGGCCAGCGCCATGGCGGTGGCGAGGGCGACATGGTAGCCCTCGGATCGCGACGCCGTCGCGCGGCGGTAGGCCGGATGAGCCTCGTTGATCCAGACCGTCGTCTCGACCAGGCGCGCCAGCTCCGGATCCTCTGGCCGCGGCTCGAACTGGATGCTGAGCCCGTAGCGCGCCGGCTTGCGCGTCCCTCCCGCCGAGGGCGGCGCCACCTCGGGTGACGGAGGCTGGGCGGGCTCCGCCACGCGGGTCGCGGGTGTCGCAGGCTCCTTGATCGGCCCGGCGCCTGCCGCCACATCCGGCGCCGCCTCGGCCGGCACAACGGCGAGCGGAGCCGGACCGGCCGCGGACTCGAGCACGCCAGGTCCACGGCCCGTCGGCAGTGCGCGCTGGCCTCCCGCGCGGCGCTCGACGAGCGCGGCCAGGAGCGGGAATTCGTCGGCGAGGTCCACGAGCACCGCTTCGAGATCGCGCTCCACGGGCCTGGCCGCGCGTCGGCGCGCTTCGGCACCAGGCTCGCGGAGGTCGCCCCATTCGGCGAGCTGACGCGCTACGCTTTCCTGGATAGCCTTGCGGTAGGCAAGGTAGACGGCGCCGCGCGGGCCCGTCCGGATGAAGTCGGCCTTGTTGAGCGTGAGCGCCTGGGCTAGCGCGGGCACCTCGATCAGCCCGCCGACCCGGTCCGGCGAGGACGGCGCGAGGCCGAGCCACTCCCAGCCGCGCTTGATCACCTTGCCGAACGTGCTGATGGCGAGGCCGCGGCGCTCTTCTCGAAGCGGCAGCCGGTCGCGTACCAGATAGCCCGATGCCGCGGGCCTCCGCTTCCGTGGCAGGCGCACCGCGATGGACGCGCGCTCCGGCGCCTGCCACGCCTCGGGCGCGAGCGGCCGGCCGTTGACAGCGAAGCGCACGCCGCGAGGGTAGTGCTCGGCCAGGATCTCCGACAGGTCCGGATCGAGCAGCGGCTGGAAGTGCCGTCGGAGCGCCGCCTCGATGAAGCCGGGGTCGAGGAGCGGCGAGAGCGGGTTCTTGAGCCGGAGGCGCACGGCCGTGCCATGGTCGGCGACCAGGCCGGGCGGCGGGATCCACTTCCACGGCGCCCGGTGACGCGAGGAGAGGTGCCAGGTAGTGGCCGCGTGGTGGCGGCCCCGCCGCGTCTCCGTCAACACCTCCTCGGAGACCAGCAGCCCGATCTTGATCCCCACGCCGGCGAACCCGATGCCCTCACCGCGCACCTTGGTGGTGGCCGCCACATCATGGTATCGGGCGAGGTCGCGGCGGAACATGCCGCCGCCATCGTCCAGAATGGTGAGCGCGCCCAGAGCCGGGTCGGCGGTGAACGTGAGGGCCGCCGCGCCCGAGTCGATGGCATTGGCGGCCATCTCGGTCAGGATCGTCTCCTCGGCGGCGCCCGGATAGGCGTCGCGGAGGTCTTCGAGGAGGTGAAGGAGATCGACGCGCGTTTCGCCCACGGGCCCCATTTACCCTGTTTCGACGCCGATGATCAAGTCCTCAAGCGGACCGGCGAAGGCAGGTGGACCGGCGAACTGCAAGGTGTATGGCCACGCTTACGTGCCCCACGCGGAGCACGCGCTTGTCTGCCTGAAGGTATCAGCCTCGGGCTAGCTGCCGGAGCCGCTCCAGGAGCTTCACGAGCCCCCACGTGTCCTGGTGGCAGTAGCGGAGGAGGTCGCCGCGGAGCTGGGCCTTGGCCTCCGGCGTCATCTCCGCCTCCTGGAACAGCAGCCGCTCGAGCTCGAGGCTGGCCGTCGCGCCGTCGCCGATCGCCAGCGTGTCGTAGCGGAGCTCGGGCACCATGGCGGGCAGGACGCTTTTGAGGCCGAAGCTGCCGCCGAAGTCCGGGTGATAGACGTGATTGCGCACCACCGGGAGGAGGTCCACCAGCCGGTCCGCGATGCGTCGAAGTGGCCCGGCCAGCGCAGGCAGCGCGTCGGCCATCCTCAGGAGACATCCGCGCTCGAACCCTGCGTTGTAGGCCACCACACTGCGCGCCGGCTCACAGGCGCGGATCAGCCGCTGGGCCAGTGCCGGGCGCGGATCGCCGGGCCCCTCGGCCAGCCATTCGTGGTGGGTGACGCGGCCGCCGGCGTCGTCTACGTGGCAGCTGAACTGGACGGGCGCCTGGTCCCAGGGATGGCACCCGTTCCAGATTGGAATGGGCACGCCGATGGTCTCGAAGTCGAGATATGCCAGCGGCGGTTGGAATACACGAAGCGCAGCGGCCAATCCGGGCTCGACGATCAGCTGCCCCGCCTGGACGGCGCGGCGCTGTCTATCCTGGGTGGTCCTGAGCGGAATGTCCCCGGGCAGATCGTGAATCGTCGCATACCCTTGCTCTTCGAGCAGCAGAGCGCGGCGGCCGGCGGAGTAGAGCGTGCTGACGTGGTGCGGCGGGAGCGTTGGCCAGCAGCGGGCCATGAAGGGGCAGTCGTAGGGTTTCGTGCAGTGTTCGCCGATCGCCACATCGGGGAGCGGGCCGGCCAGCATCGCCAGCTGGCCCTGGATCACGCCGGGCATCACCTCGAGCGCGTCGTGGGCCTGCTCGGTCACGTCCGCGCGGGTGAAGAGATCGCTCAGGTCCGGATACGCGCAGGCCCGGTTGAGGTGCATGATCTCCAGCCGCGAGGTCTCCAGCCCGCTGCGGCGCAGCACGTGCGCCTGCACCGCCACATCCGGCAGGTGCTGCTCCTTCACACTGGTCGTCGACTTCACTTCGAGGACGCCGGCGCCCTCCCACCGGCTCTCCAGGATGTCCACCGCGACGAAGACCTGGCTGGCACGGAACGACGCCTCGTAGATGACCGGCGTCCTTTGCTGAAGGGCTGCTTCCGTGGCTCTTATGCGTTCGTCGTAGGCGTTGTACGGCAGATCGATCAGCACGCCACCAGGCACGTAGGCGCGCGCCACCTCGCCGACCTGGGTGCCCTCGTCGAACACGGCCTGGAGGGCCTCGTCCGGCTGGATCTCCGGCGCGGCCGGCTCGTGCACGGTCCACCAGAGCCGCTTGTGGCACTGGAGCCCCGCCATCACGCGGGACTTGGAAAGACGTATCACGCCGGGCGGCATGGCAGGAGCATAGGCCATGCGCGCGGCGCGCCGCACTGTATCTTCCTTGACACAGATTGACGCCGGTCTGCGGGGGAATCTACGGTCCCTCGATGGCGGCGCGATTGGTGTTCCGGGTCCACGCGGTCCAGCGCATGTCTGAGCGTGGGATCACTGAACGGGATGTGCGTGAGATTCTGTCCGCCGGCGAGACCATTGAGGAGTACCCGGATGACACACCGTACGCGAGCCGTCTGGTGCTAGGATGGTGCCGTGGTCGTCCTCTTCACGTGGTTGTGGCAGAGAATGCCGAGCCACACGAGACAATCGTGATTACGGTGTACGACCCAAATCCCACACTTTGGGAGCCGGGCTTCCGGCAAAGGCGGCGGCCATGGAATGCGTGATTTGTAAGCGCGGCGAGACCCGCCCGGGCACTGCTACGGTGACAGTGAGGCACAACTCCTCGGTCTTGGTGATCAAGGGAGTTCCCGCCGACATCTGCGCCAACTGCGGTGAGGAGTACGTCGGTGAAGCCACGACGGCACACCTGTTGCGCACCGCCGAACAAGTATCGCGCGCCGGCGTTGAAGTAGACGTTCGCGAGTACGTGGGGCCGTGAGCCGAGAGCGTCTCGAAGCGCGTCCACCGCATCCTCTCCAGGACGAAGTGGCTCCGAGCCGGGCTCGAGGCGCTCAGCCTCCGACACGCTCGTAGACGACGCGGCCGCCCGCGACGGTGAGCTCGGCCACGATGCCCGGCAGGCGCTCCTCGGGCACCGTGAGGGGATCCTCGGACAGCACCACGAGATCGGCACGCTTGCCCGGCTCGATGGAACCCTGCTCGCGCTCCTGGAAGGTGAGCCAGGCGCCTTCGATCGTGGCCGCGCGCAGGGCGGCCTCGCGCGACAGCCGCTGGGCCGGGCCCACCACGTCGCCCGTGGTGCGGTCCACGCGGGCGACGGCGTGCCACACGGGATACCACAGCGAGGGAGGCACGTTATCCGTGGCCAGCGCCGTGTGGACACCCGCCTCCACGAGGCTCCGAAGCGGCACCACCATGTCCTCGCCCTCGGCCGCGCGGGAGCGCAGGAGGGCGCCCTCCTTATAGATGTAGCGGTTGGTGTGGGTCGTCACCACCACGCCGAGGTCTCGCATGCGGCGTATCTCGTCCGGCTTCACCAGGCTCACATGCGCTATCACCCAGGGTTCTGCGGCACGTCCCAGTACTGCGGCGGGTCGCCCAGCGGCATGGTCACGATCCAGCGGCCCGGCTCGCTCTCGCTCACCAGGGCTTCAATGCGCTGCAGGACATCGTCGATGCACGCGCAGCCCTCGAGCGACGGGAGCAGGGCCTTGAGGCCTTCCCTGTCCATGTGGGCATGCCCATCCACGAGTCCCGGCATCACGGCCCTGCCGCCCACGTCCACCACGCGCGTGTCCGGCCCGACCAGCGCGCGCACCTGGGCGTCCTCCCCCACCATGGCAATGCGCCCGCCGCGCGCGGCGACGGCCCGGGCGAGGCTGAAGCGTGGGTCCACGGTGATGACCTTGGCGTTGACGAGGACGAGGTCGGCGTGGGCTGACATGGCGACGGCCCGCGAGTATACATTGTCCACGGACTGCGGCTCGGATATCATCCGGGCACCGTCAGCACCAACCCCGGCCTTCCTGGAGGATGCCCATGGCTCGACTCGACATCGTCAATCCCGTCGCTGTCCCCGTCGAGCAGTCGGTCAAGCCGGCCGCTCGTCCGCGCGATCTCTCCAATGCCACCGTGGGGCTGTACTGGAACATGAAGTCGGGCGGCGATGCCGCGCTCGACCGCGCCGAACAGCGCTTGAGCGAGCGCTACCCGGGCATCCGCTTCCGCCGCTACACGGGCTCGGTCGGGTTCATCATGCGCCACGCCACGGCCGACGATGCCGACCGGATGGCCTCCGAGGTGCAGGCCGTGGTGGGCACCACAGCGGACTGAGGCTCCTGCACGTCGTGGGGTGCCCACGACATGGTGGAGATGGAGCGGCGAGGGATCCCGACCGTGCTCTTCACGGCCAAGACCTTCGTCCACGACGCCGACCGGAGCGCGGCGAGCTTCGGCCTGCCGGGCCTGCCGCTGGCGGTGGTGCCGCTGCCGTTCACCAATCAGCAACCTGAGGACATCCACCGGATGGTGGACGACGCCTTCGACCAGGTGCTGGCGGGCCTCACCCGGGATGTGGAGGCGCCGAAGCGCCACGAGGCGCCGCCGGCCGCGGAAACCCTCGCTTACGAGGGCGCGGACCTGCTCGCTGCGTGGGAAGCGATGAACTGGGACTTCGTGAAGCGCGGGTGGTCCGACGGCTTCCCCCTGGTGGCGCCGACCAGGGCCGCCCTCGACGCGATGCTCAAGGGCACGCAGCGCGGCGCGGGCGACGTGATCGCCACGCTCGAGCCCGGCTTCGGGCTGGCCACGGTGGAGAAGCTGGCGGCCAACGCGGTCATGGCGGGCTGTCGCCCCGCGCACCTGCCGCTCCTGATCGCCGCCGTGCGCTGCCTCGCCGAGCCCAAGATGTATCTCCGCAACAAGGCCATGTCGACAGGACCCCATGCTCCGCTCGTGCTCGTCAACGGCCCGCGCGGCCGGGAGGCCGGCCTCAACTCGGGGATGTGCGCCCTCGGCCCCGGCGCCCCGTCGGCCTCCAACACGGTCCTCGGGCGCGCGCTGCGCCTCGTCATGATGAACGTGGGGCACACGTACGTGGGCGTCTCCGACATGGACACCATCGGCTCACCGCTGAAGTACAGCCTCTGCTGCGCCGAGAACGAGGCGCAGAGTCCGTGGGAGCCCTACCACGTGGCCGCCAGCGGCCTCGCCCGCGAGGCGACCGCCGTCACCGTCCACTTTGCCTACGGGATGTGCGAGCTCCACGATTTCACGAGCACCGCGCCCGAAGGCCTCACCGAGGTGTTCGCCACCGCGGCCACCAACGTGGCTCAGGTGGGCACCGCGCTCTGGCTCATCGGCCGCCGCGCCGATCCGCGCTACAAGACGGAGGAGAAGGAGCACAACATGCTCTTCATCTGCCCCGAGCACGCCCAGATCTTCGCCCGGGCCGGCTGGGGGCGGCGGCAGATCCAGGAGGCGCTCTACCGGCTGGCGCGCCTGCCCTTCCGCACCGCGATGCTCAACAAGGAAGCCAAGGCCATGGCCGCGTCCCACCCCGAGCTGAGCTGGCTCCACGACCACCCGGATCTGCCGATCCCCGTCGTCGAGACTCCGGACTGCTTCGACATCGCGGTCGTGGGCGGTGCCGCCGGGCGGGGCGCCTACTTCTATGGCGCAGGCGAGCCCGTCACGATGCCCGTCGAGGACTAACTGCTCGACCGCCGGCGCCTCGCCCGCGCGCGGCGCCAGATGCCGACGTTGGCCTCGAGCTCCGACCCGGAGGTCATGCCGACGCAGGTGGCGTGGACGTAGGGATAGCGGAACGCGTAGCGCAGGGCCGCGGCCACCTCGGCCCGGCCCGTGACCTGGCCGCTGCCGAGAGCCTTCATGCCGTAGACGCCGCGGCCGCTCCGGTAAAGGCGCTTGACGGCGTCCGTCATCTCCTTCGGGGTGGCGTCCTTCATCCAGCTGCCCGTCTGGTTGACGACCGTCAGCGCGACATCCACCGCTTGAAGATCGAGGAGTCGCGTCAGCACCTCGCGGCTGTGGCTCGAAACGCCGACGGCCCGCACCAGGCCTTCGGCCTTCGCCCGGGCGAGGGTCTCGAGCGCGGGCAGCTTGGCCTCGAGCTCGCCCGCCGAGTCCACCGCATGGAGGAGGAAGATGTCGACCGCCTCCACCCTGAGCTCGCGCAGGGCCCTCGTGAGACTGCGGCGCGCGCCCGCGGCGGTGCTCGCATAGGTCTTGGTGGTGACGACGATCTCGTCCCGGCCCACGTCGCGGAGCGCGCGCGCCACGTGCGGGTGGGTGCCGTAGTCGTCCGAGGTGTCCCAGAAGGTGACGCCGAGCTCGTAGGCCCGCGTCAGCAGGCGGGCGCCCGCCGCGACCGGACCGCTCAGGTAGCCGGTCCCGAAGCAGAGAGTGGAAACGGTCAGCCCCGATCGGCCGAGGCGTGCCGTCGCGCCCATGACCGCCATGTCACGGGACCAGCACGACCTTGCCGTGGTGGCCCGGCTCCATCACCGCCTCGTGGCTGCGCGCGGCCTGGGCGAGCGGCAGCTCCTGGGCGATGACCGGGCGGAGCGTGCCGTTGCGCAGCCCCTCCACGAGGGCGGCGTGGATACCGGCGAGCTGGGGCGGGCTGGCGTGGTAGAGCGCCATGCCCAGGATGGCCGCGTTCTTGTTCATGGCCAGGCGGGCGTTGATCTCGACCGTGCCGCGGTTGCCGATGACGACGATGCGCCCACGCATGGCGATGGCGCCGAGGTCCTTCTGGAGATTGGCGTTGGCCAGCATCTCCATGATGATGGCCGGTCCCTGCCCGCCGGTGAGCCGCACGCACTCGTCGAGGTAGCCCGGGGCGCCGTGGTCGAGCGCGTGGTGGGCGCCCTGCTCGAGCACCATGCGCCGGCCCCGCTCGGTGCCCGCGGTGCCGATCACGGTGAGGCCGGCCGCCCGCGCGAGCTGCACGGCGCCGATGCCCACGCCGCCGCTGGCGCCGTGGACGAGGACGGTTTCGCCCGACTCGGCGTGCGCGCGATGGAAGAGCGCGTGGTAGGCCGTGGCGTAGGGGATGTTCATCGCGGCGCCTTGCGCGAAGCTGGCGTTGGCGGGCAAGGGATGCACCTGGCCCTGGTCGCAGAGGCAGAGCTCGGCGTAGGCGCCGTTCACCGTGCCGCCCACGTAGACCCGATCGCCGGCCTTCACGGCCGTCACCCCCGGGCCGACCGACTCCACGACCCCCGCCGCATCCGCGCCCGGCGTGTAGGGCAGCTTGGGCCCGCGGTTATCGGTATTCGAGCGCAGGTAGGTGTCCACGGGGTTGATGCCGACGGCGTGGTTGCGCACGAGGACCTGGTTCGGCCCCGGCTGGGGCGTCGGCACCTCCTCCAGCTTCAGGACGGAGGGGCCGCCGTACTCGGAGACGCGGATCGCCTTCATTTACATGACTCCTTTCAAAGCCGCCCGCCTCGCAGGCTGATGAACTCGCCGGTCAGGTAATCGGGCGCCTCGGCAACAAGGAACCGCACGACACGGGCGACTTCCTCCGGCCTGCCGAAGCGCCCGATCGGAAACTGGGCCATCGCGCGCGCGCGCGCGCCCGCGTCGGGAGCGACCGCGTCCAGCATCTCGGTCTCGATCACCGACGGCAGCACAGCGTTGACCACGATGCCCTCGCGGGCCAGCTCCCGGGCTGCCTTGGCCGTGAGCGCGAGCACTCCCGCCTTGCTTGCCGCGTAGTGCGCACCGATGGACCCGCCCGTGCGCGCCGCGCCCGAAGAGATATTCACGATCCGTCCTCCGCCGGCCGCCCGGAGCCGGGGAATGGCGGCGCGCATGCAGAAGAACGCGCCGTCCAGGTTCACGGCCAGCGTGCGCCGCCAGGTCTCGTCGTCGATGTCGGTCAGCCGGTCGATCCGCCGGCCGATCCCGGCGTTGTTCACCAGGGCATCGAGGCGGCCGAATCGCTCGTCGACGGCCGCAAACATCCCCGCCACAGCCGCGGCGTCGCTGACGTCCGCCTGCACCGCGACCGCCGTCCCGCCCGCGGCGGCGATGGCTGCCGTCGTGGCGTCGGCATCTCCCCGCCGGGACGCGAAGTTGACCACAACGGCATACCCGGCCGCGGCCAGGGCCAGAGCGATGCTCCGCCCGATCCCGCGCGAGGCCCCGGTCACCAGTGCCACCTTGGTCACGGTCGTCGAGTATACGTCTTTGCCCATGCCTGTCGCTCTCGTCAACGCGTTGCCGTTCTTCGCTTTACCCCGAGGCCTGCCCGGAGGATACTTGCTCGCGTGGCGCAGGTGACGATCCGCCGGCTGACAGTCGCCGACCGGGGCGCCGCGGTGGACGTGATCAACACCGCCGCGCGCTGGTACGGGGACTTCCTTTCGCCCGAGGAGCTCCACGACCCGGAGATGACGGCCGCCCAGTGGGACGAGGAAGCCCGCCGCCTCACCTGGTACGGCGGATTCCTCGACGGCGTCCTGGTCGCCGTGATGGGGCTCGAGTATGCCCGCGACGCGGCGCTCCTGCGCCACGCCTACATCCTGCCGGAGCACCAGCACCATGGCATCGGCCTGCGCCTGGGCGAGCACCTGGAGAGCGAGGCGCGGCGCGACGGCGCGGCGCGCGGCGTGCGCCGGATCATCGTGGGGACCTATGCGCGGAACTACAAGGCCCGGGGGGCGCTGGAGAAGGCGGGCTACCGACTCTCGGCGGACTCCGGGGCGGTCCTTCGCGAGTACTACGCCATTCCGGAAGACCGGCTCCGCGCCTCTATCACCTACGAGAAACCCGCCTGAGGAGAAGCCATGTCGCGTCGTGCCGAGATCGCCATGTCACCCGAGGAGCTGCGCGCCTTCCTCGACGAGGAGCTCACGCTGACCTGCGCCACCATCGGGCGCAACGGCCGGCCTCACCTCATGCCGCTCTGGTACATCCGCCAGGGCGATGTGATCGCCTGCTGGACCTACGGCGCCTCCCAGAAGGTGAAGAACCTGGAGCGCCTGCCCCAGGCGACTCTACAGGTGGAGGCGGGGAAGAAATACGACGAGCTGCGCGGCGCCATGCTCGACTGCGACGTGGAGATCGTCCGCGACCGCGAGGGCATTCTCGACATCGGCGTGGCGCTGGCCTACCGCTACGGTCATGCCCCGGCCGGCGCGCCGCCCGAGCTGGTGCGGGCGGGCGCCGAGAAGCGCGGGGCCAAGCGCGTGGGCCTGCGCTTCCGTCCTACGCGCATCGTCTCCTGGGATCACCGCAAGCTCGGCGGCGCCCACTGAGCAGGGCTGGGGCGTGCCACCTCGCGTTCACGCGCTCTTGGCTCGCACGACGAGATCAACCTCGCAATCGAGGATTTGAAGCAGCGACACGAGCTGGTCCACAGATTTGCTGTAGTTCGTCTGGTCCAGGAGCCGGTAGAACTGCGTCGCCGACGTGCCGAGCCGGCGAATGATCTCGCGCCGGGGCAGCGCGCTGGCGGCAACCCGCTTCTGGGCTTCGAGGGTGAGCCGGTACAGCAGCCGGTCTCGCAGGAGGTCGGGGTCCTTGTTGTACTCGAGCACCTGCTCGATGTGCACCGTCCCTTCACGGCCCGATGCCTGCACGTATGTCACGGCTTCCGATGCGAGCTCCTTGTCCACCCACACCGTGACGATGGGATCGCCTGGCGACGGCCGCGGATCGAGCTTCGCAAACGGATAGAGGAACCGGGCCTTCGCCGTCGCCAGCTCGAACGCCTTCCGCCGGTTATTGGCTCTGACCGCCCGAATCTTCATAGCCTGCCTTCCCGCCGCAGATCCCGTATGAGACGCAGGATCTTCTTGGACGCCGCGCCCACCATGGGCCTGTCACTATCCAGGTCCCACTTCACGACCAGCCGTCCGTGCCGGTATACGTGCACGTGCCGGGGGGCATGGTCGCCTCTCCACCAGAGAAAGATGTAGCCCCCCTCCGCACCTTGCCCACGGATACGTTACCTCAGCGGGTAACAGGTAGCAAGCTCGGGACGTGGCTCTGAAATTCGCGCGGAAGCTCCATGGTGCAGTGCGAGACATGCTGAATGCTGGAGCCCGAGCCCGTCAACGTCTCGGGAGAGATACAGAGGTGTTGCGCGGCACAGCTGGGGTTACGTCTGGCAATCCGATTTACGTGCCCGCGTGTGATGGTAGCCCCAACGGGCCACCCAGCCTGGTGGCAGGGCTACTGACATTCCCCTTGGCTGGAGAAGCCCGCGCCGCCTGAAGGTCGACGGGGCTTGTTGGTTTGCTGGTCACCTATGTAACCTGCACACGCGAGGCACCCGTTAGGTGGAAGGCCGTCGTATCACCGCAACCAAGTCAGCCCCGGAGACACGCAGAACGTCCGAATGCATGCGGATGTCTTCAGCGGTGACGGAATAATCGATAATCAGATCGTCAATGTTCTCCTGCGCGCTTCGAAGATAGCCATCGATGGCTGTCACCTCGTGAAGGATTCCTGGGTGGATAACGACGTCTGCGGTTCCGCCGAACTGCACTTCCGGTGTCTCTCGGCCACTTACGAGTCTAGGTAGACCCTGCCGGTGACCTCCGCTTCCGTCAAGCCCGTATTGGCTCAGTTGATATGGTGGCCTAATGCGAAGCGAAAGAAACGGGGCCGTCGCCGAGCCTCTACCCGAATTCTCAACTCCCAACACAACGCGAAAATGTACGTCGCCGTTTCCAATTTGTGTGGTTATCGTGGCACGCCATCCTAAGAGAAGTATGGGACGCTTCCGGCGACCGAACATGTCATTGACTTCAAAGTGCTCCATTTTGAGAAACTGCGATCCGCTGCGCTTCATGTAGCGATCGACTCCTAGCTTAGCCATATGTGGGCCACCGTCACTGGGCGGCACCAACGTCACCGAAAAACCGCTATCGTTCGTGGCGACGATCTTCTTGTGCTGGACTCCTTCTACGATCGGCGTCGTAGCGTCTCCCGTGTACTGATTCAGCTTCGATACGAAGAGGCTCAGCGGTGAGATTTCACGCTTTTCGCAAGCGCAATCGACACCCTCTTGGTTCTGCCTAGCCTCCACACCCCAGACGATAAGCCCGCCCTCTGAGTTAGAGAAGCCGGAGATTGCCTCCGCGAGATTCTTCCGGTCGTCCCTCCCGAGTTGGGGGTTCGTCGTCTTGAAGTCGAGGTGAATATGTTCCTCCTGCCGGTCAGTCAGGAATACGTCAATCGCGGCCAAATCAAGGGCTTCGAAACGCTCGTGAAGGCTCATGCGACTATGACCGCGTAGTGAGAAGTATGTGCACTTACATTCCCCTCTCCCTGGTCAGTCCTACTGGCTGTCAGCGACGGAACATCGCAAGGATCATAGATCGGAGCCGGTCGCTCGCATTGCAAGCACACTCCCGGAGTACGTTACGGGTGTTGGGGTCGGTGCGGAACCAGCCCTCGTCCGAGTAGCCATACTCATCGTTCCAGATTGGGCGCCGCTTCCCGTGATGCCGGGTGATTACAATGCGATCCATCGGAGATTTCTCCGTCTCTGCAAACTTGTCGAGGTCTCCGGCGGGTATCGCCCACCATTCGAGAGCCCCGGCGCTCACACCTAGACAGAGGAGCAGATCATAGTCCGGCGCGTTTCCACCGCTCAGTCTCGAATGGCGTATCTGTTGGAAGAGAAATGCGGGGTATTCCGAGGACGCCTTGACCTCGATGCGAATCTCCTCACCCTTGAATTCCTTGGGCAGCCAGCCGACATCATAGAAGTCCGTGGATTTCTTCTTGATCCACGCGTCTCCATCCGACATCAGCCAGAAACTCGCGATCAGCGGTGCGTACTTCTCGCCGAAAGTCTTGCCGCTGTGGGCAGCGAGGAAATAGAGCGGATCGGCCTGCATGTCGGCGTCGAGGGCGGCCCGGAGGCTCCCGGCGTCCTTGACAATACCCTTGCCAACTGCATAGGCGACGAGCGCCTTCAGGTCATTTTGCTCCGGGTCGAGCGCCTTGAGCGGCTTACCAAGCAGTGCTTCGATTTCCTTCGGTGGAATCTTTGATGCGATCTCGGCCGCCAGAGAACGCAAGGACTCCCAGCGCCGACGGAGGGCCTTTCGACCGCCAGACTCGGCGGCCAGCACGCCTGCCCATTCGATAAATTCCTTCCAGTCGGGCATTATTGACGGCTCCCTGTTGCAATCCTGGTCTTGTCATCCTTCGAAGAGTTGCCCCTGCGGCCGCTGCGACTCCGTGTCGGACGACGACGACGCTTCAACTTCATCACATCCGTAGTAGCGGACATCCGGGAAACGCACGAAGCGGCGTTTCATCACGGCTATCGCCTCAGGATTGTTGTCCACGAGGGTTGCGGAACGCCCTAAACCAACGGCAGATTCACCGATCGTGCCGCTGCCGGCGAAGAAGTCGAGCACCCGTTCGCCCGGATTCGAATGAATCCTGACGATGCGGTTGATGATTGCGAGAGGCTTTTGAGTCGGGTAGCCAGTCTTTTCCTTGCCGCTTGGACTTACGATCGTATTCCACCATGTATCGGTTGGTGTCTTCCCCCGAGCAGCTTTCTCTGGGCCGACCAAGCCCGGTGCCATGTACGGAATGCGGTCCATGTCTTCGTAGCGATATGTGTAGTTACTAGGGTCTCTGGCGTACCAAAGAATGTTGTCATGCTTCGCCGACCAGCGGCGGGTCGCTCGGGCCCCGTAGTCATACGCCCAGATGATCTCGTTCAAGAACGAATCGCGCCCGAATATTGAGTCCAGCAATACCTTGCAGTAGTGGACTTCGCGGTAGTCGATGTGGAGAAAGAAGGAGCCGCTCGATTTGAGCAATCGATGGGCCTGCTCCAACCGGGGCTCGAGAAAGCAGAGATAATCAGAAAACGAGTCCGCGTATGCCTTAGTGCCGATGCGGACGGTGCGGTAGCGTTGGCCCTCGAACCCTCGGCGGTCACCGAGTTCGTCACGAGTAGTCTGGATTTGCGTTCGAGATTGGGTCTTACCCGTGTTGAAGGGCGGGTCAATGTAGACTAGATCGAAGGAAGCATCTGGAAACGTGCGGATGATCTCTAGATTGTCACCGAAGTAGACTTCCAGCACGTGAACGCCGCTCCTATTCGATTCCACTCGAGAAGGAGTATAGCGCGGACGCAGCGTACCCGTCCCTTTTGCCCTCAAGCCCGCAGGAGGCAATTGACCTGTGATCGCGAGCGGCCCGACGCGTGCCATGGCCGCTGCCCATGCCCCTGGCCTCGACTCTGGCTCTCCGGCCAGACCTGTAGAGGCTGGTCGTTTTGCCCCTGGGATTGGCTCATCTTCTACGAATCGCCCCTTGGTCGGTGGTAGCCCGGGCTGGAAGCCACCGAACACTGTGCCCGTTCCCGCCTACACCTGAGGCCTGTGCTGCCCTCGGCGTTTGAGTCCTGCAGGCTCGGCTGTAAGCCGGCTTCCCCAAGGGCCCGTTTGGGTCTGTAAGGCGACTTACAGGAGCTGTCGCGGGGAGTTACTGCGGGGGCTGGCGGTCCGCCGGGGTTGCCTTGATGAAGAAGACGACGGGTCCGTCGTCGTCGCTTCGCCACACGATCGCTTCGACGTCCATGGGGCGCCCTTCGGCCGGAGTGAAGTGGAGCGTCACCGCGGTGCCCTCTTGCAGCCGCTCGGCGAGCCGAAGCTTGGCGCCGGATGGACCCAGGTTCAGCGTCTCGCCCTGAAGAATGCGGTTGCCCGCTTCGACGGTCACGGGGCAGGAGATTCGGCTCCGTGGGCGCCGGCGGAACTCTTGCTGTCCCGGTACGCTCACTATGAGAGTTCCCTCCGGGCATCTCCACAGCAAAGGACGTGCCGCGCTCGGGGCAAAAACGGTGTCCTTCAAGATCAAGTAATTGCGGCGTATTCGTGCGCGCCTTCTACGGCCTGTGTGGTCCCCGTCGTCATACCTGCAACGGTTTTTGGAGAGTCACGCCAAGCCCGGGCGGAGCGGCTCTGGAGGTGCTACATTCTCTCCCGGCCGCGGACTCCTCCATAGAGAACCGGAAAGGACGGATCATGGGAACGATCACGGGCTCGGAAGTGCTGGCGCAGTCGCTCCGGGCACAGGGCACCGACACCCTCTTCTACCTGATGGGCGGGCCCATGCTCGAGACCGAGGCGGCCTGCATCGCGCTCGGCATCCGCGCGGTCGACACGCGGCACGAGCAGGCGGCGGCGCTTGCGGCGCACGCCTGGACGCGCGTGACGCGGCGGCCCGGCGTCTGCATGGGCTGCTCGGGCCCGGGCACTACGAACCTGCTCACCGGCGTCGCCAACGCCTTCGCCGACGCCGCGCCGCTGGTGGCGATCGGCGGGTCGAGCCCCCGAGTCTTTCTCGGGATGGAAGCCTTCCAGGAGATCGACCAGGTCGCCGTCATGCGCCCCGTCACAAAGTGGGCGGAGCGGATCTACGACGCCAAGCGCATCCCCGACATGGTCGCGACGGCGTTCCGCCAGGCGACGACCGGGCGCCCCGGCCCGGTCTATCTCGATCTGCCGGGCGACGTGCTGGGCGAGAAGGTGGAGGAGGAGAGCATCGTCTATCCTTCTGCGTGGCGCCCGGCGCCGCGCACGTTGGGCGATCCCGGGGCGATCCGTGAGGCGGTCGCGCTTCTCGTCAAGGCCGAGCGCCCGGTGCTCGTCGCCGGCAGCGGCGTCTGGTGGTCCGATGGGGCGGCCGCCCTCCAGACCTTCGTCGAGGCGGCGGGGATCCCGTTCTACACGACGCCGATCTCGCGTGGGCTGATCCCCGAAGACCACGCGCTGGCGTTTCTCAACGCGCGGAGCAAGGCCTTCACGGAGGCGGACGTGGTGCTCGCGGTGGGCACGCGCTTCAACTGGGTCATCCAGTTCGGGCGGCCGCCGCGCTTCGCCGCCGACCTCAAGGTCATCCACGTGGACGTGAACCCAAGCCAGCTCGGCCACAACCGCGCCGTGGACGTGCCGATCGCCGGCGACGCGCGCGCGGTGCTCGAGCAGCTCCGCGCGGAAGCCGAGGGCAAGATCGACCCGCGCCGCTACGCGGCCTGGTCGGGCAAGCTCCGGACGCTCGACGCCGAGAAGTCGGCGGAGATGGACAAGGCCATGTCAGCGGATACGGCGCCCATCCATCCGCTCAGGCTCTGCAAGGAGGTGCGCGACTTCCTCCGGCGCGACGCGATCCTCATCGTGGACGGCCAGGAGATCCTCAACTACGGCCGTCAGGCGATCCCGACCTTCGTGCCCGGACACCGGCTGAACTCAGGCGCGTTCGGGTGCATGGGGGTGGGCCTTCCCTTCGGCGTCGGCGCGAAGGTGGCCAGGCCGGACACCCAGGTGGTCGTGCTGCACGGCGACGGCTCCTACGGCCTCAATGCGATGGAGATCGACACGGCGGTCCGCCACAAGATCCCCGTCGTCGTCGTCATCAGCAACAACGGCGGATGGACGGCGAACGCGCCGTGGACGCGTCCGCTGCCCAAGCCGGGGCGGAACCTCGGCCACACCCGCTACGACAAGATCGCGCAGGACCTGGGCGCCCACGGCGAGTTCGTCGAGAAACCGCATGAGATCCGGCCGGCGCTCGAGCGGGCGTGGGCTTCGGGCAAGCCGGCGGTCGTCAACGTCGTCACCGACGACAAGGCGCGGGCGCAAACCGTCCGCTTCTCCGCGTACACGACCTAGGAGCGATGCGATGGCGAAAGCGCTCGACGGGATCCGCGTGCTCGACCTGACCCAGTACGAGGCGGGTCCGAGCTGCACCCAGATGCTGGCATGGCTTGGGGCCGATGTCATCAAGATCGAGCCGCCGTCGGGAGAGCCCGGCCGCACCGCGCTCTCGGACAAGCGCGGCGAGGATGCGTGGTTCTTCCTCCTGCTGAACTCCTGCAAGAAGGGCGTGACGCTCAACCTCAAGTCCCCGCGCGGCTGCGCGATCTTCAAGGAGATGGCGAAGCGCGCGGACGTCCTCGTGGAGAACATGGGCCCGGGCGCCATGGACCGGCTCGGGCTAAGCTACGAGGCGCTCCACAAGCTCAACCCGCGGCTCATCGCCGCCTCGGTGAAGGGCTTTGGCGGCGGCGGGCCGTACGCGGAGTACAAGAGCTTCGAGTGGATCGCGCAGGCGATGGCGGGCGCGATGAGCATGACGGGCTCGCCGGACGGCCCGCCCACGAAGGCGATCGGCGGCCTGGCCGACACGGGCGCCGGCCTCCATACGGCGATCGGCATCCTGGCGGCGATCATCCAGCGGCAGGCGACAGGCGTGGGGCAGCAGATCGAGGTCGCCCAGCAGGATTCGGTAGTGAACCTCCTCCGCATCCACCTGCGCGACACCTACGCGACCGGAAAGCCGGTGCCGCGGCAGGGCAATAGCTCGGTGAACGCGGCACCCTCGAACCTCTATCGCTGCCGCCCTTTCGGACCGAACGATTACGTCTTCATCCACGTCGCCACCGTGGAGATGTGGAAGTCGCTCACCGCGATCCTCGGCCGCCCCGAGCTGGGCGGCGATCCGCGCTACGCGGACCGGCGCGACCGCGTCCAGTTCATCGACGAGATCGACGCGATGATCGAGGCGTGGACGGAGAAGCGCACGAAGCACGAGGTGCTGGAGATCCTGGCCCCCAAGGGTATCCCGTGCGGGGCTGTCCTCGACTCGACCGAGGTCCTGGCGGACCCGCACCTGCGCCAGCGCGGGATGATCGTCGAGCTCGAGCACCCGACGCGTGGCCCCTACCCGATGCCCGCGAACCCGGTGCGCCTGTCCGACTCGCCCACCGACGTGACGCGCGCGCCGCTCCTCGGCGAGCACAACGCGGAGATCTACGGCGAGCTGCTCGGCTACGGGAGCGCCGAGCTCGACACCCTCCGCCGCGACGGCGTCATCTAAGGAGCCCCGCCTCCTCCGCGCCGTAACCTGGACTCTTCACGAGCGGCACTCGCCCAACCGGGCGGCCTGTCGGCGGGGGCGGCCGGCGCGCGGCCGGCTTCGTTCCGCCCTTCGCAAGTGCGCGCAGCCCGCAGGGCTGCGAATCACGCCAGCGTAGGGTGACGTAGCCGGCCGCGCGCCGGCCGCCCCCGCCGACAGGCCGCCCGCCTCGCGCGTGGTTCGTTCGACAGAGTCCAGATCAGACGGGCGCTAAAGCCGCCAGTCCTGGTACCAGGTCGAGTCGGCACCGATGCCCTCGCGGGCCACCGACACGTCGATCAGGTATGGCCGGTTCTCGCGGGTGATCCGGTCCAGACCGCGCCGGAGCGCCGGCTCGAGCTCCTTTGAGCTGGTGACGGCCTCGCCGTCCACGCCCTGGGAACGGGCCAGCCCGACGTAGTCGGTCGCTGGCGCGCTCAGGTAGAGCCCCGGATACTTGCCTTCCAGGATCATCTTGCTGTCCGGCATCTGGTTCGCCCAATTGTGCCGCACGATCTGGTAGCTCTCGTTGTTCGAGACGATCGTCAGCACGGCGGTGTTGTAGCGGGCCATCGTCCAGAAGCCGGCGGCGCTGTACGTGAGCGCGCCGTCGCCCAGATGGAGCACGACGGGCCGCTCGCGGCCGACCGCGAGCTTGGCGCCGATGGCGGCGCCCACGCCGAAGCCGAGGGAGCCGCCGCCGCTGCGTGTCCAGGCCATCGCGTCGTGCCCGAACGACATGAGCGCGGTCCGGGCGGTCGAGCTTTCCTGGACCATGACGGTATTGCGCGGCAGGAGGTCTGCCAGCTGTGCTTCGAGCAGGCTCGGATGCATGGTCGGGTCGTGCTGGTGCTCCCGGACGAGGTCTTCCTCGCGCTGGATCAGCCGCCTGGCGTAGGCGCGCACGGTTGCCCGTTCGCGTTTCCAGGCCGCCACTCGGTCAGCCGGAAAGAGGCGCGTCAGGGCCGCCGTGAGGCTCGACAGCGTCTCGGGCAGCTCGCACTGCGCCGCGACATCGAGCGGATAGTGGCGGCCCATGAGCAGCGGGTTCGGCCCGATCTGCATCACGGCGGGTTCGCCGACCGGGCCGTGCACGCTCTGGCAGCCGACCAGGAAGATCAGGTCCGGCTCGAGCCCCGTGGTCTTTCTGAACTCGGCCGAGACCGGGTACATGCCGCAGTACAGCGGATGGCGCGACGGAAAGTTGGCAAAGATCTGCCGGCTGCTGAACACGGGGGCCTCGAGCGCCTCGGCCAGGCGCACAGCTTCGGCCTGCGCGCCCTCGCGCCAGACGTCGTCACCGAACATCAGCACAGGGCAGCGCGCCTCGCCGAGCCGCCGCGCGATCGCCTCGATCGTCTGCGGGCGCGCCGGCCCCGGCCGGTCGATCTGGTACTGCGCGGCTTCCCCGATCTGGGCCTCCAGCCCCTCGCGATTCAGGAGATCTGCGCTGATCGAGAGGTAGACCGGGCCCGTCGGCGGCGTCGTGGCTTCGCGAAGGGCGCGCGCCGTGGCGACCGTAATGGCCGCCGGGTTCGCGTGCACCTGGTACGCGCAGCGCGCCTCCTTGGTCAGCGGGCGCATGGACTCGGCCTGGCTCAGGCCGGGAAAGGGCGCCAGGCCGCGGTAGTCCTGGAGCTCGGACGCCCAGTCCCCGGCGATGACCAGGAGCGAGGAGCCCGCGACCTGCGCGTTGAAGAGCTGCCCGGCCAGCTGGTACGAGCCGCCCATCACGTGGGCGATGATGACGCCGACCTTCCCACTGAAGCGGTGGTACCCGTCTGCCATCGCCGCCACCAGTCCCTCGTGCTTGCCGACCACCAGCCGCTGGGCGCCGTCTTCGGCGAGAGCGGCGAAGATACCTGTCTCCGCCGAGCCGGGATTGGAGAAGAGGTATTCCACCCCCGCGTCCTTTAGAGTCTGGAGCAGGAGCATGCCGCCGGTGCCGGTGATGGTCTTCCGCATTGTCGCCCTCACGATCGAGTAGGGTTCAGGGCCGCATACCCAAAGGAGACGCCACGATAGACGATCTTCGCGGGGGGCGCAATGCGGCCGGCGGCCCTCCCCGGAGCCGTGCTCATGGGGTATCCTCGGCGCGGGGGGGTGCGATGCCAAAGATCTGGCGCGTATACAGCGGGGCCGACGGACAGTCGCACATCGCCGAAGTGACGCTGCCGATGAAGCCCTTCGTCGACACCGAAGGCGCTCACGGGGAGACGACGCCGACACAGCCCACGGCGGGCATCGCGTTTCGCGTCGCGCCGCCGGGATACGTGCTCGGCTGGCACTGCGCGCCGCGCCGGCAGTACTCGATCTCGCTCTCGGGGACTGCCGAGATCGAGGTGGGCGACGGCACGGTGGCCCGGATCGGGCCGGGCGACGTGGTCCTGGCCGAAGATCTCACCGGGCGGGGGCACATCACCCGCGTCACCGGCGGAACGCCGCGCTTCTACGCCATCGTGCCCCTTACCGACGATGCTAGAATGTCGACGCCTTGACGGAATACGAGATCGTCGTCCCCGGCAGAAGAACATGATTGCCGTTCCGGGCGTTCTCGCAGGTGATGCGGACGTCGCCCGCATCCTGCTTGCCACCGCCGCCGCCGTCGTGTCGACCGGCGCGCGCACCGCCATCTCGGGCGCCAAGCGGACCGGCGACGTCGAAGCCTGGACCTTTCAGCGGGTCGAGGACGTCGAATCGCTCCTCGCGCTGCTCGAAGATTGCCGGAGACGCGAGACCCTCGACCACGACACCATCCACATGGTCGATCGCCTCATCGCGACACTGACCGCGGCGTGCAAGCCCTAGGGCGGCAGATCGGAGACGGAGACCCCCGCGTTCGTGGGGCGACCAGCGGGGGAACGCCGTCGGCCGCGCGGCGTCTTCCGCCAAGTGTCTTCTCATGCAACGCTCTCGCCCTTGACGCCCATGCCATATGGCTGTAGGATGACTGCCATATTGCGGGAGGCGCCATGGTCGCTATCACGAAGATCGCCGAGACTCTCGGTGGCCGAAACGTCCTGAAGGAGCGGCTGGCCGACTACACCGCCGTCATCCGTCGGGCCCGCTCCGGCCTTCCATTCGCCTCACTCGCCGCCGTCGGGACGCGCTACGACATTCCCCTGCTCACGCTGGCGCGGGTGGTCGGCCTGCCGGCCCGCACCTTGGCGCGGCGGAAGAAGGAGCGGCAACTCCGAGCGGACGAGTCGGATCGGCTGCTGCGTCTGGCGCGTGTGGCGGCCGCCGCCGAGGATGTGTTGGGGGCGCACGACAAGGCCGGCCGATGGCTTCAGAAGGCGAACCGCGCGCTCGGCGGGATCGCCCCACTCGATCTGCTGGACACCGATCTCGGCGCCGAGGAAGTCGTGACCATCCTGGGCCGGATCGAGCACGGCGTGTACAGCTGACCCGGGTCTGGCGACTCACCCAGCCGCGCACCGCGGCCTTCGACGGCGAGGGAGCCAGAGTCTTCGGTGGCAGGTGGAACCATCGCGGAACCCCTGTCGTCTACACGTCCTCCACGCTTCCGCTCGCGGTCCTGGAGCTGCTGGTGCACCTGGACGACGACGACCTCGCGAAGGACTACGTCGGCATTCCGGCGGACATTCCGGATACCGTGCAGATCACGCGCATCCGAACCTCGGATCTGCCACGGGAGTGGCGAAGCCTCCCGCGGCCTCGGGCTCTGGCTGATCTGGGCAGCCGCTGGGCGGCCGCGCGTGAAACCGCGGTGCTGGCAGTGCCATCCGCGATCATCCCCCACGAGTTGAACTACCTGCTCAATCCGCTGCATCCTCACTTCAAGCGTGTTCGCGTCGGCCGGCCGGAGCCGTTCTCGTTCGATCCGCGGCTGTGGAAGCCGTGATACCATCCGGCTCGTTCCGCGAATGGGAGGGACCATGGATACCCCGCGCGTCTACTACCGGCAGGGCTGAAGCTCCTGCGCCAAGACGAAAGAGTTGCTTTCGTCATGGGGAGTGAAGTTCGAGGGGTTCGACGTCGAAGCCGAGCCCGAGCGACGGCGTGACCTTGAGCCGTTCGGCGTCCCCCGCGTCCCGGCGACCATCGTCGGCGACCGCGTGGTCCACGGCTGGAACCCGAAGGCGCTCGCCGAGCTGGTGGGGGCGCGGTACGCGGAGCGCCTACGGCTGGCGCCGGCCGAGCTGGCGCGGCGGCTCGACACCGTGCTGGCCGCGACCCAGCGCGCGATCCAGCAGGTCCCGCGCGAGCACCTCGGCATGAAGGCGCCGGGGCGCGACCGGTCGGTGCGCCAGCTCGGCTTCCACGTCTTCCGCCTCAGCGCGGCGTTCGTGGACACGCGTGAAGAGGGGCACCTGTCCGAGCACGTGTTCGACGAACAAGCGCCGGCCGCGATGGCGGACGGCGAGGCCGTCGCCCGCTACGGGGAAACGGTTCGCCGGCGGGTCGCCGCGTATTGCGCGCGGCCGGGCTGGTGCGACGGCACGGTCAGCACGTACTACGGCCCGCAGTCGGCCCACGACTTCATGGAGCGCACGACGTGGCACGCCGCCCAGCACCTGCGCCAGATCTACTGGTTCCTGGAGCGCATGGGAGTGCGGGCGGACGCGCCGCTGGGCGACGCCGACCTCGACGGGCTCCCGATCCCGCACGACGTCTGGTCGTAGAGGCGGACAGAGATGGCGATCCCCGAATACGATCTGAGCGGCCGGGTGGCCTTCGTGACGGGCGCGGCCCGAGGCATCGGCAAGGGCATCGCCCAAGCCCTCGCCGAAGCCGGCGCCGACGTCATCATCAACAGCCTGACCGACAAGCACGTAACGGGCCTCGCGGCCAAGATCGCCAAGGCGACGGGCCGGCGCGTGGTGCCCCTCGTCGCGGACGTGACCAAGTCGGACGAAGTGGAGCGTGCGATGAGCCGGATCCTCAAGGAGTTCGGCGCCCTTCACGTGCTCGTCAACAACCTGGGCGACTCCATCCGGAAGCCGCTGGTGCCCCTCCCCGGCCACGACGCGAAGGCGCCCGGTCCGCTGACCGACGAGGAGTACCGTCTCATTCTCGATCTCAACCTGACGGAGGCCGTGCTCTGCAGCCGGGCGGCTGGCCCACACATGCTGGCCCGGCGCTCGGGCAAGATCATCAACATCGGCTCGTTCGCCTCGGCCCGAGGCGGGGTCGACCTGACGATCTATGCCGCAGCCAAGACGGCGCTGGTGGGGTTCACCCGGGCGCTGGCCCTCGAGTGGGCGCCCTACGGCCTCCAGGTGAACTCGATCGCGCCCGGGCTCTTCCCCGACGCGGTGACCGTGGGCGAGGCGGGCTACGCCGAGCGGGTCCGCAATGCCCGGCAGACCGTGCCGCTCCAGCGCGAGGGACGACTTCGCGAAGTCGGCCTCCTGGCTGTCTACCTGGCCTCGGCGGCGGCGGACTACATGACCGGCCAGACGCTCTATCTCGACGGAGGCCTGACGCTGTGAGTCCGGCCTGCGCGCTCGTGTGCGGCTGCGTCGCCCTCGCGGCTCCACGCGGTCATGGACGCCCGGCGGCGCACGCCCCGCGCGGCCGGCGCGCCGAGGGCGCGGCACGCGAGCCCGCCGCGAACACGGGAGTCCGCGGTTATTCTCCCCCGCCACCGCCCGTCAGCCCGATCCGCGGCCTGATCGATTTTCATACCCACGCTGCGCCCGATGTCTTCGGCCGCTCCGTGGACGACGACGAGCTGGCCGCGCTGGCCGCCGCGCGGCAGATGGAAGCGGTGGTCTTCAAGAGCCACGTCACCCTCACGGCCGACCGCGCCTGGCTCGCGCGCAAGCACGTCCCCGGCGTGAAGATCTTCGGCGGCGTCGCACTCAACGGCGCCGTCGGCGGGCTCAACGCGCAGGCCGTGGAGTGGATGTGGCGGATGCAGGGCGGCCACGGCCGCGTCGTGTGGTTTCCGACCTTCGACGCCGACAACCACGTCCGCCGCGCCGGCACGGCGCCCGCGGGTATTCGCGTGGTAGACGAGCGCGGAGCGGTGCTGCCGGCCGCGCGAGAGGTGCTGAAGGTCTGCGCCGCCCAGCGGCTCGTCGTCCACACCGGGCACGCCTCGGCCGAGCAGGCGCTGGCGCTCATCGCCGCCGCGCGCGAGGAGGGGTGCGATCGGATCGTCGTCACCCACGCGCAGTTCGACGTCGTCGGGATGAACGAGGCGCAGATGAAGAAGGCGGCGGCCATGGGGGCGAAGATGGAGCTGTGCGCGCTGGGCATCCTGGTGGGGCCGGAGGCGGTGCTCGAGTTCATGCGCCACTCGCCGCGCGTGCCGCTCGCGCTGACGGCGGCATGCATCAAGAGCGTAGGCGCGCAGCACTTCGTGCTCGGCACGGATCTCGGCCAGTCGGGCAATCCCACGCCCGCCGATGGTCTCCACATGTTCGTGGCGGGACTCCAGGCCGAAGGCATCAGCCGGGAGCAGATCCAGACGATGGGGCGCGAGGTGCCGGGCGCGCTCCTGATGGGCTAGCGGCGGCGGGAGTGAAGCCCGTCCTGTTCCGCTACGCGCGGCCCCAAAACCTCGCTGACGCGGTAGGACTCCTCGCCGCCGCCGATCACGACGTCAAGATCCTTGCGGGCGGGCAGAGCCTGGTGCCGATGCTCAACCTGCGCCTCGTGCGCCCCGCGGTGCTGATCGACCTCAACGGCGTGCCGGGGCTCGATCACATCACGCCCGGTCCCTCCGGCGGTCTCAGCATCGGCGCCCTCGTGCGCCATGCCGCGCTCGCCGGCTCCGCGGCCGTGATCGAGCGGGCCCCGCTCCTCGCCGAGGCGGCCCGCCATATCGGCCACCCAGCGATCAGGCACCGGGGCACGCTCGGGGGCAGCCTCGCTCACGCCGACCCGGCCGCCGAGCTTCCCGCCGCCCTGATCGCGTTCGGCGCGGAGCTCGTCCTCCACGGCCCCCGCGGCGCGCGGTCGATCCGGGCGCCGGAGTTCTTCCGTGGTCTGATGACGACCGCGCTGGCGCCGGACGAGATCCTGATCGAGATCCACGTCCCGCCGCAGGGGCCGGGCTGGGGCTTCGCCGAAGTCGTGCGCCGGGCGGGCGACTTCGCCCTGGCCGGCGTGGTGGCCCTCCTGGGCCGGCCGCGTGGGTCGTCGGGGGATTGCGAGTCCGCCCGGCTCGTGGGCTTCGGAGTCGGCGACCGGCCCGTGCGCTTCGCCGGGGCGGAGGAGATCCTGACGAGCCCAGGCGGTGACACAAGCGCCGGCGTGGCGCGGGCTGCCTCGGCCGCCGCCGAGGCGTGCGATCCGCCCGGGGACGTCCACGCCTCCGCGGACTATCGCCGCCATCTCGCGGCGGTGCTGAGTGAAAAGGCCGTGCGCCAGGCACTCACGCGGCTGGACGCCGCGCGCCCGGCATGATCGCGCCGGCCGAGCGCCTGTCGATCCGGCTCACCGTCAACGGCCGCGTCATCGAGCGCGAGGTCGCGGCGCGCCGGTCTCTCGCGGATTTTCTGCGGGAAGACCTCGGGCTCACCGGCACCCACGTGGGCTGCGAGCACGGGGTGTGCGGAGCCTGCACCGTGCTGGTCGACGGGGAGAGCGCGCGGAGCTGCCTGCTCTTTGCGGTGCAGCTGGACGGTGCCACGGTGACGACGATCGAGGGCCTGACCCCGCCCGAGGGGCTGAGCCCGCTCCAGCAGGCCTTCTGTGCCGCGCACGCGATGCAGTGCGGGTTCTGCACGCCCGGCATGATCGTGGTGTCGACGGAGCTTCTGCAGATGAATCCATCGCCGTCCCCCGAAGCGATCCGCGAGGCGCTCGGCGGAAACCTCTGCATGTGCACGGGCTACGTCAATATCGTCAGGGCCGTCGCTCAGGCCGCGGCGGCCCTCCGCGGCGGCGCGGGAGAGACCTCGTGAGCGAGCCCGCCGGCGGCGCGCGCTGGGTCGGCACCGCGCTGCCGCTCAAGGAAGACGTCCGCCTCGTCGCGGGCCGCGGCCGCTACATCGATGACCTCGGCCAGTCGGGGCAGCTTCACGCCGCATTCCTGAGAAGCCCGCATGCCCACGCCCGGATCGTGTCCGTCGACACTCGGGCGGCCGCCGCGCTTCCGGGAGTGGCCGCCGTGCTGACGGGCGCGGAGGCCGCGCGCCTTTCAGGGCCGATCAGGCCGCTCATTCCCACGACCGCCGTCGTCCTGGACTACTGCCTGGCGGTGGACCGCGTGCGCTATGTCGGCGAGCCCCTGGCGGCGGTGGCCGCCGTCGACCGGGCGACGGCCGAGGACGCGCTCGAACAGATCCGCGTCGAGTACGACCCGCTCCCGGCCGTGGTGGATCCGGAGGAGGCACTTCAGCCCGGCGCGCCTCTCCTCTACCCGGAGCTCGGCACCAATGTCGTCTGGCACGACACGCTCACGTACGGCGACATCGACGGGGCGATGGCGCGGGCCCACGGCGTCCTCCGCGAGCGATTCACGATCCAGCGCTACGCCTCGACACCGCTCGAGACCTTTGGCGCGATCGCGGCCTACGATCCCGGCCTCGACGCCTTCGAGTTCTGGACGAACGACCAGCGGCCCGGGCTGACGATCTCGATCCTGGCGGCCTCGCTGGGCGTCCCGCAGTCCCGCATCCGGCTCAGCTGTCCCGACATCGGCGGCGGCTTCGGCAACAAGCGGCGGCCGGCGTATCTCCTGATCTGCGCGCTGCTGGCGCGGGCGGCGGGCCGCCCCGTGAAGTGGATCGAGGACCGGATCGAGAACCTCACCGCCCTCATGCACGCCTGCAACGGCGTGATGGACGTCGAGCTGGCGTACAAGGCGGACGGCACGCTGCTGGCGCTCGCCGTCCGCGACGTCGCCGACGAGGGGAAGAACCTCGTCACCCCGAGCCAGCACAACCTCATCAAGCTGGGGAACATCGCCAACGGCTACCGCATCCCCGCCATCCGCTACGAGGCATGGTCGGTGCTGACCACCAAGTGCCCGAGCGGGGCCAACCGCGGCATCGGCAAGCCCTTCATGTGCTTCGCGATCGAGCGCGCGATGGCGCTCCTCGCCCGGCGGCTGGGCCTCGATCCGGCGGAGCTCCGCCTGCGCAACTACGTCACGGCCGACGAGATGCCCTACACGACGCCCCCGGGCGCCCAGTACGACAGCGGCGACTACCCGGCGACGCTCCGGCGCGCGCTGGAATGCTTCGATTACGCGGGCTGGCGCGCCGAGCAGATTCGCGCGCGCCGCGAGGGGCGTCTCCTCGGCATCGGGATCGCCACGTCGATCGAGCCGGCGGGGACCAACCTCGCCTCCTATGAGCTCCTCACCGGGCGGCGGACCGTGTCGGGTTCGGCGGAGGCCGCGATGGTCCGGATGGAGCCGGACGGCCACGTCCGCGTGGCCGTCGGCGACCCGTCGAGCGGGCAGGGCTACGAGACCGTGATCGCGCAGATCGTGGCCGATGAGCTCGGCCTCACCCCTGGGGTCGTCACCGTCGCCCGTGGATTCGACTCGGCGACGACACCCTGGCTCTACCTTTCGGGCAACTATTCGAACAAGTTCTCCGTCACGGATGTCGGCGCGATCGTGGGCGCCGCCCGGCGGGTGGCGGACAAGCTCCGCCGGCTGGCCGCGCATCGGATGGAGATCGACCCGGGCGACCTCGAGCTGCGCGACGGCGCCGTAGTCGTGCGGGGCGTGCCGGACCGGCGCGTCGCCTTCGCCGATCTCGCGAGGACCGCGTACGCCGACGTGCTCGGTCTCCCGCCCGGCGAAGAGCCCGGGCTCGAGGCGCGCCACGTGCACCAGAATCCGCTCGCGGCGCCCGTCGACGCCCATCGGCGCGTGCGCTCCCAGCTCGTCTTCTCGAACGCGGCGCACTGCTGCCTCGTCGAGGTGCACCCGCGGACCGGTGTGGTCACCCTCCTGAAGTATCTCGTCGCTCACGACTGCGGCCGCGAGATGAATCCGCTGATCGTGGAGGGCATGGTGCACGGCTCGACCGTGCACGGCATCGGCGCCGCACTGCTGGAGGAATTCCGTTACGACCGGCAGGGACAGCTCCTCACGTCCACCTTCCTGGACTACCTGAAGCCGACGGCCACCGACGTCCCCGCCATCGAGGTGGAGCGGCTCGAGCATCCGTCGCCGTTTACGCCCCTCGGAGCCAAGGGCGTCGGCGAGGGCGGCGCCATCCCGGGGCCCGCGGCCGTGGCCAACGCGGTGGAAGACGCCCTGGCCCCGTTCGGCGTGACGATCCGGTCGCTGCCCATCACGCCCGAGCGGGTGTGGCGGTGGATGCGGCCGGGCGCGACCTCCGTCGCTAGCGCTGGAGGTCGGTGATGCTCCGCACGGGTGTCCCGTCCTTCCTCGCGATGGGGCGCCGCGCCGGCCCGGTCTGATCGCCGAAGGTCGGCTGCCAGCAGGAGTGCTTGCCCGCCCCGCCGACGACGATCACCGAGAGATCGTCGGGCGAGTTGACGATCGGCAGGAGGGTGTCGGGCGAATCCACCGCGCGGCGGTGGTCGACGTGCAGCCGCCGGTACTCCTCGCCGAGCCGGCCGAGCGGGAAGCGGGCGTGCTCGAAGATGAACTCCTTGACCTGCCGCTTGGTGTACCCGTCCCGCGCGATCGTGGCGGCATGCTCGGGGCCGAGCGACAGCAGCGGGTGGCCGAAGGCGAGGAGGTTGTTGCTGCCGGCCTGGCCCATCGCGCCGGCGACGATCTTGAGGATGCCGAGGCCCGTGTTGCTGTAGTGGTCCTGGATGTTGTGCGGGCCCTCGCAGCCGATCATGGTGACGGTGCTCACGTCGGCCGGGTAGCCATGCTCCACGTGGAGCGGCTCCCACGGATTCTCCGCTTCGTTCTCCGCCACGCAGTAGGCGATCTTGGCCGGGCTGCCCTGGGTCGCGCGATCCCCCGTGCCCGGCAGCCCACCGCCCACGTTCATGAGCAGGAGCCGCACGGCGCGGCCGATGGTCATGTTGGCGCGGAAACCCTGGCCGAAGGCGTTGTAGCCCGCGTTGATGCCGAGCTCGCGCGCAATGGGGCCATTCACGATGATCAGCGGTGCCACGGGATGCGTCGTAGCCTGGATCGAGTCGAGGTTGAAGGCCGGGTCCGCAAGGGCCTCGATGGCGGCGATGATCACCGGCAGGTATTCGGGCCTGCAGCCGGCCATGACCGCGTTGACCGCGATCCGCTCGACGGTCGCCTCGCCCTGCCGCGGCGGCAGGACAGCGATGACGTCGCGCGCATCGCGGTCCGTGAAGCGCAAGAACTCCCGCACGTCGTCATCCGTGGGCGGGACGATCGGAAGCCCGTCGGTCCAGCCGCGCTCCTGGTAGAGACGGTTGATCGCCGTGTAGGAGCCGTCCAGCCGAAAAGTCCTGGCCGCGGGACCCGGTGCGCTCACGCCTTGGTCACCGCGCCGACGACGACCTCGATCACCAGCTCCGCCTTGCGCACGACCTCCTCTTCATGGATGCCGCCCAGGGGATGGGGAATGAGGGCCAGCGGAAGCTCTGCCAGGCCGCGGTTCCTGGCCTCGAGAGTGGCCAGCGTCTCGAACTCCTTGGTCCCCATGACGACGGTCGGAATGCCGTGTTGCTCCAACACGATGGCGCCGTGGATACTCCACGACGTGCACGACCCTCAGTCGGCGCTGCCGACCAGGACGAAGTCGCACGTCTGGAGATCAGCGAGCACGGCGGGCGAAGGCGGCCCCGCGATGCCCTTCTCGCGCTTGACGACGTCGCGGACGCCGTAGCGCTCCTTCAGGCGCTGGACGACGGCCAGCATCAGCGTGCCGGCATTGGCCTTGCTGTTGTCGAGGATACCGGCGCGCGTGCCTTGAAGACTGGCCAGGCGCGGGGCGAGGCCCGCGGCCAGGATCCTCGGCTCGGCCGTCGGGTCGTACAGCAGATCACCCTTGTCGGACATTGGTTGAACTCCTTTTGGGGTCGATCTCCTCTTGGGGTCGATTTCCTCTGTGGTGGTCGAGGCGGAAGTCACGCCGCGTAGTCTACCACCGACCGTCCTGTGCTAGGTTGGGGCGACATGAGGATCCCGGCCTGATGGCCCTCCTCCTGCTCGGGGCAACCACGTAGGTCACGATGCCGAGGGTGCGACCGCCTCCACCTGGGCCATGCTGGCCCGGACTCCCGAGGCGCTGGGCAATCTGGCGAAGGACGAGGGCTGGACGGCCGCGAAGCTCGAGCAGAAACCTCGGGTCGGCGTCTGGACCGACGACTCCCACAACCTCCTGGCGGTCTTCAAGTGGTGATAGCATAAACACCGCCAGGGACACTCTCGCACCCAAGGAGCCCAACGCGTGAGCACAAAGGATCGAATCACCGGCGTCCTCTCCCCCGTCGTCACACCCTTCAAGGCCGACCTCTCCCCGGACCCCGAGCGCTTCGTCAGGCAGTGCCGCTGGCTGCTCAGCCAGGACGTGGGATTGGCGGTCTTCGGGACCAACTCGGAGGCCAACTCGCTGTCCACCGACGAGAAGCTCGAACTGCTGGACCGCCTGGTGGGAGCGGGCGTGGACCCGGGCCGGATGATGCCGGGCACCGGCTGCTGCGCGCTGACCGACTCGGTGCGGCTGACGGCGCACGCCATGAAGCTCGGCTGCGGCGGCGTGCTCATGCTGCCGCCCTTCTACTACAAGGGCGTCTCGGACGACGGGCTCTTCAAGAACTTCGCGGAGGTGATCGAGCGCGTGGGCGACCGGCGGCTGCGGATCTACCTCTACCACATCCCGCCCGTCTCCCAGGTGCCGATCACCGTTGCCTTGATCGAACGGCTGCTCAAGGCCTATCCGGGCATCGTGGCCGGCGCCAAGGATTCCTCGAGCGACTGGAACAACACCAAGGCATACCTGGACAACTTCGCCAAGCAGGGCTTCGACATCTTCCCGGGAAGCGAGACTTTCCTGCTCCAGGGCATGCGCCACGGCGGCGTCGGCTGCATCAGCGCCACGGCCAACGTGAACCCGGGCGCCATCACGCGGCTCCATGCGACGTGGCGGGCGGCGGACGCCGATGCGCAGCAGGAACGGCTCAACGAGATCCGCGGGATCTTCGCCAGGTATCCGATGATCCCAGCCCTCAAGGCCGCGATCGCGAACTACGGCGGCGACCCGTCATGGGGGACGGTGCGGCCGCCGCTCGTCGAGCTGACGCGGGAGCAAGAGACAGCCCTCAAGGCCGGGCTCGAGAGCGCCGGCTTCACCATGCCGGGGCTCAAGGCCTAGGAGACTTCCGGGATCGCCACGCCCGGGTGCCGAACCCGCCGACGGCCCCGCCCGCCGACGCGCCGTCCCGGCGCTAGTCGACCTTCGCCAGCGCTAGCCGAGCTTAGGATGGCGCGTGTGCCAGTCCGTCAGCGATTGGTACGCCCGCCCCGCGGCGAGGATGGTGTTCTCCTCCCAGGCGCGCCCCATGAACTGGATGCTCGTGGGCAGCCCGCGCACGCCGAAGCCGTTGGGCACGCAGAGGGCGGGCAGGCCCGCGCCGTTGCCGATGGCGCCCATGACGTCCTTCGCCGTGGCGCGGATCGCGCTCCTGAACTCCTGCCCCAGCACCGGCGCCTCGTTGATCCGCCCCGGTGCCACCAGCGCGTCGAAGCTCCCGAGCACGCGGTCGATCTCCCTTGCCATGACGCCGCGGAGCCGCATGGCTTTGAGGTAGTCCTTGGCGAGGATGGCGTCGCGCGCGTAGGGCGTGGTGCGGTCCTCGGGCGCGGTCAGCCCGGCGATGCCGCCCGACTCGATGAGGTCCTCGAAGGCACCCGCCGCTTCGACCTGGAGAATGGTCCGCGTGATCTGCTCGTACGGCATGTCGGGCAGCGTGATCTCCTCCACCGTGCCCAGCTTCCTGAGCACACCCAGCGAGCGCGTGAAGTTCTCGGCGACGGCGTCCTCGCAGCCGTCGGTAACGTTCGCGATGACCCCGAAGCGGAATCCCTTGCGGCCTGCGGCGTCATAGCGGTACGGCCGGTCGCTCGCCGTCGGATCCCTCGGATCAGGCCCGGCGATCGCATCGAGGACCAGGCCGCAGTCGTCCGCCGTCTGGGCGAGCGGCCCCAGCTTGTCCAGAGTCCAGCAGAGCGCCATGGCGCCATGGCGGCTCACCCGCCCGTACGTCGGCCGCAAGCCCGTGAGGCCGCAGTAGCCGGCGGGCGAGAGGATGGAGCCCCACGTCTCCGATCCGATCGCGAACGGCACGAGCCCGCCGGCGACGGCGGCGCCCGAGCCGCTGGACGACCCGCCGGTCCAGGCGTTCGCGTCCCATGGGTTGACGCAGGGCCCCGTGAACGACGCGGTGGGCTGGCGATACCCCATGCCGCCCGCGAGCTCGATCATGGCGAGCTTGGCCACGAGCACGGCCCCCGCCTCCTCGAGCTTGTGGATCACCGCCGCGTCGAAGTCGAAGCGCTGTTCCTTGTACGGCGCCGCGCCCCAGGTCGTCGGCGCGCCCGCCGTCGCGAGAAGATCCTTCGCGCCGTACGGGATGCCGTGGAGCGGGCCGCGGTAGCCGCCGGCCGCTATCTCGCCCTCGGCTCGCCGCGCCTGGCTGAGCGCGTGATCGCGCATGACGGTGACGACGGCGTTGTACTTGGGGCCGAGGCGCTCCAAACGATCGAGAAAGAGCTCGGCGAGCTCGACGGGCGAGACCTCGCGCGCGCGCACGAGCGCAGCCAGCTCGCGGACGGGCGTGAAGATCACGGCGCATCCCCCTCTCCCCTCTGGGGAGAGGGCCGACGTTCGAGCCGAGACGCTCGGTTCGAGCGGTGAGGCGAGGGCTGAGACGGTGAGGGGAGGTTCTTCCCGGTACGGCGCGAAGGGCTGCATGGGCTCGTCGGCATTGGTGAGCCCCATCGCTCGGAGCGCACGGCCAGCCTCGAGCTGCGCTTGCACGATCTTGCGCACCTCGTCCAGCTGCTCCGGCGTCAGGCGGTCGCCGTAGCGCTGGCGCACGATCTCGAAGAGGGCGGCGGCCTCGGGATCCGGCTTCGTGGGCTCGCTCATCGCTTCCTTCCCCCCGAGTAGCCCAGCGCGAGGTCGCGCTTTCGCAGCGCCCGGGCGCGAGCGCGCGGCGGTCCGTAGCCGCCGCCGCCGGGCGTGCTGACGAGGACCGTGTCTCCGTGATCCAGGACGTGCTGGCGGCGGTGGTCCACCTTCCTGCCGTTGATTCTCACGTCGCCGAGACCGCCGGGCCCGCCGCCGGCGAGGCCCGGAGCGGGGAAGCGCGTGCGCTCGGCCATGAAGCTCAGCACGATCGGCCGCCGCGAGCGGCTCTCGAAGAGCACATCCTGGCCGAGACCTCCGCGGAAGCGCCCCTGCCCGCCCGAGCCCGCGCGCATGCGCTTGTGGAGGAAGAAGAGGGGGCTGTTGCGCTCCGCGATCTCGACCGGCGTGCTCGAGATGTTGCTCGGCCAGGAGAGCACGTGCTCGCCGTCCTTCACCGCCGTCGCGCCCATGCCGCCGTTGAAGAAAAGGACGTTGGTGTACGGGCGCCCGTCGTCGCGCGTGCCCGACTGCGCCACGGCCCAGAGCGGCGATCCTGCGCCCGCCATGACCTTGTCGGGGATGATCTGGTGGAGCGCGCCCAGGACCAGCACGGGCACGTAGTGGCCGGTCTGGGCGCGGCTGACGACGGCGGCGGGAAACTTCGGGTTCAGGAGGCAGCCCTCGGGCGCCTCGACCTTGACCGGGCGGTACATGCCCTCGTTGTTCGGCAGCCCGGGGAGGAGGGCGCAGCGCACCGCGTAGGCCGTCATGGCGTACGTGTAGGCCATCACACAGTTGATCGCGCGCGGTTGGGCGGGCGACGTGCCCGTGTAGTCCGCGGTGATCTCGTCCCCCCTGACCTTGAGGGCGATCCTGAACTGGTAGGGCTGCTCGAAGCCGTCGGTCTCGAGCGCGAAGCGGTAGGTGCCGTCGGGCACCGCGCTGATCGCGTGCCTCATCGCGCGCTCGGAGCGGCCGAACAGCTCGTCGCCCACCTCGTCGATGGAGGTCAGGTCGTAATCCTCCATCAGCCGCGTCACGCGGTTGTCCATCAGCTCGTTGGCGCTCACCTGCGCCCAGATGTCCCCCGTGGTCTGGTCCGGCGTGCGGACGTTGGCGCGGATGAGCTGGACCAGCGTCGAATCGGCCTCTCCCCCCCGGATCAGCCTGGCCAGCGGGATGTGCAGGCCTTCCTCGAAGAGCTCGCGCGCCTCGATGGCGCGGATGCGCCCGCCGATGTCGGGCATGTGCGACGTGGTGGCCGAGAAGGCGACCAGCCGGTCCCTGTGGAAGATCGGCTTCACGAGACAGACGTCGCTCATGTGGCCGGTGCCCTGCCAGGGATCGTTGGTGACGAGGACATCGCCCGGCTTCATGCCGTCGGCGCCGAACTCGCTCAGGAAGTGGCGGACCGTGGCGGGCAGCGTGCCGATGAAGGACGGGATGCTCCCGGAATTCTGGGCGAGAGCGAAGCCCCGCGCGTCGGTCAGGACGCAGGCGAAGTCATTGGCCTCGTTCGAGAGCGTGGAGAAGGAGGTCCTCACGATGGCCTTGGCCGCCTCGTCCACGACGGAGATGAGCCGCGTCCAGAGGACCTCGAGCGTGATGGCGTCGAAGCGGGGCGTCATGGGCGTGCAGGCAGCGTGAGGATGACGTTGCCGGTCGGGGCGACGCGCACCGTGGCGCCGGGCCCGACGACCAGTGTCGAGCCCTCCTCCTCGAGGACGGCGGGGCCCCGCAGCTCGTCCCCGACGCCGAGACGGTAACGATCGTACACCGCCATCTCGACGAAGCCGCCCGCCTCGCTGAAGTACGCCGGGCGCTTCCCCTTGAGCGCGGCGCCGGCGCCCGTGCCCTTCCTGCCCTGGAGCACCACCTCGCTGCCGGACACCGGCGCCCGCGCCGACGCGCGGATATTGAGAAACTCGACGGGAACACCCGGCGGCGTCAGAGCGAATTTCTCCCGGTATGCCGACTCAAACGCTCCCGTCAGCTTTCTGCGGCTCTCGGCGCCGTCGTCATAGGGGCCGTCGGGCAGCTCGACGACGAGGTCAAAACCCTGGCCCAGGAAGCGCCCGTCCGCCAGGCGCTTCACGGTCGCCGTCTCGAGCTTGAGACCGGTGTCGGCCATCACCGCCCGCGCCTCGTCTTCGAGGCGCCCGAACGCCGCTTCGAGCGACGTGATGCTGCCCGTGTCGAGGCGGACCCCGACCGTCGCCACCCGATCGACGCGCGCCGGCGCGACGAGAAGGCCCAGTGCCGATGCGACACCGGCGGACGTCGGGCAGATCACCCGGGAGATCCCGAGCTTCCGCGCGACCTGCTGGGCGTGCACGGGTCCCGCGCCGCCGGTGCAGAGGAGCGCGTAGTCGCGAGGGTCCCGCCCGCGCTCGGCGATGTGCACGCGCGCGGCGGAGGCCATGTTCTCGTTGACAATGTCGTGTATGCCCCACGCGACCTTGATCGGTGGGAGCCCAAGCGCGCCGGCCAGTCTCTCGATCGCCCGCCGCGCCGCCTCGACATCCGCCTTGACCTCGCCGCCGGCGAAGTAGCCGGGGTTGAGATAGCCGAGGAGGAAATCCGCGTCGGTCACCGTGGGCTCGGTCCCGCCGAGACCGTAGGACGCCGGACCGGGCTGTGAGCCCGCGCTTCGCGGCCCCACCCTGAGGAGCCCGATCTCGTCCACGGAAGCGATGCTGCCACCGCCCGCGCCGATCTCGATCAGCTCGATCGTCGAGATCCTGATGGGCAGGCCGCTGCCTTCCATGAAGCGCTTCTGGCGGGCCGCCTCGAAGCTGTACGCCGTCAGCGGCTCGCCTTCGTCCACGAGCGAGAGCTTCGCCGTGGTGCCGCCCATGTCGAAGGCGAGGAGCCGTCCCTTGCCGTCGGCGCGGCCGAAGAAAGCGCCGGCGAGCGCGCCGGCCGCAGGGCCGGATTCGAGCATCTGCACCGGCGTCCGCTGGGCCTCGGCGACGTGGGTCAAGCCGCCGCCTGACAGCATGAGGAGAAGCGGAGCCGGAATGCCGAGGTCACCGAGCCGCTTGGCCATCAGCGCGAGGTAACGGTGGGCGAGCGGCTTGATGTACGCGTTGGCGACCGTCGTCGAGGCTCGCTCGTACTCGCGGATCTCGGGAGCGACTTCGTGGGACGCCGTGACCGAAATCTTCGGATGGCGCTTCGCGATGAGGCGCACGGCCTGCGCCTCGTGACGTGGATTGGCGTAGGCGTGGAGGAAGACCACCGCGATGGACTCGACCCCGGCGCGGACGAGCGCCCGGGCGCGGCTCTCGAGCTGCCGCGTGTCGAGGCGGCGCTCGATGCCGCCGTCCGCGCGAGAGCGCTCGGCCACTTCGAGGCGCAGGCTGCGCGGGACCAGGGGCTCGGGCCTGGCGATCTGGAGGTCGTACAGCTCGTACTTGCGCTCGCGGCCGATCTCCAGCGTGTCGGCGAAGCCCGCGGTCGTGATGAGGCCGGTAAGCGCGCCCTTGCGCTCGATCAGCGCGTTGGTAAAGAGCGTGGTGGCGTGGACGACGCGGGTGAAGTGTCCGGGAGCCAGCCGGCCCTCTCCGAGCAGCGCGGCGACGCCCGACGCCACGGCGCGGGCGGGGTCCTCGTGGGTGGTGAGAACCTTGCGGCTCCACTGGCGCCCGCTGTCGTGGTCGTAGACCACGATGTCGGTGAAGGTGCCGCCGATGTCGATCCCGAGTGAATGGTGCGGCACAGGCAGCGCTCCCCGGTGATTACTTCTTGAGCTTCAGGTCCTCGAAGGGGGCGGAGTAGGCGAACCCGGGAATGAGACCCGCGCCCGATTCCTCCACGCGCGGTCCCACGCCCCAGATGAACGCCAGGTCATAGATCGGGATGTTGATGACCTGATCGTGGATCCGATTCTGGATCTGGTGCACCAGCGCCTCGCGCTTCTTCCCATCGAGCTCCCTGCCCTGGGGCACGTAGAGGTCGTCGATGTCGGGCAGGCTGCCGTAGGCGTAGATGCCGTTCTTCGTCGCGTAGGGCTCGATCCGGGTCGCCGCATTGCCGAAGGTGGCGCTGACGACGAGGATCACGCCGCGCAGCTTCTTCTCGCGCCCGGTCGAGAAGTACGTGGCGCGCTCCATCGTGCGCTGGCACGTGCGGATCCCGCCGGCCTGGAAATATCCCTGGATGGCCTCGCCCATGGAGTTGTAGGGCGGGAAGGGGGTGAAGTCGCCGCCGTCGAAGCCGTTCGGATATCCGGCCTCGGCGAGCAGCTTTCGGGCGCGCTCGGGGTCGTAGGCGGGCGCGTCGAAGGTCAGCGCGTACTGGAAGATGCGCGGGACGAAATTGCCGGTGAGCCGCGAGAAGCCGAGCGTCTCGGCCTTGTTCACCGCCTGACGGTCTATCGCATGGCTCGCGGCCAGCCGCACGCGCCGGTCAGGCCACGGCTCCTTGAGGACGAAGCGCACCTGCGTGGGAGAGAGCGCCTGCACCTCCTTGACCTTGCCCTTCAGGAGGGTGGCGGAGGCTCCCCTGTAGCGCTCTAAGGAGAACTTGACGTCGGCGGCGGTGACGGGCTCCCCGTTGTGGAAGCGCGCGTTCTTCCTGAGCGTGAACGTATAGCTCAAGTGGTCCTTGGACTCCGTCCACGACTCCGCCAGGCTGGGCGTGCTGACCCCGGCCGGCATCGGCTTCACGAGGGCGTCGTGCACGGCGTAGAGCACCATGAACGGGGTGTTGAACGCCTCCGTCTCGGCGGGATCGAGCCACTTGGGCGCCAGCGTCACGTGCAATCCCCAGCGCATCTCGCCCTCCGCGGCGGCGGCGACGGCGGGCATGGCGACGAGCAGGGCCAGAAGGAGGGCGAGGCGGCGCGCGTTGAAGGTTCTCATGGCGAGACCCTAGGCCCGGGACCGCGAAAAATCAAGCCCCAGCCCCAGATGCAGACTGCGGCGCCCGCCTGCGCCATCGCCCCGGCCATGCCGAGCCCGATGCCGCTGTTGCCGCCCGTGACGAGCGCCACCTTGCCGCTGAGATCCAATCCCTTGTACGCCATGGATGTCCTTTCGTTGTGAGAGCGCGCTCAGCGCGGGACGAGCAGGGCGGTCTTCACCGCGGGGAGTATATCCCGCCGGGAACTTGCTAGACTACCAGCCATGAACAATGCTTGGCAGCCATGAACAATTCCTGGCGGCCGTGAACAATTCCCGGCGCGTCTACTCGACCGAAGACGGGCGCATCCGCCGGCCCGCTCCCGCGCGTCCGGCGTCCCCTTCGGGCCCGCCCGTACCGGGCGACGGCGTCGTGCGCATCTTCCGCGATCGCAGCGGAAGGAACGGCAAGGTGGTGACCGTGATCCGCGGTCTGCCCGCCAAGGACGTCGAGGAACGCGCGGCGGATCTCAAACGGCTCTGCGGCGCGGGCGGTGCGGTCAAGGACGGCGCCGTCGAAATCCAGGGCGATCACCGCGAGCGCATCTCGGAGCGCCTTCGCGGCCTGGGCTACACGGTCAAACTGGCGGGAGGTTAGTCATGACCCGGTATGGACAGCAGAGCCTCTGGCGGGACACGGCCCGCCTCGACGCGGCCAAGGCGCGCGAGCTTGCCGGCCGCCTCGAGCTCCGCGCCAGAGCCCAGGACGAGGTCGAGGCGCGGGCGGCCTACCTCGACCTGCTCGGCGTGACGGCGGGCCAGCTCGTGGTGGATGTCGGCTGCGGCAGCGGCGTCGTCACCCGCGACATCGCCCAACGCGTCGGTTCGGCCGGACGCGCCGTCGGCGTCGATCCGAGCCCGCAGTTTCTCGCCGTGGCGCGCGAGCTTGCGGACGGGGCGGGGCTCGGCGGCCGCGTGGAATTCCGCGAGGGCAGCGCGCTCAGCCTCCCCTTCCCCGACGGTGCCTTCGACGTCGCCGTTGCCGTCACAGTGCTTTCGCACACTCCCGGCGGCGAGAGCGCCGTTCCCGAGATGGCGCGCGTGGTGCGCCCGGGCGGGCGCGTCGGAGTCTTCGACCTCGACACCGACATGACGTCGGTCACGCATCCGGACCGCGCGCTCACGCGCCGGATCGTTGCGGCCGCCTCGGACGCCACAGCCGTGGACGGCTGGCTCTCGCGGCGTCTGCCGCTGCTCTTCGCGCGCGCCGGGCTCGAGGACGTGCGGGTGCGCGGCTTCTTCCCGCTCGAGACCGATCCGCGGGGCTTCTACGCGGGGCTGGCCGAGCGCGCCGCCGAGACGGCTTTCAAGGCCGGGGCCATCACGGAGGCGGAGCGCCGCGGGTGGCTGGATGCGCTCCACGCCGAGCGGGCACGCGGACCGGTCATCGCCGGCCGGCTCCACATCTTCACCTGGGGCCGCAAGCCGGCTTGACAGCCCTGCCGCAAGGCGGGATCAGCCGCGCACACCCATCATGAACGGCGTCCACGACCTCGGCGGCATGCACGGCTTCGGGCCGATCGAGCGCGAGCCGAACGAGCCCCCCTACATCGATCTCTGGGAGAGCTGCCTCCACCCCCTGGGGAACTGACATGGGAAGCCACCATTCCGAGCCTTGGGCAGTCCACCGCGTGCGGGCGCTCGAATCGCTCCTGATCGAGAAGGGCCTGCTCTCGACCGAGGTGGTGGACGCGGTCGTGCAGACGTACGAGAAGGACGTGGGGCCGATGAACGGCGCCAAGGTCGTCGCGCGGGCGTGGGTCGACCCGGGCTACAAGCAGCGGCTCTTGGAGAATGAAACAGCGGCAATCGCCGAGCCCGGCAGCGGCGCGCTGGCGATGCGAAACATCGTCAACCGCCCCGACGGCAGGCGCATCCACGTGGCGCGCATGCTCGGCCAGCTCTTCGTCTGCGCCGACGGCTGCTGCTGCGGCCTCGTCCAGGACGGCTACGCGCCCGTGCCTCGCGAGCTGTACCACGCCGAGTGGGATCGGCGCAGGCTGCGCAACCGCGTGCACCTGACCATCGGCGGCTGCCTCGGACCCTGCGCGTTGGCGAATGTGGTCATGCTGCTCTTCGAGGGACGCCAGGCGTGGTTCCACTCGATGTCGTCCGACGGGCAGGTGCTGGCGCTCTACGACTGGATCGAGGATCTCGTCCGCGCCAAGGCCTGGTCGCCTCCGCCTCGGGCGCTGGCCGCGTACCAGTTCACCGCGTCCACGTGGGAAGCGCGCCCGGACGGCAGGCCCGTGGACGATCTCCACCTGCGCCCCGGCGCGCCGCTGCCCAGGGCCTGCCGCGTCCCGCCGCCCGCCCCCGCCTCCGGCGCGGAGCCGAACCGGCTCGTGTCCAACATGGAGGGCGTCATCGCGGTGCCGAGAAAGAACGGCGAGCTCGTCTTCGAGGCGCCGTGGGAAGGGCGCGTCTTCGGCATGGCCGTGGCGCTCTACGACCGGCGGCTGTACGGCTGGGAGGAGTTCCAGCGGAGCCTCATCGACGAGACCGCCAAGGCCGGGAATGGGGCCGCGGCGACCCGCTACTACGAGCGCTGGCTCGCGTGCTTCGAGCGCCTGCTCGTGAAGAAGGGTGTCGTCGAGTCCGACGAGCTCGACGACCGCACGGAGGCCTTCGGGTCCGGCGAGCGCGACGAGGTGTACTGACGCCCCCCACATGTCCCCGTTATCCGCGGCGGTGGGTCAGTACCCCGGCGTCCGCCCTCATGGACGGTCCTTCAGCAGTTCATGTACTTGGAGCTGACGAGGGACTTGACGGTGCCGTCCTTGTCGAACGTGTGGCGCTGGAGCCCCGCTAAGTCCTTGTCGTAGACGTGGATCTCGACCGTGTCCCGCTTGGTCGGGTTGTACATGGCGTGGATCTCGTCGTGGGGTGGGACGAGCGTGGAGACCGCGCCGCGCGTGTGGCGAAGGACTTCTTTGACGCCGAGGGTAATTTTGCCGCCGAGGTCGCGCCTGCCGGATGACGTATAGCGGGTCTCCTGTATCTCGTTCTCCACGACGCCGACCAGCCCCCAGGTCTCGTGGTCGTGGGAGCCCGCCTCGTCGCCGGGGCGCCAGATCACGGCCGTTACGTTGAAGCGTGGGGCGCGGTGAAGCACGTAGCGGCCGCGCTGCCCCGCCGGCGCCGTGCGGTACTCGGCCGGGATGGCGTCGGGGTTCAGGCACAGCCGAGCCAGGAGCGGCGCTGCCTTCGCCGTGATCATCGCCGAGTCGCTGTCCCTGGCGGTGATGGCGTCCAGGTCGTCCACGAACTGCTTGAGCGCATACGTCGTCATCCCGGAGCCTCCTGGGGTTCGACGGGAGTGTCGGAGCGGCCGGCCCACTCCGTCCACGAACCGTCATACACCGCGACCTTCTTGTGACCGATGAGATGCAGTCCAAGCGCCAGCACCGAGGCCGTGATGCCGGAGCCGCACGTCGTCGTGACAGGCTTGCCCAAATCCACACCGGCCGCGACGAAGGCCTCGCGGAGCCCGTCGGGAGGCAGGAGCGTGGCGTCGGGGCGGTAGAGCGTGTCGTACGGCAGGTTCAGGCTGCCCGGGATGTGGCCGCCGCGCAGTCCCGCGCGCGGCTCGGGCTCGGTGCCGGCGAAGCGGCCGCGAGACCGGGCATCGAGCGTCTGCTCGCGGCGGCTTCCCACGTTGCGCCGCATCTGCTCGAGGTCACGGACGAGCGCAAGCCTGCGCCGTGCGGTAAACCGCCGCGGCGCCGGCGCCGCGGCACCCGATTCGACGGGCCGCCCTTCGGCCCGCCACTTCCGCAATCCTCCGTCGAGCACGGAAACACGGTCATGGCCGAAGGCGCGGAAGGTCCACCATACGCGCGCGGCGCTGATCACCCCGCGCGCGTCATAGACCACCACCGCATCAGCGTTCGAGATGCCGAGCCCGCCCATCTGGCGCGCGAACTGGGCCGCGCCCGGCAGCATGTGGGGAAGCGAGCTCGCACGGTCGGCGATGCCGTCGATGTCGAAGAACACAGCGCCCGGGATGTGCGCCTCCTCGAACTCGCGCCGGGGGTCGCGCTGGAGCTGGGGCATGTGCCACGTCCCGTCCAGGACGCGCACGCGCGGGTCCATGAGGTGGGCGGCCAGCCATTCGGTGCTGACGAGGGTGCCGGGCGCCTTGAGCCGCGCCGGCTTCGCGCGCGCCGGCCGGCGCTTCGCGGAGCGCGCCGGCCCCTTCGCCTTACGCGTTATTTTGACCGCGCGGCGTCGAGGGCGGCGGGGTCGAGATCGACTTCCCATTTCAGATACGCCTCCATGGCTTCACGACCCTTTTCGTAGGGCTTGAGCACGACATCGTCGGTCTCGTCGAGGAGCCGGCTCTTGCCCGTCTCGAGCGCCAGCCCATTGCGCTCCCATGCCTGGGTACCGCCCTCGAGCACGCGGACCGACGCATACCCGAGCCGCTCGAGCGTCGCGGCCGCCAGCGTCGAGTGGCGCCCGTCGCGGCACGTGAGGACGAGGGGCCGCGCGCGGTCGGGCAGCGCCTGCGGCGCCTTCCACTCGAGGCGGCTCCGGCAGAGCCACGCCGCGCCCGGCACGTGGCCGCGCGCGTACCCGTCGCTCTGATCCACGCTCAGGACCATGAGAGCCCTCGCGGGGGCGGGGGTCACCCTCGCGGGGGCGGGCGTCGCCTTCGGGCCGCCGAGAGCGGCCGAAAGTTCGACGGGGGCGAGCGTGCCGACAGTGGCTCGCGCCGCCGCATAGCCCCAGGGCTCGGGGTCCGGATGGCCGGCCTCGATGGCGCCACCTGCCGCCTTCCACGCCGGCAGTCCGCCCGCCAGCGCTGAGACTTCGGGCAACCCCATGCGCCTGAGCCACGCGGCGGTCATGATCGACCGTCCCGAGCCGTCGCAGACCAGCACCACTCTCGCGGCGCGGACGGCGATGTACTCGTCGGTCGCCTGCACGGCCTGACCCCCCGGCGCCCAGGCGGCGCCCGCTATGTGGCCTTCCTCGTACTCCTCGCGCGTGCGCACGTCGAGGAGCGCCACATTCTCCTCGGCGCGGCGGGCCCAGAGCGCGGTGAGATCGTCCGGCGCGATCGAGGCGATCCCGTCTTCCTTCGCGATCCGGGCCGCCGCGGCCGCCGCGCGCTTCCGGCTCGCCTCCGAGACCTCCGTCACCCGGCGCCCGGCCCCGCGCTCGAGCGTGAGCCCGGCGAGCTCCCAGCCCATGGTGCCGTTCTCGAGCGCGACGATGGGATTGGGCAGCCCCATGCGGCGAAGCGACTCGGCGCCAATGTAGCTGCGCGTCCGGCCGCCGCAGTGGACGACGATGGTCGTCTTCGGGCTCTTCGCCAGCTCGCCGATGCGCAGCATGAGCTCGCCGCCCGGCATGCTCCAGGCCCCGGGGATGCAGCCGCGCGCGTACTCTTCGGGCGTCCTCGAGTCCACGATGACCATGTCACGGCCGCCGTCGATCCAGGCCTGGAGCTCATGCGGCGGGATCTGCGGCGTGCGGAGCGTGTGGAGCGCCCACTCGCCGAAGGCCTTGCTCGGCACGTTGATGCCGGTGGTCGTCCCGCGCCCCTCGCGGCGCCACGCCTCGAGGCCGCCGTCGAGCACCCGCACATCGGTGAAGCCCATGGCGCGCACCATGGGCAGCGCCAAGGCCGCGAGGCGCCCGTCGGCATCGCAGAGCACGATCGGCGTGCGCTTGGCCGTCACCAGTTGGGACAGCCGGAACTCGAGGAGCCGGCGAGGCAGGTTGGTGGCCCGGAAGATGTGGCCGCCCTCGTACGCGGCCCGCTCGCGCAGATCGAGGACGGCGTGCGGGCTCGGGCCCGCCATCAGCGCGGAGAGCGCCGCGCCCGTCACGGGTTGCGCGGTGTCGACGTGGCGTAGCGGAACTTCGACAGCTCGGCCAGCCTGTCGAGGGACAGGACGCCCTCGTATTTCTGTCCGTCGATCACCCAGGTCGGGTAGGCGCGCACGGGCACCTTCTCACAGAGATCCGGGCGCGCGTTGACGCCCTTGGGATCGCACTCGATGTACGGCAGCTCGTTCGCGGCAGACCCGAACCGGGCCTTTTGCTCTTTGCACGCCGGTCACCAGAAGGCGCCGTAGAAGATGGCCTGGCTCTTCGCCATATGCTGGGCGAGCGCCGACTGGTAGCCGGCCGGCACCGAGAAGTCGGCGGCGAAGATGAAGGCGCCGACGAGGACGGTGAAGACGCCCGCGGTGATGCCGAGCCCCGCCAGCCTGCCGTTCTTGTACGCGGCGGCGTGCCGACCCTGCGCCGACGGGCGCCGCCACAGCATGGCCGCGAGCAGCGCCACGGCGATCCCGCCCGAGACGAGGCAGTACGGGCAGGTCGCGCCGATGACGAAGATCGAGATGTACGTCAGGTAGAGCGAGAAGGCGACGGCGCCCGACGCCAGCATGAAAGCAGCCTGCCAGCGGCGCGCGGTGCGCGGCATCGCCGCGAGTACGGCGATGGCCAGGTAGATTCCCGCGCCCCACATCGCGGTCGGCACGCCGGCCAGGACCGAGTAGCGGCTCGCCTGGACGAGGTCGCAGCCGCTGCCGCCGCGGCAGAGGAAGGCCTGGGTGCCGCCGAGCTTGAGCGCAGTCATGTACCCCGCGACGGCCAGCCCCGCGAGTGCCAGCGCCACCACGATCCAGTCGGGCCGCGCCAGCTCGGGCGCGACCGCCTCCTCAACGCGCGGCTTCTTGAGCTTCGGCATGCTGGTCCTCTGGTCTCCGCCCACATACGGGCATTTTGTGTCAGGATTATCGCACAGAGGCGGCGGCGAGTGGGCCCCGTCCTCCGGGAGGCGTCATGCTCGAGCGGGTAGATCGGGTGCAGCTCGTCGTCAAGGACAGGCAGGCCGCGGCACGGACGTTCGGCGAGGTGCTGGGCGCCGAACCCGCGCGCGAGGCGCCGAGCGCATATCTCGGCGCCGCGCGGCTCATCCTGGCCGTGGGCTCGAGCGAGGTGGAGCTGTGCGAGCCCACGGGCCCGGGTCCGGCCGCCGAGCACTTACGCTCACAGGGCGAGGGGCTGATGACCGCGGGCTTCTCGACCCGCGACATGGCGGCCCTCCAGGCCAACTTCAAACGCCACGGCTGCCGCTTCGCCTCGGAAGGCGCGCAGGTCTACCTCGAGCCATCGGAAACCCTCGGCATGCGGGTGGTGGTCACGCCCGACACCACGCGCCCCGCCGTCGGGCTCGTCCGCCATCTCTACGAGGTGACCAACACGCTCGTCTCCGACTGGCGCGCCGCAGCCGACCGCTACACCCGTATCTTCGGCCTCGATCCGTCGCGGTTCTCGCCGATCGCGAGCGAGCGCTTCGGCTATGTCGGCACGCTCGCCATGTTCGACCCGAAGGACCGTCTCGACCGCATCGAGATCTCGCAGGCGACCGACTCCAAGTCGGCCATGGGACGCTGGGTCGCCAGGCGCGGTGACTCGCTCTACATGTGCTATGTCGAGGCCGACGACGTCCGGCCCATCATCGAGCGGCTCGCGTCGCGCGGCGGCCGCTTCACCCCGCGCGGCCCGGACGCCAAGACCGAGCGCGACGGGCTCTGGGTCCACCCGTCCGCGCTCTGCGGCCTCCTCCTCGGCGTCTCCCGCACGACGGTCGGCTGGGAGTGGTCGGGGCAGCCGGCCCGCGTCGCAGGCGGCCGATAAGGGCCCATCTGCGCCATTTGGCAAAGACCATTGGGGCGCCCTCGGCTGCGGGCTCAACGTAGCGGTGTACGTGATCGCATCCCGACACTACCGGCCAGAAACTTGGGCGGCGAGAGGGGGCGTACAATACCCCCGGGCGCCGGGGACAGTGGCCGAATCCT
>Ga0326597_10000569_pt1 | contig 65639 bp, 64 predicted proteins | sample RVTome_12_FD_203789 | JGI IMG/M metagenome (GOLD analysis project Ga0326597, IMG submission 203789) | Soil microbial communities from uranium-contaminated site in the Upper Colorado River Basin, Wyoming, United States - RVT100D185 | ecosystem: Environmental > Terrestrial > Soil > Contaminated >...
CACTGCTGTCCAAAATAATCTGCCTTCAGTATCCTCCCTGCGTCAATGCTGCGTGTAAGACGGCTGTGGAGTTGATTTTCAGATGAGGTTGCCTCGGCTGCTGTCCAAGATCACGTGGCGAAGAGCGTCGCTTGCATGGGCATCGGAGTGATGGCCGGACATCCAAAAGGCGCATTGAGCCAGGTCCAGAGATCCCGATAGGTCAACAGGTTGAAGCGGAGCAAGGCCGCGAGATTCGAGAGACTCCATGGCCAGGTGGACTTCAGCTGCAGAAACTTCAGCAGCAACATCGCCAGCAGGGCGATCCAGATTTGGATCTGCACCGCGTTCTCAGTCGTCCCGACGAAGGTTTTGATCCGGAGGTGTTGCTTCAAGGCCTTAAAAAGCAGCTCAATCTGCCACCGCTCTTTATAGATGGCCGCGACCGTGCTGGCGGCGAGGTGCATGATGTTGGTCAAGAACGTGAGCGTCCGTTGCTGCGTTTCGTCCCAGATCGTCACCTGCCGGAGCGGGACGGTACATCGATCCGCAGCATGTGGGCCGGTCAAGCGAATCACCGCATCGGCGAGCACGGGGCCACGGGTAGGCACGGGGCGCTGGTCCAGCACCTCATACAACATATTGGTGCGCGGGCGCGTGACAAACCACACCCCAGCCATAGTCCAGCGATGATACAAGGCATAGTCCAGGTAGCCGCGATCGATCGCGACGATCGTGCCCGGCGCAAATGTCAGCCGTTGCGCCACGCGGACATCGTTCACGTCGCCGGCGGTGACGAGCGCCCAACAGGGCAAACAGCCGTGGTGATCCAGTTGGAGATGGAGCTTGATGGCCCCCTTGGTCCGGACGAACCGGGCCCAATCGAACACCGTGGCACACAATTCGATGATCGTCGTATCCAGGGTCCGCAACGGATGCTTGAACCGGAACCGCCGTCGCTTCAGAGCCGCCACCGCCTGACACTGGGTGAGCACCTGATAGAAGAGCGTCTCGTACAGTTGCCACGGTCGATGGGCATTGGCATACGCGAGCGTGGAGCGGGTGGGGGGCCGGCGCACGCCTAAGTGCACGAGTTTGCCGAGCGCTGTGGCCAGTCCCCCACAAATCTCGCGGAGAGAATGGGCGCTCCCCATCTGACAGAACAGCATGCTCACAAACTGCTCCCAACACGAAAACCCTTTGGCCCCATGTTCAGCCTGGTGATGCCGCACAGCGCGAGCGAATCCGGCACGATCGATCAGGGACAGGATTTGCGCAAAACAACTGGCAACGGCTACCATACAATACCTCCGGCTTGTGGGTGACACGGCGTGGTAACGCCGTCGATGGGTGTGGATGAACAGCCCATCCTACTCACAAGCCGGAGGCATTTTAAGAACTTATTTTGGACAAGAGTGCTCCCGGCCTCTTTTCTGGTTCGGGCACCGCGTCATTTCATGAAATTTAGAATGTCCCCGTTTTCTGCGACCTTGCGTTTTCTGCGCCCCATGCAACGTCTTGATCCGCTTCCTGTCCGGGATTGGGTCGTCTGCGAGTCGAGCGCAATTGACAAGAATTTGTTTGGGGATGTTGGAGGTTAGGCGTGAATTTTGAGGACCCCGGTTAAGGCGGAGCCCTCAAAAATTGGGCGGTGGAGGTCGCTAATGGTTCATCCCGCTCCGCTGGCGGTGAAATAGGCGTATGCTGGTTGAACGCGGCTGGGAGCACTTCTTCGATGCGTTCGACCAGGATGAATGTCAGCTCGTCCCGCACTTCCTGCGGTACGTCTTTCAGGTCCTTCTCGTTCGCCTTCGGCAGTATGATTCGCTTGATGCCGGCGCGATGAGCCGCCAGCACTTTTTCTTTGATCCCGCCGACTGGAAGGACTAATCCGCTCAAGCTGATCTCTCCGGTCATGGCGGTATCGCTCCGCACGGCTTTACCGACGTAAGAGGATGCCAGTGCTGTCGCCATAGTGATCCCGGCCGAGGGCCCATCTTTGGGAATGGCTCCTGACGGCACGTGAATGTGGACGCCATTGCGTTTGAAGCGCGAAATGTCCAGACCCATGCTTTCGGAGTGGGACCAGAGATAGCTTCGTGCCGCGCGCGCCGACTCCTGCATTACGCCGCCCAATTGACCGGTGAGGGTCAGCTCGTGGCTGCCAGGGAGCAGTGTCGTTTCGATATAGAGCACATCGCCGCCTGTGGGGGTCCAGGCCAGGCCGGTCGCCACACCGGGAGGCAGCGTCTTCCGCGCCTCTTCCGGCATGAATCGCTCTGAGCCCAACCACTCTTCGAGCACATCGGCACGAATTGTGACCGGCTGTCGCTCCTGGCTTTCCGGCAGATCGGCGAAGGCCAACGCCACTTTTCTCGTCAGCCGTCCCAACATCTGCTCAAGCTGGCGCACACCGGCTTCTCTGGTGTAGCGGCTGATGACGAGATTCAACACGTCATCTGACAGTAGTACTTGGCTCGCGTCGAGGCCTGCCTCCTTGAGCCGTCTCGGCCACAAATAGCGGCGGGCGATCTCGGCCTTTTCCCGCTCGCTGTAGCCTTGCAGGCGGATGATCTCCATCCGGTCCAACAGGGGCTGGCTGATCGTATCCAGCGTATTCGCCGTCGTGATGAAGAACACCTTCGACAAATCGAACGGCAGATCCAGATAGTGGTCGCGGAATGTGTGATTCTGCGCTGGGTCGAGAATTTCCAGAAGGGCCGACGCAGGATCGCCCCGGAAGTCACGCCCCATCTTGTCGACCTCGTCGAGCATCAAAACCGGATTGTTGACGCCGGCTCGGCGTATGGCCTGGATGATTCGTCCGGGGAGCGCGCCGACATAGGTGCGGCGATGGCCGCGCAATTCGGCTTCGTCATGTACGCCGCCGAGGCTGAACCGTTCGAACGTCCGGCCCATGGCTCTGGCAATCGACTGGCCCAAGCTGGTCTTGCCGACGCCAGGGGGGCCAACCAGACAGAGGATGGGCGCCTTCGCCGTCGGATTGAGTTTCAAGACCGCGAGGTGTTCAACGATCCGCTCCTTGACCTCTTTGATGCCGTAGTGATCTTCCTCAAGAACCTGCCGGACTGTGGAAAGATTGAGGTGTTCCTCGGACGCCTTCTTCCAAGGGAGTTCGAGGACCAGCTCCAGGTACGTCCTGAGCACCTGATGGTCCGGTGATGAAGTCGGCACCTTCGCTAACCGTGCCACTTCGCGCTCGACTTCTTTGCGGACATGCTCGGGGAGGTCTGCTTCCTGGATTTGTTTCTTCAGGTGGGCAACCTCGCTCTCCTCACCGTCACCTTCGCCCAGTTCCTGCTGAATCGCCTTGAGCTGTTCGCGCAGAATGTATTCCCGTTGGTTCTTGCCGATCTTCGTCTGTGCGTCGCTGGCGATCTTGTCGCGAAGCTGAAGGATTTGAATTTCTTTCGACAGTGCCGCATAGAGGCCGCGAAGCAAGTCAAGCGTGGAGGAGCTTTCGAGAAGTTTCTGTTCTTCCGCCACGGTCAAGTTGACCAGTGAGGCGATGCGATAGGCCAGGGCGATAGGGTCCTCTTCATTACTCAGCACCACACTCACTTCCTGGATTCCGGGGGCTTGGATGAGGCTCGGCAGATCGGACACGAGTTCCTGGATCGCGCGATGCAGAGCCTGGACTTCTGTCCCGCTATCCGAAGGGCGATCGAGGGAGCGCACCCGCACCGTGGCGTAGGGAGCTGTCTGTTCTTCTTTTACGAGCACGACGCGATCCAAACCCTGCACCACCGCGTGGATCGTTCCCTCGGACGACTGACCGATTTGTTTGACGATGGCCTTGGTGCCGATGGAATAGAGGTCGGCCAGCCTGGGCTCTTCGGTCTGGGGATCCCGTTGCGCAACGACCACGATGATCTTCTCCTCGGTCTTCATGGCTGCGTTGACCGCAGCCATCGACGGCTTCCGGCCGACCGTCAACGGCATCATGACCCCGGGAAACAGCACTGTGCGCTTACTGGGTAATATCGGCAGTGTGAGCACCTTCGATTCGTTGTCCATATCGACCATTCCCTTCATCTCGTCCATGGTAGGGACACGTTCTGCGGGCGTGTTACCAACGAGATAGGTCGGTGAGTGCGCAAGTCAAGGGGAAGGCTGAGGCAGGAACGTCAGACACTGAGAAGATGAGAACATTCTCATCTGATGCGATCTGTCGAGGAACGGTGTTCCGATTCCGCGCAGCCGGGCTGGCCTGAGCCATCGGGCTATGGATTGGCGCCGCCGGGTTTTTCTTCTGAATGAGCAGCTGTTCGTCTCATGCTGCCCTGCACAATGGGAAAGGCGTAGAGGCGGCATTCAATGGCTCCATTGAAGAGTGGGGTCCGCCGGGATGGAGCGAGGCCGATCAGTTTCGGCGCTCTGAGGTCGCCGGTCAAGAGATACACATTCCACCCCACACAGTGCTGTTTCATCCACTGTCCCAAACGCGGATAGAGCGCTTCAAGAGCTTCCTGGGTGCCGAGGCGAACGCCGTACGGTGGATTCATAACCACGATCCCCGGTTTGTGCGGCGGTGTCACATCAAAGAGGTCTTGCTGGGTCAGCTGAATGTCCTGTTCCACACCCGCCAGGCGAAGATGTTCCCGAGCGATCTCGATGGCGCGCGGGTCTTTGTCCGAGGCGGCGATCAGGACCGGACTTTTGGATAGTTGGGTTGATCGCGATTGCTCCGTCAAACTGGCCCACAGGGCGCGATCGAAATTCAACATGTTTTCAAACGCAAAATGCCGCCCGAGACCAGGGGCGATCTTCCTTGCCATCATGGCCGCTTCAAGCGGAATGGTTCCGCTTCCGCAAAGGGGATCAAGCAGCGGCTGATTGGCCGTCCAGCCGGCGAGTCCTAGAATGCCGGCCGCCAGGTTCTCACGCAGCGGGGCTTCCACGGTCGAGTGCCGAAACCCACGCTTGAAGAGCGGCTCACCGGAGGTGTCGAGATATACCGTGGCATGAGTAGGATCGAGAAATGCGTCGATGCGAATGTCCGGTCGCTGGGTGTCCACGCTTGGCCGAGCGCGCTGCACCTTCATGAATTTGTCGCAGATGGCATCCTTGATGCGGAGCGTGACGAAGTCGAGGCTCTTGAGCGGGCATTGCCGCGCACTGACTTTCACTTTGATGGTACGGGAGGAGGAGAACCATTGCGGCCAGGGCAGATTAAAGGCGGCTGTGTACACGTCCCGCTCATTCCGATAGGGGATGTACGCGATCTCCCGGAGGATTCGGCTGGCAATGCGGCTTTCAAGATTTGCCCGATACAGAGTTTCGAGTGAACCGGAAAATGCCACTCCCCCTTCGGTGCAGCCACTTACCTGGATCCCTAAGTGGGTCAGTTCCTGTTTGAGAACGTATTCGAGCCCCCGAGGACAGGGTGCAAAGCAGCGGGTATTTGTGTTATCCATGCTCAGTATTTCGTCGTTCGTGACACGTCGTTCGTCGCGCACTTCACGTCATAGATTTCACGAGTCATGCCTTCGTTATGAACTATTGCAGCCATTGTGGCGCCCAGGTCACTCAGAAGGTTCCTCTCGGCGACAACCTGCCTCGGCACGTGTGCAATCAATGCGCGCTCATCCATTACCATAATCCCAAGATTGTCGCAGGCTGTATTCCTGAGTGGGAAGATCAAATCCTCTTGTGCCGTCGCGCGATCGAACCGCGGCTCGGACTCTGGACCTTCCCGGCGGGATTCATGGAGATTGGAGAAAGTACGGAACAAGCGGCGGTTCGCGAGACGATGGAAGAGGCACAAGCCGATGTCGCGATCACCGCACTTTATGCCGTGCTCAGTCTACCCCACATTGGACAAGTCTATCTGGTATTTCGCGGCCGAATGCTCACGCCGACCTGTGAGGCGGGAGCGGAGAGCTTGGAAGTCCGGCTGTTTCCTCTCACGGCCATTCCCTGGAATGAGATGGCATTTCCGGTTGTGAGTGAGGCGCTCAGACGCTATGTGGAGGATGTGACGCGCGGACGGTTTCAGCTGCATCTCGCCAGCCTTCCGGACCGGCTCCCTTCCTCGTAGCGGTTTCACCATACATGGAATGTATCGCAGGACGGATGTTGGCGGTCACAGTGCCGTACGATGCAGGATATGGTGAATGTCGACGATCTGCTCTGCCCGGTCGATCGAGTAGAAAATGCGCCAGTCTCCCACCGCGTATTTACAAAGATTAGCGAGATCCTGTGCCATCGTCTGGTGGCGCAGATTGTCGGCGTTTGAAGCGATCCACTTTGTCTTGTCGAACAATCGTTGGGCCATAGGCTGGCCCGCTTCCGTGAGGTCCTGCAGGACTGCGGGGCGAAACGCAAGCCGATACCATGCCATATCTTATCACCATCGAAGGCCGAGCTTCTCCGCGATCTCTTCGCCGGAGATGCGCTCAGTCCTTGTGAGGGATTCTTTCAGTTGAGTTTGGAGCGTGGTGCTCAGTTGGAGGCCAAGATCTGGATCGCCCAAGAGTTCACGAAGCCGGTCATCGACCAAACCACGGACGAGTTCTTTCAATTGGTTCGGGGTGAGTTGTGCAAGATCCATGTGGAGAAGGATACGGATCTCTCAGTCGGAAATGCAACTGCCTGAAAAATTGAGAATGGGATGGGATCCGGAAACAGCGCTAGGCGTGCCCGACCTTTGCCGAGAGTTGTTCGACAACGCGATTGAGTCGTTCTTGATGGGGAGGCGCTACGGTCAAAAACTCCACGCCGATCCCATGCGACCCAGTCCATCGAACAGTTGCATTGCTGATTGTGATCGGAGTGGCTTCGCCGGGCAGTTGGAGCTGCAACTCCAGCTGCATGCCGGTAAAGGGGCGAATGATACTCTCAACCCGGCAGCCCTTCAGCGACAGGTCCTTTAACGATCCCTTGTACCGTAACTTATCCCTTTGAATCAGCGTGCTCGGGATCGTCACGGGGAACCGCGGAAACTTACGAACAACCATTGTGCATCCTCATATCTGTCGGCACTGGTCCGGAACTGAATCGTTTGTGATGCAGGCTGGATGGGTGCATACATGAATCGGTCTGGCTGGTGCTGTTCCATGCACGCATGGCCGGTTTCAGCCCCCTCTGAGCAGGCTATTGGTGTGGGGCAATCTTGTCAATGAAAACGCTGATCTCAGCAGCCGCGCGATCACGAGCGAAGATGAGAGGTATCGACACGGTCATCCGGGCAGTGCAGGCATTGCGCTAGCGGCGATGTCCCCATGGTCGATACTGGTGTGGGCCCCAATAGGGACTGTAGTAATACTGCGGTCCGTAGCGCCAGGAGCGGCCAAAGTAAAATCCAAACCCTAGTCTCGGAGGATAGAAATAAGTATACGGATAGGGGGCTGGGACGATGCGTGTTGCCCTCCGGTCTGAAAGCTGCCGTTGCAAGTCGGCTGTAGCGGCGGCTTGTCGATCCACTTGGTCTTTGAGCTGGCCGACGGTACCCTGCTGGGCTTGGAGTTGACCTTCGAGTTGCCCGATTTTCTCCCGTTGAAATTCTATGAAGGTATTCAGACAGCGGGTTTGGGCAGCCCCTTCATAGTTGGAACATTCCCAGGGGACTTGCGGGGTTGATGCACGAGCCGGCAGAGTGCCGATGAGCAGGAGTACCGCCAAACCGCTCGTCAAAGCCGTGGCTTGCAGCGAAGGATGGTGCCGGAAGGGTTCCACTGCCGTTCTACGACTGTTCATGGGCGTCCCTCCTCAATGGCGGTCACCTACAGGCTACCATGAGGAATTCTCTTTGAGAAGCCCGTCGCCGAACATTGGAGAGTCCGCATTCTTGAGGAGACGGCTGACATTTGCACGAGGAGGGCGGTGTGTTTGATTTTGGAGAGGCGGGCTCCTACAATGCCGATGGTCAAGGACTCTGTGAAGGTATGGCTCGTCGTACGCCTCCCCAACCCCGCCACCCCAAGAAAAGATCTCGCAAGCCGGTTTCACCGAATGGATCGGTAAAGCGTCGATTTCAACAGCGTCTCTTGAAGTGGTATCAAGAGCATGGCCGTGATTTACCCTGGCGGAAGACATCGGATCCCTATCACATCCTTGTGTCCGAAGTGATGCTGCAACAAACGCAGGTGGATCGGGTCATCCCGAAATACCACGAGTTTTTAGAGCGTTATCCAAGCTTCGAAGTTTTGGCTGAGGCCCCGGTGGCTGATGTGAAGAAGACCTGGTATCCACTGGGGTATAACATCCGTCCTGAACGGCTGCATGGTATCGCACGTGAAACGGTGGAGCGGTATGGGGGAAAGTTACCCCATGATGCGGAAGAGTTACTGTCCTTTAAAGGCATCGGGCGGTATACCGCCGGCGCGATTCGGTCCTTTGCGTTCAATGAAGATGCCCCGATTTTGGACACGAACGTGATTCGCGTCCTGCACAGGGTGTTTGTGGCCGATGGTGATTCCAAGACGCAGAAGACGATGTTGTGGGAGTTGTCCGAAGCGTTGATTCCCCGTGGAAAGGGATATGACTTCAACCAGGCGATCATGGATTTTGGGGCGATGGTCTGCACGGCTCGTGACCCCTATTGCCTCCTCTGTCCGATGAAGTCGTTCTGCAAGACCTATCCCTTCAATCCGGCGGCAAGCGGAAGTGAATAGACATATCATGAAGGTCGTTGAAGTGGCGGCGGGACTCATTCATCATGCAGGCCGCTACTTGATCGCCCGGCGGAAGCCTGGCGTCCATTTGGCGGGTTTCTGGGAATTTCCCGGGGGGAAGCGAGAGACTGGCGAGTCTCTGGAGGAGTGCTTGCAGCGGGAGTTATTCGAGGAGCTCAGTATTCGAGTCGACCTTCCTGTTCCGTATCAGATCGTTCGTCATGACTATCCTGAAAAGACCGTGGAGCTGCATTTCTTTCGCTGTGCAATCGAACAAGGCTACGCCACGCCGGTCGATTGTGCGGAGATCAGATGGGTTCTTCCGGAAGAGTTGACGCAGTTTAAGTTTCCTCCGGCTGACCAGGTCATTATTGATGCATTGCGGCGCGATGCGAGAAGGGCGTCACAGTGAAAGTCGTACTTGATATCGAAACCATCCAGGCTCCTCGCGAGGAATGGGCTCGCCTGTCGGGAAAGGCGTCAAGGAGCGGCGGAGACTCTCAGCCCGCAGAGGGCTTTGATCTCTTTGCGGCAGGAGCGGCCGAGGAACAGCGGCACGCGGAAGATGAGCTGTATGCGAAGTCGGCGTTCGATGGGACCTTTAGTCGCATCGTCTGTATCGGCCTCCTGGAGTTTTCCGATCAGATGGAAGCGCGCAGTGCCGTTGCATGGTATGGGGCGAACGAACGAGAGCTGCTCCGCCAATTTTGGGCACGTCTTGCCCAGGATCGGCCGACATTGTTTATTACGCATAACGGCCTCGGGTTTGACTTCCCATTTATCAGGAAGCGGTCGATCATCAATCAAGTGAAGCCCAGCCTCGACATCAATCTGGCGAAGTTTCGCACCGAGCCGGTCTATGACACGATGGCGATCTGGAGCAATTGGGATACGCGAGGCTGGGTGAAACTCGATGTGCTTGCCAGGGCCTTACAAGTCGAGACGAAATCGGGCAGTGGGGGGCAGGTCGCTGAGATGTGGGAGAAGGGACAGGGCCTTGAGCTTGCCCGCTACTGTCTCCAAGATACGTATGTCACGTATGCCTGTTATTGCCGCATGAATTTTCGGCAGCCCCTGTCCAAAGAAGTCGTCCTGTTGCAGCCTGAGGTACTCGAAATTGGCTGATTGACCAGCCGATCAGCGGGTCGGATAGGCTTCGGCTGTTTTCTTTTTCGGCGCTGAAGGCCCTGATTTCTTGCTGCCCTTAATGGCTCTCACCTCTGCTGTGCGTTCGCGGAGCTCTTGCTTCATCCACTCGACTTCCTTCTTCAAGATCGCGATTTCGGACTCCTTGATCTTGTTAGACTCACGCATTTGACGAAGCTCATCCATCTTTTTGCTCAGCAGTTCGTCATTGCTCATCTCAGAAGATCCTGGATCGTTGGACGCAGGATTGCTCACCGCTAGAGATCGGATGGCTTCGGGAGCCTCCTGTTTGGGTGTTGTCTTCGCGATCGGAGCGGCAGGGGCCGGTGAGGACGGCGTCGGATTTGATCCGGCTGCAACCGAGGTTGCGCCTGCCATCGGAGCCTTCGCGAGTGCCTGGTAATCAATCACCATAGACATCGCCCCAACGGCCCATGCAGCGGCATAGGCCGGAGCCTTTTCGATATGAGCGGCTGAACTTGGCATGAATCCAGAGACCCTCACGTTCTTAGAAGGGGCAATCGTCAGATAGATGGAGCCTTGTTGCACGTAGAGGGTGCCCGCAGTGGGTTCAGTGCCTGACCCTGCCGATGGAGACACCGTGAAACCGACAATCTGCTCCGGTCTCGCTTGCAATAAGCCTTGGGCTAGCAGGGGAGCAAGAAACTCGGCGTCTTCATCGCTGAATACTCTCATCGGCTTGCCGCCACCGGCGGGCATGGTGACTGAGCTTTTCGTAATGTCATCGGCAACTATGCCTTTCACTGCCTTGAGCATGGTCATTCGGTCGATAACGGTTGGATGGCTGGCCTCGAACGACCAATCGGCGACTTCACTAAGATGAACCGATCCCTTTGCGCTCTTGTGGAGCGTTGACCCTCCGGAGAACATCGCGCATCCAGTCACCACGAGACAAAGGGAGAGTAATGCACCGGTGTACTGAGGGGCTCGAGTAGATAAAGATGCACGCATGGCGGTTCTCCTATGTATCGTCTTCTCAGAGAGGGAACCTTCTGGATGAGTGAAGGACGTGATTGTCATATTGTGTGTAGTGTCGAACTACCAGATGCCCAAACCCATGAGCACCATGCCCATGGCAAGCCATCCGAGTACACCGACAGAAATGATCGCTTCGAGTGTCATGCGAGACTTCGAAGAATTTGGATTAGACTGAGAATCACGGGGCTGCATTAAGAAGAGGAGACTCCTTTGGGGTGCATGAGCAAATGATGAATGGTGAAATATGGAGCAAAGTCCGTGCCTTCTGGATCTGGAGAGGTCAGGCGTTTGCTTTGGGTTTCTCAGGGGACTCGATATCGCACCCCAACCGCCTTTGAAGAATGAAGGGCAATAAGATATGCGGATAAAAGTGCAGGTATGTCATTGTAAATCATGTGGTTATTGTCAGTGGCCCAACTGATTCTCAGCGAGTAAATCCGAGTAAATGAATGGGTGGGTGAGGACATATAAGAGGTCTGTAAAAGGAAGCGGAAGGAAGAAATTGAAATAAGGACCGTCAGAAAATGTTCAACCTGAATGATCAAACGTGCAGAATTGTCCTGCCAATGAGGCTGAGGTTGAATATCGGGCAAATTGAGAGCCGGACGATCAGTGCACGGCGGAAGATCATTCGCCGTAAAGGGTGGCGGCAGAGGCGTCGAAGATGTATTTGGTAATGAGAGTACCTGGCTCAAAAAGTCGAGTTCCCTTATCCCACACCACGGTGATATTGCCGTCCGTCTTTCCCATTCCTTGAGTGGAAGAGCGGGTCGCGTCGCGCTCAATCAGAATCTCGATATCTTTGCCGATGTAGTTGCGATTACGTTCCAGGGTAGTTCGTCGTTGGATCTCCAGTAATCTCGAGACACGTGTGCCTTTTATGTGATCGGGCACGTCGTCGCGATACTTTCTCGCAGCGATCGTATTTTTCCGCTCCGAATACTTAAAGATATAGGCCGAGTCGAACCGTATGTGTTCCATCATCCGATAGGTATCCTGAAAATCCTCGTCTGATTCGGAACAGAAACCACAGATGATATCCGTGGTGAGGACAACATCAGGGAGGGTTCCTCTAATGCGCTCCACGAGTGCAAGGTATTCAGCCCCGGTGTAGGTCCGTCCCATAAGGTTGAGGATTCGATCGCTCCCTGCTTGGAGTGGAAGATGGATGTGCTTGCAGACTCTTGGATGGGTGGCGATGGCTTCAATCAATGCGGGAGGAAAGTCCTTCGGGTGCGGAGAGGTAAACCGCACGCGATCAATCCCCGGCGTATCCGCAACAGCACAAATGAGTCTCGCAAAATCCCATTCACCTGCACGATAGGAATTCACATTTTGGCCAAGCAAGGTGATCTGCTTAAACCCACGGGCGGCAGCATCATGCGCTTCGAGAAGAATGGCTTCGGGGTTCCGAGACCGCTCACGCCCGCGGGTATAGGGGACGACACAGAAGGAACAAAAGTTATCGCAGCCTCGCATGACGGTGATCCAGGCATTCACCCCGTTGTTGCGGTCCGGCATGATGCCTTCGTAGGTTTCATGCTCTGACAAATCGAACGCGAACTCTTTCTGAGAAAACCCCTGTTCTTGGGTTTCGAGCGCAGCTGACAGCAACATGGGGAGTTGCCGGTAGGTGTCTGGGCCGGCCAGCACATCGACGAGCGGTTCTTTTTCCGCCAGTTCAGCCTTAAGATTCTGAGCCATGCACCCCAGGACGCCGACAACGATGGGGCGCTGTTTCTTGATCTCCTTCATTTCAGAAAGGTGAGCGTAAATCTTGTTGTGGGCATTCTCGCGAATCGCGCATGTGTTCACAAGCACCACGTCGGCTCGTTCACGATCCTCTGTGAATGCAAACCCTTCCCGCTTCAGGATCGAACGAATGAGTTCACTGTCAGATTCGTTCATCTGGCAGCCAAACGTTTCAATGTGTATCTGATGAGGGGGAGATGTCATCGTCATAGCAGCGGTACGGAGGTTGTCGTTGGTTGATGAGCAACAACATGGCCGAAAGCCCAGCGTTCGGTTGCAGCTGTAATTGTGATCGGCTTGATCTGATTCTGAAGCTCGTTGGTGGAGGCGACCGCCACCTTGGTGAAATTAGGAGTGGTGCCATGGCGATACCCGTCCTGTGTCCCTGTTTCAAAGAGGGCTGAGACAGTCGCCCCGATCTGCTTGTTATGGAACGCGAGTCGCTTGGCATGTCCGAGATCATGAAGGAGATCGGCACGTTTCTTTACCGTTGCGGGCAGTATAGCCCGTCCCATGCGCATGGCGGCGGTTCCTGGCCGTTGAGAATAGGGGAATACATGAAGATAAGAGAAGGACAGTTCCATGGCGACAGCCAGTGTATTGCGAAATGCCGCTTCGGTCTCGCTTGGGAAACCCACGATGAGATCAGTCCCAAGCCCTAGATTGGGAATCTTGGCGAGAGCCTGCTCGATCAGCGTGACATAGGCCTTCACCGTGTGACGCCGGTTCATGGCCAGCAAGACCTGGTCATCTCCGCTCTGCAAGGGAACATGAAGATGGGGGCAGAGTTTTGCCGAAGATGTCATGAGATCAAGCAACTCATCGCTGATGGTCGTTGGCTCGATCGAAGAGATGCGGATGCGTTCGAGACCGGCGATTTGGTCAAGCTGCCGAAGTAATGCGCAGAAGTCGCGGCCATTGTGAAGGTACTGGCCGATATTGACTCCCGTCAACACAACCTCTCGATAACCACGAGCAACCAGGCTCTCTGCCTCGCGGAGGATATCGTCAAGTGTTCGACTCCGTTCATGTCCGCGTGCGAACGGAATAATGCAAAAGCTGCACATGGCGCTGCAACCGTCCTGAATCTTCAGCAGCGCTCGTGTAGAGTCCGGTTCTCCAAAGTATGGAAGGTCGAAGTCTTCGCGCGAAATCGTTCCAGTATGGTGGAGCTCCGGAGAGGATCGTTTTTGTAATGCATGAGCGGGAGGAAGGTAGGCCGGCAAGTCGAGCTTAAATTGATTGCCGACGATAAGATCGATCCCGGCCTGATGCTTGAGTCCTGCTATTCCCGTTTGGGCGTAGCAGCCTGTGAGCGCGACGAAAGCGTGGGGAGAATGTTTGAGCGTCCTGCGAATCAGATAACGCGCCGTCCGTTCAGCATCTTCTGTTACTGAACAGGTATTGAGAATGAACACGTCCGTGGGTTGGCCGAACTCGACCAGTTGATATCCCTTCTGACGGAGTCCCTCGCCGAGGATCGCCGATTCAGCTTGATTCAACCGGCATCCCAGCGTATGAAGCGACGCACGCGTGCTTGTCATCGTGCGGCATTATACGGAGATCGCGCACGTTCCGGCAAGGTTGCATTTCGGATACCGGTGACGTCCCAGACCGTTCTTTGATTGTCGGAAATATGCGTGATAGGATTTCCCCACGTTCTGGATACAGAGCGCCACGAGTGAATGCGAAGATGGCACATCTGCTTTCCCCCGTTCTTGTTCTCGCGTGCGTCCTATGCAGCCCCCATCCAATAGGGTGGGCCAAGGATCTTCTTCCTGTTGAGCCCGAGCTCGGTACACGTCTCGATGAATTGTATGACCACGAGGCCCGGCTCTTCATCATGCTGTATTCTCTGACTGGGAATGGCCAGGTCGATTATGTGACAGCTCGACTGGTCCAGGACCATACCCGCAGTGCCTACGGCAATCCTGTCTACCAGACCGAAGCCCAGCCGCTGTTCTATTGGTGGAACCATACCATGTGGAACGATCCGGAACAGGACGGCGTGAACGGCAATGAAAAGGTCTATCAAGAGAATACGGAGTTCGATATCTCGCGCTACAAACCCTGTCTCTTCAACGGGCAAGCCTGTTAGCGCCATACCCACACCGGCGAGACTGCTTCATCCCGCACGTTTTATGATTCTGCTGAGAAAGCGACAGGAAACGATGGTATTCTGCGCGTTACGTGATGGCCGGCGTGGCACTGTGCTGCAGACCGGCTCAATCGATCCTGCTTTCATGTGAGTGCATCCAAGTGAAAGAAAGCGCTGCAGGGCTTGCCACACTCATGAATCGGCGCCTCGCCGTGATGTTGCCTCTGGGCTTCGCATCCGGCCTTCCCCTTGCGCTCACGGCGGGTACCTTGCAAGCCTGGCTCACCGTAGAGGGTGTTGATCTCAAGACGATCGGCATCTTCACGTTGGTTGGTCTTCCGTATACGCTCAAATTCCTCTGGGCTCCCATCATGGATCGAGTCGTTCCGCCTTGGTTCGGGCGGCGACGCGGGTGGATGCTGCTGACCCAACTGTGTGTTGCGATCGGACTCGCACTCATGGCGATGACGAGTCCTCGCGTTCATCCGGAATGGCTTGCAGCCTATGCGGTTATCGTCGCGTTTCTCTCTGCCTCGCTGGACATTGTCTTCGATGCCTATCGAACAGACACGCTGCACGCTCATGAGCGCGGATTGGGCGCGGCGGTGTGGGTGAATGGATATCGAATCGCCCTCTTGGTGGCCGGCGCCGGCGCCTTGGTGCTCGCTGATTATATCGGCTGGCGGGTGACGTACCTCGCGATGGCTGCCGTTATGATGGCAGGGCTCGTTACAATTATTGTGAGCCCTGAACCTACTCGCGTCGCCGATCCTCCGAAAAGTCTTGGCGAGGCCGTGGGCGCACCTCTGAAGGAATTCTTTTCTCGGCCCCAAGCATTGGGGTTCTTAGCCGTGATCGTACTCTACAAGCTCGGGGATGCTGCCGCGTCTGCACTCCAAACCGCATTTTTGATCGGCGGAATCGGGTTCTCGGCCACGGATGTCGGGACTGTCAAAGGCGTCGGTATCCTCGCGACGCTCCTTGGTGCATTGCTTGGAGGGCTCATGATGGCCAGGTCAGGACTGGTGCGGTCGTTGTTGGTATTTGGCGTGCTGCAGGCAGTCTCGAACCTAGGATTCGTTGCGCTGGCAGTGGCGGGGAAAAGTACGAGCATGCTGATGGCAGCGATTATAGTCGAGAATGTCAGTGGAGGGATGGGTACCGCCGCGTTCGTTGCCTTCGTCATGTCGCTCTGTGACCCACGGTACACGGCCACCCAATTTGCGCTGTTGTCTTCCTTGGAGGCGCTAGGGCGAGTGTTTGCCGGCCGCCCATCGGCAGATGTGGTCGACGCGGTGGGGTGGACCCAGTTCTTTGTGTTGACAGTTGTGGTGGCTCTGCCAGGACTCTGGGCCGTCTGGCGATTCAGAGACCAGATCGAGCAAGAGCAGAAAGGCAGGGCTCATGCCCTCTTCCACGCGGCATAAAGTCTCGCCTATTTCAGACTGGCTACGAGGACAATCGCCGCTGGAGGAATAATACAAAGAGCATAAGGCAGGGGAGGGGCGCAATGACGAATGGGAGGAGCCATAACCAGACGTTCTTTCCGCGAACTCTCGCTTGGTCGATCATCCAGACAAAAATCCACACCAGAAGTCCTAAGTAATTCAAGATGATCCATTGGGTGGTGTGAACCTTCAAGTTACTTGTATCGTCCGGAGAGCCTTGGAGGATGAAGATTCCTAGCAGCAAAACGAATAGACCCAACAGGCCGGCGACGAGTTTTTTGCTCCAGACATACATGGCGTCCTCCTGGCTGATCGATCTCGTGGAAGCAGAATTTGGTCGAGGGCTAAGCTAATCGGCCAATACCGGTTTGTCAAATTGAGATAGAGCAGTTCCATCACCATCGAGTTGTACCTTGAGCCGGCCGGATGCTAACGAGGTTGTCATGAGTCTTGTTCGTTTGGCCGTGGTGGTAGTCGTACTCGCCGGGGCGGTTGGTTTGGCGATATCCAACCCGACGATGGATGACTATCTATGGTTTATCGAACAGGAATTGAGTAAGGCCCTTGACCGAATGGATCAAAGCACGCCCACTCGAGAGCAACAGTTTCTTCGACAGGTGTTTCGTTCCCAGAGCAAGAAACTCATCGAGAGTGTCGTCCGACCATATACAGTCAGACACAACTGGGGCGTCTTGAGCCGATATGAGACGCAGGTGGCCGATACGAAGGTTGTCGTGCTTGGGATCGGCGGTCGGTTTGTCCCGATTAAAGGCGTGGAGGAAGCGACGCTAAAAATTGGGCGAATGGCCTTTTAGGTGATGGCGGCGAAGCGAAAATAACAGAATTTTGGTTCACCCGAACAGCCGTTTCTGTGGATAACTTGCACGATTAGGACGTGATTCGGCTTCGAGATTCGCCCTGCAGCTATCCACAGCTTTTCCTCGCATTCCCCAATTAATCCACAATATTTGGTATTGACAAAAATACGGGATAGCTATATGTAGTCACTCTGCGAGTCCTGGTGATTATTTCACTGGCATAATATGGCATTCACCGATGAGCCTATTTCAGGATTTTAGATCGACTGTCCACATGCTTCTCGAAGGAGGAATCCTGTGAGAATTGAGCGGAGATTTACCCGTCGCGGCCAGGGCCCCTACGATGATCTCACGTTCGTCAAGCGTTCGTCCGAGATTCGTAACCCGGACGGATCCACCGTATTCAAGCTCGATCATATCGATGTTCCCGAGCAATGGTCCCAGCTTGCCATCGACATTTTGGCCCAAAAGTACTTTCGGAAGGCCGGAGTTCCCCAGCGTGATCAGAACGGGCAGCCGCTCGTCGGCCCTGACGGCAAGCCTGTGCTCGGTGGAGAGCGTGATGCTCGCCAGGTCTTCGAGCGGATGGCTGGGTGCTGGACGCATTGGGGCAAGTCCTATGGCTATTTTAAGACGCCGGAGGATGTCGAGGCCTTTCATGACGAAATGTGCTACATGCTCGCGCATCAAATGGCGGCGCCGAACTCGCCGCAATGGTTCAATACGGGGCTTCATTATGCCTACGGTTTGTCGGGGCCTGCCCAGGGACACTATTACGTCGATCCCAAGACACGCGAGGTGGTAAAAGCCTCGAACGCCTTTGAGCATCCCCAGCCTCATGCTTGTTTCATTCAGTCGATTGAGGATGATCTCGTGAATGAAAATGGGATCATGGACCTCTGGGTTCGAGAGGCGAGATTGTTCAAGTATGGTTCCGGGACCGGGACGAATTTCTCAAGGCTGCGCGGTGATGGAGAAGGACTCTCCGGCGGAGGGAGGTCTTCCGGTCTTATGTCCTTCCTCAAGATCGGGGATCGGGCTGCAGGAGCGATCAAATCCGGAGGGACGACTCGTCGTGCCGCCAAGATGGTCTGTCTGGATTTGGATCATCCCGACATTGAAGAATTTATCGATTGGAAAGTGGTTGAAGAACAGAAGGTTGCGGCGATGGTTACAGGCTCAAAGATCTGTGCCCAGCGCCTGAATGCCGTACTGAAGGCCTGTCATGCCGTCGATAGTGAGGGCCGATTGAAGCCGGCTCTCGACCACAAGGCAAATCCGGTGTTGCGCGAGGCGCTGGTGTTGGCCAGGCGAGATATGGTCCCGGAAGCCTATATTCAACGGATGTTTTCCTATGCGCAACAAGGTTTTACGCATTTCGTATTTCATGAATACGACACGAATTGGGACGGCAAGGCGTATCAAACGGTCTCGGGCCAGAATTCGAACAACAGCGTCAGAATTCCGAATGAGTTTTTCGCCGCCCTTGAGGTCGACGGAGACTGGCAATTAAAACGACGTACAAACGGCAAGGTCTGTAAGATCATCAAGGCCCGCGACTTATGGGATCGGATCGCCTGGGCGGCATGGATTTGCGCCGATCCTGGGACACAGTACGACACAACCATCAATGAGTGGCATACATGTCCTGAAGATGGCCGCATTAATGCCTCGAATCCCTGCTCGGAGTACATGTTTTTGGACGATACGGCCTGTAATCTGGCCTCCCTCAATCTTGCCACGTTTTATACCTCCGACGGCCGATTCGGGCTGGAGAATTTTCGTCACGCGGTGAGGTTGTGGACGATTGCGTTAGAGATCAGCGTATTGATGGCCTCCTTTCCCAGTCGATCCATCGCTGAAAAGAGTTACCAGTTCCGTACTCTCGGATTGGGCTATGCCAACCTGGGGACCGTCCTCATGCGTCAGGGAATTCCTTATGATTCGCCCAAGGCCTTGGCGATATGCAGTGCGATCACCTCGATCATGACCGGGGAATCTTACAGTGCGTCTGCTGAAATGGCTGCCGAACTCTGGCCGTTCCCAGGCTATGCGAAAAACCGCGAGCATATGTTGCGGGTGATCCGCAATCACCGCCGGGCCGCGTACAATACTCCTCATGAAGAATATGAAGGCCTCACGATTATTCCCGTGGGGATTCGACCGGAGAATTGCCCGCCCGATATGCTCATTGCCGCCCGGCGAGCATGGGACCGTGCGCTTGAACTCGGGACGGCTTATGGGTATCGCAATGCGCAAGTTACCGTGATTGCTCCGACAGGAACGATCGGCTTGGTTATGGATTGTGATACCACCGGTATTGAACCGGACTTTGCGCTTGTAAAGTTTAAAAAGCTGGCCGGTGGCGGCTACTTTAAGATTATCAATCAAAGCTTGCCGGCCGCATTGGCGACGCTGGGGTACCGGGACGAGCAGGTGCAAGACATTGTGCGCTACTGCGTCGGCGCACAGACTCTCAAGGGCGCGCCATTTATCAATCATGAAACCTTGAGGCAAAAAGGATTCGATGACGTGACGCTGGATCGCCTGGAGAGCAGCCTGGCCCAGGCGTTTGAAATCCAGTTCATCTTCAATAAATTTACCTTTGGCGAAGCCTTTTGTTTGGAGAAGCTGGGGTTCACTGAGGCGCAATTGAACGAACCAAACTTCAATATGTTGAAGGCGCTTGGCTTCACACAGGAAGAGGTCGCTACAGCAAACGATTTCTGTTGTGGCACGATGACTGTGGAAGGAGCGCCGCATCTGAAGGTCGAGCACCTTCCGGTATTCGATTGTGCCAACCGATGCGGCCGAATCGGGCAGCGCTATATCGCGGTTGATGCCCACATCCACATGATGGCTGCAGCCCAGCCGTTTATCAGCGGCGCGATCAGCAAGACCATCAATATGCCTGCCGATGCGACGCTTGAAAACGTCAAGGCGGCATATCTGCTTGCTTGGAAGAGCATGGTGAAGGCGGTGGCCCTCTACCGTGACGGGTCTAAGCTCAGTCAGCCATTGAGCGCCTCGACTGATAGCGGAAGAACGGTCGAAGCGGCAAGTGATGTGATGGCGATGGCGGAGAAAATCACCGAGCGCGTCCTCGTTCGTTACCTCGCCAAACGGCGTCCGTTGCCGAGCAGACGAAATGGGTACACTCAGAAGGCTATTATTGGCGGACATAAGCTCTATTTACGGACCGGCGAATATGAGGATGGGACGATTGGGGAGATTTTCCTCGATATGCACAAGGAGGGAGCGGCCTTCCGAAGCCTTATGAATTGCTTCGCGATTGCCATTTCCCTTGGCCTGCAACACGGCGTGCCGCTGGAAGAGTTTGTTGAAGCATTCGTCTTCACCCGGTTCGAGCCCAATGGGCCCGTGAAGTTGAACGACCGGATTAAGATGTCGACGTCAATCATCGACTATATCTTTCGAGAGTTGGCGATCACGTATCTTGATCGGTACGACCTGGCGCAGGTCAAGGAAGAAGATCTGCGCATGGATTCGATGAAAAAGGACGAGTTGGATCCTGAATGTGTCGATGAGGAGGCGGATCTCGATGCGCTGGCCAGGTCGTCGGTCATTACGGAACATCTTCCCATTCGTCGGAACGGCGGGAAGGGGAATGGTCATGGGAATGGACACAGTATGGCCCGGCAAGTCGAGATCATGCGCGAGACGCTCACCCTGACCGAGGTCCAAAGTGCCAAAGTAAAGGGCTACGAGGGAGACCCCTGTCCCGAATGCAAACAGTTCACAATGGTTCGGAATGGCACGTGTCTCAAATGTGTCAGTTGTGGCGCGACGAGTGGATGCTCATGAACTCAGTGGAGGATGCCATGAGTACGGTTCTTCGCGAACAGGGCATTCAAACAGTCCACGATCAAGTGGTGAGCGAAGTGGCGCAGCGGTGGGCTAAAGCGTTTCAATGCAAAGTGACTATTAAGACCAGCAGTCTCGAACAGAATCTATGGGCCGATCCTAAACAGCAGTCCGACATCGTAGGGTGGTACTTTAGCCCACGGGGAAACAGCATGGAATGGATTGCCGAGGTCGAAACGGAGGACACTCTTTCGGATCCAGCTACTCGCGCCAGGTGGCAACAAGCGGCTGTGCCGGGTATTCCACTGTACCTCTTGATTCCCAGGGGAAACAAAGTTGTAGCGGAAAATCTGGTTGCTGCGGCGGATGTTCAAGTGACAAGCATCTATCAGTACAATTTTTTCAACGGGATCGTTCAGATCCTATGATTTCGCTGGCGACGAGACGGTTCTCCGCGTTGGTCACGGCTTAGGGATCGCGCAATGAGTTTTCTGGATCTACTTCCTCAAATCAGCATTCCCCCCATGCAGGCCAAGGGACTGGATGACCCGACCGTTGCAAGATGTTTTGTGGATCGACTGAAAAGTCGTTTGGCGGAGATGCAGAAGGGACTTGAGCATGATGAACAATTGGAAGTCGTCGCTTTTTTGCCATCGGGAGCAGCGGTTACTGTGGATGCGGTGGAATACCAGAGCCCTGCTCTCCTTACGCTTAAGGGGCAAGAACAGGTGTCGGGGAAATCCTGTGCCGTCCTTGTCCACCAATCATCGCTGCAGATCTTGGTCTCCGTTGATAAAATTCAGATTGGGCAGGCGCCAAAAGTAATTGTCTTTGAAATCGAGTAAAAGTCTGGGCGCTGATTGTGGCGATGGCTAAGGGGAAGTGGCACTGAGCCAGGTCCCTTTTTTATATTCTGACTAGATAGCAGGCTTGATTCTTATGCTGGGACATGAAACTGTCTGTCAGGCGTTTTCTGACGTGGCGCAGGGACCTGCCCTATCGTGTGGCAGGGGTTGAACTAAGCCGTTCATGGAGTAGCTACCATGCCAACAACGACACAGCTTGTCATTAGCGGACAGAGTAAACCAGGTGTTCTCGCTGATGTGGCGTCGGTACTCGGAGAATCCGGAGTCAATATCAAGGCATTTTCCGCACCGGAGGTGGCGGGCACCGGCAAGCTGCGTTTGCTCGTGGCGGATCTGGATGGGGCACGAGCCGCTCTGAAGGCGGCAAAGATCAAGTTCGTGGAGGAAACAGCTCTCCTGCTCAGCCTCGAAAATAAACCAGGCGCTTTAAAGGAAGTGGCCGATCTTTTGACCAAGAGCCGGATCAATATTAAGTGCGGCTACTGCACACCTTCACGGGAAGGGAAGCGGGCCATTGTCGTCCTCACTGTCTCCAATACCGAAAAGGCCCTAACGATTCTCCGCAACCAATCGCTCGACGAGTTTTAATCTATGCGGCCAAAGCCGCTCACCAGAGCCACGCTTGGATTCATAGTCGCGGTTAGCCTGTTCATTGGGATAGCCTTTCAAAGCTGTACCAGGACCCCCCCTCGCGTCGACCGGTTCCCTGGATATCCAATCGGATTCGTAGAGCGCGGGGTGGCTTCTTGGTATGGACCAGGATTTCACGGTAACAAGACGGCCAATGGCGAGCGGTATGACATGCACGGTCTGACTGCGGCGCATCGGACGCTGCCTCTCGGTTCCATCGCGATTGTCCATTCCCTGACCTCTGGTCGTCATGTCACCGTGAGGATCAATGACCGGGGGCCCTTTGCAAAAGGACGGGTATTGGATCTCTCGTTGGCAGGAGCCCAAGCCCTTGATATGACGGGCAATGGGACCGATCACGTTGAACTTCGGGTAGTCGGTTATTCTCCCAGGCCTGAGGGAATAGGGGTCCTGCGGATTCAGGTCGGCGCTTTTGCAGACCTTCAGAACGCACGAGCGCTTTTTGAACAAACCCGGATCGAGTTTCCAGGAGGACGCATTACTCAGGTAGATCTGCCGGATGGCCGCCGGTATCGAGTTCAAATTGGTCATTTCCGGACAGAGTCCGAAGCCCATGCGGCAGCAGCTCGGCTGGACCGCAAGTTCACGCTACAATCTTTTGTCGTGCGAGATGATGGATAGATTTGGCCGAAGATGATTGATGCCATCATAGACTCAGAATTATCTGAGCCATTTAGTCGGAAGATGTTGATTTATCTGCGTCTTTATTTGAATTGCTTGCCCGAATTTGCTTCCTGTGATAGATGTATCCCCTGTGAATACTATTCGAAGTGCCCATGGCATTCTATTCTTGAGATCATCTGACAGATGGGCAGAGAAGTATCCCCTCAATGACACCCGGTTTCTCCTCAGGCCAGCCACACTGGTAGAACGTCCTTAACACACGACTGTCATGGACTTTCTCATCCTTTTAGGGTTGATAGGGTTATCCGCCATTATTTCTACTGCCGAGATCGGCTTTTTCTCGGTCAACGAAACACGTCTAACGGCCCTCGCGCAAAATGGGAGCAAACGAGCTGCCAAAGCACTTCAGCTGAGGAGCGACCCACAGAAGCTCCTTTCGACCATTCTCGTAGGCGATCGTCTGGTGGGCACGGCGACCCCCATGTTCGCTACCTTTATTACGCTGAATGCCTATGGCGGGATGAGTGCCTTCGGGGAAGCCATCGCCGTTATGGTCGGTATCCTGACGTTTGTTCTCTTGGTGTCCGTGGATGTCATTCCGAAGACCTTGGCTGCCAAGTTTGCCGTGCCGGTGACCTTGAATATGGCCTACCCTGTCTATTGGGTCCAGGTGCTGCTGAAACCTATCCTCTTTTTTATGGTCCCGCTGATCTACAAACTGACCGGGGGTAAGGGGCTGACTCTTCCCTTGGTGACTGAGGAAGAGCTCAAGATCATGCTGGATCAAGGCGGAAAGACCGGCGCACTCGAGTTCGAAGAAGTCAAAATGATCAAGAACGTGTTTCAGTTAAAGGACATCACGGCCGAAGATGCTATGACGCCGCGCATCTATGTGTTTGCGCTCGACGGCAATCTCCAGCTCAAGGAGGCTCAAGAGCTTCTCTATAACTCGAAATACTCCAGAATTCCCGTCTATGACGGTACCCTCGACAACATTACGGGCATTCTTTATAAGACAAACGTGCTCACCGAATTGGCCAAAGGTCGAACCGATGTACACTTGCGAGATATTGCCCATCCTCCGCTCTTTGTTCCGGCCGGAAAAACGGCGGATGATTTGATGAAGCAGTTCCAGCAGGAGAAGCGGCACATGGGCATCGTCGTCAACGAGTTTGGCGGTGTCATGGGGCTGGTCACACTGGAAGACCTTCTCGAAGAGGTCGTCGGTGAAATTGTGGACGAGACGGACATTACCGAAGAACTGATCAAACGCATCGGGAAGAGCCAGATCCTGGTCCACGGCCGGACAGAAGTCCGCAAAGTGAACGATTTCCTCAAGGTTGAGCTTGGAGACGAAGCGCTGACTATTGGGGGGCTGATTCAAGAAAATCTTGGCCGGATCCCCAAAGTCGGAGAAGAAATCCGTATCGAGAATTGCCGCCTGGTAGTCCACGAGGCTGATCTGCGCTCGATTCGAAGCGTCCACATTTTTAAAGATGAAAAAGTGGTCGCTCCGGTTGAGGCCGCCAGCTTGAATCCGGTGAGTTAACCTTCCACCTGTTTCTTGATGAGTTCCTGGAATTCATCTTCACCGAGGATCCTAACTCCCAACTTCCGAGCTTGATCGAGTTTCGATCCGGGGTCGGCGCCTGCCACGACGTATGCGGTCTTCTTACTGACGATGGATGAGACGGTGGCGCCCAACCGCTCAACTACGGTTTTGGCCTCATCGCGGCTCAATCCTGCAAGTCCGCCTGTGAACACAAAGCTCTTCCCGGCAAATGGCAGGGGCGCTCCCCCCTGGACAACCGGCGTTTCCAGAATAGAAAGTCCAGACTCCCGCAGTCGGCTGATTGCCAGTCGGTTCGAACTCTCTTGAAAGTAGGACACCAGGCTTGCAGAAATCTCGGGCCCAATTTCCTTGATCGCCTGGAAACGATCTTGATCGGCCGACATGATGGCATCAAGAGAGCCGAATTCTCTCGCCAGCACCTTTGCAATATGTTGTCCCACTTGGCGGATTCCCAGACCCATCAAAAAGCGCTCTAAGGAAACCGTCTTACTCCTGGCAATGGCATTGAGAAGCAGCGTAGATGATCGTTCGGCGAACCCCTCCAACCCCAGGAGTGCCTCGCGACTGAGTTGATAAAGACCCGCCAGATCCTGGATGAGTCCCTGGTCAACTAACTGGGCGACCGTTTTCTTTCCCAGACCCTCGATATTGAGAGCAGACTTCGAGGCGAAATGTTCAATTGCGCCTTTCAGCTGAGCCGGACAGGCTGCTTGCCCGGTACAGTAAAAATAGGCGCCTTCCCTTGCGACAGCTGCGCTGCACACCGGGCAGCGATTCGGCATCGCAAAGGGCGTCGGCCTGCGTTCTCCTGGCACGGGTACTCGTTCGGCGATCGCTGGAATGACGTCGCCGGCGCGCTCGACTTTGACGGTGTCGCCTATCCGGATATCTTTTCTCGCCACTTCATCGGCATTGTGAAGGGTCGCGCGGCTGATTGTGACGCCACCGACTTCCACAGGCCTCAAAAGCGCCAGAGGAGTAAGTGTCCCTGTCCGGCCCACGGACACCACAATATCTTGCACTACCGTGATTTCCTTGCGAGGGGCAAACTTGTAGGCGATGGCCCAACGGGGGCTTCTGGATTTCGAGCCCAGCTGCTCCTGCCAGTCGCGCCGGTTGACTTTGACGACCACCCCATCGATCTCATAAGGGAGATTGTCGCGCTGCTGCTCCGTTTCGTGATGAAAAACCGTCACGGCATCAATTGTTTCGCAACGTCGACGGAGACTGGGGACTGGCAGGCCCCACAGGGCCAGTGTTTCCAATTCATCCCAATGTGATGAAGCAGGCGGCCCCTCTAGAGCCATCACCTCGTAGCAGGTCACCACAAGCGGGCGCTCGGCTGTGATATGCGAGTTGAGCTGCCGAAGTGAGCCCGCAGCGGCGTTGCGCGGGTTGGCAAAGGCATCGTCCCCTCGTTCCGTTATGCGCCGATTAAGTGCGTGGAAGTCGTCTAGGCGCATATAGACTTCGCCTCGAACGACCAAATGGGTCGGAGGATGGGCGCTCGTCTGCAACTGTAGCGGCAGGGATCGAATCGTGCGGAGATTGAGAGTCACATCCTCGCCCGTGACTCCATCACCTCGGGTTGATCCCCGAACGAATGCCCCCTGGTCATAGACCAACTCCACCGAGAGGCCGTCAAATTTTGGTTCGACTGTGTATTCGACCTGGTCGGTTTCCAACTCCCGCTTCACACGTTGATCGAAAGCCGAAACGTCATCCCGGTCGACCAGCGAGTCAAGGCTTAACATCAGGCGTTCGTGTTGTACCTTGCCAAGTTCATTCAGAGGAGGGGCGCCGATGCGTTGAGTAGGGGAGTCAGCCGTTATCAATTCAGGGTGGGTCCGTTCAAGTTCGACCAGTTCCCGAAACAATCGATCATACTCGCCATCGGAAATCTCCGGGCGGTCTTTCACATAGTAGCAATAGTCGTGATGCCTGATTCGATCCTTGAGCCGAGCGTGCCGCTCTTGGACGGAATGAGCGGTGTCCGGTGTGGTGTCTGGGGTCTCATTGAGCAGGTCGTGCTGCATTGAGCGGGTCTCGTGGCGAGTCAGCCTCACAGGCCGCTTCATTGGACATGCGATAGGGATCAGCGGCTTGCCAGGAAATCTCCGGTATTAGGGTCCCCAAGTAAAAGCATCAACGATGTTTGCATGCGCCTGATCCGAACGGAGCCCGTTCGATGTTTTGGTCAACCGTGGCTTCTTGGCACGAGCGAGGAGATCCCGACGGAACGGACCGTAGCATAGGACTGCGGAGACGGTCAAACCATGACCAGGCCCATTCCGCTTTGACTTTCGCAACATTGACCACTATTCTAAGCCATTCTCTGGTACGGGCTTCATATCGGCGGAGAGATTGGAGTCTGTCAAAGGAGGGACTGATGGAGAAGGAGGAGCACGGAGTGAACGATCGTGTATCAAAGAAAATTCTAGTGGGGGTGCTCATGCTCTGTTGTGCCCCCCTGGTGAGCGGGTGTGTCGTGTTAGAGGAAAAATATAACACGGAAAAGGCGCGCAGCCTGAATTTCCAGCGCTTGTTGGCGCAGGAGGAAAAGCGGACGGCCGAACTCGACAGCGAAGTCAAGCGAACGAAGAACGAATTGGCCGCATTCGAGGCTCGAAATCGGGAGTTGTCCACACAAGTGCAATCGGCACGCGACCAGATGAGCCGGGTCCAAGAAGAGGTAGAGGCCATCAAAGAATCAGTGTTCCTCGAACGGAAGGCGATGGAAGACCTGCGCAGAGGCGGCGTTCAGTCCGCCAAGCCGAAAAAGTCCGGATCATCGGCGGATTTCCTCGGCAATCTCGGTGGGGCGCGGACTGATTTGCCGAAGGATCCGGAAACGGAGGATATGGCGGCGATTGCAGAGTCGGCGCCGGCTGCGAAGACGAGTGCGACGATTCATGTCGTGAAACCGGGAGAGACGCTTTTCCGCATCGGCCGGCGATATGGGATCGAGATCGAGAAGTTGAAAAGAATGAACAGGCTGCCGGATGACATTATCGAAGTCGGCCAAAAGCTCATCGTGGGAACGGAATAGCAGACAGAACGAAATGACGACACCGACGTACTCACTTAGCGTGGACGAGTTCCGGTCCTATGCGAAGGCGGGTAACCTCATCCCCTTGTACCGCGAAATCCTGGCGGATCATGACACGCCGGTCTCGGCATTTGCCAAGATCGACCATGGCCCGTCGGCGTATCTGCTGGAGAGTGTCGAGGGAGGGGAAAAGTGGGCGCGCTATTCTTTTCTCGGAAGTGGGTCCCCGATCGTCTTGGTCGAAGACCGTGGAGATCTTTGCATTAAGAAGGGAACGCGCCGCCGCCGTATCCCCAGTCATGGCGCCCCCTTGGATCGCTTGCAGGAGTTCATGGGGACCTATCGTCCTGTGACGGTCCCGGACCTGCCTCGCTTTGTGGGTGGGGCCGTGGGCTATCTCGGATACGACATGGTGAAAACCTTCGAAGATCTTCCGTCCAGGAAGGCGGATAATCTCGGTCTTCCGGACTTTGCGTTTCTGCTGACCGAGACCCTGCTCATTTTCGACAACGTCTTGCAAAAAATCAAAGTGGTGGCCAATGCGCATGTAAAGTCGTCGTCGGAACGTGATGTTCGCCTGGCCTATCGTGAGGCGACAGCCAGGATCGAAAAAATGATCGCCCGGCTCCGCCGGCCTCTTCGGCAGGCCAGGCCAAAGAGGCGGCGGTCCCCCATCCGGTTTACGCCGAATATGAGCAAGGCGGACTTTGAAAAAATGGTTTTCCGCAGCCAGGAATACATCAAAGCCGGAGACATCTTTCAGTGTGTACTGTCCCAGCGATGGGAAACCAATCTGCAGGCGCCGCCGTTTCAGCTGTATCGGGCGCTGCGCGTCGTGAATCCGTCGCCGTACATGTATTACTTGCGGATCGCCGGAGTTGAACTTGTCGGCTCGTCTCCTGAAATCCTCGTGCGTTGCGAGGATGGACTTGTCTCAGTGCGTCCAATCGCAGGGACGCGGCGACGGGGCGCGACAGCTGAAGAAGATGCGCAACTTGAACGCCGCCTCTTGGCAGACACCAAGGAACGAGCCGAGCATATCATGCTGGTCGATTTAGGACGCAATGATGTCGGCCGGGTTGCCGAGCAGGGATCGGTTCACGTGGAATCGCTGATGAATGTGGAGCGGTACTCGCACGTGATGCATATCGTATCGAACGTCACCGGGCAGCTGGATGATTCCAAGACGGTGTATGATGTACTGAAGGCCTGCTTTCCGGCTGGAACCGTTTCCGGCGCACCGAAAATCAGAGCCATGGAAATCATTGAGGAGCTGGAACCTGCCAAGCGCGGCCCCTATGCGGGCGCAGTCGGGTACATCAGTTTTTCAGGCAACATGGACATGTGCATCAATATTCGAACCGTGGTGGTTTCCCGTCATCGAGCTTTCATTCAGGCTGGAGCCGGCATCGTTGCCGATTCGAATCCCGAACACGAGTACGAAGAGACCTGCAATAAAGCCCGGGCGATGATGAAGGCGATTGAACTGGCGGAGCAGGGGCTGGAATAGAAAAGAGCCTCTGAAGAACCGGGCATGGCTAATAGCAAGAGGGCAGGTTGTGCTTTCTTCTGTTCTTGTCATCAACTATCAGCCCTAGGCTTCCGGTAACGCCATGTTGTTGGTCATCGACAATTACGATTCTTTCACCTACAACCTGGTGCAGTATTTTGGAGAGTTGGGCGAAGATATCCAGGTGTATCGCAACAACAAGATATCTCTCGACCGGATTGATGATCTGCGTCCAAGCCGGATCGTAATTTCCCCAGGTCCTTGTACACCCAAAGAAGCCGGGATCTCAGTGGAGACGATCCGCAAGTTCGGAGGCAAGATTCCGATTCTCGGTGTGTGTTTGGGGCATCAGTCGCTGGCTGTTGCCTATGGCGGTGACGTCATCCGTGCGTCGCGTTTGATGCATGGAAAGACGTCGCCGATCAAGCATGACGGCAAGACGATCTATCGGTCCTTGCCTAATCCATTTGAAGCGACGCGCTATCATTCGTTGATCGTGAATCGGATCAATCTTCCTGGCTGCTTTGAGATTTCGGCGGAGACCGTGGATGGCGAGATTATGGGACTCCGCCATAAGACGCTGGGTGTCGAAGGAGTCCAGTTCCACCCGGAGTCAATTCTGACGGCCGTCGGGAAAGACCTGCTCCGGAACTTTCTGAAACTCTAGCCAACTCATACTGATTCATGATCAGAGATGCGCTTGCCAAATTGGCTGATCGAACCGACCTTTCCGCACACGAGGCGGAAGAGGTTATGTCCGAGATCATGGACGGGGCGGCGACCTCAGCTCAGATTGCTGCCTACCTCATGGGGCTGAGACAGAAAGGGGAAACGGTCGATGAGATCGTCGGTTCGGCGAAAGCCATGCGGTCACGAGCCATCCGAATCAGCGTCGGCGCACAGATCGTCGTGGATACCTGTGGAACCGGCGGCGATGGAGCCCACACGTTCAATATCTCCACCACGGCGGCGTTGCTGGTTGCTGGGGCAGGGATTACCGTAGCCAAGCACGGCAATCGTTCCATCTCATCCAAATCCGGCAGCGCCGACGTGTTGAGCGCCCTTGGCGTCAGGATTGATCTCACGCCCGATCGCGTAGCGGATTGTATTGATGAGGTCGGCATCGGGTTCTTGTTTGCACCGCACTACCATGGTGCGATGAAGCATTGCGCCGGGCCAAGGCAGGAAATGGGGATTCGTACCCTCTTGAATGTGCTGGGACCGTTGACAAACCCGGCTGGAGCTACGCACCAAGTTCTGGGCGTGTATGATGCAGCGTTGACCGAGATTCTTGGGCGAGTCTTGTTGCAGTTGGGCTCGCAACATTGTTTTGTCATTCATGGCATGGATGGACTGGACGAATTCACGTTGTCGGATCGGACGAAGGTGTCCGAAGGAAAGAGCGGGGTGGTGTCGAGTTATTTCATGGCCCCGGAAGAGTTCGATCTGCGGCGCGTGTCACACAAAGAACTTGCCGGCGGCACGCCGGATGAGAATGCGCGTATTACCAAAGAAATTCTACGGGGCAGGAAAGGCCCGAAGCGGGACATCGTTTGCCTCAATGCCGCCCCTGCGATGATGGTCGGTCAGAAAGCGAACACTCTGAAGGAAGGGTTTCGTCTTGCTCAAGAGGCGATTGATTCGGGGGCCGCCGCCGAGAGGCTGGACCGGCTCATCACGTTTACCCGGCACGCGTAACTGCCCATGATTCTTGACCAGATTCTTGAACATAAGAAAGCGGAACTGAGGCACAAGCAGAGCCGTTCCTATCTCGCAAATCTCAAGACGGTGATTCGTGATGTGGCTCCGCCGCTGGGTTTTGCCATAACGCTTGAGGCTACCAGGACCGCCGCGAGTCCGGCCCTCATTGCAGAAGTGAAGAAGGCCTCACCGAGTTTGGGGCTCTTACGAGCTGAATTTTCGGAGAAGTTCGACCATCTGGCTATCGCACACACCTACCATGAGTCCGGGGCATCGGCCGTCTCGGTCTTGACGGACAAGGATTTCTTTCAGGGTGACCTTCGATATTTGGCGGAGATCAAGAACGTACTGCCGATTCCTGCACTCAATAAGGAATTCATGGTCGGGGAGGTGCAGTTTTACGAAGCCCGTGCTCATGGAGCTGATGCCGTGTTGCTCATCGTCGCTGCGTTGGAGCGGCGGCAATTGATGGATTTCCATGCGCTGGCCAGGGAGCTTGGGATGGACATTCTCTTTGAAACTCATCACGAGCGGGAACTTGACAGGGTCTTGGAATGGATCCCGGCTGCACGGATGATCGGCATCAACAATCGAGATCTGCGCACATTCGCGACCGACCTCAGCCTGACCCTTCGGTTGGCCAAACGAATCCCGGCCGACAAGCTGATCGTCAGCGAGAGCGGCATTCATACGCGCGACGACGTGGTGCGGCTGGTTGAGGCAGGCATTCATGCGATGTTGATAGGAGAATCACTCATTCGAGCAGAACACACAGGTGACAAAGTGCGGGAGTTGCTCGGTATAACCTCGAGAAGCACCCGTTCAGCATAGGGTGCCCCACGAATCCATGGTCAAAGTAAAAATTTGTGGAATCACCAGTGCAGAAGACGCCAAAGTCGCGGTGACGGCCGGAGCGGATGCGCTTGGATTTGTGATGTACCGGAAGAGTCCCCGTTTTGTGGAGCCGACGATCGCTCGCACAATCATCTCGGCGCTCCCCCCGTTTGTCCTGCCGATCGGCGTATTTGTAAACGAAGAGGCCGACTGGGTTCGGAGACTCATGGATCAATGCGGGTTGGCATTGGCCCAGCTGCACGGGGATGAATCCGCATCGTATTGTGAGAACCTTGGGCGCCCGGCGCTCAAAGCGCTCCACTTGAAGGATCGCAGGACATTTCTCGCCCTGGCCGAGTTTCAGGGGAGGGCGAACATCCGCGGATTTGTCATCGATGCCCATTCTGATCACGCATATGGCGGTACGGGACAGACCGTTGATTGGACCTTAGCGGCAGAAGCGGCTCGGTCAGTGCCGATTCTCTTGGCCGGCGGCCTCACGCCGTTGAATCTGGCCGAAGCGATTCAGCAGGTGCATCCGTACGGGGTTGATGTCAGCAGCGGTGTCGAAGCGCATCCAGGGAAAAAGGATCCTGCCAAGGTGAAAGCGTTTATTGACGCGGCGAGGCTTGTGTCTATCTGATCTCCCCGCCTATACTCCTGTCAATTGAATTGAGAAGGATTGAATCGCGCATGCCAATACTTCCTGACAGCCACGGCCGGTTTGGGCCCTATGGTGGCCGCTATGTGCCTGAAACCCTCATGCCGGCGCTGCGTGAGTTGGAAGAAGAGTATGCGAAAGCGAAAAAGGACCGCCGATTTCAGAAGGAACTTGCCTACTATTTGAAACAATATGTAGGCCGCCCTACGAGTTTGTATCGTGCGGACCGGCTGAGCAAGCGGCTGGGTGGCGCCAAGATATATCTCAAGCGTGAAGATCTCTGCCATACCGGTGCACACAAGATCAACAATGCGATCGGGCAAGTCCTGCTCGCCGTACGGATGAGGAAACCGAGGATTATTGCTGAAACGGGAGCGGGGCAGCATGGAGTCGCGGCCGCCACCGCATCCGCCATGTTCGGACTGCAGTGTGAAATCTACATGGGCACGGAGGATATGCAGCGGCAGGCCCTGAATGTCTTTCGCATGCGGCTGCTGGGCGCGACCGTGACGGGCGTGGATGCCGGCAGCCGCACGCTGAAGGATGCCATCAGTGAAGCCATGCGCGATTGGACGACCAACGTTCGAACCACCCACTACGTGCTTGGCTCAGTGCTGGGGGCGCATCCCTATCCCATGATCATCCGTGATTTTCAGGCGATCATTGGCCGGGAGGCGCGAAAACAAATCCTTTCTGCCGAGGGCAGGCTTCCGGATTACCTCGTGGCCTGTGTGGGCGGGGGGAGTAATTCCATCGGCTTGTTTCATGCGTTTCTCCGCGACAAGAAGGTCAAGATGGTCGGCGTGGAGGCGGGAGGACTCGGCATCGCGAGCGGAAAGCACGCGGCGCGATTTTCAGGCGGCAAACCAGGGGTTTTACAGGGCACGATGACCTATCTTCTCCAGGATGATAATGGGCAGATCAATGTGACTCATTCAGTGTCGGCCGGCCTGGACTATGCCGCTGTGGGACCTGAGCATAGTCTCTACCACGATCAGGGCCGTATTGACTATACGTACGCGACAGACGATGAAGCGATGTCGGCTTTCGATCTGCTCGCCCGTGAAGAGGGAATCGTCCCGGCGTTGGAAAGCGCGCATGCCATTGCCTACGTCGTCAAGCTGGCTCCGAAACTGAAGAAATCGCAGATGATCATCGCGAATCTTTCAGGTCGTGGAGACAAGGATGTTCAGCAAGTCGCACGCATGCGGGGCGTCACGCTGTGACCGGGCGGCTGGACCACACCTTTGAACGGCTGCGTGGGCGCAGAGAGAAGGCGCTCATTGCCTATCTCATGGCGGGAGACCCTGGTCTTGCTGAAACAGAACAGCTGGTATTGGCGCTGGAACAGGCAGGCGCCGATATCATCGAACTGGGTGTGCCCTTCTCGGACCCTATCGCAGACGGGCCGGTGATTCAGGAGGCGGCAGAACGGTCATTGCGCAACGGGACTTCTCTTAGTCGGATCCTTGCATTGGTGAAGTCACTTCGACGACGCACGGAAATCCCGATCGTGCTGATGCTCTATTACAACTCTATCCACGCGATGGGGCATGAGGCCTTCTGCAAGTCGGCAAGCTCCGCCGGCGTCGATGGATTGATTGTGCCTGATATGCCGCCGGACGAGGCGGAGCCGCTCAAGACCCCGGCAGAGGCGGCTGGACTGCAGCTCATTTTCTTGCTTGCCCCGACCAGCACTGCCGATCGGCGCAAATTTGTTGCGCGGCAGTCGCGAGGGTTCGTCTATTACGTATCCCTCACAGGGATCACGGGGGCGAAGCTCAGCAACATGGCAGATGTCGGCCGCAATGTTGAGAAGATCAAAAAGCTCTCCGCGATTCCTGTCGCCGTCGGCTTTGGGGTCGCCACTCCGGAAGATGCCGCCAAAGTATCGAAGATCGCCGACGGTGTGATTGTCGGCACCGCAATTGTGCAGCGCATCGCGTCCCAACAGCAGGACCGTGGCATGGTTGGAAATGTAGCCGGGTTTGTCCGAACCTTGAAAGCGGCCATGGCGGAGGCATCTCAGTAGCCGTTTGCCGCACATTGCCTATGAAGGGGATCGCACGAAAAGAATTCGCGGTTAGGGCTTCAGCTGAGGAGGCATGTACTTGATCATCTCGTCGGCGAGCTCTTTGGCGATGTCTTTGAGGTTCGGCCTGAAAAACATGTAGCTGCTTGAACGTTCGTGGCGCGCTTTCCACACGGTCGTGCCGGTGGTGGCGTCGATGAGACGAAGGCTCAATCCTACCCGGCCCACATTGTCGCCTTCCTTGCGGACGTACTCCCACGAATTCACCCGCACCACCAAGAACGAATCGACATTGAGCGCTTTGCCGAGCGCAACGGATGAATCTTTGTCCGACTGGCCGGTCATTTCAAGACGAGAGAAATAGAAGACAAGCGAATCGAATGCCGCTTTCGATGCCTGAAAGATATCCGTCACACTTTCGGGAGGCATGACCCGTTCGACGTGGCTGATTCTCCTCAACGCGCTGGCCAGAACTTCTTGAATGTCTTCCCGTGCGCTGTCGTATTGGCTGGCCCTCGGCGGCAAGACGGCAATCGCCTGGGGGCGGAACACCTTTGCGCCGGGACCTTCCCACACTTCCTGCAAGCCCCCACATCCTGCAAGCAGCAAGACCAGAGCGAGCACCACGCAGAATCGCATAGATGATGACGGCGACATGGATTCAGTATACCATTAGAACGTCAAAGAGACAGAACCCGAGACAAGAGCGCCCTTCTCGCGAAAGTCATATCCGCCTCCGACATCCGCGCGAAAAAAATATATCCGCAGACCTAACCCTGCGGTAGGAATAAACGGAGTAGAGGCATCCTTCATGTTCTTGAAGGTGCCGACCCGAAAAGACAGAAACTCAGACAAGACGGTTTGTTCGGCTCCCAGACTCAACACCTGGCTCTTGACTCCCGGCATGAGGGTCTTGTTCACCGTCGCATCCACGTCAGCCGATAGCGTGAGCGACGAGTAGGGGTTGAGCGCCACTCCGCCGCGGACCTGCGGCTCCAGTTTCACCTCGCCTCCGCCGGGGGCATCAAAGGCCGGTTGATTGATGTCCTTGGCCACGACACCGAATCTGAGCCACGAGGATGGCCGGTAGATGGCGCCGACGTCAATGCCGAAGGTCGTTGAGATCGTCGCCTTGCCGAAGTGATCACTGAGACTCACGCCGTCTCCGCCTCGAAGCATCATGGTGCCGGAATACGCGGCGCCTTGAATGACTTTTCCTGTGACGCCAATTGAAAAGGTCTTGTCGGCAAATGCATAGGCGTAAGAAAATGCAGCCTGTCTGGCTTCGAGTCCCCGAAGCGCCATCTGCCCCGTGATACTGATGGGTGTGTTTGGCCCCCCAGGCTGCAATGCCTGCAAAGGAGTCGAAACGAATCCTCCGCCAGTCGCGACATCTGACACGTTAAACCCGAACGCGTGTTCACCGAGATGTCCTTTAATGTAGAGACCGGCTGACCCATTGACCGATGCCGTAGCACCAGGCCGATTGACGCGATTGGCGATGTCCTGTGCTCTTCCCAGGTTGACCGCTGATGGGTCGCTGGTGTCGAAGTTCTCCAGGTCATGAACCGCGTCGCCAAGGCCGAGACGATCGAGCGCTTGTCCGCCGCCCTGGATGCGAATATCCACTGTCTGCGTCATCGCCAAGCCGGCAGGGTTCCAATACGTGGCCAATGCATCTGTGGTAACCGCCACACCGGCGCCGCCCATGCCCATGGCACGGGGACCCACCGTCACGAATTCTACAGCCAAGGCATGCGCAGGAAGCCCTGAGAGAATCAGTATCGCAACTGTACGAAGCAATGGAGAATACCGCATAGGATGACGACTCTCTGGAGGTGAAGCCTGTTCCTGAGTCTATTGAAGGAATCGATGCTCGTCAAGGATTCACAGGCGGTTCAAACTGCCGGCCAGCGAGGGGCGATGGTCACGCCGTTTCATACGCAGAGCGTCAGAGCGACGTACGAATGACGTTGGCCGACGGGTTCAACCTCCTGTCAGACGATTTGGCCGTCCTGCATATGGATGATGCGGTCGGACTGGGCGGACAGTTTGTCATTGTGAGTCACGATAATGAAGGTGGTTCCACGGGCTTTGTTCAACTCGCGCATCAACCCGAACAATCCGTCCCCGGTATGCGTGTCGAGATTGCCGGTCGGTTCGTCAGCCAGCACCATATCCGGTTTCTGCATCAGCGCCCGCGCCATCGCGACGCGTTGCTGTTCGCCGCCGGACAGTTCTCCGGGCTTGTGATACAGGCGTTGGCCTAACCCCACTTCAATGAGCAAGGCCTTTGCATCGGCTTCGACGGATGCGGGATCGCGCCGTTGCACCAGGGCCGGCATACAGGCATTCTCCAACGCCGTGAATTCCGGCAGCAGGTGGTGAAACTGGAACACAAACCCGATGCGCCGGTTGCGAAACTCGGCCTGTTGGCCTTCCGTCATCTGAAAGAGGTCTTGGCCGTCAAACAGCACCATGCCGCTGCTGGGTTTGTCGAGCGTCCCGATGATATGCAGCAAGGTGCTCTTGCCCGCGCCCGATGCTCCCACAATGGCGATCAGCTCGCCGCGCCGAATCTCGAGATTAATTCCTTTGAGCACCGGTAATTCGTAGGACCCCATCGGGAAGGATTTATGAAGATCGGTGACTTGGATCATGCTGACGTGCTCAGGAACGAGGACTGAGGGCTGCGCCGCGCAGATTGCGATTCAGTCCTCGGCCCCGTGGCCTTCAGTCCTGCAAGGTTATTCATAGCGCAGCGCCGCAACCGGTTCGAGCTTTGCCGCCTGGTTCGCCGGGTACACCGTGGCGACAAAACTAATCAGGATGGCTGATCCAGCCACGAGCAGCACGTCTTCGGCCAATACGTGGACTGGAATCCTTGAGATGTAGTACACGGTCGGGTCAAAGGTCCAAAACGTCTGGATCAGCCAGAGAAACGCATAACCCAGCGGAATGCCGATGGCGGTGCCGGAAAACCCGATGATCAACCCGTTCAGCATGAAGATCCGACGGATACTGCGTTTGGTGGCTCCCATCGCCTTGAGGATCGCAATTTCTTTCTGTTTCTCCGTCACGATCATCGTCAGGGTACTCACGATATTGAACGACGCCACGATCGTGATCAGGACCAGCAACAGAAACATCATGATCTTTTCAAGTTTCAGGGCGGAGAAAAGATTGCGGTTCATCTGCATCCAATCCTTGGCTCCATGGCTGAAGCCCAGTTCGTGTTCGATATCCCGGGCGATGTCGCTGGCGCGAAACACGTCGGTCACTTTGACTTCGACCCCGGACACGCTCGCCTCCATGTTGAAGAATTTTTGCGCCTCGCCGAGTTCGATGTACGCCAGCGACGAATCGTATTCGTACATGCCGGAATGAAACAGCGCTACGACGGCAAATGTTCGAATCTTCGGTACCATGCCCATCGCGCTGATCGGTCCGACTGGAGACACGACGTTAAGTGTGTCTCCGACAAAGACCCCAAGCCGAAGTGCCAGTTCCTTGCCGACGATGATGCCTGGTTTTTCGACCACGCGCGGTTCCCCCTGCGGATCGTCGATTGGAGCCTGTTTGACCTTGACGGGAGTCAGAAGATCGGTCAGCTGCCCGGCGGACACGTTCTTGGCCAAATCGGTGACATTGGACTCACGGTGCGGGTCGATGCCGCGCAAAACGATCCCTTGCACGCCGGATTGTGTGGTCAGCAGGACTTGACGGAGCACAAAGGGCGTTGCGGCCACGACATTGGGAACCGCCTGTATTTTCTCGATGAGCGGATCGTACTCCGCCATGTTCTCCTTCATCCGCTCTTGCACGATAATGTGAGCGGTCGTGCCGAGTATTTTCCCCTGAATGTCTTCTTTGAATCCCGTCATAATTCCGACCGTGCCGATCAGTGCCGCCACTCCGAGCGTAATGCCGGCGATCGAAACAAACGTGTTGAGCGAAATGGTCCGGTTGCGGCGCTTGGCGCGCAGGTAACGAAGCCCGACGAAGATTTCATAGGGCATCGCCACTATGATTTCTCCGGCCTCAGCTGCGGGAAAAGTACCACGTCGCGGATGGAGGCCTGATTGGTGAAGAGCATGATCAACCGATCGATCCCGATGCCTTCACCGGCTGTCGGCGGCATTCCGAACTCAAGGGCCCGCAGGAAGTCTTCATCGACGAGATGCGCTTCTTCGTCACCGGCCGCACGCTGGATCGCCTGACCTTCAAAGCGTTCGCGTTGGTCCAAGGGATCGTTCAACTCCGAAAAGGCATTGGCGATTTCCCGCCCTGCGATATAGAGCTCGAATCGATCCGTGAGGGTGGGGTCTGAGTCCTTGCGGCGGGCCAGCGGAGAAATTTCTATCGGGTAGTCCGTAATGAACGTGGGCTGCTGCAAGTTGGGTTCGACGGTTTCTTCGAAGATCTCATTCACGATATTGAACAGCGGCCATTCCGCATTGACCGGCACATTCAAGTGTTTGGCCGCCGCCAGGGCCTTGTCTCTATTGTGAAGTACCGATGGGTCCAGTTTGTTGACCTCAAGGATTGACTGATGGTAGGACCAGCGCCGCCAGGGAGGCGTGAGTGTGATGTCCTTGCCCTGATAGTCGATGACCGTTTTGCCGAGGATCTGTGTGGCGAGGCTGGAGACCAACTCTTCCGTGAGGACGATCAGATCGTGATAATCCGCATAAGAGACGTAGAACTCCAGCATCGTAAATTCGGGATTGTGAATGGTTGAGATGCCTTCATTCCTGAAGTTCCGGTTGATCTCGAACACCCGTGGAAATCCGCCAACAATCAGACGCTTCAAATACAACTCCGGTGCGATGCGTAGATAGAGATCGACATCGAGTGCATTATGATGCGTGACAAAGGGCTTGGCCGCTGCGCCGCCGGGAATCGGGTGCATCATCGGGGTCTCGACTTCGAGGAATCCCCGTTCGATCAGGAAAGCCCGAATGGCGGCAATGATCCGGCTCCGTGTCGAGAAAATGTGATGGACGTCAGGGTTGGCGATCAGATCGACATACCGTTGCCGATAGCGGGTTTCGATATCGGTCAGCCCATGCCATTTTTCCGGAAGCGGACGGAGCGCCTTGCTGAGAAACGTCAGCTGGTGGACTTCGACGGTCAACTCATTCGTCTTCGTACGGAACAGGACCCCCGTGACGCCGATCCAGTCCCCGAGATCGAGCTGCTCAGTCACTTTGTAGGCCTGTTCGGAGAGGAGATCTTTCTTGAGATACACTTGAAGCCGGTCGGACCCGTCTTGCAGCACGGCAAATCCGGCCTTGCCAAAACGGCGCAGGGCCACCACGCGTCCCGCGAACGTGCAGGAGATCTTTTCCTGCTCTAAGATTTCTTTCGCTTTCTCGCTGTGCAGCCGGATCAGCCGCCCGGCTCTGTCCTTCACTTCAAAGCGCGTCCCGTAGGGTGAGACGCCGGCCTCTCGGAGATGATCGAGTTTTTTGATCCGTTGCTGCCGTTGTTCGTTCAGTTCATCCATACTCGTCCGCGTTGTGCTATCCCCAGTTACAGATCGTCAGATTCGCTGACTGCCGACGGTTGATCGCTCCCTTTCGTGAACTTCATCTTCAAGTAGGCTTCGATGAAGCCGTCGATCTCGCCGTCCATGACGGATGAGACATTGCCGCTTTCATGGGTCGTCCGGTGATCTTTCACCATTTGATAGGGTTGGAACACGTAGGAGCGTATTTGACTGCCCCACGCGATATCTTTTTTCTCGCCGACGATCGCGTTAAACTCCGCCTCTTTCTTTTTCTGTTCCAACTCAAAGAGGCGCGCCTTCAAGATTTTCATCGCGCCGTTTCTGTTCTGGAGCTGTGAGCGCTCGTTCTGGCATTGCACGACGATCCCGCTCGGCAGGTGAGTGATGCGGATCGCCGTTTCGACCTTGTTGACGTTCTGTCCACCGGCGCCGCCGGCGCGGAAGGTATCGATTCTGAGATCCTTATCTTCGATCGCCACATCGATGTCTTCGCTCAATTCCGGATAGACGAAAACCGAAGCGAACGAGGTGTGCCTCCGTTTGTTGGAGTCGAACGGAGAAATACGCACCAGGCGATGAACCCCTGCTTCGGCCTTCAAATAGCCGTAGGCATAGGGGCCGGTGATCGACACGGTTGCACTCTTGATCCCGGCTTCGTCGCCGGCCAGCAGATCCAATGTCTCCACCTTGAATTTCTTGGTTTCCGCCCACCGCACGTACATACGAAGAAGCATCTGTGCCCAGTCCTGCGATTCCGTTCCGCCGGCACCCGGATGAATGGCGAGAATCGCATTGTTCGGGTCCAACTCGCCAGAGAGGAGGTGCTCCAGGCGCAGGTTGGCCAGGCGAGGTTCCAACTGATTCAGTTCGATGGTCAGTTCCTGTTCGATCTCGGCGTCACCGCTCTCGTGAGCCAGTTCAAGCAGCGCGCCCAGATCTTCCAATTTCGCTTCGATTTGACGCCACTGCTGAAGCTCACGCTCAATGGTGGATTTTTTTCGGCTGACAGCGGTGGCGGTGCGTGCGTCGCTCCAAAAATTCGGCTGCCCCATCTGGGCTTCAAGCTCGTGCAGATCGGCGGTCATGCGGGCGAGGTCAAAGATGCCCCCGTAACTCGGAGACGTGTTCGCCTATCGTGCGAACGCGAACTTGTATTTCATCCAACATGGAACGATCCTTCTCCCGTTACGCGGGTGTGATGGCAGTCGTGCCGTGAGCAGGTTCCTTTGTGCGGAAATAACCGAACAGGCACAAGAGCGCGCAGATTATAACACAGGCGTAAGCAAAGACATCTCCGTAGTAGCTGTAAAAAGTGCGGGGCTGTCTCAGTGGGATGGCGGCCTTCGAGGCCTGTTCTGCGAAGAGAGGCGTGGCGTGTATGATATGACCGAAGGGATCGATGAAACCGGAGATCCCGGTGTTGGCGGCGCGTGCGAAGGCCAGATGATTTTCCACTGAGCGAAAGACCACCATGGCAAAGTGCTGCGCGGGTGCTGAAGAAGGTCCGAACCAGCCGTCATTCGTGATCGTGACCAGAAACTCCGCGCCATTGACCGAAAATTGGCGGACCAGATTCGGGAAGATCACCTCGTAGCAAATGGCCACGCCGAACTTCACGGGTCGTGGGCCTGCCTGATTGCCGGTGCCCAGTGACTTGGGGGTGAAGGACAAAATGGTCGAGCCTGGTCCTGCTTCGAAGTCGCCGATCCCTTCCACGAGTTTGTCGAGAAAAAACAGCAGTGACGATTTCAACGGAATGTATTCCCCGAACGGCACGAGATGGTGTTTGTCGTAACGACCGAGCAGATTGCCGTCGGGGGCCAGCAAATAGGCACTGTTCAAAAGATAGGGTCTGCGGTCCGAATAGAATCGCAGAGCCGGGCTGCCGAGAAGAATCGGCGCCGTTGCACGATCCGCCCAGGCGATCAACTGCAGCTGGTACTCTTTTTCCCGTTCCAGGATGAACGGCGTTGCAGCCTCCGGCCAGACAATCAGGTCTGTACCGGTTCCCAGCTGGCCGGTCAGCCGGTCGAGCCGCTGCATCGTCTCATCACGGTACGCAATGTCCCACTTCACCGCCTGATCGATGTTGGGCTGCACCACCCCCACTGTAATCGAGGTTCTCGGCAGTTTCAGATCCTCGCCTGTCAGCACCGCTGAACTGTAGAGCCACGAGAGCACCATGAGCATCGCCGTGGTCGTGAGGAGTTCCCACGGGAGCTTTGCCGGGTGAAATCCGCGGAAGAAGGGCATGAGCCATAAGAGCAACTCAGCCAACGCCAGATTGACAAGGATGAGCAAGAATGAAACCCCATAGACCCCGGTATGATCCGCGATCTGGATCAAGTCCAGCTCACGATATTGCGAATACCCCAGGAGACACCAGGGAAGACCTGAAAGGAAGTAGGTGCGGAGCAACTCTAATGCGACCCAGAAGCAGGGCGCAAAGAAAATCCCATATCTTGGGATGAGTTCGCGCAGCCAGACGATGGAGAGACAGTACAGCCCGACGTACAGCCCGAGATAGGCGGTGAGTAACAACAGAATGGCGTAGCTGATGGGGAGTGGCACTTTCCCGTAGGTCGTCATGGCGGTTACGACCCAGGCCATGATACCTGTAAATCCAATGAAACCGGTCAGACATCCGATCCAAAACGCGTGCCGTCTTGAGCATTGATCGAGCGCGAGATGCAGGGGAATGAGGACAACCCAGGCAAGTAATCCCAGATCAAATTTCGGGAAGCACAGAGGCAACAGCAGACCGCTCGCGCAGGCAAGGAGTATCTGGCGCGAACGAGCTCGATCCATTGTTTGGTACCATAGCGAAACCCCCCACGACTTTCAAGGGAACACTTGAACAATCGGGGACTTGGGCGGCTGTGACGTGCTTTTTCTCGCCGAAAGAGGTATTCTCATCTTCCATGGAACGACGCCAGCACCGTCGGGTTCCGGTGCAAGTCAAAAGTCTGCTCCGGACGAATTCTCACGAGGTCGAAGGCGAGACCATCGATCTCTCGCTCGGCGGCGCCAAGTTCGAAAGTCTCCTGGCCGTCCAGCCCGGCAAGCAGATCATAGTGAAGCTCATCGTGCCGGGGGTCAAGGAGCCGATTTATATCGAACAGGCACAGGTCCAGTGGATTCACGATCAGACGTTCGGTGTCAGGTTTCTGGAAATTCGGCAGCAGGAGTTTGATGAATTGGAGCAATTGATCGAGGAGTGCATTGCTCTCGACCAAGGCGGAGACGCATGAAGCCCGTTGACACTCAGCCGCAGACCGAAGACCCTCGCAGCTGGATCGGCAGCGAAGCGACGGTCGGCTCGCAAGCGGAGGATCATGTACGGCAGCGAGAAGGACGTGCCGAGGGACTCTTCACCACCATCATCACCCTCACGTTCATCGGCGGGTTCACACTCGGTGGTGCCCTCAGCCGGCTCTGGCGAAACAAAGCAACGTAGCACTCCTGCCCTTGCCGTAAGCCGATAGCGATCAGGTCTTTGTTCCTGACTGCTGTTCCGGTTTGTGATGTGTCCAGGTGAGCGGGGTTGCGGCAGTGGACACAAACGCCTGGCCGAAGCCGAGCACAAGGTGGGCGTCTTGGAGCCTCAATTCCCAGAGTGCGAAATCACCAAAGCGAAACATCGGTGCTGCGAGTGGAAACCGGGTCAGGTACTGTTTCTTGATCGCCGCATAGGTTAGCGCGTCGGACGGCAACAACAGGGCCTCCCCCCTGGAGGTTCATCCGCTTCAAGGCAAAAGGATTTTTCTCCGGGCACCTCACGATCGTCAAGGTCAAGAGGACTGCCATCGTGCAAAGTCTGTTGGTGATTGATCGAGTAATGAGGGAAGGGAACTTCGCAATTCATGAGTCTGCTTGACTCACCGAGACCCTGAGGCCTATCGTACACTCGTGGGGGGAGTTAACGCCCCGGGGGAATATGGTTCATCAGGAGGTCGAGCGTGAGGACGGTGTGCAGGACCAGCTTGTACTGGGAAGCCTAAAATCCTCCCAAGATCTCCGCCGTACCTACTGACTCTCGGTAGGTGCGTGCTCCTCCCACCCTAATCCCCATTCCCGATTTCTCATTTCACTCGTTGTGCCCGCGTCTCAGTCTGCTTGACACCTTCCCCATGCGGAGCCTAGCCTGCACGCATTTGCTGTGAGTCGATTCATCGGTCGGACCGGGCGCGGGCCGTAGGAGCTGCACGTGAACACGAGCGAGCAATGTAAGGTGATTCGTCAGTATCTGCGAGAGCAGTTTCCCAAACATTTTATCACCGATTTTCTTGAAGGCGCCCGCCGCGCCCAGGTGTTCCGTATCGATGCGCCGAGCGGCCGGCCGTTACATTACGCCGTGCTGGGAATCGACTTTCTCCAGGCCCATACGGCGGATGGTTTGCAGGAGGCGCTCGTCTCTTCCGCACTGGGCGAGAAGTTGAAAGAAGCTGGTGCGGCGCCTGTCACCCTCTCGACAACCGGATGCCGGACGGAAGGTGTCAGCCGGATGGTCTGAACCTCGGACAGTCCGCCCCATTCCTGCGATGGCACCGTGTGCGTTGCCTGCCGCAGTGGTTTGTGGTACCAAGTGTCTCCCGCTAACAAGTTGAGAGGCTGAATGAGCAAGAAGAACGCGTCTGCGCAACCTGTCCTGTCCGCATTTCCCAAGAAACCCGTTCTAGAATCAGCCGTCCCTCCCAAAGCCGCCGCCAAACCGGTGCAGCAGGTGACTGCGGTTGAGATGGGCGCGCGCCAGCGGGAAATTTCCGTTTCTGAATTTTTCACGAAGAACCGGCATCTGCTCGGTTTCGACAATCCCCGCAAAGCGCTGCTGACCTGCGTCAAGGAAGCGGTGGACAACGCGCTCGATGCCTGCGAAGAGGCCGGAATTCTGCCGGAGGTGACAGTCAAACTGGAGGTGGTGTCGAACGGGGAGCCGATCACCCCCAGCCAGGCGACCAGATTTCGTATCACGGTGGCGGATAATGGGCCCGGCATTGTCCGCCAACAGATCCCCCGCATTTTTGCAAAGCTGCTCTACGGGTCGAAGTTCCATCGCATGCGGATGAGCCGAGGCCAGCAGGGGATCGGTATCTCTGCCGCCGGTATGTATGGACAGCTCACGACCGGCAAACCGGTGAAGATTATTTCACGCACCGGTCCAAAAGCTGCCGCGCATTTCTTCGAAGTACAGATCGACACGAAGAAAAACGAGCCTCTGGTTCACGAAAACAAGCAGATCGAATGGGATCAACCGCAAGGCACGCAGGTGGTGATTGAGGTCGAAGGGAAGTACCAGAAGGGCAGAGCGTCGGTGGATGAATGGCTGGAGCAGACCTCCATCGCCAATCCGCACGTGAGAGTGATCTACCAGGCGCCGGAAGGCCAGATCAACGAGTACCCGCGCACCTATCACGAACTTCCGCCGTTGCCGCGCGAAATCAAGCCGCATCCCTACGGGATCGAGTTCGGAGCGCTGCTCAGGATGTTGCAGGATACGAAAAGTCACTCGCTTTCCGGCTTCCTCTCCAGTGATTTCTGCCGCGTCTCGCCCCAGTTGGCCGACGAGATGTGCAAGGCGGCAAAGCTCTCGCCCAATATAAAGCCACACAATGTAAAAGGGCCGGAGGCCGAAATCCTGTATCGGACTGTTCAAGACACGAAGATTATGGCGCCGCCGACAAATTGCATTTCCCCGATCGGTGAAAAGGCAATTCTCTCCGGTTTGTACAAGCAGATCAAAGGCGAGTTCTATACGGCAGTGAGCCGTCCGCCGGCCGTCTATCGCGGCAATCCCTTCAGTATCGAAGCGGGGCTGGCCTATGGCAACCGGCCGGAAGATCACAATAAAACGAAACAGCCGGCCATGCCGAAGGCGGAAGGCGAGCATGAGGAAGAGGATGCTGACCTTGCGCGCGTCATTCGCTACGCCAACCGGGTGCCGCTGCTCTATCAGCAATCCGCCTGTTCGACCTTCAAAGCTGTCTTGAGCACGACGTGGAAAAATTATGGCGTTGCGCAATCCCGCGGGGCTCTGCCGGGGGGGCCGATGGTGATTTTCGTCCATATGGCCTCAGTCTGGGTGCCGTTCACGAGCGAATCCAAAGAAGCGATTGCCGATTACGACGAAATTCAGAAGGAAATTACGCTGGCTCTGCGCGAGTGCGGCAGACGATTGGGGCTGTTCTTACGGCGGCGTGAACGGGCCGCGAGCGAGTATCGGCGGCGGAATATCTTCGAACTTTACATCCAAGAAGTGGTCGATGCTTGTGACCGGTTGAAGGGAGGGAAGCTGCCGAAGGAAAAATTGAAGGCGCAGCTTCACAAGATTGCCACGTCGCGCACCGGTGGATTGAAGACCGATGAAGCGCTCGGCAAGACCGGGGGAGGACCGGAAGGCCTGCCTCATTCGATCATCGTCACGGCGGAAGGCGTCGAAGGGGAGGTCGATCTCGCCAATCAAGTGCAGGCTGATACCGCACCTCCGGCGATGCCGGGTGAACCACATCTCCTCGTGGATGAGAACCCGGCGACGAGAGGGATCACTCCCAAAAAATGGAAGACGATGGCAGTGAAGGGGAAAGACGCCAAGTCCCCGAAGGGAAAGGTTTCGCAGATGGCGTTATTTGACAGACCTGAGAAACCGGATAGACCGAAAGGGCCAAACAGGCCGGTTCCCGGTTCGAGACCCCGAGGAAAGAAGTAGGACGCCATGACTACCAAACAGAAAAAGACCACGGCGGTCGAGAAAAAACTCATCGGGCTGGCCGACATCGTCATCACCGCGGCAGAGCGGTCGAAAGATCCTACATTTGCGATCCCGATTCGCGCCCTCTCGAACGTGTCATTCAACGAGCGGAAGGGCCTGATCGAGATGGGGAACAAGAAGCAGGCGCGTTCGTTCTTCAACGTCGGCATGGCCAAGAAGTTCATGCAGACTGTCCTGGTCGCCGATGCGCTGTCGGAATTGCAGCGGGCGGACCTGACGACCTCGCTTCGGGAAATTTATTACCGGACGAAACACACGATCAAAGACTCGCACGAGAACACCTTCGACACGCAGGACGAATCCGATCCGGTGATCGAAGATCTCGAAGTTTCGCTTGCCGCGCTGCGGGAAGAGCTGCACGTTCGGGCGGAAAACAGCGGGAGCATCGTCGGACCGGTCGTCTTCGGCGACGACGGCGACCGGGTGGATTGCGCGAAGCTGGGCAAAGGCGGCTATTCGGTTCCCTCGATCGTTGAGCCGGAGTATCTGGAGATCCGTCGCTGCACCGCCGACTTCGTGTTGCTCGTCGAAAAAGGCACCCAGTGGAATCGGTTGTCGGAGGACAAATTTTGGCGGCGCTATAACTGTGTTCTGCTCACCGGGAATGGCCAGCCGCCCCGCGGAGTCCGCCGGCTGGCAAGACGGCTTCATGAAGAGTGCAAGCTGCCGGTGTATGTCTTGGTCGATAACGATCCCTGGGGCTACTATATTTATTCCGTGATTAAACAGGGCTCGATCAATCTCGCGTTTGAAAGCCAGCGCATGGCGATCCCCAAGGCGAAGTTCATGGGATTGTCGAGTGCCGACCCCGAACGCTACGAGCTGCCGCGCAACGTCGGTATCAAGCTGAACGAGAAAGACATCGCACGGGCCAAGGAGCTGATGAATTACGAGTGGTTCCAGAAGCCGGCGTGGCAGGTTGAAATCAAGCGGATGCTTACCAGCGGACTCAAGTACGAACTCGACTCCCTGGCCAACAAGGACTTTCAATATCTGACGAAGAAGTATCTGCCGAGAAAGCTCAAAGAGAAAGACTGGCTGGATTAGTCTCTCCCACGGTCCTGCCATCGATCCGGAGCTAGTTCATTACACAGACCACCACGCGAGACTGGTCCTAACCTACCAGCTAGCAAGGCTGAGTACAGGAGCTATGAAAATATTGCCCGCATGGACCGTGCCGCTTCGGGACTGGCAACGTCGCGCGCTTTCGGCGGTGCTGGCCCATCAGACTGCGGACTTTCTCGCGATGGCGACGCCGGCTGCTGGAAAGACGCGCTTTGCCTTGCGTGTCGCGCATGACTTCATGACAAAACGGGATGCAGCCAGGGTGTTGGTCGTCTGTCCGACGAGTCATTTGCGCACACAATGGTCCGAAGCCGCCAGCAAGGTCGGCTTGCATCTCGATCCGGCTCTGACCAATGAACAGGTCACTGAAGCGTCGGATTATCATGGTGCCTCGGTGACCTATCAGCAAGTCTGTCTGGCTCCGGCGATCTTCCAACGGGCCTGCAAGAGTAAGAAGACCCTGCTCATCCTCGACGAGTTACACCACGCCGGCGACGGCAAGAACTGGGGGAAGGCGCTGCGAACGGCGTTTGACCCGGCGGTGTTTCGATTGATACTTTCCGGCACGCCTTTCCGTTCGGACAATACCCCGATCCCGTTTATTCGCTACGAGCAAGGGGAAAGCCGGGCGGATTTCGCCTATGGCTACACCGATGCGATTCGGGACAGTGTCTGCCGGCCAATTGTGTTTCCGAGTTATGAAGGTGAGTTGACCTGGCTCTCCGAAGGCCGCGAGCATACTGCGACGTTTGAAGACGGATTGACGTTCGATCGGCAGCGGGAACGATTGAAGACGGCGCTCTTGCAGGAAACCTGGCTGGGGCCGGTGATCACCGATGCCCACACGCAATTGACGCGCCTTCGCAAGCAAGAACAACCGGACGCAGGTGGGCTGATCGTGAGCATGGACCAGGACCATGCACGCTGGGTTGCAGACCTCGTCGGCCGCATCACCGGTGCGAAAGCAGCAGTTGCGGTGTCGGACGATCCCGCCGCATCTCGCGCGATCGAGGAGTTCGCCGATCACAAGAAGCAGCAGTGGTTGGTTGCGGTGAACATGGTGAGCGAAGGCGTAGACATTCCACGGCTTCGTATCGGCGTCTATGGCACGAACGTGCTGACGGAAATGTACTTTCGGCAGGTGGTCGGACGGTTCGTCCGGATGCAGGACGGCATCCCCAAACCGCAACGCGCCTGGCTCTACTTACCCAAAGATCCGATCCTGGTCCACTATGCCAGGCAGATCAAGGCGGAACGCGACCATGTCCTCGAAGATATCATGCCGGTCGGGCAGCGGGATCTTTTCGGCCGCGTCACGGCTTCGGCAAACGAGTATATGCCGTTGATGGCCGTGGCCAGGATGGATGCGTTAATCGGCGAAGAAGAATCGAGAGGGGAGGGCGAGACAGCGGCGCTCACCGAACCGGCAGTCTCTCTCCATGAGCTGAAACGGGACCTGCGCGATCTTCACCGCTTGCTGGTCAGCACGGTCGCGAGAAAGAGCGGGGTCGATCATCGGCGGCTGAATGCGGAATTAATTGCGCGCACCGGCGGCCGTGTCAATCAAGCGACGGCGGAACAACTTCAGCGGCGCATTCAATTGCTGGAACGTTGGCAGGAACGAGGCTATGAAGGGAAACGGTAGAAGGTTTTACCGGCGATTGCATGGGGGGTCACAGTGCCTGACGAAGTCAGCGGCCGAGCCATCCGCGCTGTCATGGCGGCACCGGTTAATTCGGCGGCAGCATCCAGTAGAGCCGCCCAGGATAATCGGCGACATGACATACATCGCGGTCTTGCCGAATGAATCATAGACGCCATAGATCAGGACGGCGGCCATGAAGCTGAAATACAGGATGCCGATGCCTCGAGAGCCGGCGCTCTGTTTTGCCGCAAGGGCGAGGGCAGGTGATCCAAGCATGAGTCCGGCTGAGAGCGTGGCCAGTCGTTTCATCGCGGTCTCCTTCCAAAGAAAGGACATGAACGGCACACCTGGCCGAAGCATGTTCCGGTTTCAGACACAAGAACGCCCTCGTGGTGATTGCTACCAGGAGGGCGTGGTGTTGTTCTCGAACGGCGTTCTATGGTGGAGTCGGCTGGGCCTAGCAAGGAGTCACAGAACACCTCTTTGTCTACATCCAGTTGGTCATGCTGCCCCTTCCTGTCCAGCAAGTCAAACCGATACGACCTACGAACCTTAGGTACGCTGCCGATTTCAATGCAATGGTAATCACGTTGTGGGGGTCACTGGAGAAGGTGATGGGCTCAATCTTTATGCTTTTCACGATGTTGGCGGTGCTCATTTCCAACCCCGGAAATTCTGGAGCACTCAACGCCCCCTGTAATCATTCGGTCGAGCAAATCTTGACGCACTAGCAGTTCCCTTCGCGTGCGGGCGCACTACCTCGATACCGCTGCGCATCTGACGGAAAGTCCCTTTCGCGCCGAGCAGCGGCAGTTCTCGCGACGTTTTGAGGAGAAACGGCGATCGGCGGTCATCACCGCCGGTGTCGCGCCTGGGCTGACCAATCTTCTCGTGGCCGCGGCTGCGGACTTCCTCGAGTCGATCCACTCAGTTCGAGTTCGACTCTATGAATCCACCGAGAGCGACGATCCTGTCTCGCAGTGGTCGGCGGAAGTCTCGTTCGATGAAGCCGTCTCAAGGCCCCGCGTCTATCACGACGGCCATTTCTCGCTCGGCCAACGATTTGGTGAGCGCGAAGTCTTTCGCTTTCCAGCGCCGATCGGCCCGGTGAAGGTGATGTTGGCGGCTCAAGACGAAGTCGTCACAGTTCCGCATCACATTCCTCTGCAGTCGATGGATGCCAAAATCGGCGGACCGGATATGGAGCGTCTTCGAAAATGGTATCGACAAGGGAAGCTTCGGAAATCTCGTGGCCTCGTGCCATCACGCTTTCCACGTACGCCGACACCCGGCACCGTTGATCGCCTGATCCAACGCGGCATTCTTCACAATGAGCGCTTTGCCGCAGCTGTGGTTGTGGAAGGCGTCAAAGATGATCGGGTGACGACGGTTCGCTGGGACGTCACCATGCCAAGCCTGTATCAGCTCTACCGGCAGGGGCAGTTGAGGTCGCCCATTGCGTGGGCGACGGCCGAGATGACCTCGATTTTCGTGAAGCATTTTCCGTCGAAGGCCTTCGGCGTACACCCTCCCGAAGCGCTGGCCTCTCCGGTCCGACGCGCCATTTTGCACGACGCGCGAACTCGCGGTTTTCGCATCGTCAAGCGGGTGAGTTCCCGCCCGCTGTCCACAATGTGAACATCCAGGTGGACCGCCTTGCGCCGTCTTTTTAGCGGGTGCTAAGATTCTCGGACTGTACAGGGTGAAGCCCGGTTGATGGACCTTGGAATAGATGGGTTCTCCTCACCGAACCTAGACCTGATCATCGACTTCTGCCAGCTGGAGCAAGTATGCCGAATATTACACTCTTGGTATCGCCGAGCTGCGGAGCCTGCCCAGCTGCGAAAAGTCTATGGAAGCAGTTACGAGTGAAGTACAGCTTTTCTTATCGGGAAGTCGATATTACGACACGGGATGGGCAGGATCTTGCCGATCGCCATTCAGTCCGAGCGGTTCCGGCCACGATTATCGACGGTCGGCTGACGTTTGTCGGCGTGCCAAGCCGAGAGAGTGCCGAAAAGGCATTGCTGCTCAAGATGAAGCCTCGAGAATAAGGAATGCACAGACATGTTACCTGATGACGACGATTTCGAGCTCCCGGAGCTTCCACGAATCGACAAGGGCCCGCCACCCGATTGCCCAATCTGCGGCGATCCGATGAATTTCATCGACGGGGACTGGGCCTGCGTGGATTGCAATGGGGAGTTGCTCGGTCCGGAAACGGGCTAATCGCGTCGCTCGTCTCTCGTGAAGTGCAGACAGGCCAATGCGCTATTCAAATCGCTCCCTTCCCTTCACGCGTCACACTTCACGAAGTCCACGCTAGATGCTTCGCGTCGTCACCGGTCGCTTTCATCCGCATCTTGAGTCGGCCCTCTTTGACCACATTCAACGTGCCAAGGCGATTGATCCGTTCGCACCCTTGGCCGTGTTGGTGCCCTCGAAGCCGTTAGCCGACCGGGTCCGGTGGTCTCTCGCTGTTGAACAGGGCCTCTCGCTTCTCAACGTCCACATCCTCACCTTTCACCAACTGGCACTCCGTCTTTCGGAAGAGGTTCGGCAGCTGCCTGGAACAGCCCCGCCATTCCAGGTTGTGGACGAGCTGTTCTTTGAGCAATTGATCCGCCATATCGTGCGCAGCCGGCTCTCCGGCCTCGCCCCCCTCCAGCATATCGGTCATTCTTCAGGCGTCTGGGGTGCGTTGTGGTCGACGGTTCGAGATCTGAACGACGCCGGAGTCGATCCAGCCGAGGCGCTGCGGGGGCTTGGTGAAGGATATTTCGGACAGGAAGATGCGGCCTGGCTGCGAGCGCTATTTACTCTCCATGCCGCCGTGAAGGAAACCGGCAGGACCTTGCGACTGGGAACGCCCGACGACCTCGCAGAGTCACTGACCGAATTCGTACCGGCGTCGCCGTTCATCACGGCATTGCACCAGGTGTTCTACTATGGGTTCTACGATTTGACCCAAGAGCAATTATCCTTCTTCGAAACCGTGAGCAAGGCGGCGCCCACAACCCTGTTCTTCCCGTCGGACGATCAGCCGGCTTTTCAGTTTGCCCGGCGCTTCTTCGATCGGTCCATCCAACCACTGGTTCCCGCACCCGGTGCGATTGTTCCTCTCAAGGAAACCCAGCCGAAGGGGCCGCTCGCTTCCGTCGTCGCAGCACCCACACTGACCGTGCGGAATGTGGTCGGGGCTGAAGAAGAACTGGCTTCGGCATGCCGCCTGATCCTCGATCTGGTGGAAACCAACGGGTATCGATTTGAGGATATCGGAGTCGTCGCTCGAACGCTGGAATCGTATCGCTCCTCGCTCCAATTCGTCTTCGATCGGCATCGCATCCCGTTCACCGCTACGATGGGGCGTCCGTTGATCCACGAACCCTTGTGCAAGACGATTCATCAACTGGCGTCGCTCCCTTTGAACGACTACTACCGTACGGCCATGCTGGATGTCGTCACCTCTCCGCTCTATTGGAGTCGGTTTTGTGAGGAGTTCCCCGATCACGTCCGGCCTGATCTCTGGAAACTTGTCGTGCCGGCGCTGCACATTACCCGGGGAGCTGAAGAATGGGCTCGATTGGAAGCTGCCGGCCGTGCTGCCGTTGAGCTTGAAGCCGGGCGTGAAGGGGGCGGTGCTGCAGGACCGTTGGATGTACCTCCGCCGGTGGTTCGGCTGTTGTGGCGAGTGGTGTCTCAGCTACTCGGCGATTGTGCCGCGCTGCCCACGCGCGGGACCGTAGGGCGGCTCGTCGACGCATTCCAGCAGCTGATCGGGCAGCACCTGCGCCGTGCATCCGTCACTGACGAATCTCAGCCGCGCGCTCACGAGTCCCATCTCGCTCTTGTCTGGGACGCGCTTGATCGGGTTTTCACCACCCTGACGCAACTTGATGTGATCGGTGACGAGCTGGCGTGGGCTGAGTTTGTCGAACTCTTCACGCATGCTTTGGATCGGACGACGGTTCCGCTCATTGACACCGAACACCAGGGGGTGGCGGTGCTCGATGCCATGGCGGCGCGTGGTGTGGCCTTCAAGGCGCTCATCGTGCTCGGACTGAACGACAAGGTATTTCCCCGGTACATTCGGGAAGATCCCTTTTTGCGGGATCGGCACCGGCGTGTGCTTGATGGAACGATGGGCTTCAAGATCGACGAAAAGTTGCAAGGATACGAGGAAGAAGCGCTCTTGTTTGCCTTGCTCCAGCAAGCCGCAACCCAGCGACTGTACCTCTTCTTTCAGCGGGCTGAGGACCAGGGGCGTGCACTGACTCCCTCAGCATATCTCGTGGACGCCGACCGCCGCTGCGGTCTTGAGGAAGCTCCGGTCGAGGCTATCCCCCGGCGGCTATCCGATCGCGTTGCGCAGCGTCCCGCCATCCGCACGTTTCTTCCTCCCGAAGAACTTGCCCTATGGGCGGCCATGAGCGGACAGGACGCCGCGCCGCTGTTGGAGGCCGTGGGGCGTGCTGCAGAGTCGTTCCGTCATGGAATGACGGCATTGAACCATCTTGAAAACGACAGCCCGAGGCTCACTCCCTATGATGGAGTCACGGGGACACTGGCTCCATACTGGTCGCGGCTGCTCGAACGTGGGCTGGCTCCCACGCCGCTTGAACGGTATGCCCGGTGTCCTTTTCAATACTTCGCTGCAGATGTGCTTCGCATCGAACCGATCCGTGTGCCGCTTGTCCAGGAACTGGATGCCGCGCTTCTCGGAACCGTCTGTCATGCGGCGTTGCGACGCTGTTATGAACAACTGCTCCCGACTGGATGGCCGGTCGAGCCGGTTACCGATGATACGGTTGCCTGGTGTATTCATTTAGCTGTCGAGCAAGCGGCGGCAGAATACGAGGCCAGTGGCTGGACCGGCCACTATATCCTGTGGGAACTGGCGAAGGACATGATCGTTGCGCTCGTTTCGTCGGCGGTCGATGCGGATCAAGAAGGTCAGGCGGGGGACCCCTTCATCCCGGTGGCGTTTGAAGTCGATGCGGAAGGCACGGTCCCTGATCTTGTGGTAGGCGACGCGGGGCCGCTGAAGATTCGCGGCCGTGTCGATCGGATCGATCGCCGGCCTCACTCCGATGGTCTGCGGATCATCGACTACAAATTCAAAATCGGCTCGACCCTGAAAGCGGAAGATCGCAATCTGGCACAGTCGGCTTTGCGAGGGTACCGGCTGCAGCCGCCACTCTATGCCTGTCTGAACATTCCAGGCCAGCCGAAACCCAGTGAGGTGCAATTGTTTTTCCTCGCCCCCCATTGGTCGACGCCGATTGCACGATCGACGTTTGAGGCTGCAACCTGGTCTTCTGAAGTCGGCAGCCGGTTACGCGAGACGCTGAGGATTTTAATAGAGGGGATTCAGTTCGGGCGATTCTTTATCTTGCCGGACAGCTATTGCGACACCTGTGCGTTTCGCGTCGGCTGCCGCCGTGAGCATACGGCGACATGGTGGCGTGCCTACCGGGCACCGGAATCCAAAACTCTTAGGGCTCTGCGACGACAACGAGTCAAAGATGCGTAACGACGAGCACATTCCGGACCACGCGCAGCGCGAGTCGGCGGAAACCACCTTCGATCGCAATGTCGTGGTGATCGCCGGCGCTGGGACGGGCAAGACGACGTTACTCGTCAACCGCTTGGTGCATCTCTTGATGAAGAATCCCACTCCGATTCCGATCACGCAGATCGTGGCACTGACGTTTACGAACAAGGCCGCGACGGAGATGCGGATGCGGTTGCGTGAGCGCCTGACGGCGTTGGTGCAAGCGGATGCCGACGATACAGAACCAGCAGACAGCGGCGCGGTATCGATGAACGAGTTGCGGACCAGATATAGCTTGACGTTGGATGAGGTGGTCGCGCGGGCGAGAACGGCACTCCACGATATCGAGAAAGCGCAGATCGGCACACTGCATAGCTTTGCCGCCCATCTGCTGCGGCTGCACCCTTTGGAGAGCCTGGTCGACCCCGCCTTTCAGGAGGATGATGGATCCCGATTCGACGAACAGTTCACGACTGCCTGGGATGTCTGGATTGATCACGAATTGAGCCGCCGCGGAACGAACCATCGGCACTGGCGCTCACTATTGCGCATGATCACGGTCGAAGATCTGCGGGCCTTTACATGGGCTCTGTGCAGCGAATTGGTCGATATGCCCCGGCTTTCTGAACAGCTCGATTCCGGCCAATTCGACACGATGATGGCGGCATGGCTCGCCGAGATGCGCAGCCGCGCGCAAGCTCTCTTAGGCACGCACGACCATCCGACGCCCCGGAAAGTCGAACAGATGCTGAGTGCCGCGATCACCTTCTTGGGTTTGCTCATCGAGAAGGGGCCTGCCGGACATCACGAACTTCCGGAATCCGACCGGGAAGTGTTGGCCAAGAATCTTGGAAATCCGGTTGGAGGATGGGAGCCAGCCGATTTCGTCGAGGCTTCACGGATTATTGATATTGCTCAGCAATGTCTTTTGGTTGATCATTCCTTCTTCAACCATGTGTTGAAGCTTGTCTCACCCCTTGTTTCAGAGATTCGCACCGCATTTATCCAGAAGGGATGGCTGTCTTTTGACGGACTTCTTGCCCGTGCGCGTACGCTGCTTCGTGATCATCCAAGTGTGCGGGAACGAGTGAAAAAGGAATATCGGGCGCTCCTTGTCGATGAATTTCAGGATACGGATCCAGTCCAATACGAGATCATCCTGGCCGTCTCTGAGTGTGTGGGGCAACAGGCTGCGAACTGGAATGAGATGGTGCTGGAACCAGGCAAGTTGTTTATCGTGGGAGATCCTAAACAGTCGATCTATGCCTTCCGGCGCGCTGACATCGAAGCGTTCGACCGTGTCGTGCAGAAAATAGAGGCGGATCAGGGAATCGTGCAGACCTTGACGACGAACTTCCGAAGCGACGCTGCGGTTCTGGGGCCGATCAACGATGTCTTCGATCGGTTGTTCCGGCGTCGCCTGCATGTGCAGCCGGCCAATGTTCGGCTGGAGGTACGCCCTCATCGACGTCACGCCGGCCAGGACTCAGGCATGCGGCTCCACCTCGTGGCCGCCCCCACCTCGGATGAACCCTTTGATGCAGCCGGAGCAACCAGGGCCGAAGCGGAAGTCCTGGCCCGGTGGCTTTACGAAGACATACTGAAACGTCCCTCACTCAAACCGGGTCACGTGGCGCTCCTATTTCGCAAGCTGACGCAGGCCGACACCTATCTCGATGCGTTGCGGCGCTATGGCATCCCCTACGTCATCGAGGGGGAGAAACATTTCTATCGGCGGCAGGAGGTAATCGATCTCGTCAATGTGCTGCGCGTGCTCGATAACCCGCACGATGAAGTCGCGCTGGTCGGCGTGCTGCGCTCTCCGTTGGGCGGATTGACCGATCGTGAGCTGTATGACCTGCGCCAAGCGGGGTTCTTCGATTATCGACAGTACGGGCGGCTTGAATCGTGGTCCCATCCCTGTTCGCCGGCTGTTCGCCGGCTCTACCGGAACCTCTCCCAACTCCATCATGAGGTCGCAGCGCTGCCGCTGACTGATGCGATTCAACTGGTGTTCGACTGTCTGCCCATTTTGGAACTCGCAGCTGCGTCGCTCCATGCGGAACAGGCTGTCGCCAATTTGCTCAAAACCAAACAGACGGCAGCGGCCCTGTTGGATCGACCGCACCTCACGTTGAGCGGATTTGTCGACCTCATGGTGGCAAGACTGGATGAACAGCCGGATGAAGCCGAGAGCCCGCTTGTGGAGGCGTCTTCGGAGGCGATCCAAGTGATGACGATTCATAAGGCCAAGGGGTTGGAATTTCCCATCGTGGTCTTGCCGGGCCTTCATCAGGGAACTGGAGGAGAGCGCTCTGTCCCGATGGTATCCTATGACTGGTCCAGCGGACGTTATGGCCTTTCGCTTGGGGATCGCCGCACATGTGTATCCGTGTTCATCCATGAAAAGCTGAAGATGCGCGAAGAAGCCGAGCGGCGGCGTGTTCTGTATGTCGGCATGACTCGTGCGAAGGATCTGCTCGTGCTCACAGGAGGCATCACGGCTCGTTCAAACGGCGAGACCGTCTTGGAGCTATTGCGAGATATCGGAGAGGGTGAGGTAGGAGTGGCCGCGACCACGTCCATCACCATCGGTGCCAGTGCCATTCCGCATCTCGTGGTTGAAGCGCCGGAGCGGAAACGCCCGCGCCGGCCGACGACGGCCATGTCCGAGAATTCAACGATCGATCCTGCTTCGGTAGCCGAACTCTGGCAAGCAAGAACCTCTGCGTGGATGCAGGCTCGCGCCACTCCACGACAGATAACCCCCACAGGCATGGGCAGGCAGGATGGACGAGGACTGCTCCGTTCCGCGCCATCGGGGAGAGATCCCGAAGTCAGTCGTTTGGTCGGCGTCCTGGCCCATCGTCTTTTGGAACGATGGGATTTTGCGGACGATCCCGCCCGCTTTGCCGATCACATTGAAGCCGCAGTCCAGACGTCTCTCACGGGAAGCCAGCAAGACTTGGCTCCTGCTGTAAGGGATTCACTGCGAGAACTGTTTGCGCGGTTCGGACGATCGGACATCTATGCCAGGCTTCGGACAGCGACGATTGTAGGCCGGGAAGTACCGTTCATGATGCCCTGGGGGAAGAATCAGGTTATGGAGGGGGTCATCGATGTCATGTACCGTCTTGACGAAACGCTTTGGATTGCCGACTATAAAACGGACGCCATCACGCCTGAGCAGGCGCCGGTACAGGCCGAACGGTACCGGACTCAAAGCGACGTGTATAAAGCGGCTGCGAAACGCAGCCTGGGGATTGAAGCGATTCGTTTCCACTGTCTATTCCTACGATGCGTCACGGCTGTAGAGCTTTGAAAGGGGAAGAGAGCGTGAGACCGCAATGACAGGTTTCGCTAGAAATCCTACTGGGCTCCCACATCCGGCACGCGTGTTTGATTATGTCCTGGCATCGCCGGCATGAGATATCGCCAGAGGCCTTCGCTCGGCTTGTGCAACAGGCGATCGCCGACTTGCCTCCTCCCTATGCCAGGCTGATGGACACCATCGCCGTTGTGGTGGAAGAGGAGCCGTCACGGGAAATCCTGGAAGGGCTTGATCTGGATCGTGAGGAGGATCTCCTGGGATTGTACCAGGGCCAATCGCTGACGGACGAGTCATTTTTCACGGCGGGTGGGGGACAACCAGCACGGATTTCGATCTACCGCGGGCCGATTCTCCGCCAATGCGAGAGTCCGGAAGAAGTGGTGCAGGAAGTCTACGACACCGTAGTTCACGAATTGGGGCATCATGTCGGCCTTGACGATGATGAGATGCCGTATTGAATGAACGCGTACTTCCGACCTACCCCTTGGCCGTGTGTGTCTTGAGCTCAGCTTTGCGATAGCCCCACAACAGCATGAAGATTCCGAGCATCACCATCGGCGCCGACAAGAGTTGCCCCATGGTGATCGGGCCGAACACGAACCCCATATGCTGGTCCGGCTCTCGAAAGAGTTCGACGATCAACCGGCAGATGCCGTAGCCGGTCAAAAAACTCCAAAAGATTGTCCCAGGTGGCGTCACCCATCTTCCGATCATCCACAGTGCCGTAAAGAGCAGCAGGCCTTCAAGTCCGGCTTCGTAGAGTTGGGAGGGATGTCGGCAGGCGGGACCGCCTGCGGGAAACACCATGCACCAATCCACATCTGTCGCCCGTCCATAGAGTTCGCCGTTGATAAAGTTTCCCAGTCTGCCGAATCCGAGTCCGATTGGTGTGACGGATGCTGCCAGGTCTGCGATGGTATAGGCGGGAAGCCCGTGCCGTTTGCTGAACCAGAATAGCGCGATGATCGTGCCGATAAGACCGCCATGGAACGACATGCCGCCTTCCCACACGGCAAAAATTTTCAAAGGATGCTGCGAGTAGTAGGGGAAATTGTAGAACAGTGTGTAGCCGATCCTCCCGCCGATGAACACTCCGAAAGCCGCAAAGACCACCATGTCGTAGATTTGATCGGGCTTAAGGGGCAGGCCCTGGGCGGCTGCCGTTCGTTTAATGAGCAAGTAGGCGGCGGTGAGCCCGATCAAGTACATCAATCCATACCAACGGAACTGCAGCGGACCGAATTCAAGAAAAACGGGATTGATATTGGGAAAAGGAAGTGCGGCAAACGAGCCCATGCTGCCTCCGATATCGCGTATGCGGCGGATAATATGGGAGAAGGCAACCCATTGCAAGCCGACGTGGCAGTCGTATTTGGCTCGATCGCCAGTCATTCAAAAGTGGCTTCAGAAGCCATCTTTCCGGCCTGATACCAACGTACTGTTGGATTTCTGAAACGACTGTGTTGTGAATTGTTCGAAAAACGAGACCCTTTATTAATCGGACTTAATCGAAGAGGGGAGGGGACGGTGTTTTCGGCCATATTGATGAGTGTTGTAGCCTGGCACGATTGATGCTGTTACTACCGATAACAGAAGAGACATCGATCGGAAGCCTCTTCATAACACCTACTATATATTTAATAAAGGGGTTCACTATGTCTGAGCAAGGGAAACAAGTTGCCAAGGTTGCGGCGATGATTACCGGTGGTGCGATTGTAGGAGCGGGGCTCGGACTCCTCTTCGCGCCTCAGACCGGCCCGGAGACGCGCCGGGACATCAGCCGCTATGTCAGGAAAGCCCAAGTGAAGGCCACTCGCTGGAGCCGTGCAGTCCAGTCAGGCGTGAAGGACGTTCTGGACCGGAGCCGTGACTCCAAGCCGATGATCGAAGCGGCCTAACGTGAACGGCAAACAGGCTGAGGTCGAGGCGAAGGTGAAGACAATTGCGCCGGACTCTCACTCGACCTTAGCCTGAACCGCTTGAATTTCTCCTCACTTGAGGTCCGTTGCCGAACCGGTACAGAGGCTGTCCGCGTGTTGTGATCGTGACGCGTACGACTCGATGCAAACGTTTTCCGGCCGGCCTCCCACTCGCCCCGCATCATCCATCACTGATGACCTACCACTTCTTTGGACTGCTTGAATACTCCGAACCTCGATGCTAGAGTCCCGCCGTGTTTGCTGTCTCACTTCAGGGTGACCCAAAAGTTTTCCAACAAGAGCGTAGAGAGCGGCCATGCGAGGCGTGCTCTTTTCAGTATCTCGTAGTGTAGACGCGAAGTGAACACGCAGGCAGAGGCTTTCTTGCCAGCCTGTCATGCCGGAGTGGCGGAATTGGCAGACGCAAGGGACTTAAAATCCCTCGGACTCACAAGGTCCGTACCGGTTCGATCCCGGTCTCCGGCACCACAAAACGAGGACTTACGCGACTTTACAGCTCCATCGGAGTATCCATATTCACCCCTGCTTTGCCTTTTCTCTGTTTCAGGGCAGCGAGCTTCTTCACGCCTTCAGCAGGATCAGCTTCCGATACGATCGCATAGCGCCGATAGACACTCTCTGTCTTGTGGCCTGTTAGCTGCTTCATGGCTGCTGACCGTGATACGCCAGCCCATTCGAGATTCCGAACTGCAGTCCTTCGAAAATCATGTGGAATCATCCCAGGCACCCCAGCTGTTTTGCACGCAATCTCCCACGATTTTCGGAAATCCTTAATCAATCGTCCGTTACGGTGAAAGACCCACGGGATCAGCCGTTCCGTTTTTGCCTGAAGCTCAGATGTCCGATATCGCCGTACTTGGAGAATTTCTTTGAGCTCCGGCAGGCTCCCGAATGGAAAGAGGCGTCCTTCCTCGTTCTTTGTTGTCCCAGGCTCTAGACGCACTGTACCAACGGACAAATCCACGTGCCGCCATTGAAGAGGCAGTACCCCACTCCGAATCCGCCAGTCGAAAAGCACGATCAGTTCACATGCTTTTCTGCCTCTCCCGTGTTTCGTGCGTTAGACCTTTCACCACCCCTATCTCCCGGAGCATATTTTCGATAGCACCAGCAATGGGCGTCAAGGCTTACGACATGACCCATTGATGGGGCCCCGCTTAATCACATCACTTTGTGCCTAGATTAGTCCGAAGAAGACAAAAAATGTTGCGGGCGGAACCAGCCTGAGAACCTGGGCCGGATCGCCTGACTGGGGCTGCCCAGATTCAGATAGGGAATAAGCTGAATTATCAGCCTATTACACCAAGGAAGCCTCTCGGTCATTTACGCAATTCCTAACGGTAGCAAGAGGCATTGGACTTGCTCAATCGATGTGATGGTGTTCCCGCCGGTGCCTCCCTACGAGAGACGCCGCCAAGCCTTAGTACTCATGACCTCGCATGGAGCAGGAGGACTTATGATGAAAAAGCTACTGCTGTCTGGAATCGGGGCTCTGATGTTGGCGGGATGTGCGACAGACGGGCGCAGCCCCAACGTTGGCGTTGGGGTATCGGTTGGAGGCGGTGCGCCGCCTCCGGTCATCGTAGAAGCGCACCGAGGCGGTCCGCCACCCTGGGCCCCCGCGCATGGGCGACGAGCGAAGGACGCCCGCTATCGCTATTATTACTATCCGGCGAGTGGCGTCTACGTGAATATCAGCACAGGAAGCTATTTCTATTTGAACGGGGGCTCCTGGCAAATGGCCATGACGCTGCCCTCCACGGTGGTGCTTGATCGGGGCAACTACGTCAGCCTTGAGTTGGAGACCGATCGGCCATACCTTTTCTACGATGAACACAAGATCAAGTTTAAGGGGCACGGTCCTTTCAAGAATAATGGCCATGGGAAAAGGCACTGGAAAGGGAAGAAATAAATAATAGCAGGGTAAGTTGTGTGTGTGCTGGTGACCTATGGGTGACCCAAGAAGCAACGCCACAGAGAACCTGAAGAACAAGCCGGATCTCAGGTGGCGGAGGATCTCCTGTTTCGGTTGTGTGGTGTATTGATCTGCGTACGAGCTTCCCGCAGGCTTTTCTAAACCACTGTCTCTCAGGCAGCCTGCCGTTGCCTTCCACCCCGTCCGGTTACAAGTCTTGCTTGTACAGTACGCCGCGGTGTTACGGCACCAACGCAAAGTCCTGCGTGGCATTCCCCAGAGAAATATCCTTGTTGAACGACTGAGGTGCGTAACCCGTCGCGGAGGCCTGGACCGCATAGTGCGCTGCAACGGCTGGAGGTTGCTGGGTAAACACGATCGGCAAGGGTGTGCTGTACGGACTGAGCCAAGGTGCGCCAATGGGCAGCGTCAAGTTGTACGTGAAGTCACCGGCTGGATTTCCGTCAACAAGACTCGCGGTCTGCGATTGCACGGTCACGGTGGTGGCTGGAACGTTGCTGAACGTTTGCTTCGCCGTGAGAAAGACCGTTTCATCATCGGTGGCCGGGATCAACGTCACCGTGCCGTCGATGCTCTGAACCGCAGAGCTATCCAACGTGATGGGCGTACCGTTGCACTGATCGCCGTGATACTCGTGCTGCTTGGGACCGGGGTACGTTCGGGGGCCGGGGGCCTGATGAGTTTCTGATCCAATGAGAGGCGGGATCTGCAAAGCCTGACATCCATCCAAACGTGCCTCTGCCTCCCACCCATTGGTTGAGGGTACAGTGCTCCCCAACCCGTCGGAGCATGTCCTGAAATAAAAGGCCGAACATCTTTGCATCTATTTTCTGTGTTTGCGGCCTCACCACGATCTGAAACTGATCGGTCGGCACTGTGATCCCGAGAGAGCTGAAATAGCGATGCTCTCCAAACTCGCGGGGTAGGTTATCCAGGTCTTTAGAAACATATCTGGAGAGATACCGGGCGAGTTTGACCGGCGAGCTCCCGGGACGTGGCCCTCTGACGTTGACCTGACCTTCTCCATTTTCCACGATTTTGTACCAACAGCGATGGAGGAGGCGAACATCTTGGAAGCCGCGCACAGCGAGATGTGGATGAATCGCGCCACGCTGTTGACGCTCCAGAGCCGCCACGAAGGGCATGGGGTAGCCCACGCGAGTGAGCATTCGTCGGAGTCGATCCAGGTCACGAAGGACTCGGTCGCGGTTGGCCACGCTTTGCCCAAAGCACAAGTGAGGGAGGGTAGTTGACGGGGTAATTGAGCGTGGACTACTCTTTCTAACGTCTCGATCTGTTTGGGGTTAGCACGTATAGTGCTATATGGTCTCCGAGGCTGGTCAGAACTTAAAATCCCTCGGACTCACAAGGTCCGTACCGGTTCGATCCCGGTCTCCGGCACCAATTTCAATGAGTGAGCTCACCGTATCTGAAGCTGCTTGTGTCGGTAATTGTGGCACCCTCCATGAAATTGTCTTGTAGTGAGTCGTGCGTTGACCGGCTTTATGCAGGACCGCCGGATTCTTGAGTCCTTCCGAGAGGCCCGGCTCACTTGCGATGGCATCACCCAGATGCGTCAGGATAGAGATGCGGACAGCGGATGGCGAAGGGGACGCGTTATCGAGGAGGCGTGGTCAATGAGTTGGCTGAGGAAGGGGGTTAGGACCTGCTCAAGTAATCGTGAGAATGATGGGGGAGGAAACCGGTGAAAAATAGAATGGCCGCATGCGGAGTCGGGCTCTTTCTCGCTCTGCTCATACCGGCTACCCCGAGCATGGCAGCGGAGGTTCAATTGCATATTCCTCCGGTGTTTCAGGAACGCCCGAGTTGGTGTTGGGCCGCCGTTGGAGAGATGGTTTTCAAATACTATTACGTTCCCGTTGCTCATCGGACAGATTATCAGTGTGGGATCGTGCAGGCTAGAAACCTATGCGCGGGGACACCGAATTGCCTTCCATGTGAGCTTCCGGCTGGTGATGAAGCCACGATGGTGAACATGCTCGAGCAGTATCCTGTAATGGCAACAGAAGGCAAAGCGACCGGAGAGATCGCACTGGCAGTTCAATCGAAGAGCGGTCTCCTTTCTGAGACAGAAGTGAAGAATGAGTTGGATGAAGGCCGGCCTATTGTTGTTGGACTTTCCCCGACTGGGTTCAAGGTAGATGGAATACCTCAACACATGGCTCTCATCGTTGGCTATGACGATAGCACCGGCGACCTGATGCTCACCGTGAATGATCCGTTCCCCTTCGAAGACGACAGATTTATGTGGATAGGAACCCCCTATCCAAGCACGAGAGCCTTAGAAACGAGCGATGGCCAATATGAGATCCGTTATAAAGCATTTCGTGCGAAGCTCAAGTGGACCACGACGATTCACCGGATTACCTGCACAGGCCGTGGTTGTCCGTCCGACAACCACCAAGTTACAGATGGCTCCGCCGGGAAAGACGATCGTGAAGTGATTCAAACCGTTCTCACGGCATCTTCCGGAGACTTTCAAACTTTACGAGCAGGGCATAAAGCTGTCGATGCTGACGCCCACACAACATGGCAGTCGACAGCTGCCTTTTCCGGTGCCAAGCAATGCCTGGTGAAGGACAAAGACACTTCTGGCGGAGCTCGGTGGAGTTGCATCTTCAAATTTGATGAGAGGTCAGAAGCCGACAAAGCGGTAGAGGATATCGTGGGTCGCTTGCGCAAGAGCTTGCCTCTTGGCTGGATCGGAACGGATCTTGATGAGGACTCTGACACAGCGTTGTACACCAAGACGGACAAGTTTTCTGCAAATAAACCAGGAAATAGTTCGGCTATCAGGGTTTACTTAATCGACACCAAGAAGGATGGGCGGGTCAAAATTTATCTTTCCGTGGATAACAATTAGCGTTCCGGCAAGGCGATGACAGGTCTGTCCTCAACCGGGCAACGACCACAGCAGGCGAGTGAGTGTTGCCGATTCGAGTTCAGGTAACTCGTTGAACTTAACACCGAAGGCGGAATTCCCCACCCACCGTACAACTGCGCCGGGGACATAAACGGGAGTGTGTTGATCGGGCCGAATATGCAGTTCCATCGGGGTATCGGAAGGAACGTAACTTGTGCTCGTCATCCGACACCCTCCAAGGGAAAGATCAAGCACGACACCGTCCTCGATCCGCACACCGTCAGGGGAAAAGATACATTTGAAACAGACAGGATGACGTCGGTCCTTGCGTTGTTCAATAGTAGGCTCCATATGATCCTCCTCATGTGCCGAATTAGAAAACGGCACGGGATTGTCGACGGACATAGTGTGTCGAACGGATCACGAACGGCTGTGTATCACCCATCATCATAATATTGGCTGTTGGTCCCGTCGAGAAAGAATCATCCGTTCAAAATACCGTATCGACGCTCGCCGGGATCCCTGGCGAAACCGCCAGGCCATAATACCCCCGGAATGTCTCCCTCCCTCAAGGCCTTGTGTTGTAGCCTCGGTGTCGGAAGCGAGCTTCAAATCTATCGTGCTCACAAGTCTTATGCCATTTCTATCAATGTATTTTATATTAATTTCAAAATATTATTCCCCCGCGCCACGATTTCTTTGGACACTGATTTGGGGCATACTGCCCCCCACTTGATGGAGGTGTCCATGGCGAAAACGAAGGCGGAGCGAGGCCGGTTTTCCTCGCGCAAGAAGGTGGAAGCC
>Ga0326597_10000570_pt1 | contig 65485 bp, 48 predicted proteins | sample RVTome_12_FD_203789 | JGI IMG/M metagenome (GOLD analysis project Ga0326597, IMG submission 203789) | Soil microbial communities from uranium-contaminated site in the Upper Colorado River Basin, Wyoming, United States - RVT100D185 | ecosystem: Environmental > Terrestrial > Soil > Contaminated >...
TCGCCGCGCGCGAACCAGGCTTTCAGCCTCAGCGCTCCCCTCCGCGCGACGCCCGGAAGGCGTTGCGCTCGCGCACGGCCTGGTCGTAGATGTCGGCCGGCACGAACGTGCCGCGCTGGGTGCGCGCAAACTGCTCGCCGACCTCGCGCCAGGAGCCGCTCACCGACTTGGTGACCTTCAAGCTGCGCGCCGTCATCTGGTCAAGCGCCTCTTCGTCCTGCCTGGGCACGTCGGTGAAGAGCTGCGCCTCGGCCCTGGCCGCGCCCTCGAGCATGCTGGCCTGGTCGGCCGCGTCGATGCGGTCCCAGGCGCGCTCGGTGATGAGCGTGGCGCCGACGAGCGGCGCGAGGCCGACGTCCAGCATGTACGGCGTCTGCTGGTACCACTGGAAGGCGAGCGCCGAGAGCGGCGTGACCGGGATGGCCTCGACCATGCCGGTCTGCAGGCTCGTCATCATGTCGCTCACGGCGAGCGGCACGGGGTTGAAGCCGTTGTCCTTGTACCACTGCACGGTGCGGTCGTCGCCCGCCGACGTGAACAGCCTCAGCTTCTTCACGTCGTCGATCGTCTTCACCGGCCTCTTGCTGAAGACGTAGACCCAGCCGCCGTGGCCCCAGTTGAGGCGGCGGAAACGCCGGGCCTGGAGGCGCGCGTCGAGCGCCGGCGTCAGCTTCTCGATGACGTGGTTCAGCTCGTCGTACGACTCATAGAACATCGGGATCGAGAACACGTTGAACGCATCGTCGATTCCCGCCAGGCCGATGGCCGAAAACGAGGCGGCCTGGAGCTGGTTGAAGTTCATCCGCTTGATCATCGCCGCTTCGGTGCCCTGCGTCCCGCCGGCGTAGACCTGCAGGGTCACGCGCCCCTGGGTCTCCTTGCGCCAGTCGGCGCCGAGCTGCCGCAGCACCTTGTGCCACACCGAGCCGTCGGGCACCACGGTGCCGAGCTTGATGACGACACTGGCAGCGCCGAGCGGCCAGGTGGCCGCGAGGGCGAGCAGGACGGTCACGGCGAGCAGTCGAACAGCGTTCATGAAGAGTGGCTCCGAATCTATCAGGCTTTGGGCTCTGGGCTTTGGGCTCTGGCCTGGCCTCCGGCCTCTGACCTCTGGCCCCTGGCCTCCGGCTCTTGTCATTGATTAGACGCAATAAACAAGTCGACGTTTTCCAGGAGGAATCTGGCCCGTTTCTGGGCGATCAGGTTGGCCAGGCGGAGGCCGGGCGCCTTGTCGGGGTCCACCGCGAGGGCCTTCTTGAGCAGCTCCTCGAACTCGGTCCGATTCTGCTCGGCGACCGCCACGCTGGTCGCGAGCGTCAGGTACGGGCCGGCCGAGAGCCCCTTCGACAGCTCCACCGCGCGGGCGAAATGCTCGCGGGCCCGCGCCTTCGAGCCGCCCATCGCCTCGGGCAGCGCCTCGAGCGAGATGAACGCCTCGTGGATCGCGCCCTCGCCGTAGGCCTCGTCGAGCGCGAGCGCGCGGTCGAGCAGCGCGCGGGCGACGGGCAGGTCGGCGATCAGCTCCGGCCGGTCGAGGCCGAGCGAGATCGCCGCGCCCCAGGCGGCGCCGGTCCAGTACAGCGCGGGCACGTCCTCGGGCTCGCCCACCGCCGCGGCGGCGGCCGGGTCGGCAACCAGGCGGCGGCTCAGGCCGGCGTACCGGACGTCCAGGTTGCGCAGGCAGTAGTTGCGCCCGCGCAGGTACATCCGGCGCGCGCGGGCCTTCAGCGCCTCGCCCGCCTCGAAGTCGTCGAATTCGATCAGCTCCGCCTCCACCTGCACGAAGGCATAGGCGTACTGGGCGAAGCCGCTGCAGGCGGCCAGCAGCAGGCCCCGGTGCTTCGGCGTGTCGGCCAGGACGGACTCCATCAGCTTGAGCGAGAACGGGACGGCGTCACGGACCAGCTCGGGGTCTTCGTCGGAGGCGAAGGTGTCGCCGCTTTCGGCCAGCGTGTCGGCGATCGTGTTGACCGCCATGGACTTGAGCGAGCAGCCGGCACCGAGCAGCACGGGCAGGATGACGACCAGCCCGACCGCGACCATCCACCGCCCCGCGCAGCTCCGTACGTCGTTCATCTGGCGCTCCGGCTCACTACCCGTCTTTCGGCCACGCGCTGAACCTCCTATATTACCCGTTCTCCGGCCGTCCGTCAGCCTCGACCGCCTGCACCGGGTACTCCAGCACGCCCGTGTGCATGATCAGCTTCCACTCGCTGTCCACCCGCGTGTACACCTTGCACACGCGCCCCTTCCAGTGGCTCACGTCGCCGTTGGGGGCCCGCCACAACGTGTCGACGTCGACGACCGCGAACGCGCCGTCGCCCTCGCGCGAGATCTCGATTTTCCTGAGCTGTCGCCGATTGTGCACGAGCGTGTGGCTGTCGAACAGCGCCTGCCACCCGGCCCGCCAGCGCGCGTGGTTGAACCGGCCCAGCACCAGCTCCCAGTCCATCGGGTCGTGGGAGGCCGGCGTGCGCGGCCAGGGCCAGACCATGTCAGGATGGAAGACCGTCATCAGCAGGTCCGAATCCTGCGTGTCCCAGGCCCGGGTCTCGCGGCTGACGATCTCCTCGATCTCGCGTCGGGGCTGGCTCACGGCGAATCCCCCTCATGCGTTGCGTGTTGTGAATCTCCTCACGCCGCGGGCGACGCGCGGCGCCTGATTCCCATTGGCTATCGTACCCGAGTGCGCTAGGATCCCGACGTCAAGTTCTCTGAACGCCACGTCTCCTTTGCGGGAGGAGTCCATGAAACATTGCGTCGTGCTCTGCTGTGCGCTCTTCGTCTCGCTCGCGCCCTTCACCGCTCGCCCGGCGGCCGCGCAGGCCCAGGCGACGACCGGCACCATCGAGGGTGTGATCACCGACGCCACCGGGTCGGTGCTGCCCGGCGTCACGGTGGTGCTGTCCAACCCGGCCACCGGCTTCACGCGCGAGCTGGTGACCGACGCCGGCGGCCGCTACCGGGGCCTCGCCCTGCCGCTCGGGACCTACACCATCACGGCCGAGCTGGCCGGCTTTTCGAAGGCGTCGCGGGGGGACGTCGCGCTGGCCGTCGGCCAGACGCTGCGTCTCGACTTCACGCTCTCGGTCGGCGGGGTCGCGGAGACCATCGAGGTGCTGGCGGGCACGCCGGTCGTCGAGACGACGCGCGCCGAGCAGACGGCGCTGATCGACGAGCGGTCGGTCAGCAACCTGCCGATCAACGGCCGCAACTTCATCGACTTCGTGAAGCTGGCGCCCACCGTGGGCATCGTCCAGGGGCCCGACGGCGCGGAGCTGAGCATCAACGGCCAGCGCGGCATCTACAACAACGTGATGATCGACGGCGCCGACGCGAACAACCCCTTCTTCGGCGAGCAGCGCGGCGGCCAGCGGCCCAAGTACATCATCAGCCTGGAAGCGGTGAAGGAGTTCCAGGTGGTGACCGACGGCGCCTCGGCGGAGTTCGGGCGCTCGGCCGGCGGCTTCGTGAACATGGTCACCAAGAGCGGCACCAACCAGGTGCAGGGATCGGCCTTCTACTTCGGGCGCTACGGCGGCCTGCTCTCGGAGAACTCGGACGGCACGAAGGATCAGGACTTCAGCCAGCACCAGTTCGGCGGCTCGATCGGCGGGCCGATCCGGCGGGACCGGTCGTTCTTCTTCCTCGCCTGGGATCAGAACGAGGAGGCGCGCAAGAAGAGCAAGGCGGCGTTCGACGATCCGGCCATCAACCCGACCGGCGAGGGGCGGCGGCTGCTGGATCTGCTCGCGACCCGCTTCGGCGCCCCCGACGAAGGCGGGGCCCAGAACCCGCTGCCGCAGACCAACGACGCCCGGGTCTTCCTCGGCAAGATGGATCTGAACATGTCGAGCGCGCACCGCGCGTCGGTCCGCTACGCCTACTCGTGGTCGGAGCAGGTGAACGGCACGTTCGACGTGCCGACCTGGACGATCAGCGCGAACGGCGTGGAGAAGGACAGCAGCCACTCGATCGTGGCGGAGTTCCACAGCGTCTTCAGCGCGGGCCTGCTGAACGAGGCGCGCGTGCAGTACGCGCGCGAGCCGCGGCCGCGGCCCTACACGGGTCCGGATCTGCCCGACACCGCCATCGCGAACTTCCCGGGGGGCGTCGATCGCTCGTTCCGCTTCGGCCGGCCGTTCTTCCTGCCGGTCATTCCGGCCACCGATCAGCGCGTGCAGGCCGCGAACAACGTCACGATGGTCCGCGGCGCCCACCTGATCAAGTTGGGCGGCGAGGTGAACTGGACGACGATGAACCAGACGTTCGTCGGGTTCGCGCGGGGCCGGTACATCTTCACGGGCGGGATGCCGCAGTTCGAGGCGTTCGTCACCGATCCGACGTCGCCGGCGGCGCTCTCCTCGTTCGTGCTCTACCTGCAGCGCGTGCCGCTGGGCGGCCGGTCGATCGCGGACTCGGGCACGCAGGACATCCCGGTCTTGGAGCCGGCCTTCTACCTCCAGGACAAGTGGAGCCTGCGGCCGAACCTGACGCTCAACGCCGGCCTCCGGTGGGAGGGCCACAAGAGCCCGGGGATGCTGACGCCGCCGAGCGAGACACCGTTCGCGAAGTACCTCTCCGACCCGCGCTTCCCGACCGACACGGGCGAGATTCCGGATGACTGGACCGGCTGGCAGCCGCGCGTGGGCCTCACCTGGGACCCGGCGGGCGACGGCCGGACGGTGCTGCGCGGCTCGGCCGGCCTCTTCAAGGCGCGGACGCCCGGGCTCATCTGGGCCAACCCGCGGACGGCGAACGGCGTCATCTTCGCCAACCACGTGGGCGTGATCGTGCAGACCCCCGGCGGCAACTTCAACTTCGGCGTGCCCTCGTTCCCGAACCTGGTGGACACGCGCGATTTCGTCAACGCCAACCCGGGCATCGCGGTCGTCGACAAGGACTTCAAGAACCCGCAGAGCTTCCAGTGGAGCGTCTCGGCCGAGCGCGAGCTGATCCCGAACCTCGCCGTCGGCGCCGCGTTCAACTACGCGAACACGATCCACCTGAGCCGGTTCTATGATCCGAACGTCGACTTCTCGTCCACGACGAACGCCGAGGGACGGCGGATCTACGCCGGCACGGGCTCGCCCGGGCGGCCGTTCCCGGACCTCGGCCAGGTGCTCACGACCGACAGCTCGGGGCGCAGCCTCTACCGCGCGCTCATCCTCACGATCAACAAAAAGTACAGCGACCGCTGGCAGCTGCAGACCAACTGGGTCATCGCCGACGATCGATCGGACGACGACAACGAACGCGATCCGTTCACGATCCGGTACGCGGACTACCTCGATCTCGGGTCGGAGTACAGCCTGTCGGATCGCCACAGCCGCCATCGTCTGAACATCTTCGGCATCTTCGACCTGCCGGGCGACGTCCAGATCAACGCGCTCGTGCAGTACCGGTCGGCCCAGCCGACGACCGGCACCGATTTCCTGGGGCAGGACGTCAACAACGACGGCCAGGCCAACGACCGCCGCTTCGTCAACGGCAAGGACGTCGGCCGGAACCGACAGCAGAAGGACAACGAGTTCTTCACGGTCGACCTGCGGTTCGCCAAGATCTTCCGGCTCCAGGGCCACGCGTCGATCGATGCGATCCTCGAGGTCTTCAACCTGACCAGCAGCGACAACACGATCGCGTCGGCGTCGGGGCTCGGCCTGCTGTTCAACTTCGACGGCACCATCCGCAGCGGCGTGGGGGATCCGCGACAGGCGCAGATCGGGTTCCGCGTCCGCTTCTGACCCGTCCGGGCGCGCGGGCCGAACGGCGTGCGCCGTTCGGCCCTGGAGGTTCTACATTTCGTCACGCCGCAGCGCCCAGGTCTGAAGACCTGGGCCACAGCTGTTGCCTGTGGCACAGGCCTTCAGGCCTGTGCCGGGCCCGTCCCGCCCGGCACCGCCGGCCGCCCGCGAAACCCGGATAGTATAGTGGGCTCACGCCATGCTCCTGCCCCTCGGCGACGAGCCCAACCCGCGCGGCGTCCCGTGGGTGAACTACACCCTCATCCTGCTCAACTGCGCGGTGTACCTCTTCGTGACGCTGCCGCTGGCGTCCGTCGCGCCGGACCCCGGCCATCCTTTGCTCGCCGAGTACGTGCGCGTCGTCTCGCAGCAGCTGCCCGAGGGCGTCTCGCTCGGCCAGCTGCTCGGCAGCATCTCGGCCTACGACCTGGCGGTCTTCGAGTACGGCTACCGGCCGGCCGATCCGCACGTCGCGTCGCTCTTCACGGCGATGTTCCTGCACGGCGGCCTCATGCACCTGGCCGGGAACATGCTGTTCCTGTGGATCTACGGCGACAACGTGGAGCACCGCCTCGGACCGATCCCGTACCTGCTGTGGTACCTCGCGACCGGCGTGGCGGCGACGCTCTTCCACGCCGGGTTCGACCCCTCGTCGGCGCTCCCGCTGGTGGGCGCGTCGGGCGCCATCTCGGGCGTGCTCGGGTTCTACTTCGTCTGGTTCCCGCACAACCGCGTGCGGCTCTGGGTGTTCTTCTTCCCGTTCATCTGGGACGTCTTCCTGGTGCCGGCGCGCCTCGTGCTCGGGATGTACCTCGTGGTGGAGAACCTGCTGCCGTTCCTCGTCGCGCGCGGCGGGAGCGGCGTCGCCTACGGCGCGCACATCGGCGGCTTCATCGCGGGACTGGCCGCCGCCTGGCTCATGAACCGGCGCCAGACCGCCGGCGGCCGCCAGGAGTTCCGGGCGCGCGCGCGCGCCGCGGCCGTCGTCGAATCGCCCCGCCAGGCGATCGCGGACGCGATCGGCCGCGGGCGGTTCGACGAGGCGGCAGAGACGTACTTCTCGCTGGCGCCCGATCAGTCGCGGCGGGCGCTGGACCCGAAGGGATCGCTGGCACTCGCGCACTGGCTCGCCGAGAACGGCCACGCGCGCGCGGCGCTCGCCGTCTACCAACGCCACCTGCGCGACTACCCGCTCGGGCCCGGCTCCGCCGACGCGCACGCGGGCGCGGGCCGCGTGCAGCTCCACGCGTTCGGCCAGGCCACGGCCGCCTACCAGCACTTCGTCGAGGCGCTCGAGCACGACCCGTCGCCGGAGACCGAGCAGCTCGTCCGCGCCGCGCTCGCCGACATCGCCGCCCGCCAGAAGTTCCAGGTGCCGCTGCTCAGAGGGTGAGCGGGGGACTTCGGGAGGGTGCGGGGACTTCGCGGAGCGTGCGGGGGACTTCGCCGAGCGTACGGAGAGCTTCGGAGGGGGTGCGGGTGCGCACCCTCAGCGGCAGCCGCCCGCACGACCAGCGTCAGCCACTCGCACGCTCACCGTCAGCCGCCCGCACGACCAGCGTCACCGTGCCTTCGTCCACCGCTCCAGCCACGCGAGCACCGTGTCGTGCCACAGGATGCTGTTGGCCGGCTTCAGGACCCAGTGGTTCTCGTCCGGGAAATACAACAGCCGGCTCGGGATGCCGCGGCGCTGGAGCGCGGTGAAGGTGGCCATGCCCTGCACGTCGGGGATGCGGTAGTCGAGCGCGCCGTGGATGACGAGCATCGGCGTCCTCCACTTCGCGACGTGCTCGATCGGGTTGTGCTTCGCGTAGCCGGCCGGGTTCTCCCAAGCCGTGCCGCGATGGTCCCATTCGGGGAACCACAGCTCCTCGGTCGCATAGTAGGCGAACCGCTCGTCGAGGTTGCCATCGTGGTTCACCAGGCACGTGAACCGGTCCGGCCAGTTCCCGGCAATCCAGTTGACCATGTAGCCGCCGAACGACGCGCCGAGCGCGCAGGCGTTGGCGCCGTCGATCCACGGGTAGCGCGCCAGCGCCGCGGCCAGTCCTTTCTGCAGGTCGACGAGCGGCTTGCCGCCCCAGTCGTCGCCGATCGAGTCGGTGAACGCCTGGCCGTAGCCGGTCGAGCCGTGGAAGTCCACCATCACGACGGCATAGCCCGCCGCGGCGTAGGTCTGGGGGTTCCAGCGGTAGTGGAAGCTGTTCGAGAAGGACCCCTGCGGCCCGCCGTGAATGAGGAAGGCGAGCGGGTACTTCCTGGACGCGTCGAAGTCGACCGGCTTGACCGCCCAGGCGTAGACCGCCTCGTCGTTCCACCCCTTGAAGGTGAACTGCTCGGGCTCGCCGAGCGTGACCTGGGTCAGCCGCGCCGCGTTGATCGCCGTGAGGGCCTCAAGGCCGCTCCCGTCGGGTCGGAGCGTGTGCAGCTCGGCCGGCGCGCGCAGGTGATCGAGCGCCACGACGATTCGGTCGCCGGCGATGGCCGGCGACGCGACGTGACCGTCCTTCACGATCGTCCGCACGGCGCCGTCTTGCACGCGCACGGCGAAGAGCGACGTCTGCCCAAGGTTCGACGCCGTCGCGTAGATCGTGCGACCGTCGGCCGACCAGACGATCTCGTTCGGCGACCGGTCCCACGCGTCCGCGATCCGGCGCTCCTCCCGCTCGGGCCAGCTGAGCAGCACGAGGTGGAACCGGCCCGACTCGTAGCGCGGGTGCTGCATCGCGCGGAACGCCAGCGTCCGGCCGTCAGGAGAGAACACCGGACCGGTGTCCCACGCCTTGTTGCCGGCGGTGAGGTTGCGCGGCGGCGCGGAGCCGTCGGCCGGCGCGAGATACAGGTCGAAGTTCGTCGACCAGGGCTCTTCCCGTCCGGCGTCGCGCGTCGAGAACACGATCGCCCGGCCGTCGGGCGTGAACGTGTACTCCTCCGACCCGCCGAAGGGCTTCGACGGGGTGTCCGCGTCCATGCCCTTCATCACGTCCACCGGCGCGCCGCCGGCCACCGGCAGGACGAACACGTGCGACCGCCGCCCGTCCGCCCAGGTGTCCCAGTGACGAATGAAGAGCCGGTCGTACAGCCGCCCGCTGGCCGGCCCGGCCTCCTGCGCCTTCAGCCGCGCCACCGTGCAGTCGAGCGTGTCGCAGCCGGGGAACACGTCGAGGCTGACGGCGAGGCGGGCGCCGTCACGCGACAGCACGAGACTGCCGACGTCGAGCGGCAGCGAGGTCACCGGCGTCGCCTCTCCTCCGCCCACCGGCTGCCGCCAGACCTGCATCGAGCCGGACCGGCTCGACAGGAAGAAGACCGCGCGGCTGTCCGGACTCCAGACCGGGCTGACGTCGCTCGCCGGGTGCGAGGTGAGCCGCCGCGGCTCGCCGCCGACGACCTCCACGATCCAGAGGTCGGTGCGGCGGCGGTTGGCGTCGAGGTCGAGCGAGCTGAGCGTGAAGACGACCGAACGGCCGTCGGGCGACACCGTCGGCGACGACACGCGGTCCATCGCCACCAGGTCGCGCGCGGTGAACGGGTGCTGCGCCAGGACGGAGCCGGGCGCGAGAACGAGCGGGATGAGGACGAGCAAGAGCCGGCGCATGACGAAGACCTCTCAGGGGCGATCCTAGCGTGATTTCTGTCGTGCGGGGAACTGCGCAGAGCGTGCGGGGCCTCGGTGACCGTGCGAGTGCCTCGCTGAGCGTGCGGGTGGGTCTGTCGATCGTGCGAGACCCGGAGGCCTCCGGCCGGCGTCAGCCTGCGCACGCGCAGCGTCAGCCTCCCGCACGACCAGCGTCAGCCGGGCGCACGACAGCGTCCGCCTCCCGCACGACCAGCGTCCGCCGGGCGCACGCAGAGCGTCAGTTCCCCGCACGACAACCGAAGCCCCCACCGCGGTATGCTGAGTCCGGCAAAACACACGGAACGGGAGGGACAGTCGTGGCACGCCTGATCTTCGGCCTCACGACGGCCGCCGTCTTCGTCGCGGCGTCGTACACGCCTGCCCGCCTGGCATCGGGCGATGCGCCAATCCAACCGGTGCAGACCGTCGGCTGGGGAGAGGCGGCGTTCGAGCTGACGGTCGCGGCCGACGGCTCCGTGCTCGGTCTGGAACCGCGGGGCGGCCGGAACCCGTTCCTCGACGCGCTCTTCGCAGCGGTGAGCGCGTGGCGGTTCACGCCCGCCCGCGACGATGATCTGCCAATCGACACGCGCGTGCTCGTCGCGGGCATCTGGCGGCCGCCGGAACTGATGGCCGCGGCCCCGCCGGAGAGCTTCACGACGCCGGCCGCGTCGCCAGCCGTCCCCCGGCCGACCCGGCTGATGCCGCCGTCGTATCCGCCCAACGTCATCGGCGACGGGATGGTCGTGGTCGAGCTCTGCGTGGACGAAGCCGGCCGGATCGCCGAGGCGCAGGTCGTGCGCTCGGCCGGCGGCTTCGACGGCCCTGCGCTCGACGCCGCGCGCGAATGGCGCTTCCAGCCCGCGACCCGCGCGGGGCGCGCCGTGCCCGCGTACGTCTACCTCGTGTTCGGGTTCAGGCAGCCGGTCGTGGTGATCAAGTGAGTGGTGAAGCCCCGTTAGCGAAGTCGCGATGTCGTGAGGAATAGAGCTCAGGGCGCCGGTCGGCGCGTCGGGTGGTGAGGGGGGAGCGGCGCCGTTGACCAGCCACCCTGAGCTCCAACTCGTACTTACGGCCGTCCGGCCTCCAGGCGAAACCGCCAGCCCGCGTCGCGCACCGTTCGCTCGATGGCCGCGCGGACCCGGAAATACTCCAGCGGACCCGGTTCGGGATGTCCGGGGCCTGCGTCCGCCGTGGTCCCGCCAGCGACCGTCGCCTTCCCGGCGGTGATGACGGGAACGGGCAGCCCGGACGACGTCGCTCTGACGACCTCCCGAAAGTGCACGGTGCGCTGGTCTTCCTCGAGCCGGCACTCGAAGAAATACGTGACCTTCCGTTCCCCGAAGAACCAACGGGCCTGAACTGTCTCGAGCTCTCCGCGCAGGCCTTCGTGGTCGACCCGACTGCAGTGCATCCCGTGCTCGGCCGCCGCCTGCTTCAGCCGGACCAGAACTTCATCGGCCGCCACTATCGCCGGCATCTCGTCACCTTCTTCGCGGCTGGACTACAGCCAAGCTGTTGACAACAAAGGTGATTTCACGCCAGCCGCCGAGAAACGTCCAGAGGAGGTTGTGCATGGCCTGTGCCACGAGATCGCGGGCAGGACGGCGGCTCTTGGGGCCGCAGCGCTTGGAGAGACGCCGGCCGGTTGTTGAAAGATGCAACAGATCGTGGTGAAGGACGCCACGGTCCGCCTGAAGGCGGACACTACGACGTCGCTGAAGGCGGACACGACGATCGCGTCGGAGAGCGGCGCCGCGATCGCTCGGGGACCGGCGCCTGGTAGATGGCCCGCCCCACGAAGAACGGACCCATGGTCTGGATGAACTCCGACGTCTGGCGGGTCGCGCGCATGTCCTTGACCAGCTTCGACAGCGGGTAGAGCTGGGGACCGATCAGGCCGAGCAGGAACTCGTGGTCGTCGCGATCCAGGCCGTGGCATTCCAGCCGGATGTCCACGGCTTTGCCGATCTCGCCGTACGCCCGGCCGATCAGCGCGTGCTCGGCCATGATCCGGCCCTGCTCGCTGCGCGACAGGCGGTTGAACGAGCCCAGCCGCCGCAGCGGGTACCAGATCGCCCACGGGCACGCCGGGTCGAGCGCATGGCGCCGCGGTTTGTGCAGCAGCCAGTCCTCGAGGTCCGGCTCGCGGCCGGCGCCGTACGTCCGCCCCACCATCGTCAGCGCGGGCTGCGGCGCGAGCGCGGTGAAGGGCTCGCGCACGAACAGGTCGCGCGCCGATCCCGCGAAGACCTCCGGGTCCTCGGCCATGACCAGCACGCCGACGCCGTACGGATCGGTGAGGTCGGCGTAGACGACCGCATCGAGGCCGGAGGCGCGGACCGCGTCGACGACGGGCTGGACGGCGGTGCAGCGGGTGAACACGAGCAGACGGAAGAAGAGCCGGACGTCGAGCGTCTGAGGCTCACCCTTCACGGCGCCTCCGTGCTCGAGCAGGTCCGCCACGAACCGGTCGTCTTTCATGGGAGCATCATAGCGGATTGCCGGGTCTGGTCAGGGGCGTGCGGTTCCCCACATCCGCCTCGCGATCGGCGGAAACCCTTGACCAGGCGGGAGATTTCAGTTTCGGCGGCCAGGTGTCCTGTAACGAGTCAGTCGTGGCCGGCGTCGGCGCCATCCCCACGATTTCAGCCCGATCCCGCCGAAAACCGCGGCGCGGATATTGCCTTGTCGAGGTTATAGCGACGATGGTGGGCACGTGCCGGGGAATGGCCATGATCTGGTTTTTTGAACGACGAGGCGACCACCTGCGCTGCGAGGTCCGTACCGCGATCGAAGGGGATCGCTACGATCTGCTGGTCACGCACCCGGATGGCCGCGAGTCGGTGGAGTCGTTCACAGATCGGCACCAGCTCAGCCGGCGCACCGCCGAGCTCGAAGCGCTCTGGCGCGCCGAAGGCTGGCAAGGTCCGTTCTCCCGCGACTGGTGATCGATCGACCAGGGGCGTCAGCTGGCGCGGAACAGTGTCAGCGAGAAGCGCGCCTCGGGCTCGATCCACTGGTCTTCGGTGTCGAATCCCGCTTCGTCCCCGAGCTCCACGATCTGCTCCGGCTGGTACTTGTACGAGCTCTCCGTCCAGATCGTCTCCCCCTCCTCGAACAGGACGACGGTGGCGGCGAGCGGGATGCGCACGCGCTGGCGCGCCCGGCTGACCAGGTGCATTTCGATGCGGGACGCCTCGGCGTTCCACGCGACGGCGTGATCGAACGCGTCGAGGTCGAAGTCGGCGCCGAGCTCGCGGTTGATGCGCACGAGCAGGTTTTTGTTGAAGGCGGCCGTGACGCCGAGCGGGTCGTCGTAGGCGAGCCGCAGCGTCGGCTCGGGCTTGACGAGGTCGGCGCCGAGCAACAGCGCGTCGCCCGGGCGGAGCGCGGCGCGGATCTCGGCGAGGAAGCTCCCGGCCGCCGGGGGGTCGAAGTTGCCGATGTTCGACCCGAGCAGCAGCACGAGCAGCCGGCTGTCGTCGCGACGCGCGGCGGCCGCCTGCCGCAGGCCGACCTCGTAGGTCGCGCGATGGCCGACGACCGACACGTGTTCGAGCGCCCCCAGCGCCCGCTCCGACAGCTCGAGTGCCTGCGGGGAGATGTCGATCAAGTGCACGCGCGCCGACCGCTCGGCGCGCTGGAGCGCATCGGCCAGCAGCATCAGCTTCTCGCCGTTGCCGCACCCCAGCTCGATCAGCGTCGAGGGGTCGTCGATGGCCGTCACGATCTCGTCGCCGTGCCGGGCGAGCAGCGCCGACTCGGCGCGCGTGATGTGATACCAGGGCAGCCGGCAGATCGCCTCGAAGAGACAGGACCCCAGCGAGTCGTAGAGGTACTTCGACTGCAGCTGCTTCGGGTGCTCGGCCAGATCGCGTCGGACCTCGTTGGCGAAGACACGGACGCGCTCGGGCACGAGCACCGACGACGACCGCTGTGGCTCGATGTGCACAGTTCTCTCCGGCCCGAGGTCCGGACTTCGCTCGTTCCGAGCTTCGTCCGGACTCACCGTAGCCCTGGCGAAGGCGGCCGAGCCCCGAGCCTGGTCAGGATCTCCTACGCTCCCACCGTCCTGAACGCGGCGTAGACGTACGGATAGGTCGCCCGGAACCAGTTGCGCAGGCTGCGGCGGATGAGCTCGCGCGCGGTGGCCGGCGACGCCCCTTTCATGACGACGTGCTGGCCGTCGAAGAAGTCCGCGGAGTACTCCGGGTACGACGGCATGGGCTCGAAGCCGTCGAAGCCGTCGAAGACCGTCGAGGTCCACTCCCAGCCGTTGCCGACGAGGTCGTGCACGCCCCACGCGCTCGCGCCCGCCGGGTACGATCCGACCGGCACCGGGTCCCAGTGGGCGAAGTCGAAGTTGCCGCGCGTGGCATCCGGCGGGGCGTCGCCCCACGGGTGCGCGCGCTCGTCGCCCGACGGATCGCCGAACGCCGCGCGGTGGAACTCCGCCTCGGTCGGCAGGCGCCGGCCTCTCCAGCGCGCGTACGCGGCCGCCTCGGCGTGGCTGAGGTAGACCGGCCACGCGGCCGGCAACGGGATGTCCTCGAACATGCCGCGCCAGACCCAACCCTGGTTCGTGCGCGCCCAGAAGATCGGGTGGCGCACCGCATGCTCCCGGACCCACGCCCAGCCCTCGGGCGTCCAGAGCGCTTCCTGTGCGTAGCCGCCCGCCTTGACGAAGGCGAGATAGTCGCGGTTGGTGACGTTGTAGACGTCGATATCGAACGCGGCGACGTCGGCGGTCCAGACCGGAAACTCGTTGTCCCAGCCGAACTCGGCGGACGCGTCCGCGCCGATCCGCGCGCGGCCGGCGGGCACGCGCACCGCGCGCGGTGCCGGCGGCGCGCCGCCCGTGACCGGCCGCGCGGCCGCATCGTCCGGCCGCCGCTTCTGCGCGTGGGGCAGCTGGTGCCACATGTAGAGGAGCGTCTCCTGGTGCATCGCCTCGTGCTCGAGCAGCGCGAAGACGCCCTGCGCGCGCCGCAGCACCGGGCGGTCCGGCCGATCCAGCTCCGCGTGCGCGAGCGCGTCGAGGATGGCGCGGTCGGCCGCGCGGGCGTAGTCGAGCACCTGCGTGCGGGTCGGCCACTGGTCGATCACGCGCGGCGTGGCCGACGCCTCGTCTTCAGGGTCGATGCCGCGGGCGAAGAGCGCGTCGAGGCGCGCGTCGAGGCCGTCGCGATCGAGCCCGCGGCGGAGCAGCGTGCTGGCCGAGAACGCCGGCAGATGCCCCTCGTAGAAGACCACGGGGTTGCGCAGCGCGATCGGCTTCGTGTAGTAGGCCTCGGGCGCCAGCATCTCGAAGAGCGCCGTCGAGCGCCGTCGGTTGCGCTGGTACCAGTCGATGAACCGGGCGCGATCGTAGGAAACGGCCGTGGAGCCGGGAGCGGGCGTCAAGGAGTCCTCCTTCGTGGCGGATACGCCGGTAGGGTATCGCGCGGCGCCCCGCTGCGCAAAGCTCGGGCGCCGAAACGCGCGCGGGCGGTCGTGCCGGGCTTCGGACGCCGGCGGCGTCCGCCTGCACCTGATCTAAAGATGCCGGAAGGGGCCCAGGGGTTCCGGGCGAGGCGAGGCTAGGCGCCGGGGACCCAGACGAGCCGCTGGCAGGCGGGGCAGGCGTAGGCCATCCGCAGGTCGGCGACGAACGAGATGAAACCGCCTTCGCCGGGGGCCTGGCAGTCAGGGCAGATGGCGGACGACCCCACGTCGACGGTGGCGATCGCGAGATGGCGGCCGGTATCCGGGTCGGGCACGCTTTGCGGCGCGTCGGTGCGGCGGCTGAGCTTGCCCTGGCCGTCCGACGAGGGGTGCCAGGAGAACAGGCCGTGGTACAGGTCGAGGCGCGCCGTGTCCATGGCGGCGGATAGTAGCATAGGCGACAGCCTCCCTCAATATCCGGTGATGTCCGCTGATGTCTGCGTGCCGTTTGGCGCCGCAGCGCGCAAGCTCGTGAAGGGAGCGGGCGGCGCGCCGGCCCGGGCGCCGCCGGTGGCGGCCCGGTCGAACGCCGTGCTACGCTGTACGCTAAGTGGTCTGTCTCGGCTGAAGAAGGAGTGGTTTTCGGAGCGCGGCGCCCGGCAAGGCGCGACGACCGAGCATACTCTCCGTATTTGAGGGAGGAGCAACGCCGCCAGCCGGGATGCCCCGCCCGAAAGGCGCTCCGTGTTCAGCCGAGACAGGCCACAAGTTCGGAGCGAAAGTGGCGGAACTGGCAGACGCGCCGGACTTAGGATCCGGTAGCCGAAAGGCTATGGGGGTTCGAGTCCCCCCTTTCGCACCACGTGACCGGCTTGCGCGCGGGTGCTCGATCCCGCGACGGCGCCTGTCGGCCCGGCCGTGCCCCGCGGCCGGTCGCTCATGCCCGACGGGCCGCTGACCGATATTCCCATGAAGAACGAGCTGATCGACGTCACCGAGACGCAGAAGAACCTCGTCATCGAGATCGCGAGGGAGGTGGTCGACGCCGAGATCGATCGCGTGACGCTCGACTACAGCCGGACGGTGCGCGTGCCGGGTTTTCGCCCCGGCAAGGTGCCGCCGAAGGTGGTGCGCCAGCGCTTCCGGGACCAGATCCTGCACGAGGTGGCGCACGGGCTGGTGCCCCGCGCGGTGGACGAGGCGTTGCGGGCGCGCGGGGTGGAGCCGATCGACACGCCGAACATCCGCGACGTGGCGGTGGAGGAAGGCCGGCCGCTGACGTTCACGGTGTCGTTCGAGACGGTGCCGCCGATTGATCCGGGCGACTACTCGGCGCTCGCGCTCCGACGGCGGCCGGCGGTCGTGGAGCCGGCGGCGATCGAGCAGGCGATGTCCCGGCTACGCGAGCGGGCGGCGCGGTACGAGCCGGTCGAGGGCCGGGGCGTCGAGGCGGGTGACACGCTCAGCGTCGATCTCGCCCGGACGCCGATGGGGGCCGACGGCGCGGCGGCCGGCGAGCCCGAGCGTCATCAGGACATTTCGGTGGACGTCGGCGCGCCGGCGAACCCGCCGGGCTTCGACGAGGAGCTCATCGGGCTCCACCCCGGGTCGGCGACGCAGTTCCGGCTGACCTACCCGGCGGACCACGCGATCACGGAGCTCGCCGGGACGACGACCGACTACGCGGTGACGGTGAAGGCCATCCGGCGGCGGGTGTTGCCGGATCTGGACGACGCGTTCGCGAAGGACCTGGGCGAGTTCGAGCACCTCGAGGCGCTCCGGGCGCGCGTGGACGAGGATCTGCTGGCGCAGGCGCGGCACGAGGCGGAGCACGAGCTGCGGGGCGATCTGCTGAAGCAGCTCGCGGGGCGCGTCACCTTCGAGGTGCCGTCGAGCCTGCTCGAGCGCGAGGTGGATCGGCGGGTCGAGGATTTCGTGCGGCGGCTGATCGAGCAGCAGATCGATCCGATGCGCACGAACGTGAACTGGGAGGAGTTCCGGGCGCACCAGCGTGGCCCGGCGGAGGACGCGGTGAAGAGCGCGCTGGTGCTGGACGAGGTGGCGCGGCGCGAATCGATCACGGTGACCGACGCGGATCTCGACGTGGAGGTCGCGCGCTACGCGGAGCGGACGGGACGCGCCGCGGCGGCGGTGCGCGCGCGGCTGGAGAAGGAAGGGGGACTGGCGCGGCTGGCGGCGGGTCTGCGGCGGGAGAAGACGATTGACTTCGTGCTCTCGCGTGCTACAATCGTGACCGCGTGATCGACCCGCCCAGACGCGACGATTTCCCCCGCACAGATCACTCGAGACGGCAGTAGACGATCGCGACGTGGATCCGCGAGACAGACGGATGTTGAACCACGCGGTTTCGCCGGCCGCCGGGGCTGGATACAGGACGGAGGCCATGCACGACGCGCGACAGCAGTTGATCCCGATGGTGGTCGAGCAGACCAACCGGGGCGAACGCGCTTACGACATCTTCTCCCGGCTGCTCAAGGACAGCATCATCTTCATCGGGACGCCGATCGACGACACGGTGGCGAACCTGGCCATCGCGCAGCTGCTCTTTCTCGAGGCGGAGGATCCGGATCGCGACATCGTGATGTACATTAACAGCCCGGGTGGCTCGATCACGGCCGGGTTCGCGATCTACGACACGATGCAGTTCATCAAGCCGGACGTGCAGACCTACTGCATCGGCCAGGCGGCGTCGATCGCGGCGGTGCTGCTGGCGGCGGGGACCAAGGGGAAGCGCTACTCGCTGCCCAACTCGCGGATCCTGATCCACCAGCCCTGGATGTCCGGGCTGGGCGGGCAGGCGAGCGACATCGACATCGCGGCCCGGGAGATCCTGCGGATGCGGGAGCGGATCAACCACATCCTGATGGGCCATACCGGGCAGGCGCTCAAGCGGATCCAGGAGGATACCGAACGGGACTACATCATGACGGCCGAACAGGGGAAGGAATACGGTATCATTGATGAGGTCATCACGCGGCGGAGCTAGGCCGGCCGCGTCCGGCTGCCGCCCGTCGGGCGAGGGACTATGGTGAAGAAGAACGGCGATTCGGAGGTTCTGCGCTGTTCGTTCTGCAATAAGGACCAGAACGACGTCCGGAAGCTGATCGCCGGGCCGACGGTGTTCATCTGCGACGAGTGCGTCGAGGTCTGCAACGACATCATCGCGGACGACAACCGGTTCGAGAGCCGCGGCGCCCGTTCGTCGCTGCCGGTGCCGCAGGAGATCAAGAAGTTCCTCGACGAGTACGTCATCGGCCAGGAGCAGACGAAGAAGAAGCTGGCGGTCGCGGTTTACAACCACTACAAGCGGATCGAGATCCAGAAGCAGTCGCGCGGCCGCAACGAGATCGATCTCACCAAGTCGAACATCCTGCTGATCGGCCCGACGGGCACCGGCAAGACGCTGCTGGCGCAGACGCTGGCCAAGCTCCTCTCGGTCCCCTTCACCATCGTCGACGCGACGACGCTGACCGAGGCGGGCTACGTCGGCGAGGACGTCGAGAACATCATCCTGAAGCTGCTGCAGTCGGCGGGCGGCGACATCGAGAAGTGCCAGCAGGGGATCATCTACATCGACGAGGTGGACAAGATCTGCCGCAAGGACGAGAACCCCTCGATCACCCGTGACGTGTCGGGTGAGGGCGTCCAGCAGGCGCTCCTGAAGATCCTCGAGGGCACCGTCGCGAACGTGCCGCCGCAGGGTGGACGCAAGCACCCGCACCAGGAGTTCTTCCAGGTCGACACGACCAACATCCTGTTCATCGTAGGCGGCGCGTTCGTCGGCCTCGAGAAGGTGATCGAGCGGCGGGTGGGCAAGAAGACGCTCGGCTTCCGCGCCGACGTCAAGTCGGTCAAGACGCGCGACGTCGGATCCACGCTCGAGCTGGTCGAGCCGGAGGACCTGATCAAGTACGGCCTCATCCCCGAGTTCGTCGGCCGGCTGCCGGTCGTCGGCACGCTCCACGAGCTCGACGAGCCAGCGCTCGTCCAGATCCTGACGCAGCCGCGGAACGCCATCACCAGGCAGTTCCAGAAGCTGTTCGAATACGAGAACGTCAAGCTGCGGTTCACCGACGACGCGCTCGAAGCGATCGCCGAGGCGGCGCTCAAACGCAAGATCGGCGCGCGCGGTCTCCGGATGATCATCGAAGACCTCATGCTCGACCTGATGTACACGCTGCCGGGTCAGAAGAAGATCCGCGAGTGCGTCATCACGCGCGAGGTCGTCGAGTCGAAGGAAAAGCCGATCACGTTGATCGAGAAGGCAGGATGACGACCGGCTCTCGGCTTTAGGCCCTAGGCTCTGGCCAAAGCCCCAAGCCCAAGGCCCAGAGCCCAAAGCCTGGGAGAAACAGCCCGTTTGGAGTCACCCTTTGGAAGTCTACGAGACCCTCCCCATCGTCCCGTTGCGAGACCTGGTCGTGTTCCCGCACATGATGATCCCGTTCGTCATCGGACGGCCCTCCTCCACGCGCGCGCTCGAGCACGCGCTGGCGAAGGACAAGCGGATCTTCCTGGCCGCGCAGCACGACGCCACGCTGGACGATCCCCAGCCGGCCGACGTCTACACGATGGGCTGCATCGCCAACATCATCCAGAGCCTCAAGCTGCCAGACGGCAACATCAAGCTGCTGGCCGAGGGCGTGGACCGGGCGCGCGCTGTCGAGTGGAAGGAAGACAAGGGGTTCTACCGCGTCGTCGTGAAGGTCATCGGCCGGCAGCGCGAGATGAACAGCGAAGTCGAGTCGACGATGGGGCGCGTGGTGTCGCTGTTCGAACAGTACGTGAAGCTGTCGAACAACCTGCACTACGACGCGATGATCGCCGCGGTGCGCGTCGACGATGCGGGCAAGCTCGCCGACACGATCGCCGCACACCTCGTCGTGGGCGTGGACGAGAAGCAGAACCTCCTCGAGATCGTCTCGCCGCTCGAACGCCTCAACCGCATCGCCGGCATCCTCGAGATCGAGGTGGACAAGCTCCAGGTGGACCGCCGCATCCAGTCGCGCGTGAAGAAGCAGATGGAGAAGGCGCAGAAGGAGTACTACCTCAACGAGAAGATGAGGGCGATCCAGAAGGAGCTGGGGCGCAAGGACGAGAAAGGGAACGAGATCGACGAGCTGCGCAAGAAGATCGAGCAGTGCCGGATGGGGAAGGAGATCGAGGAGAAGGCCGTCCAGGAGCTCAAGCGGCTCGAGTCGATGCCGCCGATGTCGGCCGAGGCCACCGTCTCGCGCAACTACCTCGACTGGCTCATCGCCGTGCCGTGGCACAAGAAGAGCCGCGAGAGCCGCGACCTCAAGCGCGCCGAGCAGATCCTCCACGAAGACCACTACGGGCTCGACAAGATCAAGGACCGCATCCTCGAGTTCCTCGCCGTGCGCGCGCTGGTCAAGAAGCCGAAAGCCACGATCCTCACCTTCGCCGGACCGCCCGGCGTCGGCAAGACGTCGCTCGCCAAGTCGATCGCCCGCGCGATGAACCGCAAGTTCGTGCGGCTCTCGCTCGGCGGCGTCCGCGACGAGGCGGAGGTCCGCGGCCACCGGCGCACCTACATCGGCGCGTTCCCCGGCCAGATCATCCAGATGATGAAGAAGGCCGGCACGCTCAACCCGGTCTTCCTGCTCGACGAAGTGGACAAGATGTCGATGGACTTCCGCGGCGACCCGTCCGCCGCCCTGCTCGAGGTGCTCGACCCCGAGCAGAACCACGCGTTCCTCGACCACTACCTCGATGTCGAGTTCGACCTGTCGCACGTGATGTTCATCTGCACGGCCAACGTACTGCACACCGTGCCGCAGGCGCTCCGGGACCGCATGGAGGTCCTGCAGCTGGCCGGCTACACCGAGATGGAGAAGGTCGAGATCGCCAAGCGCTTCCTCGCGCCCAAGGCGATCGAGGGCACGGGGCTGACGACCGACAACGTCTCCTTCCTCGATGAGGCGCTGCGCGCCATCATCCAGCGTTATACGCGCGAGGCCGGCGTCCGGAACCTCGAGCGCGAGATCTCGTCGATCTGCCGCAAGATCGCCCGCAAGGTGGTGGTCGAGGGCAAGGGCTTCGAGGAAGAGCTGACGGCGGAGAAGATCACCGTGTACCTCGGCGTGCCCAAGTTCCGCTCGACGCTCGCCGAGGAGAAGAACGAGATCGGCATCGCCACCGGCCTGGCCTGGACCGAGGTGGGTGGCGAGCTGCTCGTGACCGAGGCGACGCTGATGATGGGCAAGGGCCGGCTGACGCTCACCGGTAAGCTGGGCGACGTCATGCAGGAGTCGGCGCAGGCCGCCATGAGCTACGTCCGGTCGAAGTCCGAGGAGTTCGGCATTCCCCGCGATTTCAACCGCAAGACCGACGTGCACGTGCACGTGCCCGAAGGGGCGATCCCGAAGGACGGGCCGTCGGCCGGCATCACGCTGGCGACCGCGCTCGTCTCCGCGCTCGCCCGCGTGCCGATCCGGCGCGACGTGGCCATGACCGGCGAGATCACCCTGCGCGGCAAAGTGCTGCCGATCGGCGGCGTGAAGGAGAAGGTCCTGGCGGCCCACCGGGCCGGCCTCAAGACCATCATCATGCCGAAGGACAACGAGAAGGACCTGGCGGACATCCCCCAGAACGTGCTCGACGCTCTGGACATCCACATGGTCGAGACGATGGACGAGGTGCTGAAGATCGCCCTCGCGGGTCCGCTGCCGTCGCTCCCGGCGGCCGGCCGCCTCGAGGCCCCGCCCATCACCGACGACGCCATTACGCACTGAGCGAGGCCGGGGCCCAGAGGCCAGGGACCGGGGATGGCGTTCCCCCGGTCTCCGATACCCGGCCTCCGGCCTCCGATCCTTGATAGCCCTCGACGCGACTTTCGTCACGAGCGCCGCCTCCGCCGGGGACGTGCCGCCAGACGCCCGACCGCAGATCGCGCTCGTCGGACGCTCGAACGTCGGCAAGTCGAGCCTGATCAACGCGCTGACCCGCCTGAAGGTCGCGCGCACCAGCGCCGCGCCGGGCAAGACGCGGCTCGCCAACGTGTACCGGATCGGGATCGGGGGGAAGACGAGGACCCGGGACTCGGCCCGCCCCGAGCACAGTCGAGGGAGACCCGGGAGTCCGGCTGTCTTCCTGGTCGATCTGCCTGGGTACGGCTACGCGCGGGGCGGGGATAAGTCGGCCCGGGACTTCGCGCGGCTGACGGCCGAGTACTTCGGTGTGGGCCGGCGGACGCCGGCCCCTGCACAGCCGGCCCGCCCGGATGGACCGGACGCCGCGCTGCTCGTCGTGGACAGCCGCCACCCGGGGCTCGACACCGACCTCGAGGCCTGGCGCTGGCTCGGGGCGCTCCCGATCGCGACGGGGATCGTCGCCACCAAGATCGACAAGCTCGGGCGCGCCGAACGCCGGCGCGCGATTCGTGAACTGGAACGCTCGTTCAACAGCCCGGTGCTGCCGGTCTCGGCAGCGACCGGCGAAGGAATGGAACCGCTGTGGAAGCTGATCGCCAGACTCGTCAGTCCGAACCCAAGTCCGAAGAGCCGGCCGTGATGGAGCTCGCCTCGCTCAAGGATCTCAGCGTCACGGAGCTCACGCACATCGCCCAGGACCTCGAGGTGCCCAACGCCACGGGGATGCGCAAGCAGGACCTGATCTTCCAGATCCTGAAGGCGCGCTCGGAGAAGAGCGGCCTGCTCTTCTCGGAAGGGGTCCTCGAGACGCTGCCGGACGGCTTCGGCTTCCTGCGGGCGCCCGACTACAACTACCTGCCGGGTCCAGACGACGTGTACGTGTCGCCGTCGCAGATCCGGAAGTTCGATCTGCACACGGGCGACACGGTCTCGGGCCAGATCCGGCCCCCGAAGGACGGCGAGCGCTACTTCGCGCTGATCAAGGTCGAGGCGGTCAACTTCGAGCCGCCGGACCGGTCGCGCAACAAGATCTTCTTCGAGAACCTCACGCCGCTCTACCCGGAGTCGCGCATCAACCTCGAGACCGACGGCGAGAACCTCTCGGCGCGCGTGATGGACCTGATGACGCCGATCGGCAAGGGGCAGCGCGGCCTCATCGTCTCGCCGCCGCGCACCGGCAAGACGATGCTGCTGCAGAACATCGCGAACAGCATCTCCGCGAACCACCCCGAGGTGTTCCTCATCGTGCTGCTGATCGACGAGCGGCCGGAAGAGGTCACCGACATGCAGCGGTCGGTGAAGGGCGAGGTGATCTCGTCGACGTTCGACGAACCGGCGCAGCGCCACGTGCAGGTGGCCGAGATGGTGATCGAGAAGGCCAAGCGGCTGGTCGAGCACCACAAGGACGTCGTGATCCTGCTCGACTCGGTCACACGGCTCGCGCGCGCCTACAACACCGTGGTGCCGCCGTCGGGCAAGGTGCTCTCGGGCGGGGTGGACTCCAATGCCCTGCAGCGGCCGAAACGCTTCTTCGGCGCCGCGCGCAACATCGAGCAGGGCGGCTCGCTGACCATCATGGCGACCGCGCTCATCGACACCGGCTCGCGCATGGACGACGTGATCTTCGAGGAGTTCAAGGGCACCGGCAACCTCGAGATCCACCTCGACCGCAAGCTCGCCGACCGCCGGGTCTTCCCCGCCATCGACATCCAGAAGAGCGGCACGCGGAAGGAAGAGCTGCTCATCCCGAAGGACGACCTCAACCGCGTGTGGGTGCTCCGCAAGGTCCTCACGCCGCTCTCCCCCGCCGAGGGCATGGAGCTGCTGCTCTCGAAGATGGCGAAGACGAAGTCGAACGGCGACTTCCTGGCGGCCATGGCGAACGCGAAGTAGAACTGACGCGTGTCAGTGTCTGGTGCCTGGTGCGTGGTGCCTGGTGCGTGCCTGGTGCCTGGTGCTTCGTGCGCTGCCACGCCGCAACCGAGATCGCGCGCCCCCGCGCCACCACCGTGATCTCGCACCAATCCCGAAGCACCAAGCACGCACCAGGCACCAGGCACCAAGCACCAAGCACCTCGTAGCCGTAGTATCATCCCGCGCATGAGGTCGCTCTGGCTCGACCTTCGCACCGGGGCGCGGGCGCTTCGGGCGACGCCGGGGCAGTCGCTGGCGGCCGTGCTGGCGCTCGCGCTCGGGGTGGCGGCGGCCGTCAGCCTCTACACCGTGTTCCGGGTCATCGCCGACGACCTGCCGCCGATCCCGCAACCAGAGCGCGTCGCGCGCCTCTATTTCGCTGACGAGACGACACCGGTGGGACGCCGGGGGCTTCGCGCGTCCGACGTCGGCCCGCTCGTCGATCAGGTCGCCGGCCGTGTCGTCGTGGCCATGGTGGAGAGCGCGGAGGTCACCCTCGAGATCGAGGGGTGCGCCAGGCAGACGGCTCCGGTGACGGTCGAGAGGGTCGAGCCGGGGTTCTTCGAGATCGCGCGGACAGGCCCTCAACTCGGTCGGACGTGGACGGCCGCCGACCTCGGCGAGCGCTCCCCGGCCGTCCTCAGCGCCGACATGTGGCGGCGTGCCTGCGCGGCCGATCCTCGCGTCGTCGGCGCAACGCTCTGGGTCGATCGGCGGCCCTACGAGGTTCTCGGCGTTGTGCCTGACGGCTTCTGGCTATCCGGCCGCGACGTCGCCGCCTGGCTGCCGCTCGAGCGCGTGAAGCCGGACTCGTCGCCAATGGTGCTCGCGCGCCTGGCCGGCGCGGGAACATGGCAGGACGTGAACGACCGGTTCGCCGCGGAGGGAGCGCGCGACCGCGGGTTGGCGGTGACGATCACCGACCCGATCGTCCGGCGCGGCGGGATTGCGTTCGTCGGTGTGCTGGGGCCCGCCTTGATCGTCCTCCTCGTCGCGTGCGGGAACGCCGCGGCGCTGCTCGTGGGCCGCGCGCTCCAGCGCCAGCGCGACCTCGCGGTGCGTCTCAGCATCGGCGCCACGCCGTGGCGGCTGGCGCGCCAGGTGTTCGCCGAGACGACGATCGTGGCCGCGGCGGCGGGCCTCGCGGCGCTGCCGCTGGCGTCGGCGGGCGCGTGGGCACTCCGGCGGGCGTTCTCCCTGGCGAGCCCGTCGATGGCGCGGGCCATCGCCGTGGACGGAGGGGCGCTGGCCGTCGGTCTGGCGTTCGTCTGCGCGACGTCCCTCCTCACGGGTCTGCTGCCGGCGCTCAAGGCCGCGCGGTCCGACGTGACGGTGCTCCTCTCCCGCCGCCCGGGAGCGGCCATCGTCCCTCGCGGGCACAACACCACCGCCGACCTGCTCGTCGTCCTGCAGGTTGGCCTGGCCGTCGTCCTGCTGGTCGTCACGTCGATGTTTCTGCGGCTCGTCGACGAGATCGTCGCGGGCGTCCCGGGACCACTTAGCCGGACGTTCGTCGCGGAGGTCGCGACGCCGGACGGCGACGTCCCCGACGGAGGCCAGCTCCGCCGACTGGTGGACGACTTGCGCGCGGTGCCGGGCGTCGTCCGCGTGGCCGCTGCGGACCACGCGCCGGAGCCGCCGCCGCCGCACGGCACGCCGATTGAGGCCCTGGGCGCGCCGCCCGGGGCCGGACGGTGCCACGCAACCGTGTCGGCCGTCACCCGCGACTACTTCGAGACGTTTTCGGTGTCGCTGCGCGCGGGCGGCCTCTTCACGGGATGGGAGCCCGCCGCCGCGCCGCGCGTCGCGGTCGTGAGCGAGGGCATGGCACGCCGGTGCTGGGGCCAGGCGGACGCCGTCGGGCGCGAGCTGCGTCTGGGCCGCACGAGCGAAGCGCCATGGCTCGTCGTCGGCGTGGTCAGCGACCTCCTGCCGGAGACGCGGATCCAGCCCAAGCCGGTGGAGCTGTACGTCCCGTTCGCGCAGCTGGCACCCTCGGGCGCCACTGTTCTGGTGGAAGCACGATCGGCAGCCGGGATGGCCGAACGCTTCGCCGACACCGCGACCACGGCCCAGCTGAAGCCGCCGCACTGGAGGACGATGGCGGAGTTGAAGACCGGGCTCCTGGACCAGATGCAGCTCCTGCCGCGCGTTCTGCAGGCGCTGGCGGCCATCGCGCTCGTGCTCGCGACGCTCGGCGTCTACGCCTCGATCCTGCAGTCGCTCGCGAGGGACCGGCGCAGCCTCGCCATCCGCCTCACGCTCGGCGCACCGCCGGCGCGGCTCGTCGCCACAGCGGTCTCGCGCCAGGCTCTGCTGGCGCTCGTTGGGATTCTCGCCGGCGTGCTCGTCACGGTGGCGGCCACGAAGCAGATGTTCGCCGAGTTGCTGGCGATGACGGCCCCCGACCCGCGCCTGTGGGTGGCGGTCTGTGCCCCGCTCCTGGCGTGCGGCGTCCTCGCCGCACTCGGCCCGACGATTCGTATCGTGCGGCTCGATCCGATCGCCGTCCTGCGAAGAGCTGACGAGTAAGAGCTGACGCCTGCCGTTCGGGACTGGAAGCTCGCCGTTCGGAGCTATCGGTCGCCGTTCGGAGTTGGTGCGTGCCGTTCGGACGGGCGCGGCGCGTCCTACATGTCTTGCGGCAGGCGATGTGGCCTCGCGCGACGAGCGGTAGTCCGCAAACGCACCCGCAGGCGCTCCGATCGCGGCGGCGCCGTTTCGTCAATGCCCTGTGAATCCGCCGTACGCCCAACCGATTGCTGGCTGCCGTGCGGCCAACCCCAGCCGACGCGAAGACCGGCAGGACTCACGCCGGAGGGTGCGTTTGCCGCGCGACCGGCCACGGCCTGCGGCAAGACATGTCGGACGCGCCGCGACCGCCGGTCTCGAGCGACGCGCCGAATCGTGCTCAGGTGAGGATCACGACGTCGTCGAGATCGGGCCGGCTAAAGCCGGCCCCCACACCAAGCTCCCGTCGGGCCGGCTAAACCGGCCCCCACACCGGCTCCTGTCACCGCGCCTGGGGCGTCGGAAGCGCCTTCCTCGGCAGCTTGTCGTCGCGCATCGCGGCGTTGTAGGCGAAGATCGCCGCGATGGTCGCCATCTGCACCATGTCGTCGCGCTGCATCCGATCGTAGACGTCCATGTTCGAGTGGTGCGTGCGCGACTGGTACTCGAGACGGTCCTGGATGAACTGGAAGCCGGGCAGCCCGACCGCGTCGAACGAGAGATGGTCGGTGCCCCCCACCGAGCGCGGCCCCAGCGTCGTCACGCCGAGGTCGCCGAGCGGCGCCATCCACTGCTCGAAGATCGGCGCGACCGCGAGGTTCCCCTGCAGCCACACGCCGCGGATGCGGCCCGTGCCGTTGTCGATGTTGAAGTAGGCCGCGACCTTCGCGTGGTCGGGCTTCAGCGCCATCGTCCGCGCGTCGCCGAAGTGCGCGCGGACGTACTCGCGCGAGCCGATGAGCCCCTGCTCTTCCCCGCCCCAGAGGCCGATGCGGATCGTGCGCCGCGGCTTCACGCCGAGCGCCGCCAGGATGCGCATCGCCTCCATCATGGCGGCGCTGCCCGCAGCGTTGTCGGTCGCGCCCGTGGCCGCGTGGGTCGAGTCGAAGTGCGCGCCAATCATCACGATCTCGTCCGCGAGATCGGTGCCCGGCAGCTCGGCGACCACGTTGAAGCCGTTCAGCCCCGTCTCGTCGTGGAACCGCGTCTCGACGTGCAGCTCGACCTTGACCGGTACGCCCTTCTCGAGGATGCGGACCATCCGGTTGTAGTGCTCGACGGCGAGCGTGACCTGCGGGAGACCCGTACCGGCCCGCTCGTCGCGGGGGCCGCCGGAGCCGACGAAGATCGTGCCGCCGTCGGTGCGCTGCGCCTGCCAGGAGAGATCGCTCCCGCCGCCGACCCGGGTGCTGTCGCTGCCGCGGTCCAGGATCGCGACGACGCCCTCGTCCTGGTAAAACTGGAGGAGTCGCTGCTGGAACGACGGACCGCGCGGCGGTTCGCCGCCGGGCCGCGGCGCGGGAATCGGCGTCTGCCCGGCCTCCTTCAGCAGCTCGCGCGTCATCCGCAGGACGACCGGCCCCTCGAGCATCGCGACCTCGCGCGCGAGCTGCGCGAGCACGATCTGACCCCGCAGCTGGCCCCGGTACTTGCCGAAGTCGGCCTCCGCGGCGATCTCGGGCCGGACGACCGCAGCGGTGATCGTGCCGGCCGTGCCCGGCGTCCAGGACTTCGGGTGGCCGATGAGCGGCTGCACCTGCGGCTCGACCAGGTGCGCGCTGAACCGCACGAGCGACCAGCCCTTGCCGAACGCCCATTCCTCGCGATGCCCGTTGACCAGGCCCCACGCCGCCATCCGCTCGAGCGCCCAATCGCTCGCCTGGAGGATGGCCGGCGACCCGGTGAGGCGCGGACCGTAGACGTCGGTCAGCCAGCTCAGGTGGTCCATCACCTGCGGCCGGTTCAGGCCTTCGTCCTCGATGCGCGCGATCGTGGCGTAGTCGAGACGTTCGTGGCCGTCCGGCGCCTGTGCCGCCGGCACGGCGGCGAGGACGCTGACGGCGAGCACGGCGGCGAGCTGGCGAACCATGGGCGTACCCCTTTCGTCGGCGACGCGTGGGCTGGACGCGCGCGATTGTATCAGAGCACCCCGCGACGGGAGGACCCCGCATCTGGCATAGTTAGCGCATCATGTGGGCCAGGCCGCGCACGGCGCGGCCCGCGTCCCTCGACTCCGCTCGGGACGCCCTGAGCCGTGCCGAAGGGCGAGGGAGCGGCGCGGGGCGATGGGGCCCCCGCCCTTCGGCAGGCTCAGGGCGCTCTGAGCTCGTCGAAGAGCGCAAGCGATCGAGCCGGGGTGTGGGGCCGAGCCCCACGTAAAGGATGCGCACGCGACGATTCGGCCGGACCGGCTGGTTGGTCTCCGAAGTCGGCTACGGGATGTGGGGCATGGGCGGGTGGACGGGATCGGACGACGACGAGTCGCGCCGGTCGCTCGACCGGGCGGTGGCGCTCGGCTGCAGCTTCTTCGACACGGCGTGGGCCTACGGCGCCGGCAAGAGCGAGCGTCTGCTCGGCGAGCTGCTCATGCGCCATCCGGATCGACGCCTGTACGTCGCTACCAAGATTCCGCCGAAGACCTTGCGCTGGCCCGCGCGGCCGGGCGACGCGCTTGCCGACGTGTTTCCGCCCGATCACATCCGCGAGTACACCGAGCGCAGCCTCGAAAATCTCGGGGTGGACGCGATCGACCTGCAGCAGTTCCACGTGTGGTCGGATCACTGGGCGGCGGACGAGTCGTGGCAGCGCGCGGTGACCGACCTGAAGCGCGAGGGGCTCGTGCGGGCGTGTGGCATCAGCGTGAACCGGTGGAAACCGACGAACGTCCTGCGCGCGCTCGACACCGGCCTCATCGACGCCGCGCAGGTGGTGCACAACATCTTCGACCAGGCCCCGGAAGACGAGCTGTTTCCGGCCTGCCAGCGCCTCGACGTGGCGGTGATTGCGCGCGTGCCGTTCGACGAGGGGAGCCTGACGGGCACGCTCACCCGCGACAGCCGGTGGCCGGACGGCGACTTCCGGAACGCGTACTTCTCGCGCGAGAACCTCGCGGCGACGATCCCGCGCGTCGAGGCGCTCGCGCCGTTCGTGCCCGAGGGAATGGACCTACCCGAGCTGGCGCTGCGATTCTGCCTGCACCATCCGGCGGTCTCCACGGTCATCCCGGGCATGCGCAAACCGGCGCACGTCGAGCGCAACCTCGCCGTCTCCGACGGCGCGGCCCTGCCGGCCGCGTTCCTGGCGTCGCTCCGGGCGCACCGCTGGGACCGGACCGTGGACCTCGAGTAGCGGCCCGCCAGCGGCGTCCGTCTCCCCCGTTCTGTCAGCGACTTAGGCGGCCTTGGACGGCGCCGGCCGGGTTGCTGCTATAATGTGGGATTCGTGCACGAGGGAAGGAGCGAATCGTGAAGGAAGGAATTCACCCGAAGTTCCACGAGGTCGAGGTCCGGTGCGCGTGCGGCAACACGTTCAAGAGCCGCTCGACGAAGCCGGAGCTGCACCTCGAAATCTGCTCGGCCTGCCACCCGTTCTTCACGGGCCGCCAGAAGCTGGTTGACACGGAAGGCCGCGTCGAGCGGTTCACCAAGCGTTTCGGCGCACAGACCACCGAAGGCCGCCGCAAGGCGGAGACCGCACGGAAGGCCAAGAAGCGGGGCAAGTCGGCGACGTCGGCGGGGCCGGCTCAGGCCTGATCGCCGCCGGGTCCGGACTCGGTCAGCAGCGGGGCGGCCTCATGGCCGCCCTTCTCATGTACGCGGGCGAGCTTGCGGTCGAGACGCGCGAGCCGATGGCGGACGGCGGCCTGCCCGCGCGGCCGCTCGTCGGTCTCCAGGGCCTCGAGCGCGAACGTCCTGGCCGCCGCCAGATCCCCGGCCCGGTGCTCGTGGTGGATCGCGAGCGCCTCCAGCGCGTACCGCCGTATCGCCTCGATGCCGGGCGTGACGCCGTCGAGCGCGGCAATCCGGCGCCAGGCCCCGGCCGCCTCCTCGTAGCGCCCCTCCCGGCGCATCAGCACGGCCAGACGTAACAGCGCGTCGGCCCGTACGATCGGTGACCGCCCGTCCGACGACTGCCGGTAGCACGCGAGCGCGGCGTCGAGGCGGCCCGCGCGCTCGAGCATCTTCCCCACCGCCAGGCTCTCGCGCGCGTTTGCGCATGCACCGGCGCCGCCCTCCACCAGCCGCGCGCCGCGCGCGACGACCGCCGCAAGCGACACGAGGTCCAGCCGATTGTGTTCGAGGACGGCCTCGAGGGGGCGGGAGTCGCCCGTCCGCAGGAACTGGAAGTAGCGCGACGGGATCTCGAACCCGGGCACGTCACCGACCCGATCGAACCCGACCAGCCGCCGCTCGAGCGCGCCGAGGCTGCAGCCGCCGTCGTCGCCTTGATCGCGCCAGCCGCCGCCGGGCCGCCGCTCGCGCCAGAGGCGCCGCGCGGGGTGCAGCATGTCGAAGTGGCGCTTCCCCCCGAAGGGCGGCTCCATCCGGTGGAACAGCCAACGTGTCTCCATCACCGGCAGGTCGAACGTCTTGCCGTTGTAGGTGACGATGAGCGACGCGGGATCGACGAAGTCGGCGACCGCGGCGAGCAGGGCGCGCTCGGCGGCGAAGCTGGTCAGCAGGAACTGGCGCACCTGGAACGCGCCGTCGTCGAAGCTGCCGCAGCCGACCACGAACGCAACGGTCCCTGCCCCGCCGCTCAGCCCCGTCGTCTCGAGGTCCAGGAAGAGGACGCGTGAGGGGTCGACCGGCGCGTCCGGCGGCGGCAGCCGTCGGTCCAGCAGCTGCAGCGCGCCGCCGTCCTCGACCACGCAATCGGCGACGCGCACCTGGCCGTGCCAGCGGTCCGCCTCGTAGCGCCGGTCGATCACGAGGCATGACCCGTGGGCCGTCTCGATCGGCACGCCGCCGAGCACCTCGCCCACCGCGCGCGGATCGGCACCCGCCTCGTCGCCACTGACCGGCTCGCAGGTCAGCTCGCGCGGCGCCGGCCGGTTCGGGCCGCCACGGACGATCTCGCGGAGACGGTTCAGGTCGACCATGTTCGTCGGGGATCGACCCCTTTCAAGATCGCGAGCGCCACCGTCTTGGCCATCGGGCCCGTGTGCCCCTCCGGGCCGACGCAGGACGGGCAGCCGCTCTCGCACGGGCAGCCGGCGATGAGGTCGCGGGTCTTGGCCAGCAGCTCGTCGTGCATCGCGTAGAGCGGCGCGCTGAAGCCGATGCCGCCCGGGTAATTGTCGTAGATGAATACGTTCGGCTCGGCGGCCACGGCGTCCGGCAGCGCGTCGGCCGCGCCGCCGGTCCGGGTCGAGCGATCGACGCGGCCCCCGTCCACCGACAGCCCGATGTCGTGCCGGTCGCACATCAGCAGGAGCTGGGCGACGTTGCGCATCGCGAATGCCAGGCCCACCACGCCGTCGCGCTTGTCGTCGCTGGCAAAGGGCAGCGCGGCCATCACCTCGCGCGGGATCGTCAGCCAGTAGGCCGTCGTGTGCATCTGCTGCTCGGGCAGGTCCAGCTCGCCCGAGCCGACGTTCTCATTCGTGTAGAACTTGATCTTCTTGAAGCCGACCACGCGGGAGACGACGTGGACCTCGCCATGGGACGAGAAAAAGGGGACGGGAGCTTTTTCCGCCCCAGCGGTCTCCGGTTCTTCGGAAGAGGCTCCCGTCCCCTTTTTCTCGAACGTGTCGAGGATCGTCACCTTCGTGTAGGTGATCGCGTCGGTGTAGTAGTCGCAGTCCACCTCGCGGACGTAGGCCTTGCGCCCGTCGAAGTCGAGCCGTTCCACCTGGAACAGCTGCCCCTCGACGATGTAGATGGCTTTCTCATGGAGGGTGGACGGCCCGCTGGTGAAGTCGGTCTCGCCGATCACACGCTGGTCGCGGGTGGTGTCCACGACGACGAAGTTGTCCGACGAGACGGATCGCAGGCTGACCGCATCGGCGGGGTACGACTCGTGCGTCCAGTTCCACCGGCCGTCCGCCAAATGGACGAAGCCCTCCTCGGCGAGGATCGCCAGGATCTCCTGCACGTTCATGTCGCCGAAGCGCTCGTCGGTCGTGAACGGCAGCTCGAACGCGGCGCACTTGATGTGGTCGAGCAGGACATGCAGGTTGTCGGGGTTGACGAGCGCGTGCTCGGGCGACGACCCGAAGAAGTACGACGGGTTGCGCACGATGAACTGGTCGAGCGGCGCGCTCGACGCGACGAGGACCGCGGCGGACCGCGTGGTACGGCGGCCGGCGCGCCCCGCGCGCTGCCAGGTCGCCGCGATCGTCCCCGGGTAGCCGGCCAGCACGGCCACGTCCAACGCGCCGATGTCGATGCCCAGCTCGAGCGCGTTGGTCGAGACGACGGCCTGGACCTGCCCGTCCCGCAGCCCCTTCTCGATCTCGCGGCGCCGGAGCGGCAGGTACCCGCCACGATAGCCGCGCACCAGCGCGGGATCGCCCGGCAGCCGCTCGACCGATTCCTTGAGATACGTCGTCAGCAGCTCCGTCGCCAGCCGGCTCTGCGCGAACACGATGATCTGCAGGTGGCGCCGCAGGAACTCGAGCGCGACCTGCCGCGCCTGCGCGAGGTACGACCGCCGGATGCCGAGCTGCGCGTTCACCACCGGCGGGTTCACGAACAGGAAGAACTTCTCCCCGCGCGGCGCGCCGCTCTCCGACACGGTGACGAACGGCCGCCCGGTCAGCCGCTCGGCCAGCTCCTGTGGGTTCGCGATGGTCGCCGACGAGCAGATGAACACCGGGTCCGACCCGTAATGCCGGCAGACGCGCCGCAGCCGCCGGCAGATGTTGCCCAGGTGGCTGCCGAACACGCCCCGGTACGCGTGCAGCTCGTCGATCACCACGAAACGCAGGTTCTCGAACAGCTTCGCCCAGCGCGGATGGTGCGGCAGGATGCCCGAGTGCAGCATGTCGGGATTGCTCAGCACCACGTGCGCGCGGCTGCGGATCGCGCGGCGCGCGTCCTGCGGTGTGTCGCCGTCGTAGGTGAACACGCCGATCTCGAGATCGGCGCCGCTCGTCACCTGTTCCGACAGCGCGTGCAGCTCGGCCAGCTGGTCCTGCGCCAGCGCCTTGGTGGGAAAGAGGTACAGCGCGCGCGACGACGGGTCCCTGAGGATGGCGTCGAGCACCGGCGCGTTGTAGCAGAGCGTCTTGCCCGAGGCCGTCGGCGTGACGGTGACGACGTGCCGGCCCGCCAGGGCGTGCGTGATGGCCTCGGCCTGGTGCGAGTAGAGCTGGCGGACCCCACGCGCCGCCAGCCCGGCCACCAGCCGCTCGTCGAGCGAGTCGGGACACGGCGCGAACCTCGCCTCGACCGCGGGCAGGCGCCTCATGGCTGTCACGACCGGCTCGTCGCCTGGCGTGCCCGCCGGCACCGGCGCCCGCGCCGAGAGCCGGCCGAGCGCCTCCTGCAGCGACCGGTCCTTGTCGGGGGAGAGGGCTGGGAGGGTAGTCATCGTCGGGCGCTGGGCGTTGGGCGCTGGCTTCGCAGGCGCTGGGCGTTGGGCGCTCGGGAAACCCCGGCGTCCCGGCTTCGCACGATTGCCCACGGTTGCCCGATAGTAACAGGCGACGGCTGGGCGATCAAGAAGCGAAAGATGAGCGCCGGCACACACGGGTGAACTAGGCGGGGGAGCCTCAATCGCAGTGCGGCACAGTCAGCCCGGCCCCCAACGCCCAGCGCCCAGCGCCCGCTGTTGTCCCCCCGCCTAGGTCTCCCGCCCGCGGCGGCGCGCGACGGCGGCGACGACAGCGCTCAGGCCGATGACGCCGATGAGGTTCGGGAAGATCTGCAGGGCGTTCATCAGGTCGCCCCAGGCCCAGACGAGGTCGACCTTCGTGATCGCGCCGAACGGAATCAGCAGGCAGTACGCCCAGCGGTACGGCAGCCGCACGCGCCGGCCGATGAGGTACTCGAGGAACTGCTCGCCGTAGTACGACCACCCGATGAGCGTCGTGTAGCCGAAGAGGAACACGCAGAACACCACGACGAGGCCGCCCAGGCCCGGCATGGCGGCGTTGAAGGCCTCGGCCACCGCCGCCGTGCTCGTCTGTCCCGCCTGCCACGCGCCGGTCAGCAGGATCGTGAGCGCCGTGATCGTCGAGGTCACGAACGACACGATGAAGACCTCCATCACGGCGTTGAGGCCCTGGTAGTACGGCTGCCGGCTCTGCGCGGTGCCGTAGGCGACGGCGGCGGTGCCGTAGCCAGCCTCGTTTGCGTACATGCCGCGCGCGAGGCCGTAGCGCATCGCGATCAGGATGCCGAGGCCGCCGCCGCCGGCCGCCTGGAAGCTGAAGGCCTCCCGGAGCACGAGCGCCAGCACCGCGGGCAGCTCGGACGCGAAACTGACGATGACCACGAGGCCGCCGACGAGGTAGAGCCCGACCTTGAGCGGCGTCAGCTTCTCGGCCACTCGGCCAATCGACTTGATGCCGCCGATGATCACGAGCCACGTCAGGATGGCGACGACGATGCCGGAGATCCAGCGCGGCACGCCCAGCTCGGTGTCGACGACGAGGGCGATCGAGTTCGTCTGCGTGAAGGGGGTCGTCGTGAGCGCCGCCACGCCGGCGACCAGCGCGTAGAGCGCGGCCAGCGGCGCCGATCGCAGCCCGTCACGCAGGTAGTACATCGGGCCGGACAGGACGGTGTCGCCCTTCGTTTCTCGGAACGTGACGCCGAGCACCGCCTCGGAGAACTTGATCGTCGTGGCGACGAACCCGTAGCACCACATCCAGAACAGCGCGCCCGGCCCGCCCGAGACGATGCCGGCCGCGACGCCGGCGATGTTGCCGGTGCCGATGGTCGCCGCGAGCGCGGTCATGAAGGCCTGGAACGGGCTCAGCACGCCGCCGGCGCCGGCCTCGCGCGGCGCCCAGAACGCGCGGAACGCCTGTGGCAGCTGGACGACCTGGATGAAGCGGTAACGGAACGTCAGCAGCAGGCCGGCACCGAAGAGGATGACGAGCAGCCACGGCACGAACAGCGCGTCGGCCGCGGACTGCACGCCCTGGGCGACGGCAGGCGGAATCATGGCACCTCAGATGTTGGACCGCGACTGGCAGCCGTCGACGGTGATGGTCGCGCCGCTGACCCAGCTCGCCCGATCGGACGCCAGAAACGCGACGACGTCGCCGACCTCGTCGTCCCGGCCGAACCGCCCGAAGGGGAGGTCGCGGCGGATCATCTCCGCGATGAACGCGGGATCCTCCTGCTGGCGCCGATGCCACGACCCGCCGGGGAACATGATCGATCCCGGCGCGACGGAGTTCACGCGGATCTTGTCGCGCGCGAGCTGCTGCGCCATGGCCTTGGCGAGGCTGATCTCCGCCGCCTTGACGGCGTTGTACGTCATGCGGCCGCCCGACTCGCGCCCCCAGATCGACGCGATCATGATGACGACGCCGCCGCCGCGCCGCCTGAGGTGCGGCACCGCCAGCCGCGACGCGCGGATGGCCGGAAAGAGTGTGAGGTCGAGCGCGTCCTGCCACTCGCGATCCGTCGTCGCGACGATGTCGGTGCCGCCCGCCTTGCCGACGTTGTTCACGAGGATGTCGAGGCCGCCGAACGTCTCGACCGTGCGATCGACGACCCTGGCGACGCCGGCCTCGGTCGAAACGTCCGCCTCGACCGTGAGCACCGCGCCGCCCCGCCCGGCCGCCGCCTCGACTTCCCGGCCGGCCTCCGCGAGCCGTTCGGCGCCCCGCGCGCACAGGCACACCCGGCAGCCCTCGGCCGCGAGCGCCCGCGCGCTCGCCAGCCCAAGCCCGCGGCTCGACCCGGTGATGAGGGCGACCTTGTCGGTCAGATGAAGATCCATAACGGGCTTTGGGCTCTGGGTTTTGGGCTTTGGGCGCTGGACGTCGAGCGCTCGCCCTTTCTCACTTCTCACTTCTCACTTCTCACTTCTCACTTCCTACCGTCCTCCAGTGAGGTCGTTCAGGCGCCAGTCGAATTCCATGTAGCGAACGGTGAACTGGTTGCGTTCGATGAACTGGCGCTCGAGCGGGTAGAGGTGCGGCAAAACGAGCGCGACGGCGGCGCGCTCGATCGGACTGCGCGCGGCGAAGCGGGCGTCGCCGGTCTCCGCATAGGCGCCGGCGAACTCGGGCTCGTGCCAGCCGATGATCGCCGACAGCCGCAGCTCGTTCGTCACCCGGTCGATCGCCACGCGCTCCAGCGTCGTCAGGAACTCGGCGGTCGTCGTGGTGAGCTGCGCCTCGAGGCGGTCGGCCACGTAGGCCTCGCTGCGCAGGCGCCCGCTGGCGCGCGCGCCGCGTCCGAGCGCGAAGTAGGCCCGCGGGTCGCGGAACTCCGGCAGAATCTCCTTCTCGATCTGGTCGAGCGTCACGCGCCGGCCGGCGGCGCGATGCGCCGGCTTCTCGAACGCCCCGGGGATCTGCCGGATGCTGGCGGGCGGGTACTCGGGCGCGCGGCCGCGGATCGGATAGCGATCGACCACGGTCTGGAGGACGAAGGCGTTGTAGGCGTTCAGCCAGAACGCGAGCCGCTCGTCGCGCGACCAGCGGTCGTACAGCGACGCGGCGACGTCGAGCGACGCGACGTAGCGGTCCAGCGCGCCGCGCGACTGTTTGAGCGCCTGGTAGTAGACGTCGCCGTCGCGCACGTTGACGTCGAGGATCTCGTCGAGCGGCCGGTGCAGGCCGCCGGTGCCCGTCCCCTGAGCCCCGGCGGGCGGCGCGGGCAGCCCGGCGGCCAGGGTCAACCCGGTCACGTACGCGATGACGAGGCGTCGCATGGGCGTCCATGGTAGCAGAACGGGGCTCAGGCTACGGGCCGCAGGCTACAGGCGCTCCTCGAGGAAACGGGCGAGCGCGGCGTTGAAGGCCTCGGGGTGCTCGAGGTTCGGCAGGTGTCCCGCGCCGGGCAGGACAGTGAGGCGCGAGCCGGGGATCGCGCCGTGCAGGGCTTCGGCCACGTCGAGCGGAATGATGGCGTCCTCCTGCCCCGCCATCACGAGCGTCGGGCGGTCGATCGCGGCGAGCAGCGGCGTCGAGTCCGGCCGCGTCATCATCGCCGACACGGCGGCCCGGACCGCGTCGGCGTGGTTGGCGAGGATGAGGCGCTCGACGCGGGCCACCACCTCCGGTCGGTCCCGGAGCGTCGTGGCGCCCACCAGGCCCGGGAGCATGGCCTCCGCCACGCCCTCCACCCCGTCGCGCGCGATGAGCGCGAGCATGTCCCGGCGCTTGGCGCGGCCCTCGTCGGAGTCGGCCTGCGGGCGCGTGTCGGCGAGCACCAGCCCGCGCACCCGCCGGGGCGCCTGGCGCAGCAGCGCAAACGTGACGTAGCCACCCATGGACAGGCCGCCGACGACCGCGGCGGCGATCTCCAGATGGTCGAGCAGGCCCAGCAGGTCCCGCGCGTAGTCGTCGACCGTCACGTCGCCGAGAGGCTCGACCGGACGTCCGGCGTCCGGGCCGCGAAAGCCGCGAAGGTCGGGGGCAATCAGCCGCCACCCGGGCGGCGGCGCGAGGAGCTGCGGCTCCCACAGGTCCGCGCTCAGCGGGAAGGCGTGCACGAGGAGGAACGGCGCGCCGGCGCCGGTGTCGAGATACCGGAGGACGCGGCCGTCGATGGTGACGTGTTGTTCGCGAAGCGGCATGGGAGGATCATAGTCCGAATGCAGACGTCCGAGCCTCGACCGCCGAGGGCCGACGCGCCCCTGCTCACGCTGGCGACGCTGGGCATGGTGGGCTACGGGCTCTGGGCGGCCGCCGGCGCGGCTGCCGACCTCGTCGGGCCCCGCGTCCTCGAATTCTGGGCGAACCTGGCCGCCTTCGTCTTCGGCCTGATCCTCCTGCTGGCCGCCGCGCTGGTGCGGGTGCGGATGCCCGGCGGCCTGGCGCTGGCGATCGGCGCGCTGCTCGGGCTGCAGGCGCTGGCGCTGCACGCCGCCACACACTACGCCGGCGCGAACACGCTCACGTGGCACCTGACCCGCGCCGCGTTCGCCGGAACCCTCGTGCTGCTGGGCTTCCTGGGCAACCGCCGCCCGCGACGTCGTCCGGAATCCGGCTCACCCTAGCCCGATCGCCAGCTACACACGGACGACCGACAGCGTGCAGGACTTCACGAACGACTACGCGCCGTGGGCCGGCGTGACGCGCGACGGCTGGATGTTGGGCGCTGGGCGTTGGGCGTTGGGGGGATCACGCGGTCACGCAGAAAGGGCCGGGCGACTCGAGCCGCCCGGCCCGCTTCCTTCTCTTGGATCGGCGGGGGCCCCTGCACCCCGCCTGGCGCGCTCCACTCGCAGGGGCCCCTGTGCCCCGCTCCGTTCCGCGCGCTCTCGGTGACCTGTCTGCAAGTACCGAGTACCGAGTCCCGTCAGCGGCAGCGCCTTACGCGCAGCCCGAGGTGCTGCCGCAGTTGATGCACCTGTAGCAGCTGCCGCTCCTGACCATGATCGACCCGCAGGTCGAGCAGGGCGGCGCGTCCTCCTGGTTCTGGATCGCGGCGAACTTCGTTTTCTTGCCCGCGGGCGTCGCGGCGACCTCGCCGTGCCCGTTGCCGTTGGGCGGATCGAGCGGCAGCGTCGGCGCCGCCTCGTCTCCCTCAGCCGGGCCCCGGACCTCCTCGCGGTTGTTCACGCCCGCGGCGAACTGCGCCTCGGGCGAGAGGAACTTCGCCGCCATCCACCGGAAGATGTAGTCGACGATCGACTTGGCGAAGCGCACGTCCGGGTTCTTCGTCATGCCGGACGGCTCGAAGCGGACGTGGCTGAACTTGTCCACCAGGTCCTGCAGCGGCACGCCGTACTGCAGCGCGTAGGAGATGGCCTGGGCGAAGGCGTCGGCGAAGCCCGAGATGGTCGAGCCCTCCTTCGCCATGACCAGGAACAGCTCGCCCGGCGTCCCGTCCTCGTAGAGGCCGACGGTGATGTAGCCCTCGTGGCCGGCCACGTCGAACTTGTGCGTGATGGCCTGGCGCTCGTCGGGGAGCTTCCGGCGAATCGGCTGCGCCGCGGTGACGCCGGCGGCGGCGAGCAGCTGCTTGTCGCGTGACGTGTTGAGCGGCTGCGTGCGCTTGCTGCCGTCGCGGTAGATCGACACGGCCTTGGCGCCCAGGCGCCATGCGTCGACGTAGGCCTGCTGGATGTTCTCGACGGAGCAGTCCTTCGGCACGTTGACGGTCTTCGAGATGGCGCCCGAGATGAAAGGCTGCACGGCGCCGATCATCTTGATGTGGCCCATGTAGTGGATCGACCGCTGGCCGCGGGCTGGCTTGAACGCGCAGTCGAACACCGGCAGGTCCTTTTCCTTGAGGTGCGGCGCCCCCTCGATCATCTCGTGCTCGTCGATGTACGCGACGATCTCCTTGATCTCGTCTTTCGAGTAGCCGAGCCGGGCGAGCGCCATCGGCACGGTCTGGTTGACGATCTTCATCAGGCCGCCGCCGACCAGCTTCTTGTACTTGACGAGCGCGATGTCCGGCTCGACACCGGTCGTGTCGCAGTCCATCATGAAGCCGATCGTGCCGGTGGGCGCGAGCACGGTGACCTGGGCGTTCCGGTAGCCGTGGTCCTCGCCGAGCTCCACCGCCTCGTCCCAGATCTGTCGGGCGACTTCGTAGAGCTGGCGCGGCACGTTGGTGCGGTCGACGTCCTTCAGCGCCGCCCGGTGCTTGCGGATGACCCGCAGGAACGGCTCGCGGTTCCGCTCGTAGCCGGCGAACGGCCCGCCGTGGTCGCGCGCGATCCGCGCCGACTGGGCGTAGGCCTCGCCGTGCATGATCGTCGTGATCGTCGCGGCGTAGTCGCGGCCGGCGTCGCTGTCGTACGGCAGTCCGCGCGACATCAGGAGCGCACCCAGGTTCGCGTAGCCGAGCCCCAGCGGGCGGTACGCGTGGCTGTTCTTCTCGATCGCCTTGCTCGGGTAGCTCGCGTTGTCGACGATGATCTCCTGCGCCGTGATCATCGTGCGGCAGGCGGCGCGGAACGACTCCGCGTCGAACTGCTTGACCCCGGGCTGCTTCGGATCGTCCTTGAGGAACTTCATCAGGTTGATCGACGCCAGGTTGCACGCCGAGTCGTCCAGGAACATGTACTCCGAGCAGGGATTCGACGCGTGGATGCGCGCCGTGTTCGGGCACGTGTGCCAGTCGTTGATCGTCGTGTCGAATTGCATCCCGGGGTCGCCGCAGACGTAGGTCGCTTCGGCGATCTGGCGCATCAGGTCGCGCGCCCGGTACCTCCCCATGGGACGGCCGTCCATCACCGCCCGCGTCGTCCACTCGCCGTCGTCGAGCACCGCGCGCATGAATTCGTCGGCCACCCGCACGCTGTTGTTCGAATTCTGGAAGAAGACCGACGCGTAGGCCGGGCCCGTGAACGAGCCGTCGTAGCCCGCGTCGATCAGCGCCCAGGCCTTCTTCTCCTCCTCGACCTTGCAGTTGATGAACTCGACGATGTCCGGGTGGTCGGCGTTGAGGATGACCATCTTGGCCGCGCGCCGCGTCTTGCCGCCCGACTTGATGACGCCCGCAAATGCGTCGTAGCCCTTCATGAACGACACCGGACCCGACGCCGTGCCGCCGCCCGCCAGCAGCTCCATCGAGGAGCGGATCGGCGACAGGTTGCTGCCCGTGCCCGACCCGAACTTGAAGAGCATGCCCTCGGTGCGCGCGAGCGTCAGGATCGAGTCCATCGTGTCCTCGACCGAGTTGATGAAGCAGGCCGAGCACTGGGGCGACTTCTCGAACCCGCAGTTGAACCAGACCGGGCTGTTGAACGACGCCTGCTGGTTGACCAGCAGATACTTCAGGTCGGCGCTGAACGCCTGCAGATCCTCGTCGGCCGCGAAGTACTCCTGCGCGCGGGCCCAGGCCGTGATCGTGTCAACCACGCGCCCGATGAGCTGCCTGACGCTCTTCTCGCGCTCGGGTGCGCCGAGCGTGCCGCGGAAGTACTTCGAGACGACGATGTTGGTCGCCTGCTGCGACCAGAACCGGGGGATCTCGACGTCGGGCTGCTCGAACACCACCTCGCCGCGCTCGTTGCCGATCACCGCCGAGCGCAGTTCCCATTCGATCTCGTCGAATGGATCGACGCCTTCGCGAGCGAAGAACCGCTCGAATTTCAGTCCGGGTACCGCGCTGCTCTCAGCGGCCGCCGGGGTCGTGTGAACGTCTGTGCGGGTGGGTTCCATGTGAGCAGCCCTCTGCATGCTTCCCCTCCGAAAACTCGGGCGCCGGTTCCGCCCCGAAACCGGGCCCCGAATCTTGACAGGAAACGCGCGGCGAGACGCCTGAAAAACTGGGAAATCGCTTAGTCTTCCCGGGCGAGAAGCTGGGACGTCCTCGCGAAGGTCTGTCGCGCTTACGGCAGTCAAATATGCGGCCTGTCTACCCGTTTGTCAAGCGTCGATCTACCAGATATTGTGTCCCTTTTTGCGGACAAGCGCAACATATTGACGAAGGCGGCCGATTAACGGGCTGTTCGTCCGACTGCCCTATTTTTCAGGGACTTACGCGGGTCGTGCGGGCGCGTTCGCCGAGTGTGCGGACGCCTCGCTGAGCGTGCGGGCGCTTCGCTGAGCGTGCGGGACCGGGCCGCTCCGCAAAAGGGTCTCACGCTCCTCCGGCCAGCCGCCGGGCGAGCGTCTCGGCCTTGTCGGCCAGCCGGACCGCGTACACGAAGTTGCGCGTCTCGAGGGCCTCCTCGGCCTGCTCGATCAACTGGCGCGCCGTCTGGTACTGGACACGCGCGTCGCCCCGCAGCCGCGCCGGATCGACCTTGGCGAGCGACTGGCGCGCGCGCTCGAGCGACGCCCGGACGCGACGGGTCGTCTCCGACGCGTCCGCCGTCTCCGGTGTGCCCAGGCGGCGCGGCGGCTCCGGCGGCGGGGGCATGCTCGGCGGCGGCGCGGGTCGCCGGGCCGGAACCGCCGGCGGGCGATCGGTGACCGGAGGCTCCACCGGCTGCGGCTCGGCGAGCCAGGCGGACACCGGCGCCCCTTCGGGCGCCGGCGCCAGCGCGGCGCCGCCGGCCAGGGGCGTGGCGGCGAGCGGCAGCGGCTCGGGCCGCGTCCGCGCCCGCGCCTTCGCGCAGCCGCCGGCGCCGAGCGCCACCGCGAGCGCGGCCGCCAGGAACCGGCTGGAAAGGGCCATCGGGATCATTGTAAGGCTTTGGGCCGAGCCCAAAGCCTGGAGCCTAGAGCTCGGCCTAGAGCCTAGAGTCCAACGCCCAGAACCTGGCGCGCGTGAGTCCCCCTCACGTCTGCGGCAGGCTCAGGCGGAACGTCGACCCCCGGCCGGGGGTCGACTCGACGGCGATCTCGCCGTCGTGAAGCTGGACGATCCGATACACGAGCGACAGGCCGATGCCGCTGCCGTCCTTCTTCGTCGTGAAGTAGAGGTCGAACACACGCGCGAGGTGGTCGGGCAAAATCCCCCCGCCCGTGTCGGCGACGACGATCTCAACGCGCCGGCCCGCCGCCGCGCGCGCGCGCAGGTCGAGGGTGCCGCCGCCGGGCATTGCCTGGCATGCGTTGGTCGCCAGGTTGACCAGCGCCTGCTGCAGCATGCTCGGGTCGGCGTTGACGTCCGGAAGGTCGCGCGGGCAGTCCACGTGCACGGTGACCGACGCGCGCCGCGCCTCGGCCTCGACGGCGCGGGCGGCAGCGGCCAGCACACCGGCGAGCTGCACCGGCTGGAGGCGCAGCTCTTCGGGCCGCGTGAATGTCAGCAGCCCCGCCATCACCTGGTCCAGCCGCTTGATGCTGTCGGCAATCGTGTTCACGTGACGCTCGAGATCCGGCGTCGCGGGCGGCGGCGCCTCGCGGATGTCTCCGAGGCTCCCCCCCTCACCCGCCTGCGCCATGAGCGGCTGGCGAACGGTTTCCCGCTCGCGCGCCGCCGCCTGCTGGATCTTCTGGCGCATCAGCTCCAGGTGGATCGTCATGGCATTGAGCGGGTTCTTCACCTCGTGCGCGACCCCGGCCATGATGCGTCCGATCGACGCGAGCTTGCGCGAGTAGTCGAGCGTGGACTGCACGCGGTCGAGCCAGGCCACGTCGCGCGCCACGAGCAGCGCGCCGGTCGCGCGACCACCCGCGTCCTTGACCACGTGGACCAGGAGCGTGCGGGTGGCGCTGCCGGCCCCGGCGGCGTCTTCGGCGACCCGCGCGTCGATCGGCCCTTCCGAGCGGCCATGCGCGAGGGCATGCTCGACGAGCGCGCGGCACGGGTGCGACTCGGGCAGCCAGGTCCCGATCGGGCGTCCGGTCTCCGCGGTGGGCAGGAGCGCCCGCATCGCGGGGTTCGCGAAGCGCAGCTCGCCGTCGGCGCCGAACAGCGCGACCGCGTCCTCGAGCGCGCCCACCACCGACTCGAGGCTCGCGTCGGCCGGCGCCGGGGACGCCGGCGGGCTCGCCGTCTGCAGCCGGGCGCTCACCTGGTCGAACGAGCTGCCCAGCAGCCGGAACTCCTCGCCCGGCGGCAGGTCGAGCCGCACGTTGAACTCGCCCCGCCCGAGCCGCGTCAGGCCGCTCTTGATGACGTGGATCGGCTGCAGCATCCACTGCGCCAGCATCACCGCCACCAGCATCGCGACGACGAGCGCGATGATCGCGGTCCGCGCCGCCTGCCACATCGCGTCGCTCAGCTCCTCCTGCAGGAGCAGCATCGAGAGGCCGATCCGGATGGAGCCGAACTCCCGGTCGCCGACGAGGAGGGGCTGGCGCACCTCGAAGAGCCGATCGGAGTAGATCGCCCGCAGCTGGTGCCAGGAGCTCTCGGCTCCGAGGGCCCGCAGCGACGCGTGTGGCGGGAGGCGCTGGCCGACCATGCCGGGAAACACGTGGGCGATCGCCACGTCGCCGGTGTCGACGATGGCGGCATAGGCGACGTCGCCGGTGTAGCCGACGCTCGACTCGAGCAGCGACTGCACGCCGGGGTCGGTCCGCAGGGTCTCGGCGGGATCGGCCGACGCGGGCACGACCTTGCTCGCGGCCTGATAGATGGCCGACGCCAGCAGCTCCGCGCGCGCCCGCGCATCGTCGAGGCCGAGGCGCGCGAGCGCGACGACGTGGACCGCGCCGAGCCCGGCCGCCACGGCGCCCGCGAGCGCCGTGACCCCGGCCACCTGCCTGGTCTTGATGCTCAGCATCGCGAGCGGACGGCGCTCACTCGTCGGCCGCCAGCTTCTCCTCCCTGAACCGGTTCAGCTTGTTGTGCAGGGTCTTCAGGCTGATGCCCAGGATCTCGGCGGCGCGCGTCTTGTTGTTGCCGGTGTACTCGAGCGTGAGCAGGATCAGCCGCCGCTCGGCCTCCTCGACGGTGGTGCCCGGCGACAGGCTCAGCGTCTTCGGCGGGGTCCCCCCGGCCGCCACCGGCAGCGGCAGGTGCGTGCGCTCGATGAACTCACCGTCCGCGAGGATGGTGGCGCGCTCGATGACGTTGCGCAGCTCACGGACGTTGCCGGGCCAGGCGTAGCTCTCGAGCGCCTTGAGCGCTTCGGGCGACACCGCCTTGACCGCCTTCTGGTTGCGGCTGTTGAACTCGTCGAGGAACACCTGGACGAGCAGCGGGACGTCGTCGAGGCGCTCACGCAGCGGGGGCAGCTCGAGGGCGAACACGTTGAGGCGATAGAAGAGATCCTCGCGCAGCCGCCCGGACCGCACCGCCTCCTCGGGGTCGGCGTTGGTCGCCGCGATCACGCGCACGTCCACCGCCTGCTCCTCCCGGCCGCCCAGCCGGCGGAACGTCCGCTCCTGCAAGACCCGCAGCAGCTTCACCTGCATCAACGGCGCCATCTCGGCGATCTCGTCGAGGAAGAGCGTGCCGCGGTTCGCCATCTCGAAGCAGCCGAGCCGGCGATCGTACGCGCCGGTGAACGCCCCCTTCTCGTGGCCGAAGATCTCGCTTTCGAGCAGCGTCTCGGGGATGGCCGCGCAGTTGATGCCGACGTAGGGCTGACCCGCCCTGGGGCTGAGCTCGTGGATGGTCTGCGCCACCAGCTCCTTGCCGGTGCCCGATTCGCCCGAGACGAGCACCGACGCCGTGGTCGGCGCCGCCTGCTCGATCGTCCGATACACCCGGCGGATGCCGACGCTGTTGCCGACGATGCGGCCGAAGCGTCCCTGGTCGCGCAGCTGTCGGCGCAGGCCCTTCACCTCGCGGAGCGTGGCCTGCCGCTCCACCACCTTCTCGAGCAGGATGCGCAGGCGCTTGGGATCGACCGGTTTGGTGAGGTAGTCGTACGCGCCGATCTTGATCGCCTCGACCGCCGTTTCGACCGTGCCCTGCGCGGTCAGGATGATCACCGACAGATCGCTCAGCTGGTCCGCGAGCTCGCGCAGCAGGTCGAGGCCGCTCATGCCCGGCATCACCAGGTCGGTGATGATGATCGACGGCCGGAACCCCGCGAGGGCGACGATCGCCTCCTCGCCACGTTCGACCCCGCGCGTGTCGTAGCCCCACGACTGCACGAGCTCGGTCAGCCCGACGAGCGTCGCGGGGTCGTCTTCGGCGATCAGCACGCGCGCCAGCTCGGTCGACGAGATCGCTCGGCTCATCTGCGCCAGTGTATACCCGGGCTGGCCGTTCTGACAGGGCCCGGGGCCCCGCGATCGCGGACGCTCGCATTGCATACGGGCTCTCGTCCCCGTAGTCTGTGCACGTGCTCACGCCCGGAGCCCCGCCCGACGCCCCCGCGCTCGCGCCCGCGTCCCCGCATCCGCGCCCGACGCCGGCCGCGCGGTTGATCGCGCTCGTCGAAGTCGTGCTCTGCTCGGGCTTCCCCACCCAGTTGCTCCTCATCGCGCTGCTGCAGGCGGCCGGGTGGGGGCCGTTCGACGCGGCCGGACGCCTGTCGACGGGCTACGTCGTGACGCTGACGCTCGCCGACGCGACGCTGGTCGTCGCGCTGGCGCTGACCTTTCTCGCCGGCCGCGGCGAGTCGCCGCGCGACGTGTTCCTCGGCCGGCGCTGGCCTCCGCGCGAGGTCTGGATCGGCGCGCTGCTCGTGCCCTTCGTGTTCGTCGGGGTCGTGCTGCTCGTCGGCACGATCCGCGTGTGGCTGCCGTCGCTGCACAACGTTGCGCGCAACCCGTTGGAGGACCTGCTCGCGCCGCCGGCAGACGCCGGGCTGTTCCTGGCCATCGCGGTCGTGGCAGGCGGGCTGCGCGAGGAAATGCAGCGCGCGTTCATCCTGCACCGGTTCGAGCAGGATCTGGGCGGCGCGGGTCTCGGGCTGGTGCTCTTCTCGATCGCGTTCGGCGCGGGTCATCTCGACCAGGGCCGCGACGTCGCCGTCGCGACCGTCGGCCTCGGCCTGTTCTGGGGCTGGCTCTACCTCCGCCGGCGCAGCCTGGTCGCCCCCCTGGCGAACCACGTCGGGTTCAACCTCGCGCAGGCGGCGCAGTTCCTGATCTTCAGGGCTTGACAGGCTTACGGTTCTGGGCTTTGGGCTCTAGGCAACGCGACGGCGTGATCCGCCGAAAGCCCTAAGCCAAGAGCCGAAGGCCTCTCTCCCACCGTCACCGCCGCCCGGCGCCCGGGAGGTACAGCACGTTGATGTCGGCGCGACGGTGCAGGTCGGCGATCCATGCGTCGATCAGGAGCTGGCGCCGCTCGCTGGCGAGCCGCTGTCGGACGGCGGCCTGCACTTCGACGAACGGCCGCAGGACGCCGTCGCGCCTGTACAGATCGGGATGCTCCCGGTAGTAGGCGGCGACGTCCGCCTCGGTGGGCTGCAGCGCGGCGAACCGCTGGCCCAGATAGGTCCCGATGCGCACGTCGTTCCGGGCGATGTCGCGCAGGCGCGACTCGTCGAGCGCGAGTGCCGCCATCGCCTGCCCGCCGCCCGGCCGGCTCGCCAGCGCCTCGCGGAGCTCGGCGACCCGCCGGTCGATCGACGCCGCGTCGGGCTCCGGCAGGGCGTAACGGTCCACCTCGGCGAGGACGAGCTGCCGCTCGACGAGCGACGACAGCGCGACGCCCACCGGATCGGCGGCCTCGCCCGCCTCGACCCGCCCCAGCGCGAGCGCGAGGTACGCGTCGGACAGCGTGACCAGCTGGCTGCCGACGATCGCCAGCACGCGATCGATGACATCCGCGGCCGCGGCGCCCGTGGACAACCCGGCGACCGCGATCGCCCCCGCCGCCAGCCGCCGCAGTCGAGTCGCCCTCGTCATCAGAACGCCTGCCCGAAGCTGATGTGGAGCGCCGTGAGCGGCTCGCGCCGGCCGGCCACGACGCGGCGATCCAGCTTGAAGCCGAGGTCCACCCGCAAGGGACCGATGGGCGACTGGTAGCGCAGGCCGAACCCGACGTTACCGCGCATCTCGCCGAGGTTCAGGCTGCCCGCGCGCGCGAACACGTTGCCGGCGTCGATGAAGCCGACGACGCCGAGGCTGCGCCACAGCGGGGCGCGCAGCTCGGCGTTGAACAGGACGAGGCCGTTGCCCCCCTTGGGGAACCCGTTCTGGTCGATGGTGTCCGGGGTGCCGAGCCGGTCGATCGCGAACCCGCGCGCGGTGGTGTCGCCGCCCGTGAAGAAGCGTTCGCTGGCGGGCAGGTCCTTGACGACCGTCACGAGGGGCCGGCCGTCCGGTCCAAGCACTGGGTTCCCGTTCGCGTCGGTCACCTCGACGTCCCGCTCGAAGCCGGTGGCGAGGCCCAGCCGCGCGCCCAGCGCGAGGACGATGCGGCGCGGGCGGCTGACCCGCCGGTAGACGAACCCCTGCAGGTACGTCTTGGCGTAGCCCACCCTGGATCCCAGCGACCGCAGCGACAGCTCGCCGTCGAGGGCCACCCATCCTCCCGCCGCCGGGTCGATGGGGTCGTCGCGCGTGTCGTGTACGAGCGAGGAGGAGAACGTGGAGAGGCGCACCTGGGGGAACAGCCGGTCGATGAGCAGCTGGTCTTCCGGGTTCAGCCGCTCGTCGAAGAGCCTCGTGTAGCCGAACGCGTAGCGCCCGACGAGCCGCAGCGGGGGGTCCACCTGTTTGGAGACCTCGGCCGTGACGCCTTTGCGGTTGAAGTTGAAGCTCGTGCGGACCGCCTGCTCGAAGAACGTGTTCACGAGCAGGTCGGCATCGGTGCCGAAGGCGCGCGGCTCGCGGTAGCTGCCGACGACCCGGTACTCGTTGAAGCCGAGGCCGCTCTGCTCCGGATGCTCGACGTTGTCGCTCCGGCGCACGCTGATGCGCGTGTACAGGTTGACCGAGCGATTCTTGCCCCAGAGATTGCGCCGGCCGATCTCGAAGAACCCTCGCGGCGCGAACTCGATGCGCTCCTCGGCCGGGCCGCCACCCTGGCCGGGGCGCAGCCGGCGGCCGGCCTCGACGCCGCCGCCGTAGCCGACCGTGGTGGCCGGCGCTTCCTCGACGGTCACGAGGAGATCGCGTCGGGTACCGCTGCCGTGCTCGAGCTGGCTGATGGTCACCCGCCGGAACAGCCCGAGCGCCGCCAGGCGGCGCTGCGCGTCGATGAGGTCGTCGAACCCGATGGGATCGCCCGGTCCCAGGGGCAGCTCACGCAGGATGGTGTCCGTGCTGGTCCGGGAGTTCCCGACGACGATGAGGTGGTCGACGACGGACTGCGCGCCCTCCTGGAGGACGAAGATCAGGTCCACCGACGTCTCATCCTCGTCGAAACGCCGGTCCACCTGCACGGTGGCCGACTGGTAACCCCGGTTGGCGTACAGCCGCGCGAGCGCGTCGCGATCGGCCACGGCCCGAAGCTCGGAGAACGGCTCTCCTGGTTTCGACTGCAGCCGGGCGCGCAGCTCGTCGGCCGGCATTGCGTCGTGGCCTTCGATCTCGACCCGCGCCACCAGCGTCCTCGGCCCCTCGTCGATCAGGAGGCGCACCGTGACCTGCGCGGCCGGCGGCCCGCTCGCGGTGTCGATCGACGTCTCCTCGACGGTGGTGGACACCGCGACCTGGGCGTAGCCGAGGCTGCGGTAGTACCGCGCGATCGCGGCGACGTCGGCGTCGAGGCGCGAGACCACGAACGGATCGCCCTTCCCGAACCGGACGAGCGGGCGCAGCTCCGACTCCGGCACACCGTCGTTGCCTGCCAGCTCGACGCTCGACACGAGGTACCGCGGACCGCGCCGAACGGTGAAGACGACGTCGAGCCGATCGTCCGCCTGCGTCCGGCGGTGGGACACCTGGGCTCTCCAGTGGCCTTCCTCGAGCAGGTAGCGCTCGATGCGGCGGTCCGAGTCCTCGAGCAGATCTTCGTCGACCGACCCTTCGCGTTCCACCGGCACGAGATCCTGCTGGCGGTCGGGGGGCAGCGGGTCTCCTGCGAACGAGAGGGAGACCAGCGGACCCGCCTCGACGGTGAGGCTCAGGGCAATCGTGGCGCCGTCGTCCCGCACGACGCTGTCGTGGCTGGCGGACGCCTCGTAGTAGCCCCGGGCGCGCAGGTCGGTGACGTATCGGGCCAGCCGCTCGTCGAGCCGGCCGCGATCGTAGTACCCGCCCGTGCGCAGGTCGAGACGGTCGAGCAGGCCCGTTTCGGCGATCAGCGTCTGCCCGGCAACGGTGATCGCGCCGAGGCGGGCGCGCGGCCCGGCGACGACGTCGAAGACCAGCACGGTCTGGCGGCCATCGCCGGCCGTGATGGCAGACGGCGTGACGCGCGCGCGCGTGTAGCCGAAGCTGACATAGAGCTCCTCGAGCGCGCGCGCCGCCGCGTCCGCCCGCCCGATCGGCGGGGACCCGCCGAAGCGCTCCGCGAGCGCGTCCCGCAGCCGCCCCTTCGACAGCCCGGTGTCGCCCTGGAACTCGACGCGCGCCACCGCGCGGAGCGGCACCAGGCGGTAGACCAGGGCGACGCCATCGCCCTCGAGCGCCGCGTCCACCTGCACGTCCTGGAAGCGGCCGAGGCCGAAGAGGTGGGCGATGCTGTCGCGCACCCGCAGCAGCGAGAGGGGCTGACCCGGAGGCGTCTCGACGAGGTCCAACAGGCCCGCCTCGCTCAGCGTGCGGCCTTCCTCCTCGAGGCGCACCGTGGTGACGGTGAGGCCCGCGAACGGGGCGCCGGGCGTCGTCTGGGCTGCCGCGCTTGGTGCGACGAGCGCCGCGAGCAGGGCCGCGACGGCGCCCGCCCGGGCAGCCCACGTCCCGCGCCGGCGGTGCCAGGAGCTGGCGCCCATCAGAAGACGTGTCTCACGCGGAAGTCGAGCGCGAACGTCTTGTCCTCGTTCTGGGAGACGATCCAGGACCATCGGTCGCTCTGGTCGTACTCGAGCAGGATAATCTGGTCGCGGCTCGACGCGTTCACGGCGCGGGAGAAGGTGAGGAATATGCGGCTGGAGATGCGCTTGCCGATCGTGACGCGCGCGGCCGGGTTGAGCGACTGCGCGTTGAGGTCGCCCACCAGCGGCGTGATCTGTACCGTGTCGACGCCGAAGCTCTCCTCGACCGCCCGGCCCACGCCGGACGAGATCGGACTGGTGAGCAGCCGCGCCGCGCCGGCGACCAGCGTCTGCTCTGATCGATCACGCGACCGGAGCGCGCGGATCTCGGCGTCCTGCGGGTCGTACACCTCGCCGAGCAGGAGCGAGACGACGTCGATGGCCGGCAGCGGCGGGTCGGAGGAGAACTCGGGGACGAACCGGTCCATCGTGCCGGTCGCGCGGAACGTGACGCGATAGGTCTGGCTCGGCGCGCGGACGCGGGTCTCCGCCTCGATGTCGAAGAACGGCTCGATCCGCGTGGGGTTCGCGAAGTCGGCGGTCCCCCGCGTCACGCGGTAGCGGTTGCCTTCGAACAGCACCTCGCCCTGATCGATCTCGGCGCGGCCGAACAGGAGCGGCCGGTCGTAGCTGCCCCGCAGCGTCAGGTCGGCGCTGGCCACGATCGTCGCGACGTTGTTCTCGATGCGCAGGCTCGACGGCGCGACGATGCGGACGTCGTAGCGGAGGGGGAACCCCGTCTCGGCCGACGGCCCCGCGGCGTCCGACCCGCCGGAGAAATCGAGCAGCTCCGCCCCCCCTTCGAAGCGCTGCGTGAAGACAGACCTCAGCACCCGCACGTTGCCCGACAGCACCGGGTCGGCGAACTCGCCGCGCAGCGTCAGGTCGGCGTCGATCTCCGACCGGAAGCCCTCGGGGTACCGGAGGCGCATCCGTTCCCCGGTGGCGGTCAGCGCCAGCTCGCCCGGCACGTACCCGCGCAGGCCGATGCGGCCGCCGAAGCGCACCTCGCCCCCGCCCATCCGCGCCGTCACGTCGTCGAGACGGATGCCGGCCTCGTCGAACGAGATGCGGCCGTTGATCGCGTCGAGCCCGTGCGGCAGCCCGAAGTGGCGGATGCGGCCGTCGGTGATCGACGCGTTGCCCGAGAAGACGGGTTCGGCGACCGGTCCCCCGATCGCGGCGACGACGTTGGCGCCGCCCGCGCTGCGTAGGTCGCGGAAGAAGCCCTGGAGGATGCCGAGGTTGGCGTCGCCCGTGGCCTTCATCGCCACGCGCTCGGCACCGAGGTCGATCCGCCCCGACAGGTCGAGCTCGGTGCCCTCCCCCACGAGCTTGAGCCGGTCCACCTGGATCGCGTTCTGGTCGAGCCTCAGCTCGACCGGCCCGTCGTTGCGGATGCGGTAGTCGAACAGCGTGAGATCGACCGCGTCGATCCGACCGTCCACCGTCAGGTGCGCGACGTCGGCCAGCTCGCCCACGACGCGGAAGGCGCCGCTCGCGACGACGGTGGTGAACGGCGAGAGGCGCGGCTCGAAGAAGCGGACGTACGGATCGAGCGAGGTGTCCGTGAACCGGAACGTGAGCTCGGCGTCGGCCTCCGGGGTGAGCGCGATCCGGCCGGATCCCGACACGCTGAGCCGCGGCGACGCGCCCTCGACCTCGAGCGTGAGCAGCTCGCCGCGGACCGACAGGCGGGCCGTGACCTGCCCGATCCCTTCGTCGCCCGCGAACAGGTCGGCGATCCGCCCGCGCACCTCGTAGCGCGGCGCGTCGAAGCTGCCGGTCCCCGACGCCGTGAACTGCAGGACGCCCGACAACGGCACGCGCGGGTACTCGAGCGCCTGCACCTCCTCGATCGGGACGCGCCGGGCGTCGGCGTTGAACGAATAGGTGCCGTCCCAGTTGACGAGGGCCGCGCCGGTGATCGTGCCCGTCCCCTTCGTCATCTCGATGCCGTCGAGCCGCACGCCGCTCCCCTCGAACCGCAGCCCGGCCGTCGAGCGGGCGAGGCGCTCGCCGTAGACGATGCCGTCGGTCACCATCATGCGGCCGAAGCCATAGATGTCGGTGTACTTGCCGTAGACGTGGTACTCGCCCGAGAGCGTACCTACCATGTCGTAGTCGTCGAGGCCGAACGCGTGGCGCAGGTCCACCACCGGCCGGTTCTCCACCAGCACGGTCGCGTTGATCTCCTCCGCGCCGTCCGCCCGCGGGAATCCGAGCGAGAACTTCCCGTCGACCCGGATCGACGACCCCGCGTCGGTCACCAGGCCGTCGGCAACGTCGACGTAGCTGTTCTCGATCACCGCCCGGCCCGACGCGGTCCCCCAGCGCACGTCCCAGGCGCGCATCTCCCGGCCGCTGAACGTGCCCTCGATGCGCGGCCGGGTGAAGCTGTTGTGCAGCACGGCGTCGAACTGCCCGTAGCCGCCGACGGGCACCGCGCCGGTCGGCGCGCCGAACGTGGTCATGATCGCCGCGAGCAGCCGGTCGCTCCGCTGCCAGTCGACCGTCGTGACGTGGAACGGAATCCGGGATCGCTCGCCGTACGCCGTCTCGCCCTCGAACTCGACGAACGTCGTCGGCGTCGCCACCTGGCTCCGCTCGAAGGTGATCGTGTCGGGGCCGAACGCGTAGACCACCCGGCCCCCGACCGGCACGTGGCCGAGCGGGCGGTGCGGGTCGAACGGCTCGGGTTCCGGCGCGGGCGACGGCACCTCGTCAGGCAGGTCCCGCGTCTGGAGCCGCACGCCGGCCGGCGGCACCGCCGTGACCTCCCCGCCGCCGCGGTGCTCGGAGAAATGCCCGAGGCGCCACGCCAGCCGGTTCCGGCCCGTGGCGCGGCCCGCGAGACGCAGGTGTGACTCGAGGAAGTCGGTGAACGCGCCGAGGTCCACGTTCTGGTAGCTGGCGTCGAACCGCGCGGGCGCGCCCCCCTCCTGGCCGAGCGGCGCGAGCGCGTACTCGAACGCCGCGCGGCCGCCGTAGAAGTTGGCGGCGGCGTTGGTCACCTCGAACCGGTCGGGCACCCAGAGCAGCGATCCGGTCAGGCTGGAGAACTCGTAGTCGTTGACGCGGGCGCGCGCGCTCGCGAACTGCCCCTTGAGCTCGCGGCCGCCCTTGAACAGGTGGAACGTGCCGGTGAACGTGCCGTCGCCCCCCGCCCGCCAGCGTTCGCCGGCGAAGAAGATCTCGCGCATCCGCGGAAAGTCGGCCACCGAGCGCACCTGGTAGGTCTGCTCGGGCCAGTTGCCGAGATCGACGTCCCCGGTGAGCAGCGACCGGGCGCCGTCGGTCGTCAGGTCGATGCGGTCGAAGTGGATCCGGCCACCGTCGATCGTGAAGCCGGTCTCCATCGCGGCGCCCATCGGCTCGAACGCGGCGATCTGCACGGTGCCGCCCGAGAACGACGCGCGGCCGCGGTACTCGCCGCGCACCCTGGCCACGGTTACCGACAGGTTGCGGCACACCACGCTCCACGGCGCGCCGTGGTCGATGAATACGAACTCGCCGTCGTCGGTGCGCACGACCTTGACGGTCGTGACGAAGCGGCGCGGACCCTCCGGCCGGCGCTCGGGCGTGAGCTTGGGCATCGAGTGCCGGCCGCCCGCGTAGGACTCGATCGCCATCGTCCAGCCGGTCATGTGCACCGACTCGATGATCAGCTCGCCGGTGAGGACGGTCCACCAGGGCACCGACACCGTGATGCGCTTCGCGCGGAGGAACGGACGGTCGGACGCGGTCAACCCTTCGATGACGACGTCGTCGAGCGCGAATCTCCCGGTGAAGAGATGGACCGAGAGGCGGCCGATGTGCATGGGCCGCTTCATGAAGCTGGCCGCGGATTCCTCGGCGCGGGCCTTGAGCGCCGGGCCCAGGTCCACGCTGACCGTGCTCGCGAGCGTCGCCGCGAGCGCGGCCGCGGCGACCAGGGACGCACGGCGGGTGTAGCGGCGCCAGCGCGGCGCGCGGCGCGTCTGGACCGCCGTCGGTTCGGGGACCTGCTCAGTCACGCCTCACCTGGATCGCATCCGAGGACGCCCGCGGGACGGCCGGCCCGTCGTCACGGCGCGCCGGTCACTCGACGACGACCAGCACGCGGCCCGCCTCGACCGGCGTGCCCGGACTGACCTGGACGTCCTTCACCCGGCCCGCCTTCGGCGAGCCGAGCTCGTTCTCCATCTTCATGGCCTCGACCACCACGAGGCCCTGACGGGCGGCGACCTCGTCGCCCGGCGCGACGAGCACGCGGACCACGCGGCCCGGCATCGGCGCGATGACGCGCTGCTCGCCGTCGACCGCGCCGCCGAGCGCACCCGCGCCCGCGGCGCGGCGGCCGTCGACCACCGCCTGCAGGACTCCCTCGGCGAGGTGGACCACCCATTCGCCGGTCCGCCCCGCGGGGGCCAGCGCGACGTCGTGGCTGGCGCCCCCCTCCTCCGGCAGGAGGAGCGAGAGCCCGCGCGCGCCGAGCCGCCGGACATCCACGGTCCGGGTGCGCCCGTCGACGGTGACCCGGAACCGGGGACCGTGGGCGTCCTCTCCCCTGATCCGTTCGACGACGACCGCGCGCGTGCGACCGTTGATGTCGATCTCGAACGTCATGCCGGCCTCAATCCCTCGAGGCGCGCGGCCTGGCGCCAGCCGCCGGCCCGCGCCGGCGGCCCATCGTCGGCCGACGAGGCGCGCAGGCACGTCTCGAGCGCGACGGCCATCGCCGCGATCGTCTCCGCCTCTTCGCCCACGCCGGCGAACTGCGCTCTGGCCGGGTCGGCCAGGAGCCGGTCCAGGTACGTCGTGTCGAAGCGGCCCTCCTGGAACTCGGGCTGGCGGAGGATCCACTGGAAGAACGGGATCGTCGTCTTGATGCCGAGCACGCGGTACTCGGAGAGCCCGCGCGCGAGGCGCGCGAGCGCCTGTGGCCGGTCTTCGCCCCACGCGACGAGCTTCGACATCAGCGAGTCGTAGTACACCGGCACCGCGAACCCGGCCGCGACGCCGCTGTCGTCGCGGATGCCCGGTCCCGACGGGGTCTCGAGCGCGGTGATCAGGCCTGGCGACGGCATGAAGCCGGCGTCCGGGTCCTCGGCGTAGACGCGGCATTCGATCGCGTGCCCGCGAGGGGTGAGCGCCCTGGCGGCGTCGATCTCGAGCCGTTCGCCGCGGGCGACGCGGATCTGCCACTGAACGAGATCGATGCCGGTGACCATCTCGGTCACCGGATGCTCGACCTGCAGCCGCGTGTTCATCTCGAGGAAGTAGAACTCGCCTTCCTCGTCGAGCAGGAACTCGATCGTGCCGGCGCTCGTGTAGCCGACCCCGCGCGCGACCGACGCCGCGCAGCTGGCGAGCGCCGAGCGCAGCGACGGCGTGACGGCGAGCGACGGCGCCTCCTCGATGACCTTCTGGTGACGCCGCTGGATCGAGCACTCGCGCTCGACGAACGGCACGACCGTGCCGTGGTGATCGCCGAGGAGCTGAATCTCGACGTGGCGCAGGCGCTCGAGCTTGCGCTCGAGGTACACGGCCGCGTCGCCGAACGCCGATCCGGCCTCCGAGCGCGCCGTCCGGATCGCGGCGACGAGGTCGGCCGGCGACGCGACCGTGCGCATGCCCTTGCCGCCGCCGCCGGCGACCGCCTTGACGAGGAGCGGATAGCCTATTGACTCCGCAATCGTGGCGATCTCGGTGTCGCTCGTCTCCGGTCCGAGCGGATCCTCGGTGCCGGGCACGACCGGCACGCCCGCGCGTCTCGCGGCGTGGCGCGCGGCCGTCTTGCTGCCCATCAGCGCGATGACGTCGGCCGTCGGGCCGATGAACGTCAGGCCCGCGTCGGCCACCGCGCGCGCGAACGTGGGGTTCTCGGCGAGGAAGCCGTAGCCCGGATGCACGGCGGTCGCGCCCGATCGCCGCGCGACGTCGAGGAGCCGGTCGATGTGCAGATAGCTCTCGATCGGCTCGCTCGGGCCGATCGGGTGCGCCTCGTCCGCGTAGCGCACGTGCGGCGCCTCGCGGTCGCACTCCGAGTAGACGGCGACGCTCGCCAGCCCCATCTCGCGGCACGCGCGCATGATGCGGATGGCGATTTCGCCGCGGTTGGCGATCAGGATTTTCACAGCAGGCCGGGGGCGGCGCCCCGAACGCCGTCACCGGGACGGCGGCCGGGCGGGAGCCGCATATCTGCCGTTTATTCTAGCACTTGACGGTCCTGAGGCGCGGACCGCCCGACTTCACAGCGGAATGTTGCCGTGCTTCTTGGGCGGGTTCCTGTCGCGCTTGTCGCGCAGGCTCGCCAGGGCCGCGATGAGCTTGCGGCGCGTCTGCCGCGGGTGGATGACCTCGTCGACGAAGCCGACCGACGCCGTCACATAGGGATTGGCCAGCTTCTCGCGATACTCGGCCACCTTCTGCGCGCGGAGCGCGTCGGGATCCGCCGCCTGCGCCAGCTCCCGCTTGTAGAGGATGTTGACGGCGCCCTCGGGACCCATCACCGCGATCTCGGCGCTCGGCCACGCGAAGTTCGCGTCGGTCCGGATGTGCTTGCTCGCCATGACGCAGTAGGCGCCGCCGTAGGCCTTGCGCGTGATGACCGTGACCTTCGGCACGGTCGCCTCGGCGAACGCGTAGAGCAGCTTCGCGCCGTGCTTGATGATGCCGCCGAACTCCTGCCGCGTGCCCGGAAGGAAGCCGGGCACGTCCTCGAAGGTCACGAGCGGGATGTTGAAGGCGTCGCAGAACCGTACGAAGCGCGCCGCCTTGAGCGACGCGTCGATGTCGAGCGTGCCGGCCAGGTGCGCCGGCTGGTTGGCCACGATGCCCACCGACCGCCCCGCCAGCCGCGCGAACCCCACGATGATGTTGCGCGCGTAGAGCCGCTGCACCTCCAGACACGCCCCGTCGTCCACCACGGTGTGGATGAGGTCGAGCATGTCGTACGGCTGGTTCGGCGACTCCGGCACGAGCCGGTCGAGCGCCTCGTCCTCGCGATCGATCGGATCGACCGTCTCGCGCGCCGGCGCCTCGTCGACGTTGTTGCCCGGCAGGTAGCCGAGCAGCTCGCGGATCAGCCGCAGGCAGGCGCGATCGTCGGGCACCGCGAAGTGCGCGACGCCGCTCGTGGCGTTGTGCGTGAGCGCGCCGCCCAGCTCCTCCTTCGTCACCTCCTCGTGCGTGACCGTCTTGATCACGTCGGGGCCGGTGACGAACATGTAGCTGGTGCCCTCCACCATCACCGTGAAGTCGGTGATGGCGGGCGAGTACACCGCGCCGCCGGCGCACGGCCCCATGATGGCCGAGATCTGCGGGATGACGCCCGAGGCGAGCGTGTTGCGCAGGAAGATGTCGGCGTAGCCGCCGAGCGACAGCACGCCCTCCTGGATCCGCGCGCCGCCCGAGTCGTTCAGGCCGACCATGGGCGCGCCCATCTTCATCGCCAGATCCATGATCTTCACGATCTTCGCGGCGTTGGTCTCCGACAGCGACCCACCGAAGACGGTGAAGTCCTGGGCGAACGCGTAGACCGGCCGGCCGTCGACGCGGCCGTGCCCGGCCACGACGCCGTCGCCGGGCACGAGCTGACGCTCCATGCCGAAGTCGTGACAGCGGTGGGTGACGAGCTTGTCGATCTCCTCGAACGTACCGGGGTCGAACAGCAGCTCGATCCGCTCGCGTGCGGTCAGCTTGCCGGCGTCGTGCTGCTTCTTGAGCCGCGCCTCGCCGCCGCCCAGCTCGGCCAGGCGTTCAAGGTGCTCGAGCGTTTTCTTGGAATCCATACAGTCGGCTCTGGGCGCCGGACGCTGGGCGCTGGGCGCTAGGCTGTGGGCTTTGGGCTCTGGGCTTTGGGCCTGGCCAGAGCCTACAGTCAAGAGCCCAGAGCCTCTGGCTGGCGCCTGTAGCCTGTCGTCTGCGCCGTGGTCCTACCTCCGCCGGCCCCGTCCGCCCTTCTTCGCCGGCTTCGCGGCGCTCTGCCCCTTCGCCTTCTCCCAGTCCGCCAGGAACCGCGCGAGGCCGATGTCGGTCAGCGGGTGGTTGAAGAGCGAGTCGATCACCTTGGCCGGGCAGGTGCACACGTCGGCGCCCATCCGCGCCGCCTCCACGACGTGCAGGGGATGGCGCACGCTCGCCACGAGCACCTCGGTCGTGAACTCGTAGTTGTCGTAGATCTCGACGATCTCCTCGATGAGCGCCATGCCCGAGGTCGCGACGTCGTCGAGCCGGCCCACGAACGGGCTGACGAACGTCGCGCCGACCTTCGCCGCGATGAGCGCCTGGGTCGGCGAGAACACGAGCGTCACGTTCACCCGGGTGCCCTCGCCCGTCAGCGCCCGGCAGGCCTTCGCGCCTTCCCGGCCGAACGGCACCTTCACCACGATGTGCTCGTCGATCGACGCCAGGCGCTTGCCTTCGCGGATCATCCCGGCCGCGTCGGTGGCCACGACCTCGGCGCTCACCGGCCCTTTGACGGCTTGGCAGATCCGCTTCAGGAGGGCGCGGTGATCGCCCCCTTCCTTGGCGAGGAGCGTGGGGTTCGTGGTGATCCCGTCGACGATGCCGAGCGGCACGAGGTTCTGGATCTCCTGGAGATTGCCGGTATCGATGAAGAATTTCATGCGGGATCCTCGAACAGTTGTCAGTTCTCAGTCTTCAGTTCTCAGTTCGCCCGGCGTCACTTCGGCGCTCGGACGCGCACTTCTCACTTCTCACTTCTCACTTCTCATCTACCCTCCACCACGGGATTTGTCAGCTCCCCGATGCCTTCGACCTTGATCGTCACGCGGTCGCCGGCTTTCAACGGACCGATGCCGGCGGGCGTGCCGGTCGAGATGACGTCGCCCGGGTGGAGCGTCATCACCGACGAGATGAACCAGATCAGATAATCGATCGGGAAGATCAGCTCGCGGGTGTTCGACGCCTGGCGCCGGTCGTCGTTGACCCAGCCCTCGACGGCGAGGGCGCTCCCGTCGAGCCCGAGGGCCACCGCCGGGCCGAGCGGCGCGAACGTGTCGAAGCCCTTGGCGCGCGTGTACTGCGCGTCCTTCGCCTGCAGCTCGCGTGCGGTCACGTCGTTCACGCAGGTCAGGCCGAGGATGTACTCCGCCGCGCGGTCGCGCGGCACGCGGTAGGCCTTCCGGCCGATGACGACCCCGAGCTCAGCCTCGTGGTCGATCCGCCCCGCGTCGGGCGGCAGCCGGATCGGATCGCCCGGACCGATCACGGCCGTCGACGGTTTGAGGAAGATCATCGGCTCGGCCGGCAGTTTCTTGCCCCGCTCCGCCGCATGGTCCTTGTAGTTGAGGCCCACCGCCACGATCTTCGACGGCAGGACCGGCGCCAGCAGCCGGATCCCGTCGGGCGCGATCGTCTCCGTCAGGGTGTAGCGGCCGAACACGTCGCCGTCGACGAGGCGCCAGACGTCGTCACGCTCGATGGCGTGGCGCGCCGTTCCTCGATGCTCGATCCGGTACACGCGATCCATGTGGTCCGCCGTTCCGCGCCCGGCTACCGCGCGGTCTCCTCCACGCGGTTCGACTGCGCGCTGATGTTGGGCGGCGTCGCCTGGTCGATCGCCACGACGGCGTAGACGTACCGGACGCCGGGGCGCACGTCCGGGTCGCGATAGGTGCGGTCGGCGATCGACGACGCCGTGACGGCCCGAAGTGTCTCACCTGGCGCCTCGCCGCGCAAGACCAGGTAGCCGCCGAGGTCGGGCTCGGTGCTGGCGTCCCAGATCAGGCTGATGACGCCGCCGCCCGAGACCGCGGTCAGCCCGGTGGGGGCCGCCGGCGGGAAGGTGTCGATGGGCGTCACGCAGGCCGGTCGCGACAGCGGGCCGGCCATCGTCTCGGATCCGCGCGTCTCGGTCGTCCGCACCGCGAAGCACCGGGGCTCGCCGAACCTGGCGAGCGGCAGCACGAACTCGTCCGCGATCACCGGCGTGAGGTTGAGCGGTGCGGCCGGCACGGCGGCGTCAGCCGAGATCTCGTACACGTCCACGCCCAGACGGTAGCCGAGCAGGGACCACACGGGCTGCCACGGGTCGGGCGGGCGCGGCGGCCAGGCGGCGGTGAACTCCCGCTCGGTGTAGGTCACCGTCACCGAGTCGGGCGGCGCCGGCGGGGGTCCGAGCGGCACCGTGACCCGCGTCGACGCCGCCGAGCGCCGGTCGCGCCGGCTGTAGCCGACGACCAGGTACGTGCGGCGCGGGCCCGGCTCGGGCTCGAGCGCGGCGAGCGTGCGCGCCACGACGGCCGGCCTTACCGGCCGGTCGAACAGGACCGGTGTGGCCGCGGGCTCGGTCACCGTCTCCTCGACCCGCACCACCGCGCCCTGTGCCGGCCGTGGGTCGGGCGGCGCCGCCCCCGGGTCGGCCGGCGGCGCGGGTTCCTCGGACGCGGGCGGCGGGGGCGGCCGGACGTCGATGGTGGCCACCAGCGCGGCCTCGGCGAGGAACTCGGCGAGGCTCGGATCGCCGCCGGCCGGGTCGATCGTGAGGCCGTAGACCTCGAGCCGTCTCAGGTCGGCGGGTCTCGTGCCGTCTGCGTTGCGATCGGGCACGGTGATGTCGAGGCGCACGGTGTCGCCGAGGCGGTGGGCCTCGATGGTCGCGACCGCGGCCGGCACCGGACGCAGGGGCGCGAGCGGCGGCCCCTTCTTGCCGCACCCGGCCGCGACGAGTCCGAGCGCGAGCCACGAGGCGAGATGAGCGCGCCGCGGGGTCACAGGATGTATCGGGACAGATCGTCGTTCTTCACGATGTCGGCGAGCATGCGGTCGACGTACGCCCGGTCTATCGTAATCGATCTCTCACCGAGCTCGGGCGCGTCGAACGAGATCTCGTCGAGCAGCTTCTCCATGACGGTGTGCAGCCGGCGCGCGCCGATGTTCTCGGTCCGCTCGTTGACCAGGGTCGCGAAGTCCGCGATGCGCTCGATGGCGTCGGCGGTGAACTCGAGCGTCACGCCTTCGGTCGCGAGCAGCGCGAGGTACTGCTTGACCAGCGCGTTCTTGGGCTCGGTCAGGATGCGGATGAAGTCGTCTCGGCCGAGCGAGTCCAGCTCGACGCGGATCGGGAAGCGCCCCTGGAGTTCCGGAATCAGGTCGGACGGCTTCGCGACGTGGAACGCGCCGGCGGCGATGAACAGGATGTGGTCGGTGTGCACGATGCCGTGCTTGGTGTTGACGGTCGTGCCCTCGACGATCGGCAGGATGTCGCGCTGCACGCCCTCGCGGCTCACGTCCGGCCCGTGACCGCCCTCGCGCCCGGCGATCTTGTCGATCTCGTCGACGAAGATGATCCCGCTGTTCTGGACCCGGTCGACGGCCGCGCGCGAGACGCTCTCCATGTCCACCAGCTTCTGTTCTTCCTCGCCGGCCAGGTGGTCGGCCGCCTCGGCCACCGTCAGGCGCCGGCGCCGGGTCTTGCCCTGGAACAGACCGCCCAGCATGTCCTTGACGTTGATGTCGATCTCCTCGACCGACGAGCCGGTGATGATCTCGAACGACGGAACGGACTTCTCCCGCACGTCGATCTCGACGTGCTTGTCGTCGAGGCGCCCGTCGCGGAGCTGCTCGCGCAGCTTCTCGCGCGTCCGCGACGCCTGCTCGCGAAGCGCCGCCGGGTCGCCGGGGCCGGCGGGCGGCGGCAGCGGCGGCAGCAGGAGGTCGAGCAGCCGCTCCTCCGCGTTCTGCCGGGCCTTCTCCCGCACCTCCGTGACGCGCTCCTCGCGCACCATGTCGACGGCCAGCTCGACCAGATCGCGCACCATCGACTCGACGTCACGCCCGACGTAGCCGACCTCGGTGAATTTCGACGCCTCGACCTTGACGAACGGCGAATGCGCGAGCCGCGCGAGGCGCCTGGCGATCTCGGTCTTGCCGACGCCGGTCGGCCCGATCATGAGGATGTTCTTCGGCGCCACCTCCTCGGCAAGATCGGGACTCAGCTTCTGCCGCCGCAGGCGGTTGCGCAGCGCGATCGCGACCGCGCGCTTCGCGCGCGCCTGCCCGACGACGTACTTGTCGAGCTCGGCGACGATCTGCCGGGGCGTCAGGCCGCCCGCTGCCGACGAGGTGGTTTGGGGAAGGTAGATGGGCATGGACCAGCGCGTGGCGAGCGCGTCGGGCGCGGCGCCGCGCGTCCTCAGAACTCTTCAGAGCTCTTCGATCACGATCGACGCGTTCGTGTAGATGCAGATCGTCGCGGCGAGCGCCATCGCCTCCCGCGCGATCTCGCGCGCCTCGAGCGTCGTGTGTATCGCCAGCGCCTTGGCCGCCGCCATCGCGTAGGCGCCGCCCGACCCGATCGCGATGATGCCGTCGTCCGGCTCGATCAGATCCCCGGTGCCCGACAGGAGGAACGTCGACTTCGGGTCGGCGACGAGCAGCATCGCTTCGAGGCGGCGCAGGACGCGGTCCGTGCGCCAGTCCTTCGCCAGCTCGACCGCCGATCGCTCCAGGTTGCCCCGGTACTGCTCGAGCTTCGACTCGAAGCGCGAGAACAGCGCGAAGGAATCGGCCGCCGAGCCCGCAAACCCCGCCAGAATCCGGTCGTTGTAGAGCCGCCGGATCTTCCGCGCCGCCTGCTTGACGACCCGATCGCCGAACGTCACCTGGCCGTCGCCGGCCATGACCGTCCGGTCCCGGTGGCGCACGGCGAGCACGGTCGTGGCATGGAAGGCCATAGCGGACACGGCGGAAAAACCCGAGTCTATCGGCCCCCCGCGGAGGGTGTCAACCGGCCGGAACGGCCCGCCGGCGATCGTCACGAAACCCGGACGCCTGCACTCGCCAAGGGACACCCCGGCCCTGGCCCGGCGCCTGGAAACGGTTGATTTCCTTGGTTCTTGGCGCTACCGTGTCCCTCAGGCGATGGCAGCGGTGTTGCTACCGATCCTGGTGAGCGGACCGGGTCTGGCGGCGGGCGAGCGGCCGCACCGGCGCGACCGGGTTCGAATCGGGAGGCCAGCCATGACACGCTTCACACGGATTCTGCCGGCGGCGGCGGCCGCGATCGCGCTGGCCACGGCGCCCGCCCTGGCCCAGGAAACGCAGCCGCAGCAACCGCAAACGAAGGCGCAGCAACAAGGCCAGTCCGGATCGCGTCCGGCCGGCGGCAACCCCAGCGCGGGCACCGCGGTCCCACGACCCGCGGGCGGCGGACCGGTCGGGCCGTCGGGCGCCTCGGCGGGCACGCCCCGCCCGGGCGGATCCTCGGGTGTCGGCCCCGGCTCGTCTCGCCCGTCGGGACCTGCGGGCAGCGGCCCCGGCGTCCGCGGCCCTCGCGCCATCCCGCGCGGCGGGCCGGCGCCGGCGCGACCGGTTGGCGCGGGGAGCGCCGGCACGACCGGCGCGGCGCCCGACGCGGGCGGGCCCGCGGGCAACCGCGAGGTGCCGCAGTACAGCCGCCCGCGGGGCAACCAGCCCACGGTCGGGCGGGCCGCCGTGCGTGACGGCCGGACGGTCATCATCGGCCCGACGCGGCCCTACGTCTATCCGTACGGCTACTACCCCTACGGCTACGGGTATCCGTACTACGGCTCGTACGGGCTCGGGTTCTTCTACTACGACCCGTACTGGTGGGGTTACCCCGGCTCTGGGTACGGCTCCGGGTACGGGTACGGCTCCGGGTACGGGTACGGCTACAGCTCGCAGTACGCCGACACGGGTCAGTTGCGGCTGAAGGTCAAGCCGCGCCACGCGCAGGTGTTCGTCGACGGTTACTTCGTCGGCGTGGTGGACGAGTTCGACGGCATCTTCCAGCGGCTGCGGCTCGAGACGGGCGGGCACCGCGTGGAGATTCGCCTGGACGGCTACGAGCCGATCACGTTCGACGTGCTGATCCCGCCGGGCGAGACGATCACGTATCGCGGCGAGCTGATACGGCAGCGGCCGTAGCCGACCACGGGATCGCATCGACGGATTCTCACGCGCGCCGGGCGCCACCGCCCGGCGCGCGCTGTGTTCGGCCAACATCCCCGAGCAGACGCGATGAGCGATCCCGCCCGCGCGCTATCCATCATCGCCGCCGTCTCGGGGGTCTACGACCTGCTGATCGGCGCGGTCCTGCTCGCCGCGCCCCACCAGCTCGCCGCCGCGTTCGGCGTCGCGCCGCCCGAGCCGGCGATCTTCGGCACCCTCAACGGCTTGTTCCTGGTCGCGGTAGGCCTCGGCTACTGGCAACCGTTCCGCGACCCGCAGCGCCACCGCGGGTACCTGTGGATCATGGGCCCGGCGCTGAAAGGCGGCGGCGCCCTCGCCTTCCTGATCGATCACTACGTGCGCCACGCGCCTGGCGCGTTCCTGGTCTTCGCCGCGAGCGACGGTGCGCTCGCGCTCGTGACGCTCTGGGCGCTCACCAGGCGTCCGACGCGCGCCTGACCTCATCCCGTGATGTGGTTCCAAACGAGAACTTCTTACTCGTCTACCGCCAACCGCATGACAGGCCAGGCCGCGCACAGCGCGGCCCGCGAGGGAGCGGCGCGGGGCGAAGGGGTCCCCGCGAGCGACCGAGCCGGGGTGTGGGGCGGAGCCCCACGTGAGTTTCAGGCCCGCCGCGTTCGTGTCGTGAAGAGGTAGATGGGGATGCCGAGGCCGATGATGCCGAGGCCCGTCAGCGACGTGCCGGGGTTCCGCCAGAGCTCGTTGGCCACGATGATCGTACTGGCCACGATGAAGACCGCGGGCGCCACCGGGTAGCCCCAGGCGGAGAACGGCCGGGCCTCTTCGGGGTGGCGCCGACGCAGCACGAAGAGCGCGACCACGGCGACGCCCGAGAAGAGGATCACCGCGAAGCCGGTGTACGTGACCAGCTGCGACAGCGTGCCCGACAGCACGAGCACGGCGCTCCACAGGCCCTGCATCACGATCGCGAAGGCAGGCGTGTGGAACCGCCGGTGGACGCGGGCGGCGGCGCGGAAGAACAGGCCGTCGCGGGCCATCGCGTAGTACACGCGCGGGCCGGCGATCACCATCGCGCTGATGCTGGCCGCGAGCGACACGATGCTGAAGAGCGCGAGGACGTCGCCCGCGACGAAGCCGAAGAGGCGCTCGGCCACCCTGTCCACGAGCCGGCCGCCGGTCAGGGCGCCAAGCTCCAC